>Ga0187778_10003231_pt1 | contig 10998 bp, 9 predicted proteins | sample 1015_Q2_SP5_20_M_FD_132418 | JGI IMG/M metagenome (GOLD analysis project Ga0187778, IMG submission 132418) | Tropical peat soil microbial communities from peatlands in Department of Meta, Colombia - 1015_Q2_SP5_20_MG | ecosystem: Environmental > Terrestrial > Soil > Wetlands > Peat | place...
CCCGAGCAGTCCTGTCTGCTCCATCTGATGCGAACTCCGTGCCAGCCCGGGCTCCCCTGCAAGGAACAGTACATGGCCGGCCGCTGGGATCTGTTCACCACAACCTTTGCGACCTTTGAGCGCAACATTCGCGATGAACTCGGCCGCATGTTGGCCGAAGGGGGATTCGATCCCGCCCGGGACATTCAGGCCATCACCGTGAATCGCTGGCCGCACGGATATGCGTATGAATACAATCCGTTGTTTGAGCCGCTCGATCGGCCCGATTCCGAACGCCCGTGCGTGATCGGCCGCCAGCCCTTCGGACGCATTCACATTGCCAACTCCGATTCCGACGGCCACGCTTACACCAACATTGCCATCGATCAAGGATACCGGGCGGTCCAGGAAATCCTCAGCACGCGCTCCGCTTCCGCTAAGCAGGCGCGTGCCAGTTAACCGACGAGGCACACATGGGTGATCTGAATCCCCAGAGGACTGAGCCTGCGCGGGATCGTGAACTGGGAATGAACCGCGCCATCAGTCGGCGGGATTTCCTGAATGGAGTGGCGATCGGCGTCGGCGGTGCTCTGACGAGCGCGTGGCTGCCGGGAATCCTGTTCGGCGCTGTGACGGCCCCGCCCTCGGCACAGGACACTCCAGGATACTATCCTCCCGCACTGACCGGCATGCGTGGCAGCCACCCTGGCGCCTTCGAGGTCGCGCACGCTTTGCGGGATGGAAACTTTTGGGGGACGGTGGGAGAACCGATCGAAACCCATGAGAACTACGACTTAGTGGTGGTTGGCGGAGGAATGAGCGGACTGGCGGCTGCGCACTTTTATCGCAAATACGCCGGGGCCGAGGTGCGCATTCTTATCCTCGACAACCACGACGACTTCGGTGGTCATGCCAAGCGAAATGAGTTTCGCCCCAATGGCCGCCTTTTGCTGGCCAACGGCGGCACAGTTTCCATTGATTCGCCGTTTCCCTACAGCAAAGAGGCGCGCGGACTGCTCACGGAGTTGGGTATTGATCCGCCGGCATTGCAGAAGAAGTGTGTGGACCGCGACCTGTACCAGCATTTGGGCCGGGCGTACTTTTTTAACAAGGAAACCTTTGGAGTCGACCGCCTGGTGATGGGTGCGCCCGGCCGATTGTATGGCCAGAATCCGGCGAATGCCCAGCCGTGGCCAGACTTCCTGGCCAAAACTCCGCTTTCCCAGGAAGCGCAACGCGATATCGTGCGGATCGAGGAAGACAAGGTCGACTACCTCTCAGGCCTGGCGCAAGAGGAAAAGAAATCCCGGCTTTCCCGGATGAGCTACAAGGCCTTCCTGCTCGAGATCGTCAAGGCCCATCCGGATGTCATTCCCTTTTACCAGACTCGCACCCATGGCCTGTACGGGATTGGCATCGACGCTGTCCCGGCTCTGGATTGCTGGGCGATACATTTCCCCGGATTTCAAGGCATGAATCTGGAGCGAGTTCCGTCGAAGGGATTGACCTTCACCGCTCTTGGCGAGGTGACGCCACAGCCGGAGGACTACCATTTTCACTTTCCGGACGGCAACGCCTCGATCGCGCGGATGCTGGTGCGATCGCTGATTCCTAGCTCCACACCGGGCAGTACCGCCGAGGACATTGTCACCGCGAAGGTGGACTATAGCCAGCTCGATCGCAGTGATTCTGCCGTTCGTATCCGGCTAAATAGCACCGCGGTCGAAATTCGCAACCTGGGGGATCCCGCTTCGGCCAAACAGGTCGAAATAGTGTATGGACGCGAGAAGAAAGCATACCGAGTGCGTGCCAAAGGAGCGGTGCTGGCGTGCTGGAATATGGTGATCCCTTACCTGTGCCCGGAACTTCCGGAAGCGCAGAAGGCGGCGCTGCATTACGGGGTCAAGGTACCCTTGGTTTATACCGTGGTGGCACTAAAGAACCGAACCGCATTCGACAAACTGGGGATTCGCGAAGTGTCCTGCCCCGGCATGTACCATTCCTCGATAGCCCTGGATCAGCCTGTCAACATCGGTGACTACAAATTTCCCCAGGCCGCACAAGACCCCGTTCTCGTTCGCATGTTGCGCACGCCTTGCCAGCCGGGTTTGCCGGCCCGAGAACAGCAGCGCATGGGCCACTATGAGTTGCTGGCTACGTCCTTCGAGACCTTCGAACGTAACATCCGTGATCAATTGGCCCGCGCGCTAGGCGAGGGGGGGTTCGACCCTGCCCGCGACATCAGCGCCATCACCGTAAATCGCTGGCCTCATGGTTACGCTTACGAATACAACCCGCTTTGGGATCCCGACTGGCCCGAGGGTCAACGGCCTTGCGATCTAGCACGCAAGGCTTTCGGCCGGATCACTATCGCCAATTCCGACGCTGCGGCGGCGGCCTACACGGACCAAGCCATCGATCAGGCTTACCGCGCGGTACGGGAACTTTTGTGAGGTGATGGTAGAGCGGAGGTCATCGCCGGACGAATTTGCCTGCGAGTGCGTGCTTGCGAGTCTCGAAGGGCAAGAGCTGGGGATTAGTTCGGCAGTTGATCCTTCCGCATTTCTTCCTGCAATTTCGTGAGCAAGTGTGCTCGCTCCTCGGTCGTCAATTCGCGTTGCAACTCTTCGAGGGCCAGGGCCACGATGTGGTAGTGGTGCACTCCGGCAAATTTGGGATCGGAGGTGATGTTGAGCCACAGCTTGTGCACCAACTCCAGATCCTGCGCGCGCAGCCGCGGGGTGTGCGGACCAAGCTGGTACTCATGAATCTTACCTTTGGGTTCGTAGATCTCCAGGGCGAGCCGCGGGCGGGGTTCGGGAAGCCTTTCCCAGGCATCGCCGGTGAGCTTGGCTTGCTCGTCCGTGCTGAGCTTATTGGAACGGCCACAAGCGATGCGGGTGGCATCCAGACGCCCCGCTGTCACGACAATGGCCTCGAACACGTCGGTGGCCGGAACCACCAGCAGGTGAACCGGCTTGCCTTCCTTTTCCGCCACCGCCACGGCGCCGGTGAACAGCTCCTGCTCATAGTGATCGAAGACCTGCGAAGCATCGATCACTGCACTGCCGCTGAAAGCGTGTTCGCGGTGATAAAGGCGGGCTGTCATGACCACGACGTCTTGCCGATTGGTATCCGTGGTTCGCAGGACGTCTCGAAGGTAATAGAGATTTCGGGGATCACGAACGGCGACCAAAATGTTCCCGGGACGCACGCCCAGGGCTCCGCTGCCCAGTTCCTGGTTTCCGTAAACTCGGAATTGGTCGAGATTCTCCGGCTTTCCGTGCCGCTGTCTTGTCACGTGATGCTCGGAATAGGTGAAGACGCCAAAGAAAGCAAGACTGAATGCGACGCCGGCGATGGTTGCCTGGGATTTGGTGAACAGGTTCACCAGGGCGGTCATCAGCAGCACCGCCGAGATGGCGATCAGCCCCAAGGGAATTTCCCGGCCTCCGATATGGAGATTGCCCGGCACCTTCCATTGGCGATTTTCCGGCTCGGTATAGCGCAGCACCAGCACTGCCAGCGCCTTCATGGCAAAGCTCCAGATCACGCCGAAGGCGTACAGCGCAGCCAGGATGTATACATCGCCCCGGCTCAACAGGATGGTCAGCAGTTGCATGCCGACGATCAGATTGATGATGCGGTGGCTGGTGCCGAATCTGGAGTGCGGCCTTTGGAACCAGTCCGTCAGCACACCATCTTCTGCCACGCGATTTAAAACCCCGTTGGCGCCAACAATGGAGGTGTTTTGCGCGCCGGCCAGAATGAGCACGCCTACCAGTACCACAAAGGCGTGGAAAATCAACTTCAGTATGGTCGGGCCGACCAGATACATCGTGATGCCGCCGATCAGATTGGCAAAGTAATCGTGCCTCACTCCGTCGGGGATGATCATCACCGCAAAGAAGGAAACCAAGGAAGTGAACAGCAGGCTGTAGAGAAAGATCACTAGCCCGGTCTTTTCCAGGTTCTTCAGCTTAGGATGTTCAATCTCGCGGTTGACCTGGGCCAAAGTCTCTTCCCCGCTCATGGCTAGCACGGAATGGCCGAAGCCGACGAAAAGGATGATCAGGGTCAGGTGGCTGAACCAGGTACCGTCCAGCCAGCCCAGAGATTCCTTATTGAGCCTCATGACTCCGGATGCCAACGGATTGGGCGGTATCTGGATGGGCACTCGGAAGACGGTGATCGTGCACCAGGCGATCAGAATCACCACCATCACGGTCGTGATGCCCATGATCTGCAGCGCCTTCTCACTGGATTCTTGGATGCCCTGAATGTTTTTCCACCAAAAATACGCCACCACCACGGCCGCGAAAAGCGCAGAAAAATGGTTTTCCGAAAACACCAAGGGGTAATGCACATACCGGCTCATCTCTTCGATGAACCCAGCCAGGTACTGGCCCGCCGAGACCGCGCTGATCGGGCCCGTCAGAACGTAGTCAAACAGCAGCGCCGAAACCGAGAATTTCGCCAGGGTGCCGCCCATGGCTTCCTTGACCACGCGATACACGCCGCCGCGGACGAACATGCTGCTCGACTCGATGTAAAGAGCCCGCACCGCGTAGCTGAACAACATCACCGCCAAAATGAACCAGGGCGCGCTCTTACCAATGACCTTCTCAGCGTCACCACCCGCGTAGTAGGCCGACGAAGCCAGATCCGAGAGCACAATCGCCGCTGCCCGCCAGAAAGAGATGAACGTCAGCATCACCGTGGTAGCGACGAATACCTTGGTGGCGGGGCGGCGAACAGGTTGGATCGATGAGGACATACGGTTGCGTCAAAACAACCAAGCTAAAAATCTAGCACAGTGTGGATAATTGCATGTGAACCTGTTTACCAAATTGGGAGTGGGGGATTGTATTCCCCTTCCATTGACCAGCGAGGATGTTGTCATGGCGTTTGGCGTCCAAGAACCGCGGGTACGTCCTTTAACGACGATCAAAGGCTGTGCTACGGAAGCGGATCCCCGTACCCGTTCTTGCCAGGTACAGCCGGGTTGGAGATGTCCTGCCTACGGCCCTAGCTCTTGCCGACTGGTCAGTCGGTTACGCCGCCTCCCAGTGCCAGCCGCCGGATTTACGCGAGGTAACGCGTCCCATGGCTGGGAAGGGGAAATGAAAGGCCATGACCTTGCTTCGGTCGGCGACGGCTCGGTCGAGAAGACGCTGGCGGGTATCAGCGGCCTGGTCTGGCATGACATCAACCCCGGGTCTCCACCCCGTCTGTTCGAGGAGCATCAGGTGGATCACCGCATCCCCGATATGCAGCGCCGCATCTTTTTCCGAGGCGATCGCCACAGCCATATGGCCGGGAGTGTGGCCGACTGCGCGCAGCCGATGAATGCCGGGTACAACCTCGGATTCCTTCGAGACCAATTCAATCTGCTTGCGAAGCGGTGGCAGGCAGCGGCGCGCCGTTGCCAGGATCACTCCGGTCTTCAGCTCGTCCGGCACACGCATGGCGCTGAGGTCGGGATTGTCCGAAGTCCAGAATTCCCACTCGTCCTTCCACAGCAAGTAACGCGCATTGGGAAACGCCGCTTTGCCTTCGCTATCGATCGCGCCGCCGATGTGGTCAGGATGCGCGTGAGTCAAGATCACGGTATCGATTTCTTTCGCAGGCGCTCCAGCTTTTGCAAGATTCTCCAATAGCTTGCCGGTCGAGGGAGCCAGATTCCCGGCGCCCGTAACAATGAGCACCTTATTCTTGCCGGTTGAGACGAGAAGACAGGTAAACGTACTGTTGATCGCATCGGTCGGTAGACCGTGGGCCTGCAATTCCTGGTCGGGCACGTCGGCGAAGAACACGCATGGCGGAAAGGGGCAACTGCCGTCACTTATGGGAATACACTGAATCGCTCCGATCTTAAAGCTGCCGGCTGGAACCGCCATGGTTGCCTCCTCTGCGAGCGAAGTGGATTAAGAGGAAAACCATACGTGCGGGGATATAGGTTGGCTCACTCAGCCACGGCGAAGGTCGTCCACGCGTGGGAGTTCAGATCCCGCTGGAGATCCTTCTGCCAGGAGAACTCCGGGTGCGCGCGCACATGATCCGCCGCCTTGAAATCCATGCCGCAGGCATGACCTGCAGCGGCAACAAAACTCATTCGGGCAGCCAGACTCGCATCGGTAGCCTTGTTCTGAACAGCCCCAGCGGTTCCGAAAGGTGGCTGCCAATCTCCATCGCCTCGCGGTGAAAGGTCGATGTGCCCATCCAGGGTGCGTTCGTCTGGATCCTGTTTGTTCTCGAAGGTGTCGTAGTGGTCGGCCAGAAAGCGCTGCGCCGCCGCCAGGTCGATCTTCCCCTTGTTCTCCGCCATGAGTTGCTCCCACCGTACGTGGCGGGCGTTGGAGCTCTCGCTCATATTATTGGGCTCGAAGTCGGTCTCCTCGCGGATCAGATTCTCGCTGATCGGAAAGTTCGCGCCCACAAAATATCCGTCGCTTTTCCGCTCGAGCGTAACATTCTTCAAGCCCAGTTCGAGACGGCCGATTTCGTTCTTTCCGATATCGGCGATGAGCCAGGTGTTCGCATAGCCGCCGTTATTGCCTTCCTTCATGATGCGGGTGAAATCGTCGATCGATGCGGCATATTGCGCCGCCTTGCGCGCCCGCACAAATTCCGGAATCCCCGCCGGGTTGTAGCCGGAAAAGTGGCCTATGGTCGTCTCCGTGATGATGATTCCCGCCGAATTCATCACGAAATCGTCGGCACTGTGAATGACACCCGGCAGACCGTCCATGAGCATGCGTTTGCCCTTAGCCGGCACGATATCGAAAATGATGGTCCAGCGCTCGCCATCCAGATAATTCGTCCAGTTATTGTGGGCGATCACAATCTTGCCGTCGCTCGTGTAGCTGCCAGTGGCAACAAACGCGCTGCAATGCTCGGGAACGGCGCGGGAAGCGGCGGATTTGTTCCCGTGCTCACGGTCGTATTCCTTGACGTAATAGCTCCATTCCTCGGCAGCATTCAAGGCCACTACATCCCAGAGGTCGATCTTCAAGCCGTGGGCATTGACACCATCGGTGATTCCTTGCAGCTCCTCCCGATACTCCTGCTCAATGTGTGGCCACATCATGGTTTTCGCGGCATCCCGGAAGAACGGCCAGCTTTTTTGGCTGTCGTGGGTCTGTTCGAGGATGGTGACGTTGAGCGTGTCCTCGATCTCGGGCGTCAGCAAGTAGCCGTTCTGAAAGCCAATTTCGTGCGGTGTGCCCTCGAGATGCACGAACGTCCACCCGTTTTTCTCCGGCCGCCGAAAGGCACCTTTCAACTCGTCTGCCGTGCCTGCCTGAGAGGAGGACGTGGAAGAGAGCGACAAGGTAGTTCCCGTCAAGACGAGGACTGTGATAACCATGAACCATCGGCGCATGCGCGACTCCCAAAAATCTCGAATTCCTGGCATTCTAGCAGAGTTCGACCGGAAGGCAGCGCCTGGCCTGCCATCCAATCTGACGCCGTAAACCACAGTCAGCATGCCGTCCCATTCAGCGGCACCGCGGTTGGCCCGTCCTTCGTCGTCTACATGCCAGGGTACTTGCCGAAAAACATCAGCACGAAATCGATGGTGTCGGAAACTCCGTGGGCGATGATGGGCACGGCGAGGCTGCGTCCGGTACGAAGATAAATCAGCCCCAGCAGGAGCCCCATCAGGCCTTCGTCGATGGCTCCCGTGATCCCCTGGTAGGCGTGCGCCAGGCCAAAGCCGAGGTGCACTGCCACGAGGCTGACGATCCAGGCCGTTTGGGTGCGGTTCAGCAGATCGGCAACGCGGTTCATCAGATAGCCGCGGTAAACCATCTCCTCGCCAAAGGCGGCCAGGGTCCAAGCTCCAGCGAGGGCGAGCAGCGTCCACTTGAGGTTTCCATGCAGTGCGTGAAACGTCTCGAAATCGGGCTGCTTACCCAGCCACTTCACCAGCAGCGGTTGAGTAACGAAGAGCTCTAAGGCTTCGAGCAGAACTCCGGCGGAAACCCCCAGGGCAATCGATGTCTTCCAGTTGCCATAGAGCCTGAGACCGACGCCCCGCCAACCGATCCTGCGTATCCAGAGCGAGGCCCAGCCGAACAACAACAGATAGAGTGTCTTGCTCAAATAAACGTGATGATAAGCATCGGCGACGAAGATGAGAGCCACAACTACTAATTCGGCAAGCGCAAGCCACTTGCTTTGACGCCAATCTCCAGGTTGGATCGCTCGAACCCCAGCAGTTTCCTGCGCCGTGGTCGCCCAATCATGGTTGTTCTCCGACGCACGCACGACGACCTCCTGGAAGTTTTCGAAAATCGGATCAACGACGCGGCAACAGGTGAGAGCGGCGGTATTGCCGCACACACCAACTGCAGAACGACGTGGTCACGATCACCATCAGACAACTCGTCACCAACCCAATCGGCACAATCCACCAGCCCAGCAATTCGCGGCCAGCTATCGGTGCACCTTCGAACCCGAGGCGAAGAGAGACTTGAAGATCGCCCGCAGGGTCTGGAATCAGCCATAGTCCTGCCGTATGCGGATGGATCGGCTTCAGCACCGCACAGAGCGCGAAAACAGCTCCGAAGAAATACCCCGCGATAGATCCCAGCAACACCAGGAATCCGGCCACGCTCAGGCTTGCCCAGCGGAACAGTGCGTCGAAAATCCGCCACGGTGTCCGACTCACCTCAGCCTGTGCCAGCAAGCTGTCGGTGACGTACTCGCCCGCCAACCTTTCCGGGCTGCCCAACCCCGCCAGCGCCGCCGCCACTCCTGCCGGGGTTACTTGTCCGCTGCTTGCTGCCTTCTCCAGAATGTGACTGCGCAGCTCTTCGACGATCTCGCGGATGTCGTCGGCGTGAAGCCCGCGCAGTCGCTCGCGTAACCTGTCCAGGTACTCCTCAACCTGCTGCTGCGCTTCGCTCGTCATCTATTTCTCCTTCCCGAGCGGGGCCAGCAGTTTGCCCATGCTCGACGAAAACCGCGCCCATATCGCCGCCATGGCGACGGCCCTCTGTTTTCCGGCTGAGGTGAGCGCATAGTATTTCCTGGGGTGTCCGGCATCGGACTCCACCCACTCACTCTTGACTAGCCCCAGCGCCTTCAGCCGGCTAAGCAGCGGATACACGGTTCCTTCCGATACGATCAAATCGGAGTCGCTCTCCAGGCGCCGCAGAATCTCAAGCCCGTAGAGCGTGCCGCCCCACAAGACAGCCAGGATCGCCAGCTCAAGACAACCCTTGCGCAGCTGCACTTCCCACTTCTCTGCCGATTCCTGACTGGAGGTGATCATCGTCCCAGCTTCATATCTTGCATTACGTTGTCAACTATATCGGAGGTGGCAGGGGCCGCAAAGGAAAGGCACACGGGACTTGTCTTTGGGTCGGGGCGCCGGGCTATTGTTGAGCAGTCCCCTTTACGATCACCGCAAAAGGCAGTTCTTCGCCCGAAGCGAGTTTCAAAGCAGCGGAGAAAATCCAATGGTCCTGATCATCTTTGGCCACGGCGCCGGCGGATGGCTTGTCGGCTGGAGGCAAACTAAGCGGGCTGGGGTGTTTGGCTCCTACCGTCTTTGCGCTCATCGAGACCAATTCCTGAAACTTGAACGTGGCGTTCGGATCAGTATCAGACGAAGCGGGAATGAGCAGGAGGAAATCTCGATTGGGAGATACCCCGAGGTGGTTGCCGTCGTCAGGAATGAGCGCGTAGCGCAGCGTGTAGAAGCCGGCGGGAACATGTTGTCCGCGAAAATCTACGGCGGTTTGGGGGTAATGCACCACGCCAACCAGGGTGGACTCAGCTAACTGCGGGTAAGCCACGCCCTCCGCGCCTTTCTTTGCTGGCGCGGGAACGCCTTTGCGGAACCAGAGCTCGCAGGTGGGTTTGGGATCATCGAGCGTGAGGCGAAATCCGTTGGTCTCCAGGCTTTGGCGAACCGCCTCGGGGACGGCGCTGTCAGTCAGCGCTCCGGTGCTCTCCACTTTGCCGTTCTGGGCGGCACAGACCGCCGCGAGCAGCAGCACCAAACCCATCGTCGGCGTTAGCGCTCTGGCCCTTCGCAACTTGCTTCCTATCGTTTACCGGGCGAATGTTCCCACAAAGGCGCTGCGCTTGCCGTGAAGATCCCAGGAGACACCCAGGCCGGGACCGGAATAGGAATCGGTCAACGCCACTGCGGGCATCGAATGCGCGGTTTCCGTCAACGGCGGATAAAAGGTCACTTCGTTCCCGCAAAGGTGATCCTGGCTGCCGATGCCACGCGTCTGGATGGTGGCGAACTGGCCGGCTCGAAGCACCGCTGCACCGTGGTGCTCGCTGTTCACAACCAACTCCATGGGCGTCGCAATCACCTGCTCGATGTTCTTGAGGAGTTCCCCACCCATGTGCTCGGCGAAATGCACCAGAGCCTCTCGTTGTTGTGCGGAGGCCTGATCGTCGACCAGCAGTACGGCTTTGGCGGGATACGGGCTCTCATAGGGATCGCCTAACGTCCCTTTGGCGTGCACGGCTGCCGCGATCGTCAATCCTTCGAGCGCGACACCATCCCATCCTCCACTTTGAACGTGCCAGGCCAGGATGGCTTCATTTCCGACAAGATTGACCTCGCCATTGGCAAAACATTGACCGGTATAAACATCGGCGCTCCGCGTCTCCAGATAATCGCCGCGAATTTCCTGCGCCGGCATGGAGACGGAAAACCAACCTACAAGACAAGCAACCATCAGCAAATTCCGAAATCGCATATCCAACTCCTGGTTCCCTGCTTCAATGCTAACCCCAGAGCGAACAACACGCAAAACCCGATTCCGGGGGCGTCCACCTTGCTTTTCTTCGCACTTTGGCGAAAGAGGGCGCTAGGCGCACTTCCCGGTGCCGTGACATGCCCGGCGCTTCGAACTGCAGTTACCGGGCTCGGCTACCTCGCCATCCGGTCCGATGCAGGTCTGGGTGTGCAAACACCAGAAAAGGCCGTCATTGCAGGCAGGCACCGTCGGATCGGGCTCGGACAGAATGAACTGGCCTTTCCAGCGC
>Ga0187778_10003233_pt1 | contig 10996 bp, 8 predicted proteins | sample 1015_Q2_SP5_20_M_FD_132418 | JGI IMG/M metagenome (GOLD analysis project Ga0187778, IMG submission 132418) | Tropical peat soil microbial communities from peatlands in Department of Meta, Colombia - 1015_Q2_SP5_20_MG | ecosystem: Environmental > Terrestrial > Soil > Wetlands > Peat | place...
CCCCTATCTCAGTCAGTTCTTTCTTGAGGACGGGGAGTGTGCTTTCCGCCTTTTGGATTTCAGCGTCGGTTATTTCCACTGCTTCAGTGCATCCTAGTTCTTTCAGCTCGTTCATGTAGAAGTCGATTTGCATTTGTGTGTGCTTTAGTGAAGCTGTTAGGTTGGCGGTTTTGGTGTTCAAGGGGTCAAGCTTGTCGAGGAGTTCGTTTATTTCTGTATCCATTTCGCGAAGTTGTGAATTATACTCTTCCCGTTTGACTCTGACTCCAGCGAGTTCTCCGGAGAGGTTATCCCTGGCTGTTTCAAGCTGCTTTAGTCCTTCTTGATATTTCGTGAGCTCAGCTTGGGCGAATGTCAGTTCTGACGCGAGCTTTTCCAGTTGTCTGTCGATACTCGCGGACTGAATCTTCGTTTGTGCGGCGGTTGGCTCTATTGCTGTCACGGTTGATGTTAGCGACTCAATCCGACTCTCAGCTTCAATCTTCATCCGGACAAGTTTATTGAGTTCGCTAGCAAGTTTTGAGTGCGCGTTTTCCCTCTCAAGGAGTAAAGCGGACTGTGAACGGATCTTTAGGGAGTTGTGTGTCTCTTCATACTCCGCCAATTTGGCATGTGTCCTCTCTTTCTGGAATACGCTCGCATCGAGCACCGCCTGCTCGGTACCGACTTCGTGAGTTATCTGTTCAATGCGGAGCGAGGTGTCTGTGATTACCTTGTGTGCTCGGTCAAGGTTTTCTTTGAAGGTGGCGATTTCTCTCGCAGTTGACCGAATGAGGTTTTGGCTCTTTACTTTGCTGTTGCGTTGGTCTAGGATCTCTTGGTCTATCCTTGCAATTTCCTCTTTGGCCTTTACCGCCAATTTCTCAAGTGATGAGAGCGTGGTTCTTAATTGATCGATTGTCTTACCCTTCAACAGTAGTTTTGAAACATCCAATGGCTGCCTGAAATAACCTGTTTCCATCGCGCCGCCTGGCTCATATAGGTCTCCTGTGGGTGCAACTGCTCGGACACCCTTGAGCGACGCAAGGAATGCCGATTTCTGGTTCGATGTTAGCAGCGTGTCACCGAAGACATAGTTCACAGCCGGCCTGACCCGTTCTGCAAATTCAAGGCTCTCTGTGATGGGCCCGATTATGTCGCGAATTTCTTTGGGAACACGTACGTTCTTGGGCTGGGTAAGGCCTTGGAGCGGAATGAGCTTGACCCGTCCCACCTTCGTTTTCTTCAGGACCTCGATGCAAGAGACAGCAGTCTCAATGTTTTTCACAACAAGGGCTTTCATCCAACCTGCGGCAGCGGCCTCGACGGCTTTGTTGTAACCGTCTTTTGCCTTGACAAGGTCTACCAGTCGTCCATAGACGCCTGAGACAGCGCCCGCCTCAGCCATTTGTTCGATTAAGGAAAGCGCTTTGTCGTCAGAAGCCCAGCTCTCTGTTATGTTCTTCTGGGTTTCTATCTCTGCTAATGCTAGGGCAGAACGTTTCGCGACTTCGTTCGCCTTTTCCGTCTCTTCACCGCGTTGACGTTTGATCCTCACATATTCAGAAATTTTCCTGTCCGCTTCAATTGTTCTCTCGGTCTCTTGGCTCTTTGCGGACTGTAGCTCCCCCACATATGTTGTGGCGTTCTGAAGGGTGTTCTCATATTCTTCTTTGCGTGCCTGCAGTGTTTTCAAGTAATTATTCAATAAATCAATTTTTGTTGCACTCGCTTTGATCTGCGAGCTGAATCTGGCAGCCCTGTTTGTCAAGCCATCAATCGTCCGTTCTAGGTCCTCGGCCTCTTTGTTGCGTGCGCCCAGTTTTTCTCTTAATTCGGTAAGCGCTCTAAATGATTCGTCGACGTTGGCTTGTTCCACCTCTACGGACTTGATGAGCGCATCGTGAGACGATCTAAGTTCTGCGAGTTCATTCCTTGAGTTGCTAACTTTCTGGAGTATTTCGGTTGAGTTCTTTTCAAGTTCGCTCTTTTGTTCTTGAAGCGATTTGGTACTCGATTGTGCAGCGTTTATCTGTGCCTCTATGCCCGCGATAGCGGCCTTGGTGTCGCCCATTTTGCGTTGAACTTCGAGGAGTCTGCTGCTGCCCTTATCTGCTATGGTCTCTTCGTACTCTCTCTTTTCGGATTCGAGCTTCGTTTTTTCCTGGATAATTTGATCTCTTCTGCTTTTCAATTCCTGGAGTTGTTGTTGATGCTGGCCAAGATCCTGTTCGAATTCGCTTGCTTCTTGTTTTGCTTTCCTAATCTTATGGGAAACCGCTTTAGCTTGGAGTTCCCTAATCTCGTTCTGAATCTGCTTGTACTTCAGGTAGTCGTTGCGTTCCTTTTCAAGGGATTCGACTCGGAGCCTGACTTCCTCAATCTTTGCCGATGCCACTTGGAGGTTTACATCGGCTTTTTGTAGTTCAACCTGTGCCGAGGCTTTCTTAGTGTCATAGACGGCGATACCAATCATGTCTTCAATTATCATCCGCCGCTCTTCGGGGGTAACCTCGGCAAGGCGGGTAATCGCATGCTGTGGAACGATGTTGTAGCCCGAGACCTGAATGTCTGCTGAGGAAAGAATGTCGGTCAGCTGCTTTCGGGAGACCTTTCTTCCGTTGAGCCGGTAGATGCCCTCGCCACCGCGGCGGAATTCTCGCGAGATCGTGACTGCTTCCGCATCTATCGGAATCCGTCTGTCTTGGTTGTCAAATTGCACTGCAACCCAAGCCGAGCGAGATGTTGCGGCCATCGCTCCCTTATGAATCAAATCGCCTATAGTTTCGCCTCTAAGCTCTTTGGCGCTCAGTTCCCCAAGGGCGAACTTTACCGAGTCAAGAATGTTCGATTTGCCAGAACCGTTCGGACCAGTTATGATTGTGAGGCCGCGGTCGAGGTGAACAGTCGCCTTCTTTCCGAAGGTCTTGAAGCCTCTTAGGTCGATTCTTTTGATATACACCAATGTTGGTTCATGCTCGCCGCAGGGAATGCACCGAACTTGTCACATTAGCAACTATCGTGGGCTATCGGCTGCTCAGAAGGTGCGAAGATAAGGATTGGTTACACTTTCATGATGATTTGTATGGATTAGGCCGTGTCAACTTTGGCATAGGGCTGTTTTTCGAAGCTTCAGTAAGAAAGACAAATTCAAGGTAAGAGTTGCTCGATACATAGCTGGCCATTGGTTGACGGGGCCCTCTGGAAGCCTATAAGTGAGGATAGCCGCCGGATCCGCGTTTCGTGCTTCTATTTGCCATACCGGCGTCTTCGGCGCTGGTAGGTCCGAACAGCTCTCAGTAGGTCTATCCGGCGAAATTCGGGCCAGAAGACGTCTAAGAATACGAACTCGCTGTAAGCGGCCTGCCAGAGTAGGAACCCGCTAAGTCGCTCTTCACCTGAAGTACGAATTATCAACTCCGGGTAGGGGTTCGGAAGGTATGATGTGTACAAGTATTTCTGAAACATGTTCTCATCCACTGCTCCCTCATCCAACGATCCGCTTTTGACCTCGTCAATGATTCGCTTCGCTGCATCAACGATTTCAGCGCGGCCACCATAGGCGACTGCAATGTTTAGGTAATGCTGGTCATATGTCGCAGTTACCCCTTCCACCTCGTTCAAAGCCTCTTTTAGTGATTCAGGTAGCAGTTCAATACGGCCGATCGCTTTCACGTGCACCTTGTTCTCGTGAATTCGACGGTCCGTAATGAGTTTCCTTGCTTCGTTCTCAATTAGTTTGAGTATAGTGTTGACCTCTTCTCTTGGCCTCCGGAAGTTCTCAGTGGAGAAAACGTAAAGCGTTACTGTCTTGATGCCTAGGTCTAAGCACCATTGTAGGAAATCTTCGCCCGTTCGTGCTCCGTATAAGTGGCCGTCAAGTCTATCGCCATATTTTTCGACGCCCCATCTTCTGTTGCCGTCGAGTATGATACCAACGTGTTCCGGCATCTCATTCGAGGCGATTTGATCTCCAAGCCATTTTTCGTAGATAGTATAGGCGCCGAATGCTTTAAGGAAGGTTGGTAGCATTGGTTCACGCTCGCGCTCGATCCATCGCCTTTACGCACTGGCAAGTTCGTTCTGAAGGGATGCTCTCCACGGCTTTACGTATGATGGTGAGGACTTGAGGCATGACTTTGTTGCCGACTTCTGTGACTTCTCTAGCCGACAGCCTCTCCTGCATTCCGGCAGCTCGGTTTGAAATGAAGCACAGCGTCGAATAACACAACTCTTGTTCCCTGGCGAGAAAAACTTCGGGCGCACCGGTCATCCCAACAATGTCGCCCCCTAGCATTCGCAACATTCGGATCTCAGCTGGGGTCTCATACCGCGGCCCCTCAGTTGTGGCAAGAATTGCATTGCCCCATGTCTTCGCTCCCGTGCTGTTGCATGATTCTATCAGGATTTTGCGGAGGTCGGGGCAATATGGTTGGGAGACATCGATGTGCGTTACGGGTGCACTCTCGAAATATGTTGCAACTCGCGATTTGGTCATATCCAAAATGTCTTCGGGGACGGCCATGTCACCTGGGTTGTAGCTTGCGTTCATCGCACCGACCGCATTTGTCGCTATGACGCGCTCCACCCGGAGTTGCTTTAGAGCGGACAGGTTGGCCCTGTAGTTGACTTTGTGAGGCGGGAGATCATGTCCGGGACCATGCCTCGGTAAGAATGCGACTTGTTCGTTGCCGATCAAACCTACTGTAATAGGGGGGGCAGGTCCGTAAGGTGTTTCCAAATGAATCATTTGTGAGCCTTGGAATAACCCTTCGAGGCCGCTTCCGCCAATGACCGCAATTCTGGGCATAACCTATCAACATCGGTCTTATTCGTCGTCATCTTCCGAAGCGCCATCGTCCATTAGCGCCTGAAACTCCTCGAATGATAGTTTTCCACCCGTGCGAAGCTTCTCATTCGCTGCTTCCTTGTATTTCGATTTCAGCTTCTCTCCTTTGAGCTTTGGAATAGTCTTGGCTTCGCCTATCTGAGCTCGAACCTTGTTCATACGCTCTAGGTTTGCTCTTAGCTCAGCCACCACGTCGCGGCGTTCTTGGATCTTTTCCAGGTACTCCGAATGCTTCGCGTCCGCTTCCTTCCTTTTCGCTACCAACATCTTAACAAGTTCTTGCATGGCTGCATGAATCTTCTCGCTCTCCTCTGCTACTTTTGTGAGTTCCTCGTGAGTGGCTTGTGCTTGCAACCTTAACGCGCCAACTTCAACTCTCAATTGAAACAGTTTATCTTTCACGTTTCTCAGGCCCTTGTGCTTGACTAGGATAACTTCCAAAGCACCAATTCGCCCAACAAGGTTCCTTTCGGCCTTCGTGGAAAGCGGATTGGTTTGAATGAACCATTCTAAATCCTTTATCTGTCTTGAAAGCTCGGACATGCTCCCTTGTAGTTGCTCTGATATGCGCCTAGCCTGTTCGAGGAGCTTTGAAAGGGCTTCCCGCTTCTGAGAAGCCAGCACTCTTAGCGCGTCCCGCTTATCTTTGAGTTCCTTTACCTTTGCATTTAGTGAATCTCGTTTCCTTTTTACTTCCCTTATCTCTTCAGATGTACGCTTGACCTCCGAATTGAGCGTGTCTCGTTTCTTTACAATCTCTTCGATCTGTTCCCTGAGAAGGTTGATCTTAGTTTTCTTTTCATAATTTCCTTCCTTCAATGTTTCTAGTTCTCGGTACAAGTTCTCGACGGTTGTCTCGAGCGTAGTCGAATCCATTCCACTACCACCTAGGCGGCCACTTCCCATCGTTGAGTCGGTGCACTGCAAGAAGTGAAGCAAAAGGTCGCGAGTAGATAAGCTTCAAAGTGAACACGAGGTTTGGGATGCACGCAAACAGTCTGGGCGCTGTATATAATGCGTTGTGTAGCGTGACCGGGTTCCTATTCGTCGAGTATGATCCTTGCGTCGACTATGTTGGCACCCCTCGCGTACACGATGACTGGGTTGAGGTCGATTTGTTGTATTGCTTGGTTTTCCTTCATGATCTTTGAAGTTGATTGCAGGATTCGAACGATTGCATCTTCGTCCGACGCAGGTTGGCCCCTGACGCCCTGCAGAATCGAATAGGCGTGAATCTCTCGGATCATCTGGCGGGTGTCGAGTTCACTTAGTGGCGATACCCTAAAGCTGGCGTCTTTGAGAACTTCGACAAAGATTCCGCCGAGGCCAAATAGAACGGTCGGGCCGAACTGGCTATCTCGAAGCCCTCCGACGATTACCTCTATGCCTTTGGGAGCCATGTGTTGCACTAGGACGCCCGAAATTCTAGCCTTGTCATTATATGCTCGGACTTTGGAGATAATTTGGTTATAGCCATCTTCAACTTGTTTCTTTGAGTTCAGGTCGAGCAGGACACCTCCGGCTTCGGACTTATGCAACACATCCTGGGAAACAATTTTCAGGACAACTGGGAACCCGATTTCACTTGCCAGCTTTCTCGCCTCAGAGGGGGTTTGCGCGACGCTAAAGGCAGGTGTGGGCATGCCGTAGGCTAGACAGATTTCTTTAGCTTCGGGTTCAAGTAGGTGCTTTCTCTTTTGGCTCCGCGCAGATTGAAGGATTCGTTCAATCGTTGCTGGTGGCATAGATTCAATCGACCCTTAAACTGAATTGTGTGGTTTCAATCAAGGGCCGTACGCATGTCTGATCATTCCTCATGAGGATTGTTCTTCGCCGCCTGTTACAACTCTTGTAACAGCTGCGTTGAGTTCAATCATTCCTGAGTTGTCTTTCGAAGATACCGGGATAGGTTCGGACAACAATCCGCTTTCGAAGACTGCAGTCGCCAGATTCATCGAAATCACGGATAGGTTTTGTTCCTCTTCAACAGCCCGGAGTGAGTCCGCGAAAGCTTCGTGCTCAGTGGCCCACTCGATTATTCTATCAACATCCTGAACCGTGACAAGGTCAGTTTTGGAAAGGGCATAGATTTGGGGTTGCATGATTCTACTGGATATTGCGGCTGCGAGGTAGATGCTTGAGACAAAATTGAGTGGGAACCGTACAAAGGGTGCATCCATCAAATAAATAACTGCGCGTTTCTCTCCGGATAACTCGTTTGCCATAAAGCGCCCTCCCTCTCTAAATGCGAACAACTCTATCTGACCGGGTGTGTCTACCAAGAGAATGTCGGGGTTGGCGTTCTCAACCTCCTCCCGAATCTCTTCTAGATGGTCAGCTAACAAATCGGAGGCCATGATTAAGGCACCATTAGGCCCGAGCTTGTAATCGAGCATCAAGTTCTCCACGTCCACGTACTTCCGTGCATCGATATCGGGATTATATGGTATAGCCGTCGCGCCGGGGTCGAAGTTCGCAACTAGAACGTCCTGGTCACTGTTCTTCAACCATTCCGAATAGGAAGCCGTGAGAGTAGACTTCCCAGAACCAGCCATTCCAACCAAGAATACGGTGCTTGTTATCCTCAGACCTCTCCTGGCCACAGCTAGACTACACCCATGGCTATTTGGAGTACTATGGGAAAATTTATGGGCCCGGGAAAGTCAGGTTCTAGGTATTTCAGGAGAATTGGTATTTGGTGAATCAGGATCCTGGAACGTTGCCTAGATGGGACCTTTCTAATGTCTATCCTGCTCTGGACTCAGAACCGTTCAAAAAGGCATTTGCCGATTTGAAAGTCCAAATCGACGCGATTGACGCCTGCATAGTTGGCCACAAAATTTCCAGAGCGCCAACTAACAAACCCCAGACAGCTACTGAAGTGAAATCCACTATTAACGAATACTTGACCCTTACGAACGCAACACTTCGTCTGTACTCAACTCTCCACGCATACGTGGGATCGTACGTATCGACCGACTCCTACAACGCAATAGCAAAGCGCATGCAATCAGAGCTGGAGATGCTCGGTGTCAGATTACAAAAGCAAGAAGTGTTCTTCAAAGGATGGGTTGGAAGCATCGCATCGCTCTTACCTCAAGCCTTGGATCAGGGAGGTGTAGCTCAGGCTCATGGCTTCTACCTTCGTGAAACAGCAGAGCAGAGCCGTTTCCTAATGACCGATGCGGAGGAATCTCTCGCGGCAGAACTTGAGCTCAGCGGATCAAATGCATGGGGAAAGATGCAAGGCACTGTTTGCTCACAAATTACCGTAGATTTTGAATTGGAGGGCAAGAAGCAGAAACTTCCAATCACAGCACTGCAGAACCTCAACACTCACCCTGACCATGAAATCCGCCGTCGTGCATACGAGGCTGAGCTGACAGCTTGGGAGATCGTACGTGAGCCGTTGGCGGCTGCACTGAACGGAGTCAAGGGCAGTGTAAACACGCTGGACAAGCGACGCGGTCGAATCGACGCACTTCATGCGTCACTCGACACATCAAGGATAGACCGTGAGACGCTCAATACCATGATGGCGACAATGCAAGAGTCGTTTCCCATTTTCCGGCGATATCTTCTCGCCAAAGCCAAGTTATTAGGGGGGGAGAAGCTTCCGTGGTGGGATCTCTTCGCACCGGTCGGCAAAAGCGAACGCCGGTATACTTGGGCGGAGACTGAGAAGTTCCTTGTAACTCAATTCCGAAGCTTCAGTGACCGCCTAGCCGTGTTAGTACAAAGGGCCTTTGATAATCATTGGATTGACGCGGAACCCCGGAACGGTAAACGTGGAGGCGCTTTTTGCATGGATGTGCCCGGGGTCGAAGAGTCACGTATACTGTGCAATTTTGATGGATCGCTTGAACAGGTCTCGACCGTTGCCCATGAACTGGGGCATGCATTTCACAATGAATGCCATGCTGGCAAGACGATACTGCAAAGAATTACTCCGATGACGTTGGCCGAGACTGCCTCAATCATGAATGAGACCATAATCTCGAACGCCGTCTTATCTCAAGCTGCAAATCGTGAGGAAGAACTAGCTATTCTGGAAACGTCACTAACGGGAGCGACCCAAGTGGTAGTTGACATAACTTCACGATTCCTTTTCGAGAAGGAGGTCTTTGAGCGCCGGGTTAACTCGGAACTATCTGCAGATGACTTTTGCGAGATTATGCTAAGATGTCAAAAGGCCACTTACGGTGAGGCTCTGGACGAACGTTTCCTCCACAAGTACATGTGGGCGTGGAAGGTTCACTACTACATTCCATCGTTTTCCTTCTACAACTACCCCTACGCATTCGGCCTGCTTTTTGGAACAGGGTTGTATTCGATTTACAAGGAGCGCGGTCGTCCCTTCGTGAAGAATTATGAAGATCTGTTAGCCAGCACGGGAGAAGCTACCCCAGCGGAACTTGCACGGAGGTTTGAAATCGACCTTCAAAAACCGGATTTCTGGCGCAGCAGCCTGAAGGTCATAGAAGAAAACGTGCAACGTTACGTGCGGCTCTGACTGAACTCATCCGTAATTTTCATGCGGAATTTGTAACCCGCGCCCCATAATTCTCAGTTCCTTTTTCAGGTCATTAATTGCACCAACAACAGATTCCCGTGCCTTCAATCCTGATATAGAGGACATGGAAAAGTGGAGCTCGAGGTTCGGTCGACCACTTGCTTCAATTCCTCTGGGATGGGACTTAACGTAGACACCAGGCCATTGCCGCATAACACGGTCAATAATCGGTGCCAGCGAGGACTCCATTATACCTTGAACCCTGATCCACTTCTCTACGAACGTCATCCCCTGCGTCCTTTCGCTAACAGCTTTCGAAACAGTTCCTTTGAATATTGCTTTTGCTTCGCTGGGTACGCCCGGTAAACAGAAAATCTCCGTGCCTCGCACTTTCAACCTAACGGCGGGTGCTGTCCCAACCGGGTTAATTACAGGCGTAGACTTAACAGGAATTAATGCCATCTTTAGGCGAGGTTTTGAAAAAGTAATTCTTCGGTTTGGGAATCTTCGGGCGTAATGCGTTCGAATCATCTTAACAGCGGATTTGTTCAGTCTAATTCGCAAGCCGAGAGCTCTTGCGACTCCTCTGAGGGTCATATCGTCAAAGGTGGGACCGATTCCGCCTGTCAGGATTAGTAAGTCGGGTTTTCTTTCCAACGCCTCTACTACTGCTCGAGAAATTTCGTTCAGGTTATCGGCGACCGCCGTTATTCGATTCACTTTGCCTCCCAGCTTGGTGACCTGGGTTGCAATCCAGGAAGCGTTAGTGTTGACAGTGTTCCCTAGCAGAAGTTCGTTTCCGATGGAAAGTATTTCGACTGTGCAAAGCAATCTAATCTGCCTTCAACAGAGGTGTGTGACTAATTGTTACCGATTAAACAGGATATCTTCTGGAAAACTCACGGAGACCTGTTACGTTCGTAACAGGCAATGGCGGAATCCTAATCAGCCTTCTTCGAGAGCCACCATTTCAAGTACTCGTTCTGCTTGCGCCTACGTTGCTCATCGGGTGATTCGCGTTCACGAATCTTGAGTCGGCCTTCCATTAATTGTTGGGCGCTCACCGTGAGGCCGCAGCTTTTGCACGTGTACTGCTTGAGTGCGCTATCATAGCTTAGTACTCCACCACATTCGAGGCAGTAGTTCGTTGTCACTTGGCGTTTGGTCTCCATGCGAGTTAGTTGGAGGCGCGCTAGTTAAACCTGTAGCAGCTTATTCAATCGCGGCAGCGTAGTAGAACTCGCCAGAATTTTTCTGTTCTTTATCCAACTTGCTATCGACCTTGTTTATGCGTGGGCGTTTTGTTTCGGGGTCTCGCCTGAACGTTATGCCCATCTCGAAGAGGAAAACGTTCATCGCGTCGCGCATTGGCAGTGGAGTGGAACCTTGACCGCTGATGCTAGGCAAACCCTTGAAGACCATGATGCGGTCTGCAAGGAAATCTTGGGCAACTATATCGTGCTCAACCACGAAGGCGAAAGATTGGCGTGAATCGACCAAATGCCTCAATGCTTTGGCCACGTTCAACCTTTCTTCGACATCTAAGAAGGCACTCGGCTCATCGAGCAGGTATACTTGAGCTGTCTTCCCAAGACAAGCCGCAATTGCAACGCGCTGCAATTCACCACCGCTTAGTTCCACGATCTTCCTATCGA
>Ga0187778_10003234_pt1 | contig 10995 bp, 9 predicted proteins | sample 1015_Q2_SP5_20_M_FD_132418 | JGI IMG/M metagenome (GOLD analysis project Ga0187778, IMG submission 132418) | Tropical peat soil microbial communities from peatlands in Department of Meta, Colombia - 1015_Q2_SP5_20_MG | ecosystem: Environmental > Terrestrial > Soil > Wetlands > Peat | place...
CCGTGGACGCCGGTCGAGGCCATCGCGATGGCTCGTGATCTCGAGCCATACCGGCTCTTCTGGCTCGAAGAGCCGGTATGGCCGCCCGAGGACTACGCGGGGCTGGCCCGGGTGGCCGCGGCCACCGAGACGCCGGTGGCCCTCGGCGAGAACGAGTCGACCCTCTACGGTTTCCGCGAGATCATCGCCCAGCACGCCGCCGACATCCTCCAGCCGAGCATCACCAAGGTGGGCGGCATCTCCGAGTTCCGCAAGATCGCCGCGCTCGCCCAGTCCGCCAACGTCCCGATCGCGCCGCACTCGTTCTACTTCGGCCCGGGCCTGGCCGCCACCCTCCACGTCGCGGCCACGCTGGGCGGGGGGCTGCCCGTCGAGTTCCCGACCGGGGACCAGGAGACACCGTTCCTCGCCCACCCCATCACGCCGCGCGACGGCTGGCTCGACCTGCCGCAGGGCCCGGGCCTCGGCGTCGAGCTGAACGAGGAAGCCCTGCGCCGCCACCCCTTCGTCAAGACCGCCGCCCAACCCTTCGTATTGCGCTAGGGATGGATACAGCGCTTGGACCCGACAGATTGGACACCCCGATGAGCCCGCAGGGCGAAGAGGCCAAACCGCAGCGCGAGGTCATAGACGCCAAACCGCTATGAAAGACAAGTCAGGGCCAGACTACACGCCCCGCGAGCTCATGGTCATCGCCGCCGCGCGCGAGATCCGCGACGGCGACCTCGTGTTCGTGGGCATGCGCCTGCCGCTGATCGCCTTCGCGTACGCCAAGCGGACCCACGCGCCCGGCGCGATCGGCCTCTTCGAGAACGGCATCATCCGCGACCAGCCCGCGCCCGAGACGCTCCTGACCATGAGCGACCTGTCCAACATCACGGGGGCGCTCTGGTGCACCGGCACGCTCGAGATCATGGCGCTGCTCCAGCAGGGCCAGGTCGACCTGGGCTTCATCGGCGGCGCGGAGATCGATCGCTTCGGCAACCTGAACACCTCCTACATCGGCGACTGGCGGCACCCGACGGTACGGCTGCCGGGAAGCGGCGGCGGCGCCGACATCGCGAGCCTCGCGCGCCGGTTCGTGGTGATCATGCCGCAGGAGAAGCACCGCTTCCGTGACCGGGTGGACTACATCACCTCGCCAGGCTTCGGCGAGGGCCCGGGCTGGCGCCAGCGCGTCGGCCTCCAGGGCGGCGGGCCGGTGGCGGTGGTCACGACCCTCGGCGTCTTCCGTTTCGACGCCGGGACGTGCGAGATGTACCTGGCCTCGTATCACCCGGGGCAGAGCGTGGAGAGCGTCCGCGCCGCGACCTCGTTCGACGTGAAGGTGGCCCCCGACGTGGCACCCACCCGGACGCCGAGCGTCGCCGAGCTGGCCACCGTCCGGGAGTGCGACCCGGCCGGATTCTGGACGCGCTGAGCCGCGGGCAGCCCGCGCCGACGCGACCGGCGCGGCGCCGCTACTCGCGCTCGAGGAATCCCTCGGTCATCGCGTTGACCTCCGGGATGCCGTTGCGCGCGATCGCGTTGATGCGCGCCTTCATCTCGGCCAGCGGCCGGAAGGGCTTCTTGGCGAGGAGCTGGGCGTAGTCGCGTACCGCCAGCGCCAGCTCGGGGCCGGGCACGACGCGGTGGACGAGGCCCCAGGCCTGCGCCTCCGCCGCCGAGTACCGCGCGCAGCCCATGATGATCTCCTTGGCTCGCGCGGGACCCACGAGCCGGACGAAGCGCGTCGTCGTCGCCACGCCCAGCGGCACGCCGAGATCGACCTCCGGGATCCAGAACTGCGCCGCGGCCGCCGCGAAGCGGAAGTCGCAGGCCAGCGCGAGCCCCCAGCCGCCGCCCACCGCGTGCCCGTTCACCGCCGCGATCGTGGCCTGCTCGAGCCCCTCGAGCATGGTGTTGGCGCGCTCGAAGAGGCGGCGGAACTGGCTCTTCCGGGAGAGGAAGAGCCGCCGCCGCTCCTCGGGCGTGGTGGCCTTGGCGTGGCCGGCGTCGGCGCCCGCGGAGAAGACGGGAGGCGCGCCGGTGACGATCACCACCTTCGTGCTCGCGTCGTCGCGCAGCTCCGCCACGGCGGTCGCGATCTCGGTGAGCATCTCGTCGCTCAGCGAATTGCGGCGATCCGGGCGGTTGAGGGTGATGGTGGCGACGGGGCCGTCGCGGGTGAGGAGCAGGTTGGCGGGCATGGCTCTAGGCTCCCGTCGGGACGGCCCGCTCGCGTGGTGGCGGCGGGGGAAGGACGGCGTCGAGTCCCTTCTCGTCGGCGAGCATCTGGCGGAGACTCGCGTGGATCAGCTCGCGGGACCGCGCAAAGCCGGCGCCGGCCCGCCGGTCCGCCTCGATCGCCGGCCGCGCGACCTCGTCGAGGAAGCGCTCGAGCGCCCGGAAGAGCCGCCGGCGGACTTCACCGTACCCCTTCACCAGCGCGGCCAGCTCCGTCACCTCGAGGGCCAGGTCCGGGTCGAGCCGGGCCGCGGCGAGCACCGCGTCCTCCCAGCGGGTCATCAGCGCGAACTCCCGCTGGCGGCGGAGGGACCGCGGCCTCAGCCCGCGCAGCCGCGCGAGCAGCCACACGCGGAGGAATCCCAGCACCGACGTCGTGCGCACGTGCTGACCGATGGTCGGTCGGCCGGCGGGCCACCGACGCTCCGCCCAGCGGGCGATCGGTCCGCCGATCGCGGCGGGCAGGATGCCGTACAGCTCGTCGAGGTCCGGCTTCAGGTAGTCGGTGACGACGAGCACCGAGCCCTCGGGCGCTCCGTTCTCGCGGCGGATCCGCTCGAACCGCGAGGCGCGCGTCTTGAGGTCGGCCACCCGGATCGCGTCCTCGTACGTCATCCACACCGCGAGCCGGCGGGCGAACGCCGTGGTCAGCCGCGTGTCGGGATCGAGCGCGCGCACCCGTCGCACCCAGTCCAGGAACAGCCCCGCGTAGGCAGGATCCTGGTAGTCGAGCAGCCGGGCGATCGCCTCGCCAAGCACCGGATGCAGCGGCTCCGCGAACTCGGCCTCGGCGCGCCCGGCCAGGTCCAGGAAGGCCGGCCCACGCCGGCCGAGCCCCGCCGCCCGCTCCAGCTTCACCTCCGCCCACGGTCGGCTCCGCGGCGGCGCCGGGTCGATCGCCTCGCCCGCCGCCACCAGCTCGGCTCCCGCCTTGAGACCGCGGACGTTGCGCTCGACCGCGACGCCGCCCTCGCGAATCGCCGCCTCGAAGTCGCCCACGGTCATCGGGAGCAGCCCGGTCGCCGCGAGGGCGCCCAGCAGCAGCGCGTTGACCTCCGTCTGCTGCTGCCGCGCGACGGCCAGCGCGTCGAAGCCGATGAATCGCCGGGTGAGCCGGCGCGCGGCCCGCTCGAGCGCCTCGCGCGGGAAGACCCCGTCGCCCGGCGCCGACTTCTCGGCGATCGAGAACAGCCGATGCGTGCTCGCGATCAGCGTGGTGCGCGCCGGGGAGGCGTAGTCCATCTCGATGGTGCGTCCGGCCTCGAGCAGCTCGGAGGCGATGATCACGTCGACGTCGCCCGGCGTCGGGTAGAGCGAGAAGACCGGCTCGGAGGCGTCGGCGGGGAGTCGCTCGGGAAAGACCTCCAGGTAGTACGTGGTCGCGCCGGTGCGCTGGGCGACGCCGGGGATCGAGGTCGCCTGCGCGGGATACCCGGCGTGAGCGGCCGCGCCGACGATCCACTCGCTGAGCACGCCGCCGCCCTGCCCGCCCAGCGCGGCGATGAGGATCGAGACGGGCCGGCGCCACGCCATCACGCGGGCTCCAGCCAGCCGATGACGCGGCGGCGGAAGCCGGCGACCGCGCGAGCCCACGCGCCGGGATTGTGCACCACGCGCGCCTCGTAGAACGAGGGGCATAGCACCGCGGCGTGGGCCACCTCGCCGCAGAGCCCGCAGCCCACGCAGCTCTGATCGACGTGGGCCACCGGGTCGTCGCGGAGCGGATCCGGGTTGTCCTTGAGGGTGAGCGACGGACAGCCGTTGAAGCGCATGCACGACTTGTCGCCGGTGCAGACGTCGGGATCGACGCCGAAGCGCGGCACCTCCACCCGCGCGCCCGCCTTGAGGCGGGCCGCGGTCTCGGGCCTCACGCGGCGCTGGCGCTCGAGCTGGCACTCCGCGCGCGCGATGATGACCTTGAGGCCGCCGGCCGCGGTGGTCATCGCGTCCTTCACGACCTCGAGCGTGGCGCCGACGCGGTAGGGATTCACGGTCCGGATCCACGACACGCCGAGGCTCCGGATGGTCTCGGCGATCGACATCCTCACCTGGTCGCCGCGCGGATTCTTCCCGGACGACGGGTTGGCCTGCTGGCCGGTGGCGGAGGTGTAGAAGTTCTCGAGCACGACCACGATCGAGTCCTGCTTGTTGAAGACCGCGTTGGCCAGCCCCGCGGTCAGGCCGGAGTGCCAGAAGCCGCCGTCGCCCAGGATCGAGATCACCCGCCGGTCGAAGGTCGGCGCGACCGCGCTCGCCGAGGCCACGCTCATCCCGTACCCGAGGATCGTGTTGCCCTGGTTGAACGGGGGCAGCGTGGCGAAGGCGTGGCAGCCGATGTCGGCCGCCACGTGCGTCTCGCCCAGCTCGCGCTGCGCGATCTTGAGCGCGCTGAAAACCGGGCGCTCCGGGCAGCCCGTGCAGAAGGCGGGCGGTCGCTTGGGCAGCGGGGTGGACAGCGCCTCGCGGCCCTGGCCGGCGTGCTCGGTCAGCGCCCGGCGGCGCCGCTCCGCGTCGCCACCCAGGAAGCGGGCCACCGCGGCCAGGACCACCTCCGGCACGTACTCGCCCTGCGCGGCCACCACGTCCTTGCCGTGGATGCGGGTGGTGACGCCGTGCTCGTAGGCCAGCGCCTTCAGCTCCTGCTCGATGAAGCTCGGCATGCCCTCCTCGAGCACCAGCACGCGCTGCTTGCCGGCCAGGAAGCCCAGGAGCTGATCGGGCACGAGCGGGTGGATCACGTTGAGCACCAGCAGCGGGATGCGGCTCCGGCCGTAGACGTCGGCTTGGCCCAGCAGCTCCAGCGCGCGGAGCGCGGTGGGGGTGAGCCCGCCCTGCAGCACGATGCCCAGGTCCTTCTCCTCGCCCGGGATCGTCTCGTTGAGCCCGTGCTCGACGACGTAGCGCTGCGCGCTCGGCAGGCGACGCTCGAACTTCTGCGCTTCCTGGAGGTAGGTGGAGGGCGGATGGCTCAGTCGGCCGTAGTCGAAGGAGTGCCGGTGCAGCCGCGCGTTCATGCTGATCGCGGGGCTCACGTTGTCCCGGCAGACCATGCGGCCTCGCATGTGAGCGGCGCGAATGCGCAGGCTGATGACCGAGGGCAGGTTGGAGGCCTCCGACATGCCGAAGCCTTCCTCGACCATGCGGGCCAGATTCGGCAAGGTCGGGCGCGGATCGATCAGCAGCAGCGACGACTTGAGCGCGAAGGCGTGGGTCCGCTCCTGGATGACGCTGGCCCCCGCGCCGTAGTCCTCGCCCACCACGATCAGCGCGCCGCCGATCACCCCCGCCGAGGAGAGATTGGACAGGGCGTCGGCGGCCACGTTGGTGCCCACGATGGACTTCCAGGTCACCGCCCCGCGCATCGGGTAGTTGATGGAGGCGCCGAGCAGGGCGGCCGCCGCCGCCTCGTTGGCGGAGGCGTCGAGATAGACGCCCATCGGCCGGAGGAGCGACTCGTTGGCGTCGGCCAGGACGTCCAGGAGGTGCGAGACCGGCGCGCCGGGGTAGCCCCCCACGTAGGAGACGCCGGACTGGAGCAGCGCCTTGGTGATGGCCAGGATGCCCTCGCCCCGGAGCACCTGCCCGTCTCCGAGCGTGAGCTGCTTGACCTCCTCCGCGAAGGACCGTTCCATGACTCGCTCGTCTCGCGGAACTCTACCATGGCCCGACCGCGAGGGTCCGCGGGCGCCGCAGCGGTTGACAGGTTCCCGGCGAGGGCGTAAGAAGGGCGCGTGGCGCAATTCACCACGTCCGACGGGGTCCGCATCTATTACGAGTCCCACGGTGACGGCGACGCCCTCCTGCTGGCCTACGGGATCGGGGGCAACGCCGGGATGTGGCAGCCGAACGTCCACGCCCTCTCCGCGCGAAACCGTCTGATCCTCTGGGAGCCCAGGGGGCACGCGCGCTCCGAGAGTCCCGCCGATCCGGCCCGCGTCACCTTCGGCCACTGGGTGCTCGACCTCCACGACCTGATGAACCACCTGGGCCTGGCGCGCGCCGTGGTGGGCGGGCTCTCGCTGGGGGCCGGGATCGCCACGCGCTTCACCCTGGCGCATCCCGAACGCGTCCGGGCCCTCGTGGTGGTGGACTCATCCTCCGCGGTCGGCCTGCCGCTCTCGCCGGAGAACCTGGCGATGCGGGCGCGATCGATCGAGGTGACGCTGCGCGGCGGCATGGACGCGATGGCCGAGTTCGCCATCGCCTCGAACCCCAACGTGGCCGGCCGGCTCAAGCTCGACCCGGGGGCCCGCCAGGAGATCTTCGACTACTACCGGATGCTGACCCCGATCGGGTACGCGAACGCCCTGCGCGCGCTGCTCCAGATGGACTACATCACGGAGCGGCTGCCCGAGATCTCGGTGCCCACCCTGCTGATCTGCGGTGACGAGGACCCCTCGTTCCAGCCGATGCGGGTCATGGAGAAGAAGGTCAAGCAGGCGCGCTTCGTGCTGCTCTCGCCGGCGGGCCACTTCGGCAACCGGGACCAGCCGGAGGCCTTCAACCGCGCCGTGCTCGAGTTCCTGGACGAGATCGGGCCCGCGTGACGGTGACGTCCGCGCCCGAGACGCCCTCCTCGCGGTCCGGACAGTAGCAGCCCAAGCTCGCGCCGTTCCTGCGGCCGCGACGCGGAGCGGCCTCGCGCAGGCCGGCGCACGTTTGCCCGGGGCCGAGCACCTGTGAAACAATCGCCGCGATGATCCGCCGCGCCCGCGCCGTCCTGGCCACCGTCTGCGGCGCTCACTTCGTTCACGACGGCTTCTCCGACATCCTCTACGTGCTGCTCCCGGTGTGGGCCTCCGAGTTCGGCCTGACGTTCGCCCAGGTCGGCCTGCTGAAGACGCTCTACACCGGCGGGATGGCCACCTTCCAGGTGCCGGCCGGCATCCTCGCCGAGCGCCGCGGCGAGGCGCGCCTCCTCGCGGCGGGGACGGCGGTGACCGCGCTCGGCTTCCTGGCCGCCGGTCTCACCGGTGGCTTCCTCGCGCTGCTCGCCTGCCTGCTCGCGGGCGGGCTCGGCTCGGGCTGCCAGCATCCGCTCTCGTCCGCGCTCGTGGCGCACGCCTACGAGGGCGGCCCTCGCCGCACCGCGCTCGGCACCTACAACTTCTCGGGCGATCTCGGCAAGGTCGCGGTGCCGGCCACGGTGGCACTGATGCTGCCGTGGATCGGCTGGCGCCACGCGGTCGAGGCCTACGCGGTGGTCGGGCTGCTGGCGGCGCTCGTGATCCTGCTCCTGCTCGCGCGGCTCGGAGCCGGAGGCGCCCACGCACTCGCGCCGATCGCGGCGACGATGGCCCCCACCCGCGGCTGGGGGATCCGCGATCCGCGCGCCTACGGCGCGCTCTCCGCCATCCACGTCATCGACAACTCGACACGCACGGGCTTCCTCACCTTCATGCCCTTCCTGCTCATCGCCAAGGGCGCGAGCGTGCAGTCGGTGGGGTTGGCCCTGATGCTGGTGTTCATCGGCGGGGCGGTCGGGAAGTTCGCGTGCGGCGCGCTCGCGGACCGGGTCGGGGTGATCCGCACGGTCGTGATCACGGAGGCCGCGACCGGCGCCTTCATCTTCCTCTTGTTGACGTTGCCGCTCGGGGCGTGTCTCGTGGCGCTGCCTCCGCTCGGCGTCGCGCTGAACGGCACCTCGTCCGTCCTCTACGGCACCGTCGCCGACCTGGTCTCGAGCGATCGCCGCGCCCGGAGCTACGCCATCTTCTACACGCTCGGCATCGGCGCCTCCGCTCTCTCGCCGTTCGCTTACGGGCTCCTCAGCGACTGGGGCGGCGTCAAGCTCACGCTGACCGTGGTCGGCCTCGTCGTCTTCCTCACGCTCCCCTTCACGCTGCCGCTCCGTCAGCCGATCGCGGTCGCGGCAGCCGCGCACTCGGCGTAGCGTGCGAGCCCGCCCGGGCCCGGCGCGAGGCGGGGCCCGGGGCGGGAGGGGGGCGAGCCGACCGACCACGGTCCGCGGGGCTTCGGTCTGGCGGCTCGGAGTTCCCAACCTCGGGGTGGAGCGGCCTCGGTTCGGTCTCTAGGAACGGGTCGGCTGGCTCGCCCCCTCGCCACCCGCCCGGCCCCCGCCTCGCGCCTACCGGGGGATGGTGGGAATCGACACGCGCTCGGTCACGGTACCGTGGTCGGGTTTGAGCCAGGTGAAGGAGAGGCGGCCGTCGGGGTCGAAGTGGACGGCGGAGAGCACTTCGTCCAGAGAGGGGGCCGGGGCCCAGTCGCGCTGGATGCGGGCCACTTCACGGCCGGAGAAGATCTGGCGAGCGACGAGGGTGCGATCCTCGGGCTGTGCCATCAGGAGGCGACGCATGTCGACGTCGAGCACGTTGCGGCGCGGGGGCGAGAGGCGCCGCCGCGTGGTCTCGAAGAAGTAGCTGACCCGGCAGGCGCGGCCGCAGTCGAACCGGATCTCCGCGAAGGTGGACTCGTGCCAGATCACCTCGGGCTTCGGCAGCGTGGACATCTCCGGAGGCGGCACGAGCCACTGGGGCTTCTCGGGATCGCCATAGTAGTAGCCGACGCGGCAGTCGTGGTCGCTGCGGCAGTGGGTGACGAGACCGGTGCTGGGAAACGTGGAGCGATAGATGCAGCGGGAGGGCTGCTCGGGTCCCCCACCCGCGCAGTCGCCGACGACCGGGAGGGGCGTCGCCGACGCGCTCGCCGCGCCGGCCAGCACGATCGCGACGCAGCCCGCGAGCGGCAGCCGCCCGCCCGCGCGCCGGGCGCGGCCGATCCTACGCCTTCTGTGCAGTGAGCAGCTCGGTCATGCGGTTGAAGAACTGGTCGAGCATCATCTTGGTCACGCCGCCCAGCATGCGCTGGCCGACGCTCGCGATGAGCCCGCCCACCTGGACGTCGGCGTCGTAGCTCACGCGCGTGCCGCCGTCCACGTCCGAGAGCTGCATGCTCGCGTCGCCGCGGACGAAGCCGGGCCCGCCGCTGCCCTCGACCGCCATGCGGTAGCGGTGGGGGGGCTCGAGATCGCTCAGCTTGACCTTGCCCTCGAAGGTGCCCTTGATCGCGGCCACGCCCACCTTCATCGTGGCCTTGTACTCGTTGGGTCCCAGCTCGTCGAGCGACTCACAGCCGGGCAGCGCCTTGGCGAGGACCTTGGGATCGAGGAAGGCGGCCCACACCCGGTCTCGCGCGGCCGGGATGTCGGCCGACCCTTCGATCTTCATGTCTCAGCCCTCGAGGCCGCGGACGGCCTGGTCCATCCGTCGCAGCCCTTCCGTGATGGTCTCGAGCCCGGTCGCGTACGAGAGTCGGATGTGGGCGTCCGAGCCGAAGTCGACGCCGGCCACCGTGGCGATCCGCGCCTCCTCCAGCAGGAACGCACACACGTCGGCGGAGCCGCGGAGCACCCCGGTCTTCGCGCGCTTGCCGAACAGACCCGAGACGTTGGGGAAGGCGTAGAACGCGCCCTTCGGCATCACGCAGCTCACGCCGGGGATCGCGTTGAGCGCGGCCACGATCACCCGCCGACGGCGATCGAACTCGCCCACCATCTTGGCGACCTCGTCCTGCGGGCCGGCCAGGGCCTCCACGGCCGCCCACTGGGCGATCGACGTGGGGTTCGACGTCACCTGGCTCTGCACGTCGGTCATGGCCCGGATGATCGCCTTCGGCCCCGCCGCGTAGCCGATGCGCCACCCGGTCATCGCGTAGGCCTTCGAGCAGGTGTTGACCACGATGGTGCGCGACTTGATCTCGGGCGAGAGCGACGCGATCGAGACGTGCCGGCCTTCATAGGTCAAAGACTCGTAGCACTCGTCGGAGATCACCCACAGGTCGTGCTCCACCGCGAGCTTCGCGACCTCGGCCAGCGCCTCGCGCGAGAAGATCGCGCCGGTCGGATTGCCGGGGCTGTCCACCACCACGAGCTTCGTCCGCGGCGTGATCGCGCGACGCAGAGCGGCCGGATCGAGATCGAAGCCGGTCGACTCCGGCGTGACCACCGGGACGGGCATCCCACCGAGGAGCCTCACCTGCTCGGGGTACGAGACCCAGTACGGGCTCGGGATCAGGACCTCGTCGCCCGGGTTCACCAGCGTCATGACGATGTTGTAGAGCGCGTGCTTGGCCCCGCAGGAGACCGTGACCTCGTCGGGCGTGTAGTCGAGCCCGTTGTCGCGCTTGAACTTCTGGCAGACCGCGGCGCGCAGCTCGGGCACGCCGCCGACCTCCGTGTACTTGGTCTGACCCGTCTCGAGGGCGCGGATCGCCGCATCCTTGATCCGGCGCGGCGTATCGAAGTCGGGCTCGCCGGCCCCGAAGGAGATCACGTCGATGCCCTGGGCGCGCATCGCCCGGGCCTTGGCCTGCATCGCAAGCGTCGGCGATGGTGCCAGCGTCTTCATACGATCTGCGAGCATGGAGCTCCTACCTTTGGTCTAGCGGTGACCGGAGAACTTCTGAGCGAGGCGCTCTTCCACCGGCGGTGGGACCATGCCGGTGACCGGCGCGCCAAGCGAGGCGACCTCCTTGATGAGGCGCGAGGAGATGTAGGTGTAGCGCTCGTGCGGCATCATGAACACGGTCTCCACGGTGTGGCGGAGCTTGCGGTTCATGAGGGCCATCTGGAACTCGTACTCGAAATCGGAGACCGCGCGCAGTCCCCGCACGACGCAGTCCGCGCCCTCGCGATCGACCAGGTCGATGAGGAGCCCGTCGAACGAGGTGATGCGCATCCGGCCCATCCCGATGCCCGTCGTGCACTCGTCGATGAGCTCGAGGCGCTCCTTCGCGGTGAAGAGGGGC
>Ga0187778_10003235_pt1 | contig 10994 bp, 11 predicted proteins | sample 1015_Q2_SP5_20_M_FD_132418 | JGI IMG/M metagenome (GOLD analysis project Ga0187778, IMG submission 132418) | Tropical peat soil microbial communities from peatlands in Department of Meta, Colombia - 1015_Q2_SP5_20_MG | ecosystem: Environmental > Terrestrial > Soil > Wetlands > Peat | place...
CGTTCCGTGGAAAAAAATTGTGCCTGCGGCTGTCATTATCGCTGCGCTCATCGCGGGGGGCTTGTACTGGCGATCGCGGCAAGCGGTAAAGCTCACGGAAAAAGACACGATTGTCCTTGCGGATTTCACCAACACAACGGGCGATTCCGTTTTCGACGGTACGCTGAGGCAGGGCCTCGCGGTTCAACTCGAACAGTCGCCCTACCTGAGCCTGATTTCCGACGAGCGCATCCAGCAAACGCTCAAGATGATGGGACAGTCTCCCGAAGCGCGGCTGACACCGGAAATTTCGCGCGAAATCTGCCAGCGCACCTCGAGCACGGCCACGCTCAACGGCTCGATCGCGCAAATCGGCTCGCAATACACCATCATTTTAAAAGCGGTGAACTGCGCGAACGGCGAGTCGCTGGCGAGTGTTGAAGCCGAAGCGGCGGACAAGAGCCACGTGCTCGACGCACTGGGCAAAGCTGCCTCGGCGATGCGCAGCAAGCTGGGAGAGTCGCTCAGCACCGTCAAGAAATTTGAAACGCCCGTACAAGAGGCTTCCACATCTTCGCTTGAAGCGTTACAGGTTTACAGCCGGACCCGGCCAATGTTCGGCGCAAATGACTTTGCCGGCGCAATCCCTCAGCTTCAACGCGCCATTCAACTCGACCCGAACTTCGCCATGGCCTATGGCGCGCTGGCAACCAGCTACTCGAACATCGGCGAAGTAGGTCTGTCAGCGCAAAACGCCACAAAGGCGTACCAACTGAGGGACCGCGTCAGCGAGCACGAAAAGTTCTATATCGACTCGCACTACTACCAGATGGCTACCGGCGACCTGGAAAAGGCCCGCCAATCTCTCGAACTCTGGGCGCAGAGCTACCCGCGAGATGAAATACCGGTCATCAACCTGAATGTGCTCTACGGCAACCTGGGCGAATACCAAAAAGCTCTCGCTTACGCGCAGGATGCTTTCCGCCGCAACCCCAGCGGGCTCGATTACACCAACCTGATCAGCACCTTCATCAACCTGAACCGGCTCGACGAGGCGCGCGCACTGGCCGATGAAGCGCAGGCCAGGAAGCTGGATTCGGGCTATCTGCGCTTCACACTGTATCAGCTCGCATTCCTTCGCAACGATCAAGCAGGGATGGCGCAGCAGGTTGCCTGGGGGACGGGCAAACCCGGTATCGAAGATGCGCTGCTATCGCTCGCAGCCGACACAGCGGCCTATATGGGGCAGCTTCGAAAAGCACGCGAGCTTACGCGCCAGGCAGTGGCATCGGCGGTGCGCGCCGATGAAAAGGAAACAGCGGCGGGGTATGAGGCTCAGGCCGCGTTGCGCGAGTCGTTTTTCGGAAATTTCCCTCTCGCCAAGGAACGCGCCTCGGCCGCTCTCCGTCTTAGCAACAGCCGCGACGCGCAGTTTTTGGCGGCATTGGCCCTCGCTGTCGCCGGCGACTCGGGCCGGGCGCAATCGCTCGTGGATGATTTCAAGAAGCGATTCCCGGAAGACACCGCAGTGCAGTTCAACTACCTTCCCACGATCCGTGCGCAGCTTGCGATCCTGCATCATGAGCCGGCGAAGGCTGTCGAAATCCTCGCATCCGCTGCCCACTACGAGCTGGGACTTCAGGGAGGCGCAGCTATTTCGCCTGCTCTTTATCCCGTGTGGGCGCGAGGGGAGGCATACCGCGCCGCCGATCAAGGCGCCGATGCTGCGCGCGAATATCAGAAAATACTCGATCACTCTGGGGTTGTAATCAATGAAGCGATCGGTCCGATGGGCCGCCTCGGGCTGGCGCGAGCGTACGCCCTACAGGGCGACGCGACGAAAGCGCGGGTTGCTTACTAGGATTTTTTTGCGCTCTGGAAGGACGCCGACCCCGACATCCCCATCCTTAAGCAAGCCCGAGTCGAATACGCCAAATTGCAGTGATTTTCCGTCACTAGCCTGTCCGAACCGAGTTTTACGAGGTACTAGTCCTTGACAATATAGTTACCTAATGATAAAATACGCTCGATATGATTGGACATGACATCTTGATCCCACACCTCACGGGCGACCCTGCGCGGCCTGCGACCCAGTGCCGATTTCCGGCTCCTCGAGTGTGCTTGACTGCTGATTTCCAAGCACTTGGCTCCGCACTTCCAATCGCGACACCTAGATCAGATTCCGGCCTAACCTCTAATAAAATCAGCGAGTTAATCTTTCCCAATCGCGGCAAAACCACGATTTTGGCGTCATCCGGAGTAGGGGAGCGGCTTCCGCCTTGGGCCCATCCCACGAATTACAAGTCACGAGCCTGCCCGCCGCAGCCTTGGCGGAGGCGGGTCACGATTCATTTCTTTTCTACCCGTCACATCCCGGAAGTAGAATTCACCGCAACTCATACAATCTCAAGGACATCAGATTTTCTACTCGTCACACAGTCCTCCGATTTCGCCCCCGGCCCATCGCCCCATGTAGCGGCCGCCTTCAGGCGGGCGCATTTTTCATTTCTGCTCGCGGTCCGCAAACCACGGACCCATCGTGATCCTTCGGGACGGCCCATTTCTAATCGCGGATCCGCGATTAGGAACCGGCGTAAGCCATTTGCAATGAATCACTTCAAAATTTCTAATCGGCTCAAAACGGGGGGTAGCCGCCGCCGGATTTCGCATGTCCTCGGCTCGGAATGTGATGAGCCACCCTCTCAATTCACCCACAAATTCAGAGGTGCCGCCACACGAGTCACAACTCACGAGTCACCGTCTTTTCTTCCCTTTGTGATAGCATCAACTTTGAGAGTCTTTTCTGTGGAGAGCCGTCATGCCCCAGCACATTTCGCGTAAAGAGCTGAAAAAAGACGAGGTCCGCGAGACCCTCGCTCACGGCGCCGAAGCCGTCCTGTCCCATCAGCAGCTCACTCTCTACCTGGTCATCGCCGCCATCGTAGTCGCTCTCGGCATCTTCGGCTGGAAGACCTATGCCGAGCGCCAAACCGTCAAGGCCTCAGCCGCTTTTGATGAAGCTATGAAAGTGTTCCAGGCGCGGATTCGCACTCCCGGCGAGCCCGCCATGCCGGGCGAAGTCACCTACGTGGATGAAAAGAACAAGTTTACTGACGCCGCAAACAAATTCGGCGACGTCGCCATGAAATATCCGCGCACCCACCCGGGCCAGCTCGCGGCTTACTACGCCGCGCTCAGCGACGAGAAGCTCAGCGATTTTGACAACGCGCGAAAGTGGCTCAGCGGTCTCACCGACGCCAGCGGCGACTTCGCGGCCATGGCCCGCTTCGAGCTGGCTCAACTAAACGATCGCACGGGCCGCGGCGATGAAGCCGTCAAGCTTTATCAGGATCTGATTGCGAAGCCGGCGGTGCTCGTCCCGAAGCCGGTGGCCATGCTCGCGCTTGCCGAACACTATCGGCAGAAAAATCCCGCCGAGGCGGCCAAGCTGTACACGCAGATCAAGACGGAATATCCCGATACGCCGATCGCGCAGCAAGCCGATCAAGCCCTCGCGCTCTTGCCCGGCAAGACCTGAGACAACACCATGACACCGCCGCGGCTTGCCACTTACGCGATGGAAGTATCGCGTTCGCGCGGGCGGCGCCACCTCGAGCCGGCTCACCCTTACCGCAACGACTACGCGCGCGACCGCGACCGCGTGATCCATTCGCGCGCGTTCCGCCGGCTCGAAGCGAAAACGCAAGTCTTCACCGCGCGATTCTCCGATCACTTCCGCAACCGGCTGACGCACACGCTCGAAGTCACTCAGATCGCGCGCACGGTTGCCGGTGCGCTCGATTTGAATACCGACCTCGCGGAAGCTCTCGCGCTCGCGCACGACATCGGCCATCCCCCGTTCGGCCACGCCGGAGAACGCCAGCTCGATCTGCGCATGCGCGAGCATGGCGAGCGCTTCGACCACAATCTTCACGCGCTGCGCATCGTCGAGCAATTCGAGCAGCGCTATCTCGATTTTCCGGGCTTGAATCTCACGTTCGAAGTGCGCGAAGGAATCATCAAGCATTCGCGCGATTACTCCGCAGCAGAATTTCCCGATCTCGCCGAGTATGCGCTCGACCTGCGGCCGCCGCTGGAAGCTCAGCTCATTGACCTCGTGGATGAGATCGCTTACAACACAGCCGATCTCGACGACGGGTTTGAAGCGCGCCTGGTGGATATGAATCTGCTGCGCGCGGAAGTCCCCGCGTTCGACGCCGCTTACACTGAAGTGGATCGCTCGCACCCGCAGGGGCTGCTGAAATTGAAATTCAATGAAGCGCTCAAGCGCGTGCTCGATCGCCTGGCCACGGATTTGATCGCGAACACGCGCCGCCAGATCGAAGCGAGCGACGTGGAAACGGTGGACGACGTGCGGCGCAGTCCCGCGCGGCTGGCGGCGTTCACGCCGGAAGTGGCCGGGCAAAATGCGAGCCTGAAACGCTTTCTCTTCGCGCGGCTCTATTCACAGCCGGCCACCGCGGAAGAGCGCGAACGCGGCGTCCAGGCGATGGACGCGCTGTTTCAGTTTTATATGGTTCAGCCGGACCGCATGCCGCGCCATTACGCCGAACTCGCCCGGCAAGAGCCGCGCCATCGCGTCGTGTGCGATTACATTGCGGGCATGACCGACCATTTTCTTTTGCGGCAGTGCCACGAACTTCTCGGCACGCCCGTCGGCCGCGCCGCGGAAATGTGAAGCGAAATGAGAACGAAATTCCAGCGGGTGGAGCGAAACGAAGAGTCGGCGGAGCAACGTAGCGCTGTATGGAAGGACATTGCCCGTTTGGTGTCAGCTTCGGAATCTTTCGCCAGCCGTTTTCTTGACAATGAAGGTGCCAGACTTATAATCGACTTTCGCGCGAAAACACGCGGGGATTTTCAATGTTCATCGATGTAAACGAGCTCGCTCTCCGGAAAGTCCGCATCCGCAAAAGCTATGCGCCGGGCACCATCGATTTCCATTCCGGCGAATTCCGGCAGGTGGAGCCGCTCGAAGTGCGCGCCACGGCGGAGCTGGTCGACGGCCAGATCCGCATCTGCGGCAACCTGCACACGCGCATCGAGCTGATTTGCGCCCGCTGTCTCGACACGGTCGTCGAAGAGATCAGCCGCGATTTCGACCTTTTTTACCGGCCTATGAACACGATCGCCCACGACGACGAAGTCCAACTCAACGACGAAGACACCGACATCGCTTTCTTCGAAGGCGAAGGCCTGTTCCTCGCCGACGTGCTGGCCGAACAGGTGAACCTGGCTCTCCCGATGAAAGTGATTTGCCGTGGCGATTGCCGCGGCCTCTGCCCGCATTGCGGCGCCAACCTCAACAACGAAGAATGCCGCTGCGAGAAGCACGCTTCCGATCCGCGTCTGGCTCCGCTGGCCCGCTTGAAGCAGGACTGGTTCAAAAAGCAATAAAACGCTACACTGTTTGTTTGCAAAAATGGGACCGCGAATTCGCGGCCCGCAAACAGGAGCTTTCATGCCCAACCCGAAACGACGCCACTCGAAGCGCCGCACCTCCAACCGCCGCGCGCACGACCATCTGCGCCCGCTTTCTCTCTCGGAATGTCCCAACTGCCACGAGAGAAAGGTTCCTCACCAGGCGTGTCCCCACTGCGGCTATTACAAGGGCCGCGAAGTGATTGACACCGCGGCCAAGACAGCCTAAGTTTCCCTCGCCTACCTTTCCGAGTTGGTGCCCGAGATGACTACCATTGCGCTCGATGCTATGGGGGGCGACCATGCGCCGCGCGCCGAAGTCGAAGGCGCAATCTTAGCGGCGCGCGAGCTGGGAGTGCGCGTCACGCTGGTAGGCATCGAATCCGTGGTGCGGCAGGAACTCAATCGGCACCGGCACCGCAGCCTGCCGATCGACATCGTCAATGCCACCGACGTGATCACCATGCGCGATTCGCCCTCGCACGCCTTTCGCCGCAAGAAGGATAGCTCGCTGCACGTGGCGGCCCGCCTGGTGCGCGACGGCAAAGCGGATGCCCTCGTGAGCGCGGGAAATACGGGCGCGGTGATGACCGTGGCGCGGTTTGTCCTCGGCACGCTTGCCTCGGTGGATCGCCCCGCGCTCGCGGCGGCTTTCCCGAACATGAAGGAAAAGGTGACGGTGATTCTCGACGTGGGCGCGAACGTGGATTCCAAGCCCGCGCAGATCGAGCAGTTCGCCGTGATGGGCGAAATCTATTACCGCACGATCTGGGGAGTGAAGCGCCCGCGCGTGGCTGTGCTTTCGATCGGCGAAGAGGAAATGAAAGGCAACGAATTGACGCGCGAAGCTTCGGCGCGCCTGAAGCAAAGTTCGCTGAATTTCGTCGGCAACGTCGAGGGCCGTGATGTGTTTCGCGGCGACGTGGACGTGATCGTCTGCGACGGTTTTATCGGCAATGTCGCGCTCAAAATCAGCGAAGGGCTCGTGGAGCATATCGGCGGGATGCTGAAGAAAGCGATCAAAAGCAGCCTTACTTCGCAGCTCGGTTACGCGCTCTCGAAGCGCGCCTTCGACGATTTTCGCAAGCGCACCGATTACTCGGAATACGGCGGCGCGCCACTGCTGGGCGTCCGCGGCATCACCATCATCGGGCACGGCCGCTCGAATCCCAACGCCATCAAGAACGCCAGCCGCGTGGCCAACGAGCTTTGCCGCGCGCGCGTGAACGAAAAAATCGAACAGGAGCTTTCCGCTGCCGCGGTTGCCGCGCGCAGTTGATCCGAGCGGAATTGCGAATCGCATGAGCAAACTTGCGTTCCTATTTCCCGGCCAGGCCTCGCAATACTCCGGCATGGGCCGCGAGCTGGCGGAAAAATTTCCCGAATCGCGCGCCGTGTTCGATGAAGCCGACACGGCGCTCGGGTTTTCGATCTCGAAACTGTGCTTTGAAGGATCCGAAGACGATCTCAAGCTGACCGAGAATACGCAACCCGCGATCCTCACCGTTTCGGTGGCGGCATATCGCGCGCTCGAAAAACGCGGCATCACTCCGGATTTCACCGCTGGGCACAGTCTCGGCGAATATTCGGCTCTTGTGGCCGCAGGCGGGCTGGATTTCGCTACGGCTGTGAAGCTCGTGCGTTGCCGCGGGCGATACATGCAGGAAGCGGTTCCCCATGGAGTGGGCGCGATGGCTGCGATCCTAGGGCTCGCTCCAGCGGAAGTCGCAGACATCTGCAAAAAAGCGGCGGGACAGGAAGTGGTCGCGCCCGCGAATCTGAATTCTCCAGAGCAGACGGTTATCTCCGGCAACGCCGCCGCAGTGAAGCGCGCCGTGGAAATCGCATCGCAAAGCGGCGCAAAACGCGCGGTGATTCTTCCGGTCTCCGCGCCGTTTCATTGCGAATTGATGATGCCCGCGCAGAAGCGCCTCGAACCCGACCTGCGCGCGGCGCGATTCAGTCCGTTGCGATTCCCGCTGATCACGAATGTGGATGCCGAAGCGATCACAAACGGGGATGAAGCGCGCGACGCCTTGATCCGGCAAGTCACGCATCCGGTGCGCTGGCTCGATTCCATTCACGAAATGATCGCGGCCGGCGTGACCATGTTCGTCGAAGTCGGTCCCGGAAAAGTTCTTTCAGGGCTGTTGCGGCAGATTGATCGCTCGGTCCGCGCCGCCAATGTCGAGGACGCGGCCAGCCTGCAATCCACGTTCGATAAAGTCGCTCAGGCCCGCGCCGAACCCCCGGAGGCCGCGTAGAGCTCAGATGCCCATGTTTTCACTCAAAGAGAAAGTTGCATTGGTTACCGGCGCGTCGCAGGGGATTGGGCGCACGACTGCGCTTGTGCTTGCCCAAGCCGGAGCCAAAATTGCCGCTGCGGCGCGGAACACGGAAAAACTCGCTTCGCTCGTGAGCGAGATCACCGGCAGCGGAGGCGAAGCGCTCGCTGTCCCAATGGACGTGGCGGATGCGGCGCAGGTGAAAGCGGGATTTCAGCAGGTGCTCGCGAAATTCGGTCGGCTCAATATTCTCGTCAACAACGCCGCCATCACGCGCGACACCCTTGCGCTGCGGATGAAGCTGGAAGACTGGGACGCCGTTCTGCGCACAAACCTGACCGGCGCACATCTGTGCATCCAGCAGGCGCTGGGCGCGATGCTCAAGCAGCGCTCGGGGCGGATCATCAACGTCAGTTCTGTGGTCGCACAAATCGGCAACGCGGGCCAAGCCAATTACGTGGCGTCGAAGGCCGGATTGATCGGGCTTACGCGCGCGATTGCCGTCGAAGTCGCCTCGCGCAACATCACGGTGAACGCCGTCGCGCCGGGCTTCATTGACACTCCGATGACTGAAGTCCTTCCCGCCGAGCTGAAGGAAAAGTTGAAGTCGCTCATTCCGCTCGGGCGATTCGGGACCGACCGCGACGTCGCCGCCGCCATCGCCTTCCTCGCGAGCGATGAAGCCGCTTACATCACCGGCCAGGTGTTGGACGTGAATGGCGGCATGTACATGGGCTAGCAGCAACGCTGCACTGCAAAGGTTGACCGGGCAATACGGCACGCATAGAATGGGCGGGTTGTCTACGGGGCGTTCCCCCGCCTCTCATGCGGCCCGGGGGTCAAGACAGCCGATACCGGAGGAATATCGAGAATGGCCAGCGTCGAAGAACGCGTGAAGCAGATTATTGTCGAGCAGCTCGGTGTGGATGAAGGCGAAGTGACTCCAACCGCCTCGTTTGTGGACGACCTGGGCGCCGACTCGCTCGACACGGTCGAGCTGGTGATGGCCTTCGAGGAAGCTTTCGGCATCGAGATCCCGGATGAAGATGCCGAGAAGATCGCCACGGTGAAGGACGCCATCGAGTACATCGAGAAGCACGCGAAGGCTGCGAAGTAAACCGCCGGCCGTCCCATTCCGAACAGGAGAGCTTCGATTTGAACCGCCGAGTTGTCGTGACGGGCGTAGGTCTGGTCTGTGGCTGCGGCATCGGTACCGAAGAAGTCTGGCGCAGCCTGCTCGCGGGAAAGAGCGGAATCGGCCCGATCACGCAATTTGACGCGTCCGCATTCGATTGCCGCATCGCCGGGGAAGTCCGCGATTTCGATCCGCTGAAATGGGTCGAAAAAAAAGAGCTGAAGAAAATGGGCCGGTTCATTCAACTGGCCCTTGCCGCATCGGATTTCGCCATGCGGATGGCCGGGCTCGAGGTGACGCCCGAAAACGCGACGGCTACGGGCGTATACATCGCCTCGGGCATCGGCGGATTCGACGTGATCGAGCGCGAACACGCGAAGTATCTTCAGGGCGGCCCGGGGAAGATCTCGCCATTCTTCATCCCCGGAGCGATTGTGAATTTAGCTTCCGGGCACGTCTCGATTCGCTACGGCGCGAAAGGGCCGAATTCGGCGACGGCGACGGCGTGTTCGGCTTCGGCGCACGCCATCGGCGACGCGTTCAAGATTATTCAGCGCTGCGATGCCGAGGTGATGATCGCAGGCGGCTCGGAAGCAGCCATCACGCCGATGGGCGTGGGCGGATTTGCAGCGATGCGCGCTCTCTCGACGCGCAACGACGAGCCCGAGCGCGCCAGCCGGCCTTTCGATGCGCAGCGAGACGGGTTTGTGGTGGGCGAAGGAGCGGGCGTGCTGATTCTTGAGTCGCTCGAGTTTGCGCAGCGGCGCGGCGCCAAGATTATCGCGGAGGTCGCGGGCTACGGAATGTCGGGCGACGCGTATCACATCACCCAGCCGGCTGAAGGCGGCGACGGCGCATACCGCGTGACGCTTGCGACGCTCAAGGATGCGAAGATTTCTCCGAACGAGGTGAGCTACGTAAACGCGCACGGAACTTCCACGCCCATCGGCGACGCCATTGAAACCGAAGCGCTTAAGCACGTTTTCGGCGAGCGCGCGGAGAAAGTTCCGGTGAGTTCGACGAAATCCATGACGGGGCATTTGCTCGGCGGCGCCGGCGGACTCGAAGCCGGCATCAGCGTGCTGGCGCTGCGCGACCAGATTCTTCCGCCGACGATTAATTACGAGAATCCCGACCCCGCGTGCGATCTCGATTACGTTCCGAACAAAGCGCGCAAGGCCGAAGTGGTTTACGCGCTTTCGAATTCGTTCGGGTTCGGCGGAACGAATGCGTCGTTGATGTTCAAGCGGTGGGATGGGAAATAGAAAAACCCTAACCTCTTCCCGGTCCGAAAACGACCGGGACGCCAAAGGTGCGAAAGAGGTGAGCTACATATGAAGGCCAAAACAACACCATGAAGATTGGAGTTTGCATTAAGCAGGTTCCGGCGAAGGATGCGCCGCTCGCAATTGTCGAGGGCGGCGCGTGGATTCGCGAGTCCGATATCGGGTTCGAGACGAACGAGCCGGACAGCTTCGCGCTCGAAGAAGCGCTGCGGCTCAAGGAAAAGCACAGCGGCGAAGTGGTGGCCATTTCGATGGGGCCCGAGCGCGCGAAGCAAACCATCAAGGAAGCGCTCGCGAAGGGCGCGGACCGCGGGATCCATGTGGCCGATGCGGAATTTTACAAGCTTGATCCGCTCGGCTCTGCGCGCTCGCTAGCCGCTGCCATCCAGGGCGAGAATTTCGATCTGATTCTCACCGGGCTGCAAAGCGACGACCAGGGCTTCGGCCAGACCGGCGTGCTGCTCGCCGAATTGCTCGGCCGCCCGCACGCCACCATCATCATGCAGATCGAAGTGACCGATGGGCGCATGAAGCTGAAGCGCGAGCTTGAAGCAGGTTGGTTCCAGTGGGTCGAGCTGCCGCTGCCGGCGGTGCTTTCGATTCAGTCCGGCATCAATAAACCGCGCTATGCGACGCTGAAAGGCATCATGGCCGCGAAGAAGAAGGAAATCGCGACGATAGACCGCAAATCGCTCGGAGTGGCCGACACGCCCACGCAGCGCGTGGAGCGGATTTATGTTCCGCAGAAAACAAAGAAGACGGAATTTATCACCGGCCAGCCAAAAGAAATTGCGGCCAAACTGATCGAAAAGTTGAAGCATGAGGCGCGGGTGCTTTAAGCAGTCGGTGAAAGGACAAAAGATGTCC
>Ga0187778_10003236_pt1 | contig 10994 bp, 7 predicted proteins | sample 1015_Q2_SP5_20_M_FD_132418 | JGI IMG/M metagenome (GOLD analysis project Ga0187778, IMG submission 132418) | Tropical peat soil microbial communities from peatlands in Department of Meta, Colombia - 1015_Q2_SP5_20_MG | ecosystem: Environmental > Terrestrial > Soil > Wetlands > Peat | place...
GTGCTCTCGCTCAGCCAATTCGCGCCCACGGCTTACTCAGTCACGGCCGCGGTCTTCTGGGGCTCGTCCGACTTCGCTGGCGGATACGGCTCGCGCCGCGCGAATGCCTTCACTCTTACCGCCTTCTCGCACGTCTGCGCCATAGCCCTGATGCTCCCGATCGCGCTGGCTCAGCATGCCGATCTCCCCTCCCGCGCCAGCATTCTCTGGGCAGTTCTCGCCGGCTCCATCGGAGGCTTCTCGCTCGCCATCTTCTATCGCGCACTCTCCTGTGGACAGATGGGCCTTGTGGCGCCCATCGGCGCCCTGTTGGGCGCTGCGATCCCGGCTCTCGCCGACGTCGGCATGGAAGGAACCCCTCGCCGCTGGACCATGGTAGGCTTCGTACTGGCCATTCTCGCCATCTGGCTGATCACGCGGCCCGAACCGTCGGAGGCGGCAAACGATGCCTCCGGTCATCCCAAGGGCGTCGCCATGGCCGCGCTCGCCGGCGTCGGATTCGCCAGCTTTTATCTCTGCATTCACCAGGCCCATGGAGCCTCGGCGTGGCTCGCTACGGCCTCCCGCGTCGGTTCGTTCACATCCACGGCGCTCGCTGTCGCCGCCACCCGCGCCCCGCTCGTGCTCGATCGTCCCCGCGCCGCGCTGGGCATGTCCGCCGGATTCCTCGACATCACCGCCAGCGCGCTCTTCATCTACGCCAGCCAGCGCGGACGCCTCGACGAAGCCGTCGTGATCGCCTCACTTTATCCGGCTGTGACCGTTTTGCTCGCGCGCGCCGTCCTCAGAGAACACTTCAGCCGATGGAAGTTCGTAGGCCTGCTGGCGGCGCTGGCCGCTGTTCCCCTGATCGCGGCGGGATGAGCCACGGATTCCCACGGATCAACACAGATCGAACCACACTGGAACTCGCATTCGCCAGGCAGCCCTGGGCATATCCGTGATAATCCGTATGAATCAGCTGCCCAGGTTTGCTAGCATCCCAGCGTGGCGCTCATCGAAATCCGCAACCTGACCAAGGTTTTTCCTCACGCGTCGTCGCCGTTCGGTGGCGAAACTCGGGGCGGGAAAGTCTGCGCCGTCGACGACGTCTCGCTCGACATTCGCTCCGGCGAAACCCTCGGTGTGGTCGGCGAATCGGGCTCAGGCAAGAGCACGCTGGGAAGGCTGCTTCTGCGGCTGGTCGAGCCGACTTCAGGCTCAATCCAATACGAAGGACGCGACTTGCTGGCTGTAAGTTCGGGCGAAATGCGCCGCCTGCGCCGCGACCTGCAGATCATTTTTCAGGATCCCTTCGCCTCGCTTGATCCGCGCTTCCGCGTGGAAGACCTCATCGCCGAGCCGCTGATCATTCACCATTCGAAAAACCGGGAAGGGCACGACTTTACTCGTGCCGAAATGGCGCCAAAAGAGAAGGCGGCTTCAGCCGCTGAGGGGGAGAATATCCGTGCCCGTGTCACGGAGCTTCTCCGCGCCGTCGGCCTCGACGAATCTGCTCTGCCTCGCTATCCTCATGAATTTTCCGGAGGACAGCGGCAGCGCATCGGCATCGCGCGGGCGCTCGCCCTGCGGCCAAAGTTCATTGTGTGCGACGAGCCCGTTTCGGCTCTCGACGTCAGCGTGGGCGCGCAGATCATCAACCTGCTGGGCCAACTGCAGCGCGACTTTGGCCTGACCTATCTCTTCATCTCGCACTCCATGCCGGTCGTCCGCTATCTCTCGACTCGCATTGCCGTCATGTACCGCGGCAGAATTGTTGAGGTCGGGAACGCCGCGCAGATCACAGAAAGCCCCCAACATCCCTACACCCGCTCGCTGCTGGAGGCAACGCCCGAGATTGCGTAGCGGGACTCGCCAGCGTGCCCGTGCCATACTTTCCTCATGCCCCGCGGGATCGGCCTCGCTCGTGACATGACCGAGTTGATAGTCGGATACGGGATGATCCTGTTCGTGATCTGGATGCCCGATCACCTGCAGCGCATCCTGTCGCCCGTCGCGCTGGCGGCGACCCTCGCCATCGTGCTCGCCCGCGCTCCCAGCCGCGAGGAACTTGGCGTTGGCGGCCACGGTCTTATGCCGTCGCTCTGGATTCTCCCCGCCGCCGTTGTGTTCGCGCTTCTGAGCGTGCTTCTGGCCAAACGGCTCGGCACCTTTCATCCGCTTTCGAACGCCAACCTGCAACACGTCGCCGGCTACATCCTCTGGACGTTCTACCAGCAGTTTTTGCTCAATGATTATTTCCTGCCCCGCCTCGCGCGGGTCCTGGGCAGCGAAGCTGCCGCCGTGCCCACGACGGCGGTGCTATTCGCCGGAGCGCATCTGCCGAGTCCCTGGCTCACACTGGCTACGCTGGTCTGGGGAGCAGTTTCCTGCGCTCTTTTTCGACGTTACCGCAACCTCTATGCGCTGGGCCTGGCTCAGGGATTGCTCGGCATCTGCTTCTTTGTCTGCATCCCTGACGCGGTCCATCATCACTTGCGCGTCGGGCTGGGGTATCTGCGCTATCGTTAGGGGTCAGAGGCCAGGGCCTGGAGAGCAGGGATGTCGAGTCCTAAGGGTGACGGCGCTTAGGTTACTGGCCCCTGACCGCTGGCCCCCGGCTTAGAACCACCACGACCACAGCCAATCCACGCAGGTATGGGTAATTGCCGAGGCCGGCACGCGCCGCTGTTCGCGCCAGGCGCGTCCGTAGAAGATGCCCGCGATCGTGGCCAGAATTACATACCGCCAGTTGAAGTGCACGCCGATTGGGTTTCTTTTGTTGAAGTGTGACAACCCGAAGATGACCGACGCCATGATCAGGGCCCAACGCCGTCCCACGCGCCGCTCGAGAAAGTTCTGCACCCACGCCCGAAAGAAGAGCTCCTCGGGGACCGCGACAAACGCAAAGATTCCAATCCAGGTAAGCCCTGCTTTCCACACGGCCGGCGCATTCCCATGGGGATGGATGAACCCCAGCGCCAGTCCCAACCCCAACACCACAGGCGTGAAAAATGCCAGCTCGCGCAGGCCTGATTTCGCGTCGCTGAACTTCAGGTGAAAATCAAATCCTGCCCCGTCCAGCCCCCGCACAGCCATAAAGCCGTACAAACCCGCATCTACCAGCAGTAATTCATTCAGCGCGCGCAGGCCGGACGGCCACGCCGCCTCGAACCAGCGCAAATCGACCGCCAGCCCCAACAGCAGCAGAACCAAAACATCGCGCCAGTTGCCCCGCCGCTCGGGATCTTTGTTGGCCGCCTCCGCCAGCAGCCACGCCACCCAGACTGGCAAACCGGAGTAAAGCGCAAACCACTCCCACTGGAACATATGCAGCGAAGCCGCGACCAGCGTATAGGGCAGAGCAAGCAGAGCAGGCGCCAGCGTTCTCAGCACAGCCGGTGAGCGCTCGACCATCCGCGCCGCGCGGGCGCCCGCGAGCCCGAACCACACTGCGACCGACAATTCGGCAATAAGCGCGGCAATGGCTCCCGGTGTCACATTCTGCATCAGGAAATCTTACGGCATTCGAGTGTTCCGGCGTCATCCCGAAGGCCCGCGTCCTCACCGGCGGGCCGAGGAATATCCCGCGCAACTGCTGCGTGCCTGGGGAGATCCCTCGCTCCGCCTGAAGAACGCTCTGCTCGGGATGACGGCGTCAACAACGTCAACGCTTAAGCTGACCCACTACCCGTCGTGGCGGTCCCCTGTGCCCTCCGTGTTCTCTGTGGTTGAGAAGACCTTGTCCTTCGCCGTGGACTTCCCGCATCCCGTCGCTCCAGCTTGTCTCCCCGCCACTCACCGACTAGAATTCCTTCGACTTCATCCCAGGAGGCATTCATGGCCACCGCTCCGCTCCCGCCCGCTTCGCACGCTCCCACGCCCGAACCCGCTCCGCTTTCCCAAGGCGCCCGCCTGGTCGACACGTTCATCGCGCCGTCAAAAACGTTTACGGACCTGGCACGTCGTGCCCGGTGGTGGAGTTGGGTAACGCCGTTTCTCTTAATCGTGGTCATGTCCACAATCTATTCCTACACCGTGGGACAGAAAGTTGGCTGGGACCGTGCCACGGACAATGTCCTGCAAACTCGTCCCAAACAGTACGACCAGATACAGTCCATGAACGCGGCCGATCGAGAAAGAACCATGCAGATGGCAGTGAAGCAGACGATGATTGGAACGTACGCGTTCCCAGTGGTTGACCTGATTCTCCTGCTGATCGTCGCGGCGGTGTTGCTCGCTACGTTCAAGTTCGGTGCCAATGCGAATGTTTCTTACAAGCTTGTCCTGGCCATCGTGACGTACACGAGTCTACCCGGGGTTCTGAAGTATCTGCTGGCTACGGTCAGCCTTTTTGCAGGCATCAGTCCCGACGCCTTCAACATACAGAATCCGACTGCAACGAATTTGTCCGTATTGTTCAACGCCACTGACCACGCGGTGCTTTATGCAATGGGGACCATGATCGATATTTTCGCCATTTGGACCCTCGTTTTGACCGCGATCGCTTTTACCCGCGTAAGTAAGGTGAAGCTCGGTACGGCGCTGGCGATCGTTTTCGGGTGGTATATCGCCTTCATGCTTGTGATAGCAGGCCTTACGTCACTCGCCGCATAGGACAGTCTGCGCATCAGACGGTGCCCGCCGGGCGGTCCCCGACCACTCCGCCAACGGCCTACAACCACAGAGGACACAGAGTGTCACCGAGGCCCCCTGTGTTCCCCTGTGCCCTCTGTGGTTCAAGGGTTTGCGGCCCTCGCGCTCCCCACCCCGCCTGAGTAGAATGGGGAGCGCACGGGAGGCCGCTATGAAACGCACCCTGTCATTCTTTCTGCTCCTTGCCGCGACTGCGGCGTTCGCGCAAGATAAGAACCCAGTCACCTCGGTGGTCAAGGAGATCCTTCCGCGGCAGCAGAAAAACCTCGTGGCCGCGGTCGAAGAAATGCCCGCCGAGAAGTTCGCCTATAAGCCGACCGAGCAGCAGATGACCTTCGGCCACCTTGTCCTGCACATCATCGGATCGAACAACCACCTTTGTTCGACGATCGGAGATCTGCCCGAGGTGAAGGCTCCTGTGCCGCTGAAGGAAACCGACGGCAAAGACAAGCTGGTCGAGGCGCTGAAAGCCAGCTTCGATTTCTGCGCGACGGCGCTCAACAAGGTTGATGACTCAAAGCTTTCCGACGAAATCGAGCTTTTCGGCGGCCGCAAGGGACCCCGCGCCTTCGCCCTGATCGTCCTCACCAACGACTGGGCTGATCACTACAGTTCGGCCGCGATGTACCTGCGCCTGAACGGACTGCTTCCACCGACCGCTCAGCCCAAGAAGTAGCGACCGGGCATCCCTCAGAACTCATACCGCAGCGCGAACTGCATCACCCGCGGGCTCGTCAGCAGGCTGGTTTGGGCACCGAAATTGTTCGGCTGCTGTGTGAGCGAAGTGAGCAGGGACGACGACCCTATGCCCTGCGCGTTGAAGCGTGTAAGGTTTGGCACGTTGAACACTTCCCAGCGAAACTGGACGCTGTGGTTTTCGTTGTAGGGCATCTTCCAGTTCTTGACCAGGCTCATGTCCAGGCCCGCATAGCCGTTGCCCCGGAGAACGTTGCGCGAGCCCACCTGGCCGGGGAGCGGCAAGGTAAAGTCCTGCTGCGCTGCCGCAGGATCCGCAAATACGTTCACGGTGCCATTCCCCTTGTAGGTGCCAGTCTTCGGCCGCGCCGTCATCTGACCGATGCCCGTCAGAAACCAGTCCGTAGGCCAGCGCTGGCCACCGTCCACACTGAAGGGAAACCCGCTGGTCCAGCGCGCGATGCCGGAAAGCTGCCAGCCGCCGATGAACGCATTCGTCACTCCGCTGGCATTGGCACCGAAGGCGCGTCCTTTGCCGAAGGGCAGTTCCGCGACCCAGTCGAGGTTGAGCTGGTGAGTAAGATCGAAGTCGGAGGGTGCGCGGGCCAGCCTCGGGTCAAAGGCGTTGGCCAGCCGGGTCCCAACCAGACCGATGTTCGTGTAGCCATACACCGCAAAGCCGACACGCGAAGCCGCCGAGGTTATATCGATCGATCGGGAGTACGTATAGTTCAGGTCGAATTGAACGCCCTGGCTGAACTGTTTTCTCAGGTTGGCCTGAAGCGCATGGTAGGTCGAGCTGCCAATCGAACTCCAGCCATACGTGGAGAACGCCTGGTTGTTCAGGAACTGGCCGGAGTTGTTGCCTAGCAACCCGGGAGGACCGTTGAAGTAGTAGGAGCCCGAGCCAATGTTGTCCCCGATTCCGCCGTACGAGTCAACATCGGCCAACCCGACAATCTCATCGCCGATCACTGAAAGTCCGGGGTTGTAATACATATTGAAGACTTCCTGGATCAGGCTGTCTGTCGGATTCGGCGTCGGAACCAGGCCGGTGAGAAAAGTGTCGGAGTAGTAAGACGCGCCCGGCCGGAGTGGCTGAATCATGTCAATCCAGTACTGGGAGGTCTTGCCCAGCCCGGCAGCGCTGACGCTCTCAATCTGCGCCATCGTCGGGAATCCCTGGTAATAATTGGTCGGTTGCCCGCCGTTGTTGGCCAGCGCGAACTGCCTGGCCAGGTTCGATATGGCGGAAGCAGCCGTGTAGTAGTCGATCCCCGTCTTCGGATCCACGATGTCGAGCGGCTGAGTCAGATCGCGCTGCGTGAGCAGACGCCGGCCGAAGCGGCCCACATACGACAACTGCAACGAGAAGCGCTTGGGCATCTCCCGTCCGATGGAGAAATCCACGGTGTAGGCGTGTGGGGTCTTCAGCGTGTCGTCATTCCCCCACAAATTGGCCTGTGCGTCGGTGGCGGGAATCTGCGGCCAAGCCGTCGGCGTCGTTGACGGTGGCGGCAGCAAGAACTGAACGCCGTTGATATTGGTTTGCGGAATATTGTGGATGCCGGTGATGCGCGGCAGATCCTCGGCGCTGGTGACGCCATACGTGCAGCAGGCGTTCTGAATGGTTGTGGACAATCCTGCTGCGCCAACTTGATCGAAGCTGTTGAGCAGCGCGAATCCGGCCCGGTCATAGACCCGGCTCAAGCCCAGACGGAATACCGTCTTGTCGTTGTCACCGAAGAGCTTCTTGAGCATCCCGCCTTCCGGGCGCGGCGAATAGGCGATCGAAATGCGCGGCGACACATCGGTCTTTTCCAGCGGATAAAACCCCGGCCCACGGCCGAGGTTGAACTCCATCGCCGGCATTGCGCCATATCCGATGCCCTGGAGCATGTTCTTCACATTCTGATTGAACTCGGTCCCCAGGCCGACCGCCGGGTATGTCTGGTACCCGTTGGTCTCCCACGGTGCGGGGAAGAACGACCAACGCAAACCGTAGGTGACGGTGAGATTCGGTTTTACGCGCCAGCTGTCCTGGCCGTAAAACTCGTACCAGTCGAGCCCATAGCGGCGGTTGACCGGCGCACCCTGCGGTTGGGCGTTGCCGCTCTTGTCCAGGTTGTAGTTGGCGACCACGTCCGAGATCATGCCGTACAAAGCGAGCAAGGGACGGTCGTATTGCGTAGCGGTAATGGGCTCGGGCGCTGTGCCTTGTGGGAACCCCGGAACTACGAGGTCCGGATGTCCTGCGGCGTTCATGGGGTCCAGCGTGCTGGTCGTGCCCGCGAAACCGATCGGAGAGGTCCAGTTGGTGGTGCCCAGCCCGAGAGTGTTCGAGTGAAGATAACTGGTCCGCGGATCGCGGGCGATGCCAACGGTCGCTCCGAATTGGAAGTTGTGGGTGCCTTTGGTCCACGAAACGTCGTCCACGAAGTTGTGTAACGGCACCTGGAAGCTGTGGCTGTAGACGTAGCCCTCATCCAGTCCCAAAAACTGGTTCCATTGCTGGTCGGTGTTGCCCACAACGCCAAAGCTCTGCCGCGTGAATCCCCAGTGAAAAGAATTCGTCAGGGAGGGGTTGAGAACTGCGATGTAACCCAGGACCATTCCTTTGCTGTGGTCAAGGAAAGTCTGCTCAGGGACGTCGCCGGGCAGGAACGGAGCGCCCGGGTTGCGCAGGTCCTGCGACGCTCCACGCCAAAACAAGGTGTGCCGTCCATCCGCGGTGAGTCGGTAGTCCAGCCGCACAATGCCGACGTCGTTATCCAGGCTCGTGGGTGCGCTGAACACGAAGCCGGCGTAGTTCAGACCATCTCCGGCGGAGGGATCGTTGGTCACCGTGTTGCCGGTGCAGAAGGTTGTGTCCAGATAACCGGTGCTGCCATTGAGCATTGCGCTGTCAATTCCACGCGTTACTAAGGCCGGGTTCGCCGGGTCGAGCTCCGTAAGTTGAGCCCTATTCAGCGTCATCGTTGCGACGCTGGTCGGATCTGTGGGATTGGTGAGATAGAGATACTGCAGGTTGCCCTGGCACATGGAGGGCGTGGGAATGACGCGTTCCGCGCGCGCGTCTTCGCGCTCGCGAGTCCCCTCATAGTTAGCGAAGAAAAACAGCCGGTCCTTCTGCAGCGGCCCGCCCACCGAGACGCCAAAAATGTTGCGATTCAGCTTGAGAGGCTTGTTCGGCAGGCCGATATTCAGCTGCGACTGCTTCACCAGGTAATCGTTGGCGCTGGTGATGGTGTTGCGCAGGTATTCGTAGAGCGAGCCGTGAAAAGAATTGCTGCCGCTCTTCGTCACCAGCGCCACTTGTGCGCCAGAGCCTTGTCCCTGGTCCGCGCCATAATTTGTAGTCGTCACACGGAATTCCTGCACCGAGTCTTGCGTGACCGGCAACACCGACGTGAAGGCATATCCATTCGACTGGTCATTCACGTCCACGCCGTCGAGCGTAACGTTCGACTGGTCGCTGCGCGCACCGTTTACCGCGCCATTGCGCGTGTCCTGGTCCTTAAGAACCGGATCATCGCCGACCACCCTGCCGGTATAGGTCACTCCCGCCTGCAAGCTCAGCAGGTCGGGGACGTTGCGGCCTTCGAGCGGAATCTGCCGAACCTGCCGTTCGTCAAAGGAATTGCCCAGCGATGCATCCACCAGGTCGATGGCCGGCATCTCCGATGTCACAGTCACCGTTTCACCCGCCGCGCCGACCTTGAGTTGGACATTGGCCGTGGCCGGCGTATTGACCAGCAACTGCACGCCTGTCACCTGGTAGTGCTGAAACCCTTTCGCCGTCACCGTCAGGCTATAAGTGCCCGGAGGCACGAACAGAAACTGATATTCGCCCTGATCCCCCGTTATGGCGCTTCGTTCCGTCTTCGACTCAGGACTCGCCAGCACCACATGCGCCCCGGCGATCGTGCCTCCGCTGGGATCGGTGACAGTCCCGCGCAACGAGGTGCTCGCCTGGCCCCACAGGGTGGGACAGATTGCCGCGATGGCGGCGGCGAAAAGAGCGGCAAGAACGATAGTCCCGCAGCGGCCTCGTGCAGTCGACGCACCACTCCGGGCAAAGGACAAGTGGCTTCCAGTCATGAATCACCTGCTCGTGTTGAACTTAAGATGCCCCAGTGCCCGAAAGAACATTACTAGAATTGCGGAAGGTTACGACCGGAGGGTTTTTAATGTCAAGAGGGAAATTTGAGCCGGGGACATTCGCCGGGAGAGCTAACTGCGAAGCGCTCATTGCCAATTTCCTATTTGATCTGCACCAAACCGTTCGCCGATGACGCCGCAGGAACGGCCGGCGCGGCATGCTGCGGATCACGCCACGAATCGAAGATCGAAACCTGATGCACGCACGACACCGTACAGTGCGGCGCGCACGACTTCTCCGTCTGATATTCGCGCCGCAAATCGTCGCGCGTGTACGTGGCAAGAGGAACTCCCGGATACCCGCGCTGCTGCGAGCAGTAATGCACCAGCCCGTCTTCGCAGATGTAGAGATAGCGGCCGCCCGCGCGGCAGCGCCAGTCGTTGGGCAGACCCTTGGCGATGTTGTCCTGAAAGGCGTTGACCCGCGTAAAGCTGCTTTTTTCGAGCGCTTGCATCTCGTGATAGATGCGGCGCTCTTCGTCTCCCAGCGGCTGCAGCTGGCCGCTGCCGTCGTGAATGATTCCGATCGTCGAACTGAAGCCAAGCTCGACCGCGCGTTTGCCGATCACCAGCGCGTCTTGCGGATGGCTAATTCCCCCACCCACGACCGAATTGATGTTGACGTGAAAATCGGCGTGCTCGGCCAGCAACTGCAGCTTCTTGTCGAGCACCTTCAGGCTTTTTTTCGACACTTCGTCGGGATTGACGTTATCGATTGAAATCTGCAGCCACTCCAGCCCGGCGCGGTTGAGCCGCTGAATGCGCTCGGCCACCAGCAGATAGCCGTTGGTTATCAGCCCGGCAATCATTCCGTTTCGCCGGATGCGCTGAATCACGTCGTCCAGCTCGGGATGCATCAGCGGTTCGCCGCCCGAAATCGTCACCACTGACGTGCCCAAGGCCCCCAGCTTGTCGATGCGCCTGTTCATCTCCTCGATGGGCACGGGCTTCGAAACCTCATCGAACTCGTTGCAATACGTGCAGGCCAGATTGCAGCGCCGCATGGGAATGATATGGGCGAGCAGCGGATGATCGGTCGAACCAAACGCGCGCGCCACCATCGCCGCTCCCCGCAGATTGCGGTGCAGCGCCAGAGCGTGGCGGCGTAGGGTTGTAAGTAGGCTGGGCATGATCAGAAGACTTCTTCCATTACAACACAGCACAAATGATGAGTGCACCCTGCCGAACGCCATCCCGCTGCTTTTCGCGGGCGAAGAGCAGCATTTCCTCAGCGAACGGGATGCAGGTGTCGAAAGTACTCAACTTCCAGCAATCGGGCACGATACATGGCTTCCAGACACTCAAAGGCTGATCGGTCGGCGTCGCAGATCACGTCTCGCTTGTGCAGCCACTCCTTCTGCTCTTTCATGAGGACGTCGCTGTCTGCATCGTTGAGATGGTCCAGCCATGTCTTGTACGCCCGGTCCAGCGCGAGGTCGAGCGACGACACGGTCAAGGAATAGCAAATTGCATTCTCCACTCCCGTCTTCGCCTTATCGCAA
>Ga0187778_10003237_pt1 | contig 10989 bp, 8 predicted proteins | sample 1015_Q2_SP5_20_M_FD_132418 | JGI IMG/M metagenome (GOLD analysis project Ga0187778, IMG submission 132418) | Tropical peat soil microbial communities from peatlands in Department of Meta, Colombia - 1015_Q2_SP5_20_MG | ecosystem: Environmental > Terrestrial > Soil > Wetlands > Peat | place...
ATACGCCTGAAGGATAGGGACAGCCACACTGTGCTGGCGAGAACCAGTGATTGGGCCGAAGGGAGCAAGTAGCGCCCACCCTAATGCCCACTTGGTCCAGCCTCGGGGGCATCGAGAATCTCGCGGACTTTGTTGACCAGCGCAGCCAGAGTGAACGGCTTGGACAGGAACCAAAGTCCTTCATCCAGAACGCCGTAATGGACGACCGCATTGCTCGTGTACCCGGAGATGTACAGCACACGCGCTTCCGGGGCAATCCGCACCACCTGTTCCGCCAGTTGGCGCCCGTTCATGTGTGGCATAACCACATCGGTAATCAGAAGCCGGATGTCCCGATGGTTCCGTTTACTGATTTCCAGTCCCTCCTCCGGACTGCCTGCGACCAGCACCCGATAGCCGCACTGGCCAAGAACTGAGAAGATCAGATCGCGCAGTTGTCCGTCGTCTTCCACCAGCAGGATGGTCTCCGTTCCGCGCTGCACGGCACCGGAGCGTTTTTCACTGCCCTCAATCTGAGCGGGCTGTTCGACCCGGGGGAAAAAAATCTTGAAGGTCGTCCCCCGTCCGGGTTCGCTATAAACCCAGATATGACCGCCACTCTGCTTGATGATTCCATACACGGTCGAGAGTCCCAGGCCCGTTCCTTTGCCAACTTCCTTCGTGGTGAAGAAGGGCTCGAAGATGCGGGCCTGCACGTCCGGAGTCATGCCAAGTCCGGTATCAGTCACGGCCAGCATCACGTAGCGCCCGGGTGCAAGCGGCTCATGCCGCTTCGCGTAGCTCTCGTCCAGTTCCGCGTTAGCAGTTTCCAGGGTGAGCTTCCCGCCGCGTGGCATCGCATCGCGGGCGTTGAGTGCCAGATTCATGATGACCTGCTCGATCTGACCAGGATCAGCCTTCACCGAGCCCAGGTCAGAGGCCGGAAAGGTAAGAACTTCGATGTCCTCTCCGATCAGCCGGCGCAACAGCGAGTCCAGGTTCAAAACAGTGTCATTGAGGTCAATGATGCGCGGCGAAAGCACCTGTTTCCGGCCGAAGGCCAGCAATTGCCGCGTAATACCGGCTGCGCGTTCGGCTGCCGACTTAATCTGTGCGGTACTGTCGGCCAGCCGGCCGGGCTGAAGCCCATCTGACAGGATCTGCGTGTAACCGAGGATGACGGTAAGAAGGTTGTTGAAGTCGTGGGCAATGCCACCTGCCAGCGCTCCAATTGCCTCCATCTTCTGCGACTGAAGAAGTCTTTCTTCCAGCGTGACACGTTCGGTGACATCCTGAACGAATGATGCCGCCCCAAGGATGCGGCCGGCCCCGTCCACTAGTGGAGTGTTGTACCACTCGCAAGAGATAGTGTGGCCGTTTTTGGTGATGTTGTCGTGGGGGAGGCCGTGCCTTCCACCCTTCTGTGCCAGCAACTCCTGCCAGACTTTGTCGATGAGCGGACGGACTGGTCGTGGAATGATGAAATAAGCGTGTTGCCCAATCGCTTCCTCGCGCGTATACCCGAAGATGCGCTCGGCCGATGCATTCCACGAGACCACCCTGAATTGCAAATCCCATTCAATCACCGCCAGCGGAGTGTTCTCGATGTGCATGCGCAGCTTGTCTTGCGATTGGCGCACTTCCTCCTGGACACGTTTGCGTTCTGTGATGTCACGGCAGATGCCTAGAAGGCCGACCACCTTGCCGCCGGGATCCCGGAGCGGGCCCTTGGTCGCTAAATACAGCCGGGTCACTCCCGCAGCAGTGCCGAATTCCTCGTAAGTCTTGGTCTCTCCGCCCTCCAGCACCTTGCTGTCGCGTTCCCAAATTGCCCGGCCGACTTCGCGCATAAACAATTCCGAATCCGTTTTGCCGATGACCTCTTCCACCTTGCGCCCCAGGAAACGGGCGCCGGCCGTGTTGATCATCAGATAACGGCCCTCGAGATCTTTGACGAAGACTGCATCGGTGGTGCCCTCGGTGATGCCTTGAAGTAAGGAAAGATTCTTCTGCAGTTCGTCAGAACTGGCGACAAGTTGATGTTGAACCACAAACAGCCGCCCGCCTGCAGCCGCAAACGACACCGTCACAAGCGCGACAGACCAGAGAAATTGCTCCTGGGCAACGCGCAAAGCCAGAGGAAAGACGATGGCGGGAATCAACAAAGGAGCGAATTGAGCCAGCAATTGAGCGCTGCGCGACAGGTGCGGCGCAGGCACGTCTCGTCCCTTAGCAGGATCATTCCAGGTTGCTGCAATCGCAATCATCAGGCAATACGTAATGGTCCACAGCAGATCGATCCATGTTCCCTGCCGGAAATCTCCCTTGGCGTACCCGTAAAGGGTCGCATTCGTCGTGACGGCGAAAGCGAAGAAGAATATGGAGAGGCGAAGGAACAGACGACGCGCCGTGGGAAAAGTCGTGAGCAACCCACGGATCAGAAAGCTGAAAGCGATCAGGGCGAAAAAGAAAATGCCCGCGTAAAATTCGCGAACCCCCATCGCGAGCGCAGAGCCTTCCCAGCGCGATGGCATGTACAGCTGGGAAAGCTCCACGCTCAGCACGAGGGTGCAAATCTGCACGAAATCGCAAAACCGGAGCCAGCGGAAGCCCCGGTTTGGATCCGTGGGGCTAAGGAACAGAGACATCATCGCCGGAACCGGCCAGAGGAACACCAAGATATCGCTCAGCCAAAGGCCCCCAGGCGCTTTGCGATAATCAAAGAAGTAGGTGTAAAGGACGCCCCCGACCGACGCCAATGCCAGCGAAAGGGCGACTAATCGCCAAACCCGCTTGCCGAAGGCGCCGGAATCGCGCGCTGCAACCCAGGACACTACAGCTGCCAGAAGCGGCGCGCTTGCCGCGCCAATCCAGTCGCCCCACAGGGATGCAGTGCTGGTGCCGTACCGGAGCGCCAGCACCCCCACATGCACACCCAAAAGAATGGCCGCCGCCGCAATCGCGGACGTGCGCGCTTTGAACTTCACTCAGACTTCTCCAGAGTCTCGCGGAAGAGCCGCGAGGCACTTTTGGGGGAGCTAAGTATTCCGCATCCAAAACTCTGAGTATATACTCACGGCGGGCCAGCCAAATCAGTTACTTCCGTGATCCGCGCTCCGCCTGCCAACAAAATGGTTTCGTTCCAAGCCTGCTGTGCCGCGAATTGAATGGCAAGCTCTTCGTGTAAATGCCGCGTTACTTTGGTTGCAAATCACCTGCCAACTTTTTGTGTTCCCGCACTTGCCAATCCTGGGCGATTTGCCTAGCATCCAAATTGAAAGCCGGCCTGCCAGGTTGGTGATGGTGGTAACCGATTTTTGAACCAACACTGAATGAACGGGGGCCTGACTCGAACTAAGATCCGGTGAGCGATGCTCCGCCATGCGGAGATGCCTAAAGGGTCTCGGCGGGTTCCCAACGTCTTACGACGGGTTCATTCTCGGCCCACCACACGGCACAGCGGGTCGGCTTGAAAATCGCTTTTGGCTGTCAGCTCTTGGCTCTTAGCGAAAAGCCAAAGGCCAAGAGCCAATGCCGCTTTCCTGCTAGACTGATCTAGCGAATCCTTCGCATTCCGCATCCAAATAACTGTGTATCCTCAGCTCTTCCACATCGGGCATTTCTTTCTTCCCACCTATGGATTGCTGGTCTCGATCGGCGTCCTGACTGGCCTCTGGATCAGTGTGCGCAACTCCGAGCGGCTGGGAATCAACGGCGAAAAAGCCTGGAACCTGGGGATTATCGTCGTGCTCTGCGGCATTGTCGGCGCGAAGGTGCTCTACATCATCAACGATTGGAGCATCTATAGGGACCATCCTGGGGAGATTTTCAGCCTGGATACTCTCCAGGCAGGTGGAGTTTTTTCCGGCGGCCTGCTGGCGGCCTTTGTCGCAGCGGCCTGGTATGTGTGGCGGAATCACATGCCCGCCCTTGGCACATGCGATGCCTTCGCTCCCGGGCTCGCTTTGGGGCACGCGATCGGCCGCATCGGCTGCTTCGCAGCAGGATGCTGCTATGGCAAGGAGACGCATCACTGGTGGGGCGTCACCTTCACGAATCCGCTGGCGTGGTCCATCACCCAGACGCCGCTGAACGTGCCGCTTGAGCCTACGCAGCTATTTGAGGCGGCCGTAGAATTCGCCAACTTTCTCTTCCTCACGTGGTTGCTGAAGCGGCGCAAGTTTGACGGCCAGATCATCGGGGCGTTCATGTTCTTGTACGGCATTGCCCGATTTTTCTTAGAGTTTCTGCGCGGCGATCCGGGACGCGGCTCTGTGTTCGGTGGCGCCATGACCGCCACGCAACTCATAGCGATCGGCCTGGTGGTCGGCGGAGGATTGATCTGGTGGCTAAGGCCGGGATCCAGGCAAGTCCAGGTGCAGACAGTTGATGCGACCCGGTAGGGAAGTCAGTACAACGCCATTAACATCGCATTCCCTCGGGCGGCAGCATCGGCGTAAAACTCCCTGAGACCTTCAAACAACTCGTAAAGATATGCCCGGTCCGCAGGTGTCTCGATTGCGTGAGCCAGATAGATGCGCTCGGCTTCGGCCGCGTTCTTGTTGAACCTTGAAGTGAGTTCCTCCTTACTAACTGTTGCCAACGCGTTGGCCGCCGCCCTCACTTGTGTTGGTGTCAGATACCGCATGGGACCATATCCCATAACGCCTTCGACGTCAGGGATCTCGGTCCCGCCAAGAATTGCGCTCGCTAGGCCGTCGCCACCTTCGGCGGTGCCGTTCAGTAAGTAATGCAGAACGTGCCAATTTTTCTCGAGAGAGAATTGCCTGCGCCTGAAGGTTTTACGTTTACTCCGTTTCGGATCAATATACTTCCGGAGAAGCCGCAAGTTACCCCCGTTTTCCTTCGGCCGTCGCAATGGCAACATAGTCGCGAGCCGGTCACGATTGGTCCTCGCCTCCGGCGCAAGGTTCTGCTCGTTTTGGGCGAGCATTTTGAGGAAGTCACTCACAACAGGGGTCGCCAACATTTCTGATAGCACATACTCGTATGCCCTTTTTGGCGCCCCAATGAAGCCGTCAAGCTGCTTCGGGCTGATCTGCTCCAGCTGGAGTTCCATCCCCATGTCAATATTCTGAGCGCGAACCCATTTTGTGACCGGCCCGTCCACGCAGCAAATTACTTCGGTTAGGGTTATCCTTTCGTTGTGCTGGGTTCAACGATTGACTCAGATCCTGCCTGAACGAATGCCAGAACAATTCCCCATCACGATTTCCGTTGAATTCGCCGCCGCCGGCCAGCGTCTCGACCAATTCCTCGCCGCACACCTCAACGCCAGCCGCGCCCGCGTGCAGGAACTCATTCGTGCCGAGAAAATTCTGCTGAACGGCGCTCCGGCCAAGGCGTCGATGAAACTGCGCGGCGGTGAACAGATCAGCATTGTCGGCCCGGCCGAGCGGCCACCTCTCCGCGCCATCGCCGAAGAAATCGCCCTGGACGTCGTTTACGAAGACGACGATCTCGCCGTCATCAACAAGCCAGCCGGGATGATGGTGCACGCGGGCGCCGGAGCCACCGAGGACCGCCGCAATCGCGGAACTCTGGTCAACGCCCCGCTGCACCATTTCGCCAGCCTGTCGTCCGTGGGCGGCGAGATGCGGCCGGGCATCGTGCACCGACTCGACAAGGAAACGAGCGGGCTGATCGTTGTGGCGAAAAATGACGAGGCCCATCGCAAGCTGGCTGCGCAATTTGCCCGGCGCGAGGTGAAGAAGACTTACCTTGCATTGGTGCATGGATGGTTGAAGAAGGATCAAGGCACGATCACGAGCACGATCAGTCGCGATCGCGTTCGCCGCACGCGCATGACGACGCGCCGGGAGGGTGGGCGCGAGGCAGTCTCGCACTACCGCGTCCTCCGCCGGATTGAGTCGCCCTATGGCAAGTTCAATTTGATCGAGTTGAAGATCGACACCGGCAGAACGCACCAGATTCGCGTGCACATGTCGTCACTGGGGCATCCCGTGGTGGGGGATACGTTGTACGGGGCGCCGCGAGAACTACCCCCACGTCTTGTAAAATCGGCGGAACCCTTCGACTCCGCTCAGGGCAGACATGGGGCACCCACTGCCGGTAAGTTGACCCTTCCCCGGAACTTCCTGCACGCGGCGGAGCTGGCGCTGGCGCATCCACGCACGGGAAAACAAGTTGCTCTCAAGGTTGCGTTACCTGCCGAGCTCCAGGGGTTCCTCGAGACGATTGACAAAGACACGGCCAGCGACATCTCGACAAGCACGCCGGGCGCCCGCGTCCGAGGCTTGAAAGGTGCGGGCTGGGGGCGGATATAATGTCCTTCAGCATGTGTATTCGGACTAGTTCCCCGCTCCAGATCGCGGCGTTGGCGCTTTCGGTTTTGCTGGCCTCGACCGCGGCAGCACAGACCGCACCTGCTCCGACAGACCCGCCCGGAACTGCCCCTGCAGCGCCGTCTCCAGCACAGGCGGCTGGGAGCCCTGCGGCTTCGGCGGCTAATTCGTCCACCGCGAACGCCGCCGCTCCCAAGCCCGATCAGCCGGGTTCTAACGACGACGCGGTCACCAGGCTCCGCACAACCACGAACGAGGTCAACGTCGTGTTCGTGGTCACCGACAAGCACGGCCGGCGCTTAACCGATCTGAAGCAGGCCGATTTCCGCGTAATGGATGACAACAAGCCTCCGGAGGAGATTCGCAGCTTCGCCGCTGAAACCAACCTGCCTCTGCAGGTGGGGCTGCTGATCGACGCCAGCAATTCCGTGCGCGACCGCTTCCGGTTCGAACAGGAATCAGCCGTCGAGTTTCTGAATCAGACGATACGCCGGGATCACGACATCGCTTTTGTGGTGGGCTTTGATGTGACCCCCGAAGTCACACAGGACTTCACCGACAACACGGAAGCGCTGGCGCACGGAGTGCACGAACTGCGCCCAGGCGGCGGCACCGCACTCTATGACGCGCTCTACTTCGCCTGTCGCGACAAGTTACTCAAGGCCCCAGAGAACACGACAGTCAGGCGCGCCATCATTTTGTTGAGCGACGGCGAGGATAACGCCAGCCACGTCTCGCGTGAAGAAGCCATCGAAATGGCGCAGCGCGCCGAAGCCATCGTCTACACCATCAGCACCAATGTGAGCGGGACCAAGGGGCCTGGCGACAAGATTCTCGAGCGCATTGCGGACGCGACCGGTGGACGCGCTTTCTTCCCGTTCCAGATTCGCGACGTGGCCGACGATTTCGCCGAGATTCAGGACGAACTGCGCAGCCAGTACGCCATCTCTTACAAGCCGGCGGACCTCAAGCATGACGGGCATTACCGCACGATTGAAATCGTGGCCAACAACCGGAAGGATCTTCGGGTGCGGTCGCGGCGCGGATGGTATGCCCCGACGCAGTAAGCCGGCTTGCACCTTGTCATCCTGAGCAAGCGTTTCTTGCGCAGCGAAGGACCTAGCCGCGCCGCGCGAATGCGTCGCGTTGTTGCGACGCAACAAACCGCGCGCTCGGCGCGCTTCCCTGTTAGACTTTCGACGCCACGCCATGCCCGGCTACTCCGGCACGCCACTTCCGAAGAAGCTCGGAATCAAGGACGGATTCCGCGCCCATTTTGTTGCGGCCCCGGCGGAAGTCCGCGCGGAACTGAAGCCTGCGCTCGTGCATTGCGAAATTGTGAACGGCAAGACTCCGCTCGATTTCGCCCTGATGTTCACGAAGTCGCGAGCAGAACTGGCAAAGGAATTTTCGGGGATTGCGAAGCAACTGGCTCCTGCCGGGATGCTTTGGATCAGCTGGCCCAAGAAGAGTTCCGGCGTGGCCACCGATCTCGATGGAAATGTGGTGCGTGAAATCGGTTTGAAGGCGGGGCTGGTGGATGTGAAAGTATGCGCCGTGACCGACGTCTGGTCAGGGCTGAAATTCGTACGCCGAGTGAAAGATCGCTAGACGCGTTATTCCTCTGTGGTCTCAGTGCCCTCTGTGGTTTAAGCTTTTCCCGCACTCAAGTTTTGATTGTGAGTCATAGAGAGAAGAGCCTGGTGCGAGTAGGACTCATCGGATTTGGCCTGGCCGGGCAGGCGTTTCATGCGCCGGTAATCCTTGGCGTGCCGGGGATGGAACTGGCATGCATTCTCGAGCGGCATACGAACAACGCCAAGGCGCGTTATCCGAAAATTCGCGTGGCGCGCACGCTCGACGAAATGCTCTCCGACAAAACGATCGGCCTCTGCGTGGTGGCTACGCCCAACGATTCGCATTTTTCTTATAGCAAAGCTTGCCTCGAAGCCGGACGCGATGTGGTCGTGGACAAGCCATTCACGCCAACCATGGCCGAAGCCGAGGAGCTGGTTCACCTCGCCGCCGCACGAGCACGCCTGCTGACCGTTTATCAGGACCGGCGTTGGGACGGCGTCTTCCGGACGGTGAAGAAGCTTGTTGCGTCAGGCGAACTGGGCGCCATCGCTGAATATGAAGCCCGCTTCGACCGCTTCCGCCTGGAACCCCGGCTGAATTGGCGGGAGGAGCCCAGTTTTCCCGCGGCGGGCGTTCTGTGGGACTTGGGTCCGCACTTGATTGACGGGGCGCTCGGACTATTCGGCGAGCCGGAGACGATGACTGCCAAGGCATTGTGCCAGCGGCCGACGGCCGTGATCGACGATGCCTTTGACGTCCACATGGATTACCCACGGATGCGTGCCACTTTGCGGGCGCGGATCATCGCGTTTGCACCGGGCCCGCATGTTTTGATTCATGGGACGCAAGGGTCGTTCGTGAAATACGGCATGGACCCGCAGGAAGAGATTCTCCGCAGCCCCACCTGTCCGGACGGCGATAAATGGGGCGCGGATTGGGGCCTGGAACCAGAGGAACGCTGGGGCATGTTGAACCTTGTGGGCGGGGAGACCCGGAAAGTGAAGACCGAGCGCGGGGATTACCGTCTCTTCTATGTAAATGTCCGCGATGCAATCGAGAAGGGCGCGGCTCTGGATGTAAGTCCCGAGCACGCACTGCGGGTGATGCGGGCGCTTTTGCTCGCGCACAAGAGCAGCAGGGAAGGACGGACTGTGGGCTGGAACGAACCTGTGGAGTGACGCTCTGTCCGCTGGAGAACTTCCACTTTCGCGGGTGTTGTCATCCCGAGCAGCGTTCTTGGCCGCGAAGGACCTATGCAACGGGCGAGCGAGTACATAGGTCCTTCGCTTCGCTCAGGATGACAAAATAGCAAGAAACTACTCACTCGCTGCTCTTCCCCGCGTAGTATCCCGAGCGGGCCTGGATTTTGTAATTGTCCTTGTTTTTGATCTCCAGCTTGCGGTAGCCCCCGTCGAGCTTGGTATTCGTGGGGGTGTAACCGGCGCTGTACTGGCTCCGCAGTTCGGCGGCGATCTGGTCAAACGCTTCCCGCAGCTTGTCGAACTTGTTGCCGACGTTGATGACGCGCCCGCCGGTCTCTTTGCTGAGCTTGTCCATGTCGGCTTCGCCGTAATAGGCCATGCCGGCGCTGAAATACGATCCGCGGTCGGCGCAGAGCAGGACGTAAACAATCGCGTCCGCTTTCTGCGCCGCTTCGATCGCGTCCTTCAGCTTGAGCTGGCTGCCTTCATCCTGGCCGTCGGTCAGCAGAACCATCGCCTTGCGCCCGACTTCTTTGGCCAGCATGTCATGCGCCGACAGATATACGGCATCGAACAGGACGGTGCCCTTCTGTGAGCCCGGAGCCGTGGGCACGGGCCCACCACCCGCGCCTGGCAAGGGTCCGGTGCTGAAACCAGCATTGATTTTGACTTTATTCAGCGCCGCCTGAAGCCGGTGCACGTCACGCGTGTAGTCCTGGATCAGCTCGGCGTCAGTGTTGAAGTCAATGACGTAAGCCAGGTCTTTGTCGGTCAGGATTTGCTTGAGAAACGCTCCGCCAACTTCCTTCTCCATGTCGAGCACCCGGTACTGGCTGCCGGAGGAGTCGATCATGATGCCCATCGTCAGGGGCAGGTTGGATTCGGCAGAGAAGTACTTAATGGTCTGTGGCTTGCCATCTTCGAAGACTTGAAAATCCTCTTTGGTCAGGTTGGGAATCAGCGCCCCATGCTTGTCTTTCACGTTGAACAGGACGTTCACGACGTTGACGTTGACCTTCAGCGTCTCAGTGGGCTGCTGAGACTCATCGGCCTGCTGGCCGGCGGAACTAGGCTGTTGACCAGTCGCAGCCTGCTGGGCGGAAGTGAACGGGGCTGCTGCCAGCAAGGCTGTCAGGGCCAGGATTACGGAGCGGGAGGTAAGAAATCTGCGCATGCAACCTTCTCCCTCGATTCTTTGTTAGTCTAATCCTGTAGCTTAGATGCACCAAATCGGCCCGATCAGGCATCCCAGAGAGAGAAAGTCTTCGGGTGCGCAGAGGCATGCAATGATGGCGGTCAGGCGGCATCAGTTTTCGCGGATCCGTGCCTCAAAAGGCGCGTTAACGCTGATCCTGGCGGGCGGTCTAGCCATGCCCGCCCTGCGGGCGCAGTCGCAAAACCAGCCGCCAGCCAACAATCCCCCGGCCCAGGACGTCCCGGATGCACCGTCGGCGGTGCAGCCCCCGCCTCCCAAGCCTGCGTTTCCACAGGTGCCCCCGGGCGCCGCCCAGAATGCAAAGCCAGCTCCGGATCAAGAAAGCCGGCAAGGGGAGCAGCCAGTTCCGCCTTCCATGCCTCCCATCGAAACGCTTCCGCCGGGGAGCACACCGCGAAACCAGGTCAACCCGGACGAACAGCTCTACAAACTGGTTGTCCGGGTCAACTTTGTGCAGGTGCCGGTATTGGTGAAGGATAAGAGCGGGCGGCGTGTAGACGGCTTGCTCCCGAGCGATTTCACCGTCCTCGAAGACGGTAAGAGGCAGACCCTGACCTATTTCACCAGCGATCCCTTCGAGCTGTCGGTCGCGATGTTGATTGATATTGGTATGCCCGATGTCGCGGTGCAGAAGGTCAACCAGACTTACTCAGCCCTGATCGGGGCGCTGAGTCCGTACGACGAAGCG
>Ga0187778_10003239_pt1 | contig 10988 bp, 7 predicted proteins | sample 1015_Q2_SP5_20_M_FD_132418 | JGI IMG/M metagenome (GOLD analysis project Ga0187778, IMG submission 132418) | Tropical peat soil microbial communities from peatlands in Department of Meta, Colombia - 1015_Q2_SP5_20_MG | ecosystem: Environmental > Terrestrial > Soil > Wetlands > Peat | place...
ACTCCCGATCGCAGGCCGAGCAATTGGCCAAGGAGCTCATGACGGAGTATCCGGGCCACTTCCTGCCCGGAGAAGAGCAACCGTGGGCCGTTGGCGTGCGCGAGCAGCTTCGCAGCCGGTTCGTACAGGTGACCGCTGAGCTCTCGCAGATGCTGGAGCGAGCCGGTGCCCTGGAAGCCGCCGTGGAGTTAAACCGCCACGGCATCGCATTGGACCCGCACGCCGAGTCGTTTCACAACGGCCTGCTACGCGCCCTGATCGCGCTCGGGCGAAAATGCGAAGCAAAGGACGCCTTTGAGCGCTGTCGCGAGCTCTTGCGAACGGAACTCGGGATGGAACCATCGGCCGAGACGCGCAAACTGCATTCACGTATCGACGGCGTCTGATGCGCTCCACCGCGTGATCGGCGCGGTCCACCTGTGACGATTCGGGACCAAAGCCGATCAAAAGCAAGCCATTAGTTCCCACATGCAGTGCTCGGAGCGAATGCCGACGCGTTCGCCAGCAGGCATGGCAACTTGCCTCGTTTTGTGGTCCTTGCGCCACCCAATCCCGCCTTCCGGCGCTGCATCATGAAAGAAATTGAACTTGCGTTTTGGACGCCGTTTGAGTAGGAACAATTTTTCAAAGCGCCACGTTTAGATGAGGAGCCAACGATGCACTTCACGCGCCGGATGTCTTGAGCGCACAAGGCGCGGTAACGAAAATAACTCCGTCAGTCCGCGGTTCGGATTGTTCTCTGATCTGTCTACGACGTCGGCCGCGTTCGCTCAAAGGGGAACAAACCGACTTTCAGTGTCCGGTTGGGAGAAAATTTGAAGCGGGGTTTGTACTTCCGATTTTGGCCGCCTGGCGACGATAGCGAACTGCCCTAAACCGGACAAGATCCCCGAAGCCGACACGGCAGAGGCGAACAATCGACCCGCAGCGGCCAAAGTGCCTTCCGAAAAGCGGTCCCTGTGACTCCCTCAAAGCAAAACGTTACCGAAATGGACCTTCCGAAAAACAACGGCGGGCCTATTGCTGGCATCCGCCTTCCCGGACGAGGAAACAGCACGCATTCGCGAAGCTGACGACGAACTGGCCTAGGAGCTTCGCTGTCGTCCCTTTGCCAGCCACCGTCCGCTCTTCAAGCTTATGCGCTTTCTAATCCTCCGCGCCAAGCGCTTAGCAGGCAAGACGCTTGTACTCGAAAAAGGACATTTGCGACATGGGACGACTGAATGTTCCGTGCTTGTGACGTGCCCAGGTGGCGGTTGCAAAAGGCGGGCGCTGCGACCGCCTGTTTTATAACTTACAAGCTCGGGCAACAAACCAAGAACGCCTCATAACCCGAAGGTCACAGCTTCAAATCCCGCCCCTTGCGTGCCCGAAAGCATACTAAGAGCCTGGACAACGTCGTTTTTTGGTGTGTTTTAGTGGCAACCCGCGATCGAGTTTGCCACCAACCAAAACGTATAGACATCGCAATCGTCGTCCGCCGGAGGTCGGTCGCTGCTTAGCTTGTTGTGGACTGGCGGCAACACGCGCAGGTAGGTGGTCAACGCGCGGATATCTTCTTCGTCCCAGTTCGACGCGAGATCCCAGATCATCCCCTGCCAATGAAATTGGTAGCCGTCGCGACTGATGCCGCTGCGGATTGCACGGGCAATTTCGGCCTCCGACCACCTGCCGATTCCGGTCTCCGGATCTGGCGTGATATTGCGCGTCCACAGCGTACCCATGGGTTTCCAACTCACCTTCAATCCGCCCCGGCCGTCGTTACCGTGGCACAACGCACAGGAGGCAACCGTGAAGAGGTACCGGCCACGCTGGGCGAGTGCCGCCTGCTCCTTGCTTGCCGACTCCGGCACTTTGGCCTCCGGAATACCTCCCGCGGCACCCGCGACAATCTGCTCTGGCGGAATCGCGCCGAGTAAGGGCAATTCGTACAATACATATACGACCATGCCAAACAAGATGCCGATCGCGATGCCGCCGAACGTGATCCAGCGCCCGCGTCTTGGCCGCGGGACGGCAACAAATGCCACAACGCCCACCGCAAGCACCACCCACTGCGCGATCACCAACGCGCTTTGCGGCCAGTCGCGCGATGGCCCCGTCTTTTGTCCGAACTGCTGTTCGGCGAACGTGAGCGTTGTTGGCGGGAAGGCCGGCGCGGGTCGTCCGATTTTCGCCAACAGCGTTTCGACGACCCCGTACCGCAGCGTCGCCGGAATCGCATTGCGCACAGCGGGCAGCGACCTCAGATAGCGCGCAATCGCCGTCCCATCGTCATCGGTCAGTCGATGCAGGTAAGCCCACGGCATGTCGAACATGTTCAGCACGTGGTCGACGGAACGTCCGTTGCGAAACGCATTGACGATCTGTTGTTCGTTGCGCTCTCCCAGACCGGTTTGGGCATCCGAAGTGAGGTTGCGGCTCACCCCCATACCGTGCGGATAAAATCCGACCCGCATTCCACCGGCCAAGTAGGCGTCGTCGACCCGGTACACGCCTGCCGCATCGATCGTTGTGTGACACAACTGGCACATCTGTGCGTGGACCAGGTAGGCGCCGCGTCGCACAAGATCGGGCGAATGACCGGGTCCGTCCAGTTTGCCGCCCGCCTCCCAGGGAGCGACGCGTGCGATCGAAAGCACATAGTTCACGAGATCCCAGCGTTCCGCTTCGCTGGCGACATTGGCAAATGACTGCATGGGGCTGCCGGCGAGCCCTGTAGTCAGACGCAGCCAGAGCGCGCCCGGATCGCTGCCACCGCGGAAGGTCCACGGCGCCGTAAGGTCCCTCGAGACTACGGTATCGCCCTTCGCGTCGGTTAGGCGCACGCCGCCTCGTCCGTCGATGCCATGGCAACCCGGACAGCCAAGTGTCTGAAACAGGTGTTCGCCGCGCGCCAAGCTGGCCGCCGTTGGCGCAACGCGCGGTGGTATCGCGACACTACGAGAAACAGCGCCGTCGAACGCCTTCGAGAGGTGCTTGATGTACTCAACGACCTGCCGCAGATCGCTTTCCGAGAGCAAGTCGCCGAAATACGGCATCGCGCTCGCATGCAGACCGAACTTCACCGTATTGGTCAGGTCGGCATCCGTCGGAACCTCGTTGGTCGCCGTGGACTTGTACTTGTACTGCCCCAGCGTAAAGTCGCGCGGTCGCGGAATCAACGAGGGCGCGGCTGGGCCGTTTCCGCGTCCGTCGGGCCCATGGCAGACCGCACAGCGTTGCATATAGACGGTCTGCCCGCGCGGCGCGTTCGAGGGTAGATCAGCTCCCGGCGGCCAAGCGATGTGCGCAAATCGCCGAGGATCCGGCTGCCAGCGTTCGACCGGTTGTGCGTACCCGTAGCGAGCATAGACCGAGCGTCCCAAATCGAGCACGAGCAGCGCGCAAAGCGTCACGAAAAAGATACGCGCGCGCGAGGAAAGCAAATTGCGAAAGAGGTCTCTCATCGTCCTCTCCGGCGTTCCCGACTTTTTTGAGAGAAGCAATCCGGCTCGCTCGAAGCGGTCATCACAAAATGCTCCGCCGATTTGTCGAGCGGAAGATGCTCCGTTGGCTAAGTCTGCCTTCTATTCTGGTTTCCAGGGACCCGATTTTTCGCGAGCGCCGTGGGTGCATCGTACGATGCCGTCAGGCCTGCATAACCACGATTCGTACATGGCTAGGGGCGGCATCTTGTCCCGTTCGCGCTTGCGAAAAACTTTCGGGAGTCCGTTGACCCAAAGGGTCTGGGAAATCGCCTCCAAGCGTCCATGGTCACGCTCGCGAAGAAGTGATACATCGCGACGTACCTCGCGGGCGTGTTCGGCGCCCCCCAGCGAGGCCGCGGCCGATGCGCCGAGCTACATGCGGACGGACGGGCCAGCCGCAGACTGCGTTGGTCTGGCTAAGTGCGAACGAAGTCTACGAATGTTCAATTCGGGATCAGACGCACTGACGGTAGTGAACTTCGCGCGAAGAAATTTCGATGTCGGCTTTCGCTTGAATTAGGCGTCAGCGCGTAATGTCGGCTCATGGCCGACAGCGGCGCGAGCTGTTAAATCGTCATCAGGGTTTGTAGCGCAGGGCGCGCAGCCGCCCGTGCGTGCGAAACGGGCAAACGCGTCCGCAAGACCTGCCTTTACGGTTAGCGCCACGAACCTAGCCTTAGCCTGCCGCTTGGCCGACGCCCGTGCCGACCGGCTCGAGAGGCATAAAAATCCAGATTAGCAAATACACCAGGATCCCTGTGCCGGCGCAAAACGCCAGGATAGAGAACACAAGGCGCCACAGCCAGGACGCAACGCCCGTGGACTGGGCGATTCCTCCACAGACGCCCCCCAGCCATCGGTCGTTCCGGCTGCAGCGCAGCGCATTAAGGGCATGCACGACGTGCGCCTGCCCCGGTGGTGGCGCCGATCCCCCGAGTACGCGCGCCTTGGCGCGAGAAAATTCGTCGTCCGACAGAATGCCGCGACTATGTAGGTCGCCCAGTCTTTCCAGTTCGTCGCTGTCGGCCATCGCGTCCTCCAGATGCTCGTTCTTCCCTTTACATGGCGTAACGCCACCGCGCCCTTATTCCAGCCGCGCGCGACGAAGTGCCGATCTGTGTGGGAGCGGTACGCGCAGGGAACAAAGCATCGGCTGTCCGCTGTGCCCCCGGAAAATCTGGCGAAACTACTGGCGGGATCCGTGCCGCCGACTTTGGATCGTCTTGGGGCGAGCGTAAATTGAGGCTCGAATTGACGCAATAGGGGCGCTGTGGACCTCGCGACGCCGTTCCGATGGCGGACCTATTCCAAGGAAGCCGACCCCAACGCGACGTCGAAGTAGGTCTGCTATCTGGCGGTTCAACGCGGCGAGAAGACTTCCCATTCTTCGTGCCGATGAAGCGTTCGCACAGGTGGGTCAACTGCAAGTCGCGTTGGGACTATGTCTTATGAATTCAGCAGCAAATTTCGGAGTGTCTCCATCCGTCTTCGATGGAAGAATCGCGATCCTGGGAATCGCACCGAGGCGGATTGACGATGAAAATCAAAAGCTACGGAACGGTAACTGCAGAAAAGCGGGAGGCAATGAGCGGACTCGAATTTGTGAAAGGTCTCGCTAGCGGGTCGCTGCCTCTCAATACCATTGCCCAAACTTTGGGTTACGACGTCGTTGAGGCTGAGAGCGGTCACGTCGTCATCACGGCACTGCCCACAAGCGCTCACCTTAACCCATGGGGGACTGTGCATGGCGGGCTAACGGCGACGCTTCTTGACAGTTGCATGGGTCTGGCTGTCCAGTCGACACTCGAAAAAGGTATCAGCAGCACGACGCTCGAATTCAAAATTTCTCTCGTGCGTCCTATTACGCCGGAGACGGGGATGATCAGAGCCGAGGGTAAGGTTCTCAATTGTGGTCGACGTATTGGGATCGCAGAAGGACGTCTCAGCGATAGCAATGGACGATTGCTAGCACATGGCACCACAACGTGCATCGTGTTCTCAAGCTAACGCCACAACCTCTACGTGGGTCGAAGCAATGGATTTGGAAAAATGACGGCCGCCAAAACGGCGGCTCTCGCGAAACTTAAATTGCGCGGTCAACGACCGGAAGTGCCCGAACTGGGCCGTCAAGCATGGTCGGGTCTGTTGCCATTTCGATGTCTGGTACCTGTTCGGTAGCAGACACGCTGGTGCAGCACACGATCCACCGGTAAAGGACCAACCTAGCCGGGCGATGTCCGCAAGATCAAATAGTGGCTAGGACAGCTAGACGCGAGTGAGTGCGGCAAACGCCGTGATTTGGGAACGTCGATTCCCTGTTACGGGAGAAGAAATTCCCTGAAAAGTTTTTGATTTGAGTGATCAGACTCGATCGCAGCCAACGCCGGATCAGGTTTTTTGAGGTCGCATGGGTGCCAAGGGAGGTGGGAATTCGCTGAAAAATTCCCTGTTTCAGGGATTTTGCCGCCCCGAGACCGGTTAGCCGGAGACTACGCCCACCGCCAGACAGCGTGCCAATCACCTGGCGACCACCGTCATATTCGCCTAGCAGGTGCACCGCATAAAAGGCGCCGTGAAAGTGGGCGCAGGTATAGCGGCTCCGCCTACTGCCGGGTCGGCTCATATCCCCACGACTACCGCAAGTCTGCCGTGCGGACATGTACCCACCCGTTCTCGATTTGGCCTGCACGAATCTTCCGATCAGCAGCCGCCTCGATGCGCGCTCGATTTTTTTGGAATTGCGCTTTAGGGGTCGAAAAGTGATTCGTTGGGTCGATATCCTGCAGGACCTGCATTGATACGTGACAAGGCACAGATTTTCCATCCACAATTGCCCGAAAGGAGACGCCTTCGGTTGTCAGGGTAGACGCGCCTGTGAAAGTGATGTCCATGATGTGTGCCTCTTTTGGGAGCCTGCGATCGTTTCTCCGGAAGACCAGGAAAAAGGCGCGCCAGTACTCGCCTTCGGGGGCCGGGTGAGCATCGCCGAGCGCTGCGATGCTCGCATACCTCGCTCCGGCGGGCAACCGCATCAGGCCAAGCGGCTCCTATTCATTATCGCTATCCGCGGCTTGCTCTACTTGCCTGGAAGCAAGAGTCCGACAATGCGACCGATACTGCGACCAACGATAACCGCGGCCGACCTGCGCGTCCGCGCCTCGGCGGCCAGATCCAGGCAGTGGCTTTGCGCATGGCCCAATCTTTTCGTGGCTTAGGGATAGCGATAATGCAAGCTGCTCCGTTGGGTCCGTGATCCCTGCACGGGCTATGGCGTTGATTTCGGAGGAGCCTGCGAGCACGCTGCGTCACTTCGAGTTTCCTGGTTGGCGGGAGACTGCGATCCATCACCTCCCATACAAGAATTGCCCTATCGAGCAGATCTTCCAGAGCAACGTTCACGGACTTCTTTACGATCTCGCAAGCGAGTCTGCGTCTTCGTCTAAATGACTTCGAATTTGGGCCTCCCGCGCTGTTTTTGATAGCAGGATTTTCAACCATTGCAGTCTGTTCCTTCTCGTGTTTGGTTGTCCCTGCGCGGGATCGCGTGCACGTCAAATATCAGTCGTTCATGTAGTGCGCCCGCGCTTGACTGCACAGGCGCGATGCGGGCAGCATGTGCGGCATGGCCTCGCAATCGAACCCCGAGCCGCAGCAACACGAGAAGCCGCCGCAGCCGCGCGGGCCGCATCATCACTGGTGGTTCTGGGTGCTACTGCTTTTGATCATCGCACTGATGTTTTCCTATGGCAGGACGGTCGGGCGATAAGGCGCTTGCCGCACCTCAAGGTCCGTGTTCTCGATGCCAGCTGACTGTCTTCGTGCCTCCTGCCGCTTTCGCGAGCGGCTTTGCGGGGTCTGGACTGTCTTCGCAATCTGGGGTGCGCTCGTGCCTGTTCCGGAAGCGCGTGCGGGTGATGAGCTTAGCCGGTACGTGGCCCGCCCGGATGCGAGTTACGCCTTTCACACGATACGCAGCGGTCGGTTCGGTGCCGCGGAATATATCGAAGCCATCCTCACCTCGCAGACTTGGCGCGGCATCGTCTGGAAGCACCAGCTGTTCCTCGTCAGGCCGCGCCAGCTTGACGTCCCGACCACCCAAGCCCTGCTGTTCATCGATGGCGGCTCGTGGAAGCCCGAATACGACAGCACGACCGACCACGCTCTGCCGCGCGCGGCGGGTCTATTCGTACAGCTCGCGAACGCGCTGCGCGCGCCTGTGGCCATAGTGCGGCAGGTACCCTTCGAGCCCCTATTCGACGGGCGCCGCGAGGACACGCTGATCGCATACACGTTTGAGCAGTACCTCGACACCGGCGATCCCGAATGGCCCTTGCTATTGCCGATGGTCAAGAGTGCCGCGCGCGCGATGGACGCCGTTCAGCAGCTCGCGCGGCAGCAGTGGGGATTCTCGATCGCGCGGTTCACCGTGACCGGCGCCTCCAAGCGCGGCTGGACCTCATGGCTGACTGCGGCCGTCGATTCCCGTGTGGCCGGCGTCGCTCCGATGGTTATCGACATGCTCAACATGAAGGCACAGATTGAACTGCAGCAGCAAACATTTGGCGGGCTGTCGGAGCAGATTCAGGACTATGAGCGGATTCATTTCCCGGAGCGGATCGATTCGCCGACCGGCCGCGAGCTCGTGTCGATGGTCGATCCCTACAGCTATCGCGACCGGTTGACCCAAACCAAGCTCATTTTGCTCGGCACAAACGATGCGTACTGGCCACTCGATGCGCTGAACGTCTACTGGAGCGGTTTGCCTGAGGAGAAGCGGGTTCTTTATTTGCCAAATCAAACCCACGACCTGCGCGATGTAGACCGCCTCATTGGCTGCGTCGCCGCCCTCAATCGCTACACCGCGCAGGGCAAACGACTGCCCGAGATCTCCGGGGTCTTCACGCAGCAGAGCAACCGGCTCAAGCTGGTAGTGCACACCGATCGGATGCCCAAGCGCGTGCTCGCGTGGAGCGCAACGAGTGCCACGCGCGACTTTCGTCAGGCGCGCTGGGACTCCCACGCATGCAGGCGCTCAGACGACGCCTACGAATGCGAGGAAGACACGGAACACAACATCTATACGGCCCTGTACGCTGAAGCAGTGTTCCAGGATCGCGGTCAGCCGATTTTCTCGCTCTCTACGACGGTCCACATCAGCGGCGGACCATAAGTTGAGCCTCGGACCGCGCGGGTTGAACCTGTTTGGGGCGTTAGCGGCCAAAGGCGTTGGGATCTTTGGCTTTCCAAAAAAGCTATCTTGCCAGCTTGCCAATTTGTCCGAACCCCTAGCACGCCGCCTTGGCGGAACGACCGGGGGAACGGATGCAGAAGTGCCCCCAGGGCCAGTATTCATGCGGCTTGACAAGGACACCCTCTCCGCCACCGTCCCGTTTGTCCGGACCGCAACACGGGTCACGGAACGTACCTAAGCCATAGGTGACGACCGCGTGCCGAACGGGTTATCGAGGGGTTGCCGTTTCTTTTGTTCCAGAGCACTTCAAAAACGGAAGTTACTAGCCTTCCTCTGCCACGGAAACTTGGGAGCAAGTCAGAACAAATTGCCTCCATGAACTTGCAAACCAAGCGCGCAAGCTCGGGGCTCCCGCAACGGGAGCCCCGCATTTTGGAGCGCGATTATTTCTGCGCCACCACGGCGGCTGCTGGTACCGGCTCTGGCAGTGCGACGACCTGGATTTCGGTCGGCGGGACGCCACGAAATACGAACATCCCCGTGGAAACGCATTCGCTGTTCGTCGTGCCTTTGTACGGCGCAGAATAGCGCAGCAGGAGCCAATTGCCCTCGAGCTCGAAGGTGGCATCGCGTAAGCGTTCCCCGCAGGCGCAGGGCTGGTGCACGATCACGTTCTCGGTCTCGCCGTTGTGCACCTGCACGACGTCGGGGTAGGACGCGTACCCCGACACTGCGATCGCCGGGCTCGCCAAAAAGCCCATACGCAGATCGTGCGCCGCAGGCGGTGCCGATGCGTACGCAACGGCCACCGGTTCGGGAAGCGCTACGACTTGGATGTCACGAGGCGGAAGCCCTCGGAATGCGTACATACCGGTCGAAATGCATCCGCTCTCCCAATTGCCCGAATACGGCACCGAATAGCGCAGCAAGAGCCAATCGCCCGCGAGCTCAAAGGTGGCGTCGCTCAAGCGCTCGCCGCACGCAACTGGCTGGTGCACGATTACATTGGTCACATCACCGGTGCGAACTTGAACGACATGCGGATAGGACGCATACCGACCGGGGGTCAAGGCGATCGCGGGGCTCGCCAAAAAGCCCATTTGCAGATCCTCGCCCGCGGCGGGTGCGGCCACGGCCACGGCGGCCGTTGGTTCGGGAAGCGCAACGACCTGGAGGTCACCGGGTGGCAGTCCATGAAAGACAAACATGCCGGTGGAAACACACTCGCTGTTCCACGCGCCCTTGTAGGGGGCGGAGTAGCGCAGCAGGAGAAACTTGCCTTCGAGCTCGTAGCTGGCATCGGTCAGGCGCTCGCCACAGGCAACCGGCTGGTGCACGATTACGTTGGTTACGTCGCTGTTGTGAACCTGCACGACATGGGGGTAAGACGCGTACCCGCTCACGGCAATTGCCGGGCTCGCCAGAAAATCCATCGTCGAAGCACGCGCTGGCACCGGTGCGGCCAATGCTGTGCCAGCGATCGCGAACAAACACAGGGTCGGGAAAGTCGAGTTGCTAAATATTCGCTTCATGGCGCTACCTCCCATTCTGGTCGGTGGATCAAAAAACCCTCGATCTGCCCAAACGGGATGCGGAAAGTCGTTTTCTGGCGGCCAGTCACGAACCTGCCAAGCGAGGCCGAAAGAATGTTGCCTCGCGAGGCTCCTTGCGGATCGACGCGGTCCTTCGGATCTGTGCCCAACATGGCAAAAATCCTTCTCAAGTCGAATTTCGCTCCACCGAATCCGTGCACCATTAACGCAAGTCCCGATGTCGTCTGACCTACAACAAACCGCTTCTCATTCTGAGAACGACGTCAGGAATTTTGTGGGGCGTTGAATTACGAGCCGCTTACCATTAAGATTTTTTCAGCTATCTTCGAGCCATGAAGAGCCGCGCGAAGGCTCAGCGCCCGAGCACTTACATGGCACTTACAGATACGTCGTCTAACGATTAACGAGCGAGCAAATTAGCCCTTATTGCTGCGCGGTTTTCGGGCGCTCGCTGTGAAGGCGCTTTTTATGCACCGGCAAAGGGAATAGAGGGGACCGTTGTTGAAGAGCGCACATCTAAGAAAGACACCCCCTGGGCTGCACGGTCCGGCGCTTCCGGCAAAGCTCACGCGGCCGCATGCGCCCACGATGGTGCCGCGCGAGCGCGTCTTTGAGCGTCTGGACGCGCCCGACCTGCGTTGGTGCTGGATTGCGGCTCCCGCCGGAGCGGGCAAGACGACGCTGGCTTCCAGCTGGATCGAGGAACGAGGGCGGACCTGCCTGTGGGATTCGCTGGATGCGGGCGATGCCGATCCGGCGACTTTCTTTCATTAC
>Ga0187778_10003240_pt1 | contig 10987 bp, 6 predicted proteins | sample 1015_Q2_SP5_20_M_FD_132418 | JGI IMG/M metagenome (GOLD analysis project Ga0187778, IMG submission 132418) | Tropical peat soil microbial communities from peatlands in Department of Meta, Colombia - 1015_Q2_SP5_20_MG | ecosystem: Environmental > Terrestrial > Soil > Wetlands > Peat | place...
TCACGAAGGTGCGAGTTCGAGGGGTGGAGTATCCGGTTTCAGAGCTGGGCGAAGCCGAGCTGTCAGGCCTGGAGTTCCCGCATAACGAGAATCAGATCCAGATTGAGTTTGCCAGCATAAACTTCGCGGCCGGCGACTTGATCAAGTATCAATACAAGTTGGAGGGCGCGGAAAACGATTGGAGCGCACCGAGCGACCTGCGCGTCGTGAACTATCCCAGCGTCCCGCCCGGCCGATATCGCTTTCTGGTCCGCGCCGTGAACGCAGACGGGCTGATGAGTCCGGCGGCAGCCACCGTGAGCTGGCGCATCCTGCCTCCCGTCTGGACTCGCTGGTGGTTCCTCACCATCACCGGGATGATCGCTTCTTATATTGTGTTTCTTACGTATCGCTACCGCGTACGGCACCTGCTCGAACTGGAGCGCGTGCGCACTCGCATTGCTACCGACTTGCACGACGACATTGGCTCAAGCCTTACCCAGATCGCCATCATGAGCGAGGTCGCGCGCAAGCAGGGGCGCGACGAATCAACGCCGCTGGCGAGAATCGCCGACCTCTCTCGCGAACTCGTGGATTCGATGAGCGACATTGTCTGGGCGATCAATCCCAAACGCGATCACCTGGGCGATCTGGTGCAGCGCATGCACCGTTTTGCCGTTGACCTGCTGTCGGGCATTGACGTTGAGGTCGCTTTTCATTCCCCGGGGCAGTGGGCCGAGACCAGCCTCAGCGCTGAGGTCCGGCGCGAGGTCTTCCTGATCTTTAAGGAGAGCATTCACAATATCGTCCGTCATGCCGGATGCAGCCGGGTGGAGGTGCACGTCGACTTCCGTGGCGGCGAGTTGATGATTGAGATCGCCGATAACGGGCAGGGATTTCAGCCGGAGGAAACCGACGGCCATGGACACGGCCTCGCCAGCATGCGCGCGCGCTCCGAGCAGCTGGGCGGCATGCTCCAGGTCGTCTCCCAGCCGGGAAAAGGAACTCGCCTCCGTCTTGTTGTCCCGGTTGGCCGCTCGATGCGGAGCCGGGGCCTGCACGTCGCCAAGCACTGAGACGAATTACTACCTGTACAGGTGGCAACAAAATATGCGCCGTCGGTTAGAACAGTCAGGTCTAGGTGCCCGGCCCGGAGCGGGCGCCGGGCAAAGTCCGAGCAGGAAACACCCTGTTCTAACGATCCCGCTTGGGCGCGATCGGTCACAGGAACAGCCTGGAGGAAACTTCGCCTTGTGCGGTGAAGGTGCAATCCGAGTTGGCATTATCGAGGATCAACGGGAGATCCGCGAAGGCCTAAGGGCGCTGATTGAGGGCACGGAGGGCTATAACGTCGCGGGATCCTTCGGCAGCATGGAGCAAGCCCTGGCGGAGATTTCGCGCGCTTCTCCTGATGTCATCCTCGTGGACATCGGTTTACCTGGAATGTCGGGTATTGAAGGAATCCCGATGCTGCGGGAATTGTGCCCAGAGGCGGGAATCCTGGTGCTTACCGTTTATGGCGATGATGAGCGGATTTTCGGGGCTTTGTGTGCCGGGGCTTCCGGCTATCTGCTCAAGAAGACGCCTCCGACGCGCCTGCTCGAAAGCCTGAAAGAAGCAGTCGCCGGAGGAGGACCGATGTCCCCCGAGATCGCGCACCGTGTCATCACACTGTTTCGCGACTTCCGCCCCGTCCCCGCAGCCATGCATGAATTGACTCCGCACGAACTCCGGCTGCTCAAGCTTCTGTCCGAAGGGCACAACTACAAGACGGCGGCTCGCGAATTCAATGTGAGCATCAACACCGTCTCCTTTCACATGAAGCACATCTACGAAAAGCTGCACGTCCACTCGAAGTCGGAAGCTGTGGCGAAGGCATTACGCAGCGGCATCGTGCGCTAGATTCGATCCCACGTTCAGGGAAAGTCCGTAACCTTCGGCGTGACTCGTGGCCGAATCGCGGTCGGGCCGCCTTTGTCGTCAATCACGTTTGAAATTTCGCCCAGGTTTCCCAGAGCAACCGTGATCATGTGGTGAAATCGCACGCCGGGCTTGCGCGGCACTTCAATGGCACGGCTCAGAACGACGTGTGGTTGGAGAAAGACGCTGTAGACGCCCAGACCCCAAGCCTCGTGAGTGGTAACAGAATCCGCGACTTTATATGATGCCCAACCGTTCGTTCCCGGGGCGCTCGTGTAGCTGGCCTGATCCGGAGGATCGTAGGGAATCTCAGACTGATAGAAATACGTGCGGCCGCCGTTCCCGTTCCAGAGAACCTGAAACTGCTGGTGATGCTCGACAAACAGGCCGTAGATAGTGACATCCTCTCCATTCACCACCAGCCCGTTGGCGCTGGTGTTCTTGTCCCAGCCGACGCCGTCGCCGTGATCCGCCCGCCAGATCCAGGTATGGTCAACAATCGTGTCGTTGCTGTTGATGCGCAGGTTGACCTGGGCGCGGCCCACGCCGGCTCCGCCAACGCGGAAAAAGACGTCGTGCAACACGATCGGGTTCTGCGCGTGGCGTTCTTTGCTTCCCGCGGGCCCTATTTCCAGCAGCACAGGCGAGCTTTCCAGACCGGCATCGAACAAGACGCCGGCGATGTCAATCCCGTCTACGTCAGCGGCAGTCATGGCCGGCGTGCCATGCACCGGCCGTAGAGTGGCAAATCCCAGGCCCATCACGACAGTGTCGGGCCGCGTTACGCGAATGGGCTCGGCAAGATCATAGGTTCCCGGCGTCAAGAGCAGGTCTTTGCCATTCGCCAGCTGCGCGTTAATCGTCGCTGCCGTGTCGGCGCCGGCGCGGGCAATGTAAAACTGGCTGACGGGAAGATCGCGGCCGGGTGTCGAACCTCCGTGCCAGGTAACGCCGACGCTGTTGCTGCGCAGCGACGGAACCCGCACACTCCAATTGCCGGCCGCATCGACTTGGAGAAACGGCTTCTCCCGGACAACGGAAACCTGATCCACACGGGTGTAAGGCGGCTTTGGCCATTCGCCGTCCGGCGGACGGGGAATCCCGACGAAGACCATGTTCCAGTTCGAGCCTGTCCAACTGCCCCACTCGCTATTGCGCGAGATCCATTGCTGCTGCGAGCCGGAGTCCGTATTGCCGTCGACCAGCGAATCTGACATCCATCCGCCGCTGGCCCAGCCGTGATGCTGATGGAGCACAATGTCGCCGCGAACGTGCATGCGGCGGAACGCGACCGCCTGCGATACCGCCCATTGCATCGTGCCTCCCGTGGGCGTCACGGAAAAACCCTCAGCGGCGCGCCAGAAAGTTGTGGTGGCGTTGTTATTGTCGTGGCTGGCATCGGCATGTACGTTGCCGGTGATGTGCACTGCGTCGGGCGTTGCGCCCAGCCCGAGTGCTTGCGTGTAGAACCCGATCGGGACGTCCAGGTGATACTCGCCCGGCATGAACAGAAAGGCATACCGCCCAGGTCCGAATTCGCTTCTCTCCTGCTGGGCGTAGATTCTATCGACCTGCTCCTGCATTCCAGCCTGCGCCATCGCGGGATCGAAGATCAGAACGTTCGGCCCGAAGTCGGGCTTTGGTTTTGGTTGTGCCAGGGCAAGATTCGTGCCGGCGGCGATGAAAATAACCAACAGCGTGGGAACGAAGGCTGTGCGCCAACCGCTGACGCTGGAGCGCCGTCCACGCAAGGAAGATTGCATTTCTAGACACCTCTCATACCTGAATCTTCAAGCGACAGGAAACCAGCAATTCTACTCCGCGTGAAAGAAAAACTGAGCTGCAAGCGGAGTCTTACGATGTAGTCTTGTAGATTAAGTGTCTGGGTTTCCCGCTCAGAGTAACTGGCCCATGAAAAAGTCCTCGAATCGGCGCGATAAGCAAGTACCGCGCCCCCGTGTTTACCAATCGGTAAGCCTCAAGCAACTGGCGGAGCATCTGGGACTGAATCCGGCCACGGTTTCCGTCGTCCTCAACGACGTTCCTGGTCGATCCATTCCCCAAGCCACCCGCGACCGCATCAAAACGGCCGCCAAGGAAATGAATTATCAGCCGAGCCTGCTGGCGCGGTCCCTTCGGAACCGCCGGACGCTGACGATCGGCATTCTGGTTCCTGAGCTGGGCGAGGGCTACCACACCGAAGTGATGAGCGGCATTGGCGATCAGCTGATTCAGGCGGGCTACTTCTACTTCACCGCCCATCATCGGCATCGCCCAAATCTGGTGGAGGAATATACCCGGATGTTCATTGGCCGCGGAGCACAGGGCATTATCGCGGTTGACACGGCACTGGAGCGCCCCATTCCGATTCCCGCGGTGGCGGTCGCCGGGCACCGCCGCATCAAGGGGATTACGAACGTATCTCTCGACCACTTGCGAGCCGCCGAGCTTGCCCTGATGCACTTGTATGCTCTCGGCCATCGGAACATTGCGTTTATGCGCGGCCAGCCGTTCAGCTCCGATTCGGATGATCGCTGGCAGGGCTTATCCGCGGTCGCTCACCGGCTCGGTCTCGAGGTCAGGCCGGAGTTGGTGGTCAGCCTTGATCGCGATTCGACGTCGCCGGAACTGGGATATCCCGTGGTTCAGCAATTACTGGCGGCCAAGCACCCTTTCACCGCCCTGGTGGCCTTCAATGACATCTCCGCTATGGGTGCGATTCGCGCGTTGCGGGACTTCAATCTGTGTATTCCGGGGGATGTCTCCGTTCTGGGCTTTGACAACATCAAAGCGGCGGCTTATACCCTGCCACGCCTCACCACCATCAGCCAGCCGCTCGAGGCGATCGGCAGGATTGCCACCCAGACGCTGCTCGACCGAATCCACGGCGCAGATCACCCCCGCGACGACATTACCGTGGCTCCCGAGTTGGTCGTGCGTGAGTCAACCGGCCCGGCGAAACGATGAAAGACTATTCCAACTGTCCGTACGATTTCTACGTACACGTTTAACGGCTTCAGGGCAGCTTGACTCGGCGCTCCGGCGGTTTGCTGGAAACCACGCCTTGCCCTTCGCGCACCACATAAAACTGGTCGGCGGAAAGATTCGTCAGTGTTTCTTTCTGTCCATTGGGCCACAACACCTCCGCCTTATCGAGATGGTCGCGAGCACCGAGACCGAAATGGATGCGGAGATCATGCTGGGATAAGTAACTCCCCCCGCTCATGACTTCGCCCAGTTGCACCAGGTCTCCAGCGACGGCGCGAATGCGCGCATTCAGGGCCAGGCGGTTCGACTTGACTCCCTCGAGCTGAAAGCTGATCCAGTGATTCTGCGGGCCGCCTTGGGGACGCAGAATCATAGGCTGTCCCACGAGGTTTTCGACCACGGCTTCCATTCTCCCGTCGTTGAACAGATCTCCCACAGCCATCCCGCGGCTGACCTGCGGAATCTGCAGAGCCGGTCCAACCCGGTTGCTGATGTTCTTGAACGTTCAGTCGCGCTGATTGAGAAACAGAAATTTTGGCTGAAGAAATCTGGTCGCCGTATGCGTGCTGTCCACTTGCGGGTATACATGACCGTTGACCAGAAAGAAATCCTGCCAGCCGTCGTTCGAGAAGTCGACGAACGCGTCGCCCCAGCCGACGAAACCCTGCGTACCGCGGGCAATTCCAGAAGCCCGCGAGACGTCCGTGAAGTTCATTCCTCCCTCGTTGTGATAAAGCGCGGCATACTCGATGTCGAAATGCGAAATCAGGATCGACATGCGCCCGTCATGCGAATAATCGCCCACGGCCACTCCCATGTTCGCCTGTTCTACTCCGTCCTCATTCGCCGCCACGCCGGAGGTAAGCGCAATCTCTTCAAACTTTCCGGCGCCGTCGCCTTTGTATAAATAGTTCGCCTGGCCGTCGTTCGTAACGAAAAGATCGAGCTTCCCGTCATTGTCAAAATCCGTCCAGACCGACGTCAGGCCATAGCGGTGCTCGGGATCATCCACTCCGGCTTTCTTCGAAACGTCAGTGAAAGTTCCGTTCCCGTTATTGTGGTACAGATTGTCGGAAACACCCTTCAGCCCGCGCGGCCCGCACTGAACGTCGAGCCCCAAATATTTGCATGTAGTGCCAACTCCGAATGCCGGCAAATGGTCGAGGTGAAAGTCGACATAGTGCGACACGAAAAGATCGGCCCAGCCGTCGCCGTCATAATCGCCAAAAGCCGCGCCCGCGGCCCATCCTGTGTCGTTCGCGAGCCCGCTGGCTTTGGTCACGTCGGTGAATGTTCCGTCTCCGTTGTTGCGATACAACACGACGCCATCGAGACAAGTCACCAGCAGGTCGGGCCGGCCGTCGTTGTTGTAATCCCCCACCACAGCGCCCATGGCCCAGCAGGGATCGCCCACTCCGGCCTTTTCCGTAACGTCCGTGAACGTACCGTCATGGTTGTTGTGAAATAGGGCGCTGCGCGCTTTGACGCCGCGGAGGGCCATGTTTACGCTCTGCGCGTTCGTGAAGTAAATGTCGGGCCAGCCGTCGCCGTCGTAGTCAATGAGCGCGACGCCCCCACTCATGGACTCGGCAATGAACTTCGCTTCGGGACTCGACAGGTGCTCGAAGTGGATGCCGGTCGAAGCGGTAATATCTACGAGCTGCGGATAGTTGGGAACCGGCCCCGTGGCCAGCCTTTCCTCGGCCGCTTTCTTCCGCTCCTCCGGAGAAAGCGGAGTCGGTGTTCCCATTTGCGCCCGCGCGTTTGCCGCCAGGATCGAAAAGATGGCGCAAAGCGAGAAAAGCGCCGCAGAAGCCAGCCCAGGACGATGTTTGGGTTGATGGCTACTTCTCATCCTGATCGTCCGCGCGAATTTCACTAGGCTGCACCAAAAGGTCTTTGTACTGGGCCCGGAGCTTGTCTTTCGTGTCCTTCAGTTTCTTGTAGATTTCCATTTCGCGCTTGGCGTCGTCTGAGCGTCCATACTTGCGATAGAGCGAACCCAGACGGTAGTGAGCGATGGCATTCGTCGGTTCCTGCGCAACCGTCTGCTCGAGCAGCGTCAGAGCCTTGTCGTTCTGGTTCAGCTCGATCAGGGTTTTGGCGAGTCCCAGCTTGGCATCAGCGTCGGCCGGTTGCAGTTCGACCGCTTTTGAGTACTCCTCGTAGGCCTGCTGAGAATTTCCTTTTTGGGCGTCGATTTCTGCCAGACGGCAAATGGCCTTTCCGTCCTGCGGATTTTCCGCCAGGGCGGCGCGGTATTGCTGCTCGGCCTCTTTCTTCACGGCCTCGTTTTGGGAGGTGTGCAGCAGCTCCGCCAGCTCAAAATGAACCCCCGGCAGATGCGGGTTGAGGGCGATCGCCTGTCGGAATTGCGCCACCGCGCCGTTGGTGTTTCCCTCCCGCGCCTCCTCATGCGCCAGCAACTGATGCCACTGGGCCGAGTCCGGCGCCGCCAGCGACAGGGCGAGCATCGCCTCGCCGGAAAGGTCCCGGTAAGTGCGATACGCGGCGTAGAGAACCTCGGGGTCGTCAGGCGCGGCCTTGCGCAGCTGCACCAGCACCGCGCCGGCTTGATCCAGATCGCCAGTTACCGTGTATGCGCTTACGAGCTCCAGCCCGACCTGCACTTTGAATTTCGCGTCTTCGATGAGCGGGAAGGCCGCTTCCAGGTCTTTGCGTCCCTGCGCATAATCGAGCGTGCGCAGTTCCGCCAATCCAAGCAATCCTTGAATCTTGGCCATTCCAGGCGCCGATCCCGGTTGTCGCCCGACCGCGACGCGCAGATGCGGAATGGCATCGGCTGGCTTGCCCTGAAAATACAGTAAGACGCCGAGGTTGCCCTGCGTTTCAACGTTCTCAGGATCAATCTCCGCCGCGGCTTGAAGCTCGGGAATCGCCAGATCGGGGCGCTTCTGGCTCAGATATTCCCGCGCCTTCTGGATGTGAGTGGCCAGACTGGCCTGCTTGTCGTCCGCGGCTTGAGAAAAACACCGAGCGGCCGCCAGAAACAGGGTCAGGACCACGAGAACAGGCCTGGAACCGAACCAGAGTCCCCGTATCCCCGCCGGGAAGAGCACGAGTTTACTCGTGCCGCCAGGCCGCCGAACATGCCTCTGGGCTTTAGACCCTGAGGGATACGCCCACTCTCGTGTTGCTTTGTGTGAGGCGTTCATAGGTTTCAGTTTATAGAGAAGCAGCGACAAAGAGAATTGGTCAGATCAAATCACCCCAGCAAAGAAAAGAGACGGCGACGAATCGCCGTCTCCGTGTGCGGCCGGACGGGACTAGGTCAGAAGGTGACGCGGAACATAAGTTGCATGTTGCGGGCACCGGTGGTGACTGAGCTGATGTTGTCCGTGCTGTTGTAGGGCTGGCCAGTAGCACAAGTGTCCGATGACGTCACTGTACAGCCCAAGTTCAGACCGCCGGGAGTCCCGAGGCTCTTGTGGTTGAACACGTTTGTCGCATCGGCGCGGAATTCAATCTTGACTCCCTCCCACGGCAGCCCGAAGGACTTGGCAGCGGACATGTTGAACACGTTGATTCCCGGCCCGTAGAGGCTGTTTCTCTTCACGTTGCCCCATGTCCCGGCAGCCGGCAAGACAAATGCCGACGAGTTGAACCACCCGTTGATGCCCGGGTTCGATACCTTCCAGTTGACGCCCGGATTCCAGTTGGGGAACACGGTGCCTGCCAGCGAGTAGTTGGCCTGATTCCCATAGACACTAAAGGGATTCCCGGTCTGGAGAACAACGGTTCCGGAAACACGCCAGCCACCCACGGCTTCGTCCAGCCACTGGCTGCCGCTCAAGAACTGCTTGCCCTTCCCGAACGGCAGTTCATATACCGCGTAGCCCTTGAAAGCATGGCGGACGTCAAAGTTGGAGTTGCTATAGTTGAATGCAGGGTCATACGAATTCTGATAATCTTGCGGACCCATGCGGCTGCCCCATCCGGAAGAATCCAAATCGTCGAGGAAGTGCGCCCACACGTAGTTGAAGCTCAGGCTCAAGCCGTGCGTCATTCGTTTTGTAATGGAAGTCTGCAGGGAGCTGTAATTCGAGATTCCATTCATGGTGCCGGCGTTCCCTCCGCCGTAGATGCTCTGATAGATTGGATAGGGACGATTCTGGAAGTCGACCGGTGCCCATTCGCTTTGCGGCACCTGGTTAAGGTCAATGGGGAAAGCGAGATTGAATCCGTGGCTCCCGACATAAGCGAGTTGAGCCATGTAGTCTGCTCCCAATTGACGCTCCACCCCGAAGTTCCACTGGTAAATCTTAGGAACCTTTGCATGGTAGAGCTGATAGTCGACTCCCTGCCCATTGAAACGGGTTGGGTCCTGCGAGGCCGCCGTATAGGGAAGCGGGGTCCCCGAATCCTGGGGAGGTCCGTTGTAGTAAGTGGCAGGAGTAGCGGGAACCAGTATCTGGTCGCCATTGCCGCCCAAGAGGGCGGCCGGGTAGATTCCATTGGTGGGATCGGTGTAGTTGCCTGAGGAACCGAATGAAGAACCCATCCCGTGGCCGTAGGTGTCAAGGCTCCAGTTATAGGCGTAAAGCCCGAAGCCGCCACGTATCGTCGTATTGGGCCGCATCGCCCAAGCGAACCCGATGCGCGGCAAAACCGTGTTGTAGACATTCGCTTCCAAGGCGGTCCGGCCGTTGGTGTGCGTGCTTGCGAACCAGTAGGCTCCCGGTGCGCCACCGGCGCCGGGGTTGGGAATCGTGGGGTCAAAGCTGGCTATGTTGCCGTGAATTTCGTTCCAGCCATGGTTGATCTGGTAGCGCAGGCCAACGTTGATAGTGAGATTCGGACGCAATTTGAAATCGTCCTGGACAAACATCTGTGGGCTCTTCAGGCGCGCACCGTACTCGGGACTGACGTTTGCGGACCAGTTGTTGATGTAGCCCAGCAGGAAGTCCGCATACTCAAAGCCGGTTGTAGAATCCGGCGAAGCCACGCCGTTGGCATCTAGAACATAGTGGCGGGTGTATTGCCCCGAGTACTGCATGTTGCCCGCGATCTCGTTTCCCCACGCAGTGGAGTTATCCCGATAGGCCAAGAGTTCTCCACCAAAGTGAAGAATGTGCTTTCCGCGGATCATGGTCACGACGTCTGAATAGTCGAAGACGTGTTCCTTATAGACCGCGTTGGTGCCAGGCGTGAGCCACGAGTAGGGATAGGTGCCGGTGGTTTCGAACCCTGGGAAATCGTCGACCTTCGCAAACTGCCAACCCAGTTGTCCGGCATATCCCTTGCCGATGGTGGGATCCGAAAAGTAGTTCATCTGGTTGGTGTAGCCGATTCTGGCCTCGTTGACCATGGTCGAACTGATGTTCCACACATCGCTGACCTCGGCGTTATTGTTGTCGACGTAGCCATTCCCGCAACCGAGGGGGCATGGGGTAATCGAGTTAATGGTGGGGTACGAGAAGTCGGCTTGGGTATCCGACATGGTGATCCGGTTCTTCGGAGTGACGTCATAATCCAGACGCCCGAAATATCGTTTGACTGGGTAGTTAATCAGCTGGTTGTAGAACCAGTTGTTTTCCGGCTGTCCTTCGCCTCCGGTATAACCTGCGCTAGGAGTCAAGAACGCAGGATGGCTGGCCGTCGTCGGCCAGAATTTCTGGAAGTTCTGCGCGACCTTGTCCCACAACGCCTGGGGAATAACATTGCCGTCCCCGTACTCACTGGCAAAGCTCTGACGGACCGGGTAGGGGTTGCCCGCAGAATCGATCGCGATCGTCTGGGTGGTCGGATCGTACAGGGTCTGGACATTAGTAAAGTCCCCGTTGTTGATCATCGCGTCGGTGGGAAGGCTGTCGAAACCATGCTGGTTGGCGTGGTCTACGGTCTGGTCGTAGTTGAAGTAGAAGAACATCTTGTTCTTGAAGATCGGCCCGCTGATCGCCCCGCCAAAGTTGTTGTAGCGAAGGAATGGGATTGAACCGGGACCGCTTGTGAAATATGGGTGGGCCGTAAAGTCGTCATTCTGAACGAAATCGTAAGCTGTTCCGTGGAACTTGTTCGTCCCGCTCTTGCTCACCTGGTTGAATATGATGCCGCCGATTCCGTACTGGGCCGAAAAGGA
>Ga0187778_10003241_pt1 | contig 10986 bp, 5 predicted proteins | sample 1015_Q2_SP5_20_M_FD_132418 | JGI IMG/M metagenome (GOLD analysis project Ga0187778, IMG submission 132418) | Tropical peat soil microbial communities from peatlands in Department of Meta, Colombia - 1015_Q2_SP5_20_MG | ecosystem: Environmental > Terrestrial > Soil > Wetlands > Peat | place...
ACTTGCCGCTCGATGCTGGCAGCTGATTGCAGAATTATCGGAGCGCGCAGGGTCGGGGAAACCTGGTAAATGGTGGGAGAAATCTGCGGCGCTGGCGCGAGCGTCGGGGGTATGCTGGCAAAGAATGCCGGGTTGGTGACGATAATTTGCTGTTGCGTGATCCCGTTCAGGCGCTCAGCCTGTTCAACCAGGTTGTAAGAAAAGCGATCATAAAAAATGCCGAAGCCCGCGCGCAGCACGGTTTTTGGCGATGGGTTATTGCCACGCCCCAGACCCCATGCCAACGAGAGCCGTGGCGCCCAGTCGCCATGATCGTGAATCTGGTTTTGGGTCTCGAAACGCAGACCGTAACTGAGCGTCAAGTTGGGCCGGGCGCGCCAATCATCTTGCACATAGAGTCCGGCATCCATCACCCCAACATTCACCAGCGGTTGTCCTCGAGTTTCTGAGAACTGGCTGGCTCCGCAAGGGAGCGCAGAAAGTGCGGTGCAGGTGCCCCCGCTCAGAAGGGTGTTCTGGTAGGCGGTCAGCGAGGAAAATGTGAACACCCCATTGAAATTCGCGTTCGAGCTGTTCGAATCGGTTGTGCCCCGCAGTCGCGCCCCAAACTTGATCAAATGGCTGTGATGAGCCACTGACGTGTAGTTTTGAAATTCATAACGGTTCTCGTGATCAATCGGATTGCCCAGCTGATTGCCGCCCCCGGTGAAATTCCCTAACACCATAATCGTGGGCGAGAAATTCTGCACAATTTGGCTGCTACTGTCATGGTTGAACTGAAAACGCGTCTCATTGATGATGTTCGTGCTCAAAACCTGGGTGTCGCTGATTTGCAGCGTGTGTTCGTCACTAGTGGAGTTGAAAGCCTGGCTGGGCAAGGAGAACTGGCCTATACCGTCGTTGTTATCGGTGTTATGGAAATACTGGTAGCGAACCGTGAGCGTATTGTTCTTGCTTACCTGGTAATCAATGCGCGGTCCCAGGTTGAGCCGGCTTCGCGGATTAGGAATTGCTTCGATCAGCTGCTCTGTCTGGGCGGGATCGGAATTCGACACGGTGGTGGCGTTTACCAGGTTGGAATCATCGATATGGCGTCCCTCGACATTGAAAAAGAACGATGCTTTTTTCGATAACAACGGACCACCGAAGCTGGCGTGAAACAGTTCTGAGTTGTATGCCGGAACCTCGGGCGTAAAAGGATTCAGCGAGTTGAAGGCAGAATCATTTCCATCCAGGAAAAATTCGCCGTGATACTGATCGGTGCCCGGTTTGGTGAAGATCTCAATACGCCCATAACCCAGCTTGTCGTATTCCGAGGAAAATGGATTCTGATTGATGCGAATTTCGCGGATCGAAGATTTTGGCGGCAGCTGCCCGCCGGTGAATCCATCGATATAAATTTGGCCGCCGTTCGGCCCAGCGGAAGGGCCGGCCAGCGCTTCCAAATCCTGCTGCAGTTCATCGGGATCATCCGGCAACGCATCCAGATCTGCTCCCTTGATCACAATGGCGCTGGCGTTATCCGAGGGGTTGGTGTTGACATTTACGCTTTCATCCTGAACTTCAAGCTTTTCCTTCTGTACCTCGATTTCCAACGCGATATCGAATTGCTGCGCCTGACCGGGCGCAACTGTTACATTCTGTCCTACAGAGAGAGCAAAGCCTTTGGCAGAAGTGCTGACCGTGTAACTTCCAGGCACGAGCCCCTTAATCTCGTAACCTCCATGATCATCACTGACAGCTTTAGTACTTCGCCCGGAGGGATTGGTCGCCGTAACGGTTGCGTTTGGAACTACCGCGCCCGAAGGATCCGTGACTCGGCCTCGCAACGTGCCGGGCGAGGTCTGCGCGACTGCCTGACTCAGCAACAGGAGCCACATCATTAAGCCGGATTTGTTCAAAATGGCTCTCATGTCCTATTGATTTGCCGCGGCTGCATCCATGCCACCCAGATTCCAGGGTGACAGCAGCATGGCCGCTTGGGCGCTATCGGGCGCAGCGGTCAAAATATCTTCAACCCCGGTCAGCAGCGTAATGGCAGTAGGCTGAGTGTTCACGCTGCCTTCAGTGGCTAGAATATAAACGGCGGTTCCTTTTCGCAGGTCAGCCAGCGTCACTGCCGGCATGCGATTCAGCATCTGCTGAAAATCAGGCGTTCCGCCGGGGCGCCGATTTGGGCCGTTTGCGGGTGGCTCCCCTGCTTTGGCGTCAGTCGGTGCGCCCTGAGCTGCAGCCGGATTCTGTGCAGCGCCTGGCGCACGTTTCAATCGGGCTGCAATCCGTTGCGCCACCATCGGAGGCAGGTTGCGAAGCTGCGAATCGGGATTAAGCTTCAAGGTTACGGTCTGTTTGATCGACAAATCTCGCACCACAATTGAGTTGTCGGCAGTGTCAGTCGAGATGACCGTGCCCACAATATTTCGAAAAGTTCCGGAAACGATTTCTTCAGCGTTCACTTGGTTGCCGTCAGAGCTCCGTTCTCCCCGGGCATGCAGTTGGTCGCCCACCTTGACCTGGTCCAAGGTTCCTGGGGTTGCGTCGTCGAAGTTGATTGAGTTCAGCGCATAGCGGCGCACAATCGTCGTTTCGGAGACGCGAACGGTGGTGACCTTGTTTCCGCTCATCGTGGACTTGGAAATAGTGACCGTTCCGGCCGCGGGATCTACCGCCGTGACCAGCCCATCGGTTCCCCGCTTCTGCCAATCTTCACGCTCCTGCTGCTGCTTCGCCGCAACGTCGCTGGCCTTGATGACAATGATCGAAGATGCCATCAGAGACTTGCCATCATCGGCGGTTTTACCGCGCGCCAGTACGCGATCGCCAACCTGCAGCTCTTGAGCCGTGACGGGTGTTGCGCCTTTCAGGTTCTTGGCTCCCGGTTCGGTACGAACCATACGCGTCGAATCCTGAATCACAACGGTCATCGGAGAGCCGGAATCACTGGTAACGGCAACGTTATTGCCCGATATCGACTTGATCGCTCCAACGGCTTTCGCGACTCCGGGAACGCCCGACGGCTGGGGAGTCTCCTGCGCAAAACCCGCCGCCAGGAGAATGCCGCCGAGGAGCACGACAATGCCCAGTCGAACAAGCGCTTCCGCCTTGGTTCGCGGCGTCATCATTTATGGATACGAAGGATTAGATTCCGGAGTACACCCCGAGCATACACGGGGAAGGGGTAAAGAATCGTCAAAGCTCTGTAAAGTTCTGTGGGCGCGAGCCAGCCGCGGTCTGATTCGAAAATACCTCATTCCGGGCGCAGCTAATCGTTCGCTGGAAACCGCTATTCAAACCCTTAATTCCGCTAAACTCCTCCGCAGTTCCTTTTTCCCGATCATGGGCGTCCCACCCGCCTGGCTGGCGACCCAGCTGCCCATGCGATTGGCCGCGTCATTCATCTTTTCAAGCGATGCGCCGCGCAGGTACGCGTGCACCAGCGCAGCGGTAAAGGCATCGCCCGCGCCGATGGTATCCCTCACGCGCACACGAAAACCCGGGTGCTCTGCCAGCGCTCGTCGTGTAAATAGAAGACTGCCCCGATGTCCTCGTGTGACACAGATCAGTTTCGGCCCAAACTCCAAAAGTTGTTTCGCCGCCAACTCAGCATTTCGCGACTTGCGACCCAACAACTTCAAAACGACCGGCAATTCGTCATCATTCATTTTGACGATAGTAGCCATGGGGATCGACTGGTGCAGCACGTCGTCCGAAAAGAAACCTTGCCGCAGGTTAACGTCGAAAACTCGAATAGCTCGCGTGCTCCGAAGAAACTGAGCAATGGTTTTGCGGCTGTCGCCGGAGCGCTGCGCCAGGGTCCCAAAGCAAACCGCATCGGCTCTTCGAGCCAGCTGCTTCCAGTTTTCGGTCCAGCGCAGGAAGTCCCATGCAACGTGTTCACGGATAGTGAAGCGTGGCTGGCCACGGCGATTCACCTGCACCTTCACGGTTCCGGTGGGATGTGAGGCATCCCGCTGCACGTACGAAGAGTCGACTCCGAGCGCCGTCAGCCGCTGAATTGCCACATTCCCCAGATTGTCGTTGCCGACGCGGCTGGCAATTTCCCCCCGATCCCCCAAGAGGGTGCTGATGTAAGCGAAGTTCGTGGGCGCGCCGCCCAGCTGCCGGCCTGATGGCAGCAGGTCCCATAGGACTTCACCCAGCCCCACGACCGTGAACCTCTTTCCCATAGATGCTTTGGCTTTTTTCTCTACATACTTACGTATGTATCCCGGTTCAGTCCCGCCCGTTATAATTTACATGCCTTGAAATTTCTCGGGCTAAGTGTAATCTGCGCGGTGGTTTTTACGGGGGCTGCATTTGCGCAAAGCGCATTCACCCCCGGCCAAACGCTGCTGGTGGTTCCCTTCGAGAATCGTTCGAAAGCTCCGGGCCTCGAATGGATCGGCGACTCCTTTCCCGAATTGCTTTCCCAGCGGCTGGATTCTCCGACGCTGTACGTTCTTCCCCATGAAGAGCGAATTCGTGCCTATGATCGAATGGGCATTCCAGTTGAGCTGCGGGCTTCGCGTCCGACCATTTACCGCATAGCCGAGCAACTCGATGTGGATTACGTCGTGCTCGGCAGCTATGACTATGACGGCCAAATCTTCACCTCCACAGCCCAACTGCTGGATATGCACCGTCAACGGCTGCTGCCGGAAATGAAGGAGTCGGGTGCGCTTCCGCAATTGGTCGAACTCCAGGGTGATCTCGCGTGGGAGATTCTGCACACGCTGTTTCCCTCGCTGGCTGCTTCTCGCGAATCATTTCTGGCGGAAGCGGCGCCGGTACGTCTGGATGCGTTCGAGAATTACGTCAAAGGCATCGTTGCTTCGACCTCGGAGGAGCGAATTCAGCACTTGCGCGAGGCGCTGCGCTTCAGCCCGGCATATTCGCCCGCACTTCTGCGCTTGGGAAGAGCTTATTACGACGAGCGCCAGTATGAGCAGGCAGCCGCTTGGCTATCCAAGATTCCACCAGAGGATTCCGCCGCCCTGGAGGCCGACTTCTACCTCGGCCTTGCATCGTACAACCGCGGAGATTTCTCGCGCGCCGAGTCGGCTTTCGCGTTTGTCGCAGAGCGGTTGCCTTTGGGCGAGGTTTATAACAACCTGGGAGTAGTTTCGGGGCATCTCGACAAAGCGTCGGCCGCAGAGTATTTCCAAAAAGCCATTGCGGTGGACCCGACGGATGCGGATTATCGCTTCAATCTTGCGGTTGAGTTCTACCGTGGCGGAGATTACGCCGCAGCCTCTCGCCAGCTTCGGGAAGTGTTGTCCGTGAACCCAAGCGATAGCCAAGCCAAGTCATTAATGGAGATGATCGGGACCAGCTCCGGACAACACGGCGTTGTTCCCACGAGCATGAAAGTTCCCGAACAACGCATGCGCTACAACTACGACGAGAGTTCCTTTCGCCAACTCTCATTGAAGATCAGCGCGGCCGCGGAACAGCGGCTATCCAAAACCGATCCTCGCACCCACGCGCAATTTCATGCCGAGCGCGGGCATCAACTACTGAAGCAGGGATTCTTGTCGGAGGCTGAACGCGAGTTTCGCGAATCTGTAGCGCTGAATCCAGCGAACGCCGAGGCGCATGCCGGCTTGGCCAGCGTTTTGGAAAGCGGCAATCGTCTGCCCGAGGCACGCTCGGAAGCGGAGCAAGCAATCCGTCTGCATCCCTCAGCAGAAGCGTTTCTGGTGCTGGCAAGGCTCGAATTGAGAGAAAATAGAAGTAGAACGGCCGCCGAGGAAATTGATCGTGCCCTGCGTCTGGAGCCTTCCAATCCAGCCGCGCAGGCACTCAAGCGCGCCATCGCAGCCAAGCTGACGCAGGAAGCGCAGCCGCTGCCACAGCAATGACCCGCTTTTACACTCTGCTTACTGGGATCCTGCTTCTGCTCTGCCGTTGTTCGTCCGCGGAAGTGCTGAAGATCGTCATCAACGATACCGTCCAGCCCATAACCGAGGAGTACATTGGGCGCGCTATCAGCGAAGCTGACCGGAGGAAGGATGAAGCTCTTCTCATCGAAATGAATACCCCCGGCGGATTGGTTGAATCGACCCGTGAAATTATCGAGAAGATCGTAGCTTCTCCCGTGCCGGTCATCATTTATGTAACTCCTAGTGGGAGCCGCGCGGCGTCCGCCGGATTTTTCATCCTGGAAACAGCCGATATTGCGGCCATGGCACCGGGAACCAACACCGGCGCGGCCCACCCGGTTGCGCTCGGCGGCGGCAAAATCGACGACGTGATGAAAGAGAAAATGGAGAACGATGCAGCGGCTCTGATGCGGTCGGTGGCGGCCAAGCGAGGCCGCAACGTTGAGGCCGCAGAGAGCGCTGTGCGGCAATCAAAGTCTTTCACCGAGCAGGAAGCCTTATCGCAAAAGCTGATCGATTATGTCGCCTCCAGCGAACAGGATTTGTTTAAGCAAATGCAGAACAAGCCGGTGAAACGCTTCAACGGGCAGACAGTCACGCTGAACCTGGTGGGTGAACCTATCCATGATTACGATATGACGCTAAAGGAACGCATCCTCGCCTACCTCATGGATCCAAACGTTGCGTTCATCCTGCTGGCGGTCGGGGCGCTCGCTCTCTATGCCGAGTTCAACCATCCGGGCGCCGTAGTCCCGGGGGTGGTTGGGGTAATTTTCATTTTGTTGGCAGTGTTTGCCCTGAATCTTCTGCCGACGCGTTTTGCCGCGGTAATTTTGATTCTGGCATCGTTCATTCTTTTCGCATTAGAGGCGAAGTTCGCCACGCACGGAATCCTCACCATCGGTGGCATCGTCACGCTGACCTTAGGTGGTTTGCTGCTGGTGGATGCACCGATTCCGCAAATGCGTGTACACCTGCTCACGGCGCTGGCCGTCAGCATCCCGCTGGGAGTGATCACTGCTTTCTTGATGAGCATCGCCCTGCGCGCCCGCCGCAACAAGATCGTAACCGGAATGCAAGGTTTGGTCGGCGAAATCGGCATGGCGCAGACCCCGCTCTCGCCACAAGGCAAAGTGTTCGTGCACGGCGAGCTGTGGGACGCGATTGCTTCAGCGAATGTGGCTTCCGGCCAGACCGTCGTCGTGCGGCAGGTTGACGGCTTACAGTTGCGGGTCGATCCGGCGCCTGCCCGGCAACCTGATCTAGTTCGCACTTCGGCCTAAGCTCTGATCAAATCCCGACATCCCTCCCCTACACCCGGCAGACGGGTTTTGAGTGGAATCGCCTGTTAACAGTCGATCGATAGAGAAAGTCACCTGGGGGTAAGGAGGCGAACGGTTTTCCAGTCCTCCGGGACAGCGTCTTTCGTTTGCGTGTGGCCGTTCTTGTTGCCGCCAAATCGTCTTATGATCAGGACAATATGCGCGTTTACATCTGGCTGAGGATCGCAGCAGCGTTGCTGATAGGTGCTTTGGCGTTCGGTCAGACTGACCAGCCTCCGAGCACGCCACAATCAACCGCTCAGCCTTCGGCCAATAAGACATCTCCACCTCGGCAAACGAACGACAAATGCCCTTGCCAGCCGTGGACAGCCGTTGACGCGGCGAACGCCTCCAAGCAAAAAGTCGAATCTGAAGCTCCGGCCAAGGTTTACAGAAACAAAGACCTCAAAGATCCGGCCGAGACGAGCGTCACGTCCGGGGGAACACCGGCGCCGGCCTCGGTTCCAAAATCAACGCCCGTTGCCCCGACTTCACCGCGAAGTGAATCGACAGTCCCGTCTGTACCTCTGCAAAGTCCAGCTAGTTTCAAGGCGCAAGGTGACGTTTACAGAAATCAGATTCTGCTGGAGAAAGAAAAGGTCGCTGACATCCAGAGCCACATTACTTATCTGAAGTATCAATTTGACATGTGGAGCTCATCGTTGGCCCAGGATCCAACCGATGCGTCGCTCTGTTGGACCTCGTCGTATAACACCCCCTATTACAAAGACTGGTGCGATACCGGAAGAAACCTGAAAGCACAATACGACGCCGCGCAAAGCCAGCTCAAACAGGAAAAGGCAAATCTGGAGAAAATGCAGGAAGAAATCCGGCGCAAGGGCTACGGAAACGCTGTTTACGATCCAGACTGGCCCTAGGGCCATTCCTGCGTAACTTGCGCGGGCTCCTAGTCTGCTGTTGTAACCCCTCGATAACACTCAAATGGTTCGTAGGGATTCTGAGTGTAAACGCCTGATAGCGTGATTTGACTACTGGAGCTTCGCGTACTCGGCTTTGGCTTGCTTCAGGATGGGGATATCGGGGTCGGCATCTTTCCAGAGGGTGAGAAAGTCGTTGTATGCGGCTTTTGCTTTGGCCGTATCACCGGCCATCGCATAGGCACGACCAAGTTGAAGATGGGCTAAGGCCCCTAACGGGTAATTGATCACAATCCCGCGGTGGTCAAGGAACTTCTGAAACTCGGTGGCGGCGGAGTTGCCATCACGGGCCGCCAAGTGTGCCTGACCGCGAATCCAGACGGGATACAGTGTCCCCAATTGCAGTTGCGACGGGTTTCCTAGATCATAAGGGGCAGCTGCCTCCAGAGATACCAAGGCCTGCTTGACATTATTTGTGTTCAATTCGATGGCGGCCTGGATCGTTGGCAACCAATACACCTTCATCATCGTCTGTGATCCGTAATTCTTTTCCAGGTCATCCAGCATTGGTTTGGCCCGGGCGGCTTCACCGGATTGTGCCAGGGCCAAAGCGGAAAAAATCTTGATATCCCTCCCGGGAGCAAGGGCCAGGGCTGCCGAGACCTGTTGGCTGGCCAGTGCTGAATTGCCCAACTCCGCCTCCCGCAAGGCCGCGTTCACCTGCCACAACGCGGCCGCCTCTTTGGCGTCATTCCGCACAGCCGCATCCACGGCACGTCGGGAGAAGTCCCGTGCTTTTGGCAAACGCCCATAGTAGGCGTCGGTGTCAGACTGGAACGAAAGCATGGTATCTTCGCTGCCAGACTTACCCGCTGCCCATGCAACCTGCCGTTCCATCTCCGCCGTGTCGCCGTTGAGAAAGGCGGTTTGATACATCGTCCAATGAAGGTCGTTACCCTCAAACTTCTCCTTTTGTGCTTGCGCAATGGTTCTCTTGGCATCCTCGAATCGGTTTAGAGAAAGCTGGGTTGCGACTTCATTCACGTAAGCGATTGCGCTCGGCGCTAGGTGCATGGCTTCCTCGTTTTTGGCCAAAGCCTTTTCGTATTGCCCCAGTTGGGAGTAGATGACTCCCAGGTTTGCTAGAGGTATCGCATCCTGAGGATAGCTTTTGGCCCACAGCTCATACGCTTGACTCGCCTGCTCCAATTCCCCGGTTACGATCTGGTAATAGAGCGAGGCAATACGGTATTTCTCCCGTTCGCTGACTCTGTCGCGCAGTTCGTAAGCCTTCTTGATATTGTCTGCTCCGAGGCTAACTTGTCCCAGATTGCTGTATGCAAGGCCGAGACTGACGTAGGCAACAGCCATATTTGGGTCCAGTTCCAGAGCGTGCTTAAAAAATGGAATTGCCTCGGCCTCGCCTTTTGTACGGTAACTCGTTATGCCCATACTGAACGCTTTCAGGGCGTCGAGCGATGACGTCGTAGCCTCGACTGGAACATCAAACTTCTGAATGGTGGCCAGCGACTCGCCGAGCTTGCCGCGCAGACTCGTCGTAGCCCTGCCCAGTGCCTGCAGCACATCGGCTTTCGTCGCAGCCTGTTCCTGCTCCCTCACCAAGGTGTCTCCGCTACTACAACCGATGGCATCCACTCCGATTACGTACTGACCGCCCAGGTTGGATATCGTTCCCAGCAAAAACGCCTTGCTGCCGGTTCGAATGCAAAGCTCCCGCGCAATGTCACGCGTAATCCGTTCATTCGAACTTCGACCCATCAGGTGAAGGGTTTCCTCTACCTTGCGATCCGAGAGAATGTTGAGAAACGGAGATTGTGTTAGCTGTACCGCCAGCGCCTGTTTCAAAGCATCATCGAATACGGGATCACCGGTCTTGTTGTCGAAATCGGCTAGGACGACAGTGTCCTTCTCCGTCAGCCGTGTTGCAGCACGGGAGCGGAGGTACAGGCTAACGCCAACCAATCCTGCAATGAGTAAGACAGCGGCTAGGACAAGAACTTTCCAGCGTCTGCTCGTACCACTTGCTGGAACGGCAGCGGCTTGAGAGGCCGCCGACGGGGCAGCGGAAACCGCAACCGGAGCAGAACCTGAAGCTGGTGTCGGTGCAGCGGCAGCCGGCGAATACACAGGTTCCGGCGCTGCGGTCACCGTACCCGAACTCGCAACTCCTACCCGGCCCGTCTCCGTGTCCCGCTTCAGGCGTTGTATGTCACTGCGCACGTCTGAGGCGTGCTGGTAGCGGAGATTGCGATCTTTCTCCAAAGCCTTGCTGATGATGTCTTCCAGCTTGGGTGGAATCTCGCGGTTGAAGCGGATCGCAGGAGGTGGATCAGTGTCGAGGATTGCCCTGGAGATCAGCGCAGAAGTTTCGCCATGGAAAGGCAAGGCCCCTGTTGCCATCTCGTAGAGCACCGCCCCGAACGAAAACAGATCTGTTCGAGCATCCAGTTCCTTTCCGCGCACTTGCTCCGGAGACATGTAGGCTACGGTTCCCAGCGCCGTTCCCGGACTGGTCAGGTGTTGCTCATCAATGGAACCCGTTTGAGTGAGGCCTTCAACTTTTGAGGGACCGGGGACCGCTATGACCTTCGCCAAACCGAAATCGAGAATCTTGGCATGTCCACGCCTGGTTATGAAGATGTTCGCAGGCTTGATGTCCCGATGAACGATACCCTCGGCATGGGCTGCGTCCAAAGCATCGGCTATCTCAATAGCGAGGGAGAAGATCAGATCGGTTTCCAACGGACGGGCCGCAAATTTATGTTTCAACGTCATGCCATCGAGAAATTCCATGACGATGAATGGCTGACCGTGCTGATCGTCGATCTCGTAAATCGTGCAGATGTTGGGGTGGTTCAATGCCGATGCAGCCTGTGCTTCACG
>Ga0187778_10003242_pt1 | contig 10984 bp, 13 predicted proteins | sample 1015_Q2_SP5_20_M_FD_132418 | JGI IMG/M metagenome (GOLD analysis project Ga0187778, IMG submission 132418) | Tropical peat soil microbial communities from peatlands in Department of Meta, Colombia - 1015_Q2_SP5_20_MG | ecosystem: Environmental > Terrestrial > Soil > Wetlands > Peat | place...
GCTGAGTGGATTAACAGAATAATCGATGATAAAACTTTGCCTCTCGGAAAGGCAGAGGTTGAAACAAAGGGAGGCGACGATAAGTACCCGGATATAGTTCTTTTTGAAAGCCCTCATTCAACAGACCTTCTTCTTGTAGCTGAATTCAAACGCCCATTCTTTGATCCTTATGATGAGGCAGAGTTAAAAGAACCTGCAAGAAAGAAAGCCACGAAAAGAAAGGCAAAGTATTTTGTCACTTCCAACTTCCAGACCCTCATTGGCCCGTTTAATGAGTTTTAGAAAATAAGAACGTTTGACGCTTTAGAAGAACTTCAGTAATATCGCCGATTGAGAAATTAGAGTATAATTATGAAGGGAGTCAGCCTAAAGATCATTGAGGTGTAATGATGGGCCACAATAAAGTATTTAAAGAAGCTACAAAAAGATTAGTTACACGGTTTCATCCTGAAAAGATAATCCTTTTCGGTTCTCAGGCAAGAGGTACCGCCGATAAGCATAGCGATATTGATCTGTTGGTAATATGTCCTGTCAAAAAGCAACGGATAAAGATGATGGTAGAGATGAACAGGACATTAAGAGAATTGGATCAGGCATTTGATATATTGGTTTTGAGTGCAAGGGGATACGAGAGGGATCGTCAAATTCCCGGTACGCTGGCGCGATATGTCTCTAAAGAGGGGAAGATTCTTTATGGAAGCACGAAAGAAAGAGATATCAAGAAAGGTAAAAGAGTGGCTGAAATACGCAGATGATGATTTGCGTGTTGCACAACATGCTTTTACTCTTTCCAGTAGTATACCTTACAGGCTGATTGCCTTTCACGCACAACAATGTGCTGAAAAGTCTCTGAAGGCGTATCTTATTTTTCGTGATATCGACTTTCCGTACACACATGATATAAGCAAATTAATAAGACTGTGCGGGAAAGTTGCTCAGTGGATTGATAAAATCAAGAATGCAGAAGAACTGACCCCATTTGCTGCAACAGCCCGTTATCCAGGGATTGAAAAAACAGTTACAAAGAATGCCTCATCGAAGGCGGTGACGCCGTTCAGGTGCGAAACGTTGTGAGAAAGGCACTGAAACAGGAAGGAATGAAGCTGCCTTGACCTCTCAATTCAGAACTTTGACCCTTGGGTATTCCCCGTGCCCCAATGACACCTTCATCTTCTATGCCCTTGTGCACCGAAAGATCGATACGGGTGACCTGAGTTTCAGAGAGATGCTCCTGGATGTGGAGACATTGAATAAGAAGGCGTTACACTCAGAGTTCGATATCACAAAGGTTTCATTCCATGCCTATGCACATTTAAGGGACAGATATGTCCTCCTCCGTTCGGGAGGTGCCCTGGGAAGGGGATGCGGCCCTCTCGTTGTCGCAAAAGGCAACATAAAAATGGACGACCTTAAAGGAAAAAGGATCGCGATACCGGGCAAACTCACCACCGCATATCTCCTCCTTCAGCTCTGTGAACCATTAGTGACGAACAATGTGGTGATAATGCCTTTTGACATGATTATGGAAGCTGTCAAGACAGGTACCGTGGATGCAGGGCTCATCATCCATGAGTCAAGGTTTACCTATCCTGATTACGGACTTTCGGAGGTTCTGGACCTCGGCCGCTGGTGGGAAGACGAGACAGGACTTCCTATCCCTCTTGGGTGTATAATTGCAGAAAAGAGCCTCGGTCCGGACCTGATCAATACTATTGAAACCCTAGTGAGAAAGAGTGTCGAGTACGCCTTTGCTCACAGAGACGAGACGAAGGAGTATATAAAGGCACATGCCCAGGAGCTTGCTGATACGGTGATCGAGCAGCATACCAATTTATATGTGAACACGTATTCCCTGGATCTGGGAGCTGACGGTTTACATGCAGTGAACGAGTTATTGAAACGGGCCGAGCAACAGGGAATACTACGGGAGGACCACAGTGCCATTGTTCGGTGACTTGTTTTTGAGCGAGGTCCTCAAACAGCCGATCCTGGACCCTAAAGGGGAAGAACTGGGCAGGCTCAAAGATGTTGTGGTGGTAAAGGCTGAACCCCTGCCCAAGGTGAATGCCTTGATCATTGAGCGTAAGAACAACGTGTTCCGTATCCCGTGGTCGGCACTCACCCTCTTCAACAAACGGATCATTTCAGCGACAGTGTATACAGAGAACCTCGTCCCTTATGACGTGAGCAGCGATGATCTCAATGCGGTGAGAGACCTCCTCGACAAGCAGATTGTGGATGTGAACGGCGTAAAGGTGGTGAGGGTGAATGACATCAAACTTGAAGGGTTTGATTCAGAGGCAGTGCTCATTGCAGTGGATGTGGGGGTAAGGGGAATATTACGGAGACTTGGGATTGAGCGGAAGGGTGAGGATTTTCTCAAGGTCTTCAAGGCAACCCTCCCCTTCAATCTCATAAGCTGGAACTATATCCAGCCCCTGCATCCAAAGCTCACCTCAATCGCCCTCACGGTTCCGCGGCAGATGCTTTCAGAGCTCCACCCTGCAGACATCGCGGATATCATCAGCCAGGTGTCCCATCATGAAGGCGCTGCATTCCTGAAAAATCTGGACGTGGACGTGGCTGCTGAGACCCTCTCCGAGCTGAGTACCGAGGCCCAGGTGGAGATTTTGAGAGATATGGATACCGAGAAAGCCTCGGATATTATAGAGATGATGCCGCCTGACGAGGCTGCGGATGTCCTGGGCGATCTTCCTGCAGAAAAGGCAAAGGAGATCCTCGAACATATTGAAAAGGAGGAGGCGGAGGATATCCAGGAACTCCTTGGTCATGAAGAGGATACTGCCGGAGGCCTTATGACGAATGAATTTATTGCCTATCCCCAGGACATAACTGTACAGGAGGCCATCGAGAGATTCAGGGAAGATGCCAAGGAGATCGACGCCGTCTATTATCTTTACCTCCTGGATGGTGGAGAGAGGCTTGTAGGGGTGATATCCCTCAGGGAGCTGCTCCTCTCCAACCCCCACGTTAAGTTGTCGGAGATCATGGAGACAAAGATAAAGACCGTTACCCCTGAAGCTGACGAAAAAGTCGTGGGAAAGATTACCTCGAAGTATAACCTCGTCGCATTGCCTGTGGTGGATAGCGACGGTGTCCTGCTCGGTATCGTGACCGTAGATGATATCCTCGGCAGGATCCTCCCCACTGAGGCAAAGAGAAAATAGAGACGGACCTCCGGAGAGAGAAGTGGTATGACGCGTGTCATGGTGAACGAGGCTCTCATAATCATATCCTGAGAGAAAAGCATAAAGGAGACATTATGGAAACAATCGATCTCAAAAAACGAATTACGTTTTACTCTGACAGGATTTCGAGGGAGATGCTCTCTGACAAGCCGGAGATGAGAATCGCCCTCATGTGCCTCAATGAAGGACAGAAGCTCGAACCTCACAAGGCCCCCCTGCGGCTTCTTATGTATTGCGTTCAGGGCAGGGGGACATTTATAATAGGGGACGAGAAAGTGGATGCTGATGAAAAGACCTGTATCCTTTGCGACCCCATGGTCCCTCACGGGTTCGAGGCGAACAAGGGAGAAAAACTGGTTGTGATGGCGGTGGTAACACCGGTTGAATAATACTTGATAAAGGAGGGATACCAATGGGAGTGCCAGTGGTGGACATGGACTTATGCATCGGGTGTGGATCATGCGTTGAGTTATGCCCTGAGGTCTTTGAGCTCAGGGATGACAAGGCATGGGTCATCGGCGCTGACAAGTGCAACACCTGCGATTGTCAGGCTGCTTCGGACAGCTGTCCTGTAGAAGCGATCAAGTTCGAATAGCTTCCGGGAGCATGTGACGCCAAAGGCGCAGGACGGTTTTGTCCCGCGCCTTTGGCGTCACATAGGGCAGATCAATCCTCCCAGCTTCTCTGAAAGGAGGAGATTTTCGGAATAGTCCACAGGGCAATCGATAATAGCGGGGACATCCTGATCCAGGGCATTCCTGAGTATTGGTTCCAATTCATCTTCTGAAGAGACTCGGTATCCCTTCACCCCAAAGGATTCCGCCAGTTTTGCAAAATCCGGATTGTTAAACTTCACAAAAAAGTCCTTTTGGTAGCGCAGCCTCTCTTTCCACGCGATCAGCCCTAATCCACCGTCATTGAATACCAGACACACAAAGGGCGTGTTCATTCTGACGGCAGTCTCCATCTCAGGCAGCGACATGAGGAATCCTCCGTCACCCACTGCAGCGACCACCTTTTTATCAGGGAATAACAGCTTCGCGGATACGGCGGCAGGAATCGCAATCCCCATGGCTGCGAGACCATTGGAAATGATCACCGTATCCGGGCCGTAGGCAGGATAAAATCTGGAGATCCAGATTTTATGCGCTCCTACGTCACTGATGAGGATATCCTCTCTTCGAAGGCTCCTTCTTATCCCCTGAATTACCCTGAGGGGTTTTAATGGAAACCCCTTGTGGGTGGGCTCCAGTACCTTCTCGGCAAATCCCTTTAACGCCACAAAATATGAGGGGTCCTTCTCGTCAGTAAGGGATTCGGTCAGGAGGGAGAGGCTGTCCCTTATATTTCCTATAACCTCTGTCGCCCTGTAGTGTGTGTCCACATCAGCCGCCGTAAAATTGATATGGAGAATATCTTTCTTCCCATCCCAATAATTTGGATTGAATTCCACAGGGTCATACCCCACCGCGATGATAAGGTCAGCCCGGTCAAACCCGCATGAGATGTAATCCCTTGCCTGCAATCCCGTAGTGGAAATGAACAGGTCGTCGTCAGCCGGGATTGCGCCCATCCCCATGAAGGTGGTGGTGACCGGTATCCTGAGTTTCCTCGAGAACTGGGCGAGGTGAGCAGTTGCATTTCCCCGTATGACGGCGTTTCCCGCCAGGATGAGCGGTTGACGGGCCTTCCTGATCATCTCTACAGCGCGAGCTGTGGCCTGGCGTGATGGCTCGGGATACGTAATTTCCATAGGGTCCAGTGGCTCCTCGTCCAGAGAGAGGGAGGGAATGTTCTCTGGTATTTCCATATGCACAGGCCCCGGCTTTTCCATGGAAGAGAGCTTAAATGCCTTGCGGACAATTTCGGGAATCCTGTCCGGCACCTCTATCCTTGTATTCCACTTCGTAATGGGCCGAAACATCGATACGGTATTGATATATTGATGGGACTCCTTGTGGAGGTCCCTGGTAGCCTTTTGTGCCGTAAGGGCGACTGCAGGTGCGAAATCGAGATACGCATCCGCAATTCCTGTGGTAAGGTTTGTTGCCCCTGGTCCAAGGGTGGAGAGACAGACCCCTGGCCTTCCAGACAACCTTCCCCAGACATTTGCCATAAATGCCGCGCCCCGTTCATCCCTTGTAAGGACAAATTGTATCTGTGACGAGAGAACGGCCTCCAGGAGATCGATATTCTCCTCTCCCGGAAGGCCGAAGATATACCGAACGCCTTCACGTTCGAGACAGCGCATGATAAGTTCAGATACCTTCATACAATAACTCCTTAAAGTCTGTTATGGCAGGGAATTCTCCCTGCCTATGCAGTTCTCTTCTTGAATTGCCCCTTGCCTTATAAAGGATATACCGTATCCCGAATGCCTTTGCGGTCTTCAGTATCTCCACCGTATCATCAATGAAGAGGGTCTTCTCATTGTCAAACCCCAATCGCTCCCTAGCCCTCTCCCAAAACTGCAGATCCTCCTTCGGATGTCCCAGATCAAATGAGGTGATACATGCATCGAAATATTTACCGAGGTTCGTCTTTTTCATTTTCAGGTCCAGGACTTTCACATGTGCATTCGTCACAAGGGAGACTTTCTTCCTGTGCCTCTTAAGCATTCTGAGGAAATCCTCCACATGAGGATGCACCTCAATGAGATGCTTGATCTGTTCCTTCAATGCCGGTATATCCAGAGCAAGCTCTCTTGACCAGAAGTCTATATCTGTCCAGTTCAGCGTTCCCTCGTGGCGTTTATATTTTATCATCAATTCGGTCTTAGCCCTGCCAAAGGTGATACCATGCTTCTCGGAATATTTTTCGGGGACAAGGTGTTCCCAAAAATAATCATCAAAGTATTTGTCCAGTAGCGTCCCGTCCATATCAAGGAGAACGAACTTGATCTCAGGTCCCCAGAGGGGGATCGGGGCTCCGGGCCCCTTCTTGCTTTGCTGAACTGGCATGCCAGCCCCCTTTCTGTGAAGCTTACGATCTCTCGAGGAGTGCCAATGCCTTATCGTGGAGGCGCTGATTTCCTGAGGCCAAAAGCGATGCGCTCTTTTCCAGCCCTAAATCAACCCCGTCAAGGGAATCTCCTTTGGTGTCGGTAAAGACCGCTCCTGCTTCTTTTGCAAGGAGCCATCCGCCGGCAAAATCAAAACTCCTTGAAAGGGAGGGATTTACCACTACGCTTACCGCCCCTTGGGAGAGGTACGCCAGGTCAAGGGCAATCGCGCCAAGGCACCTTGTTTTGTATGCCTTTGACAGGAGGGGGATGATCCGGGGAATGTCCCTGCCAGGCACCTGGGCCTCGTACGCGACGAGATAGAACTCATCATCCTGCTGGGTGGAGATCTTTTCATTGTTGAGAAAGGCACCCTTCCCCTTCTCAGCCAGAAACTCATCTCCGTTTATAAGGTTGACCACATAGGCGATGGAGATGCTTCCTATGGTGTCTCCCTCAGCAACGGCAAGGGAGGTGCAATAAAAGGGTATCCCTGCAAGGGCATTCTTGCTGCCGTCAATGGGGTCAATGAGCACCTTTCTCCCTCCGCCATGTAGTTCCTTACGTCCGTACTCTTCCGAGATAATGGAGAGAGAGAGGCGTGAGGACTCAAGCTCAGAGATGATAATATCCTCGGCAATCTTGTCTATGGGAAAGGTCTTGTCTCCTGCAGCTCCCACTCCCAGGGCCTTCTGCGAGAACGGTTTGATCCGTACTTCAGACAGTCGGCGCAAAAGTTTTTCCCTGATATTTTGAAGGATTCTGATATCCATAATGATAATGAGAGGGAGGACTTTCCTCACTCTAACGGTTGCTTGATATCTCTGACAAAAAGGTCAACAAGTTCAGGATCAAATTGCCCTCCCTTGTTCTTCAAGAGTTCCTGTAGTGCAGCATCAAAGTTCACAGAGCCTTTATAGGATATCCTGCTCGCCATAGAATCAAATGCCTCTGCGATGGCAAGGATTCTTGATTCCAGGGGGATATCATTGCCCTTAAGCTTATCCGGGTATCCTCTCCCATCATATCTCTCATGGTGGTGAAGGACATACGGAGCGATGTCTTTATAAAAATTTATCGGCTTTAACATCTCATACCCTATTACAGGATGCGTCGTATACGCCTCTTTTTCCATGCTCTTTTCAGCGGATATCTTTAAGAAGCCGATGTCATGAAGAAGGCCGGCAAAATAAAGCCTCCTCTTCCTCTCCTCCGGCATATTAACGGCCCTTGCGATGATATTCGCATATTGTGCTACCCTCTTTGGATGGCCTTGCTTTTCAGACATAAATCGGTCTATCGCCTCAAGTAGTATGTCGGTGAGGTGTATCTCATAGTTTCTCTGATCATCATAAAACCTTGTCATTTCCACAGACGCGGCGGCCTGTTCAGCAAGATAACTTACCACATCGATGTCCCTTACAGAATAGAAGTCCTGCTTTTTACTCACGAGTTCCATAACCCCTATTATCGATGCCCGTGTCTTGAGAGGCACGCAGAGCAGAGAACCTGGTTTCGACCCCCTGAACTCGTCAATGGAAGCATCGTACCTCTCGTCCTTTGTTACATCCCCGATCAGCACAGCTTCACCGTGTTGTAGCACCCATCCCCCAATCCCTGCTTCCTTCGGAATTGTCTTTCCCCGGTACTCTTCTTCCTTGAGGCCTTTTATGGTCTTAAAGACAAGCCTGTCGTCGTCCGCAAGGAGTACTGAGCCCCCATCTGATCCGGTAAGAGTTAATGAGCAGTTCATTATCTTGTCAAGAAGGATATCACCATACATCTCTTCCCTGATATCCCTCGTAACGGTAAGGATGCGGTCAAGCCTTTCGCCGTAGTCTTCGATTTTGTGTATGACCTGTCCTGACAGCACCCTTGAAAGATAGAGTCCTAGCACTGCAAGCCCAACGGCTAACACCATTATCAGTACCATGGAGGCATCAGGGAGGAAACTCAGGAAGTGAGAGAAAGGACTATAGAGGTATCGAACGATTACGAAGAGAAGAGCGAGTATTACAAAGGCAATGAGGAGATTCAGAAGCCTGAGTTTATTCTTTATTTCTTCTGTTGCGATTTTCTTAGCCACGGCCTCAGCCATTATTCAAATTTACCTGAACACCCGGTGAATGTCAATTTTGGTGACAAAAAAAACAGCTTTCAAGGGGGAGTGTGGATCGGTTTCTTATGGTAGTATGTAAAAAGAAATGAAGAGAAAACTCGTCATAGGTCTCCTTGTTGTATCTGTTCTCATAGCAGTTTTCTATCTTCTCTGGCCTAGTGATGAAGCACGAATAAGGAAGCTCTTTAAAGAAGGGGCTTCCGCCGTGGAATCAAGAGACCTTGAGAGTATCATGTCCAAGGTCTCGTTTGCCTATCAAGATGAGAATGGAGTAACCTACCCTTATCTCAAAGAGATACTGAAGAGAGAATTTGACCGCCTTTCCGATATACAGGTCGAATATGAAGCGCTGAGAGTCGAGATAATAAAAAAGGGTGGATTGCAGGGAGAGCGCCTCTCATCCGATGCCCCGGACATGGCAAAGGCGGAGATGGACATAAGGGTGGTCGCAACTGTAGGGACTGAGACAGGCTACATATTGGGGGATGTCAAGACACCCGTGCATATGAAGTTCACCCTGGAGAAAGCGCGCATGAAGTGGCTCATCGTAAAGACAGAGGGGATCATGTTTTAAGGAAACAGACTCTTTTCAACGGACAAGGTGGTGGGTGAAATGAATGACAAGGGGTAAGGTAACGAAAGACAAAACTGTAGTCACCACGATAACAAAGGCTGCCAGAGATTCATCCAGTTTGAACCGAGAGGCAATGAGAAGAGACAACACCATAGTAGGCATTGACCCTTCTATAAAGCAAGAGGCGAGCGCAGTCCCCTCCAGACCTAAAAGCATGGCAGCTGTGTACGAAATGAATGGTACTACCCCAAGTTTAATGACCACTGCAGGAATAACGGCATACGCATGCCTCACCTTGGGAAGGGAGAGGGCGAGGCCAATAGTGAAGACCATGAGAGGAACCACCAGGTCACCAAGCATGCCCAACGTCTTCAGCAAAAAAGACGGGAGGGCAATACCACCCAGGTTGAGGACAAAACCCGCTCCAATTCCCCAAACAGGCGGAAGTGAAGCGATTGTTCTGAAGGATTCTCGAATCTCCATTCTTTTCCCTTCACCATACCGTGACGCAAGAGGGGCACCCATGAGCCAGAGCAGCGGGGTTGCGGCCAGAAGATCATAATATAATGCGTATTTTGCTGCGTTGTACCCATACAATCCGGTGAGCACAGGGAGTCCCAGATAGGTCACATTCCCAAATGTTGCTGCCAGTATCAGAACTCCTTTCTCTCGGGAGCCTATGGGTAATCTCTTTTCCAGAAGCGCATACGCGGCAAGGGCGACGAACAGGCCTGAAAGTATGGCGATCCATGCCGTCGCGGGGACAAGCACCGCTTCCCTGTCAATGGAAGCAGTGTAAATGATTTTTATGCAGAGCGCGGGCAGGAATATGTTGAATACAGAAACATTAATGGCGCCACGCAGGGAGTCCGCGTCCAGACCGCCCAGCCTGAGCCTCCTGAACCCCGCGCCGATGGAGATGATGACTCCAAAAGAAAGAAACAGGTCGTACATGCAGAAGATTATAAACCATTCTGTGGTGTATATTACATTAAAGCGCAAGGTTCAACCTTAACTGGGAACTTCTGCATACAATAAGAAAGAAATGCGAGAGAGAATCCTTAAGACAGTAAAACAGATTGAGGGGCTTCGGGATGGTCACTACTATTACGAGGTACTCACGAAAAAGGCAGAATATATTGAGTTGGAATTTCGCTCCTCAGAGTTCAGGGTCGAGAGGGATGAGTTCTGGTCTCATGGAAAATTGCACTGGAATATTATCGCACTCCCTCCAGAACCAGAGAATGCGCGAGAATACGTTCTCATCGGCGCCCATTATGATGCGGTCATGGACAGTCCTGGTGCTGATGACAACGCCTCCGGGGTTGCAGTGATGCTGGAGGCAGCGAGGGCCTTGGGTCCCAGAACAGGATTGCAGTGTGTGGCCTTCAGCCTGGAAGAACCACAGGTAGATTCCATGGATTTTCTCATTGGGAGCAAACATTTCGTAAAGAGAATGCAGACTGAGGAGAAGAAATACAAGGCAGCCTTCATCCTGGAGTCAGTAGGATATGTGAGCCACGCTCCTGAAAGCCAGCTTTCGCCCCCCTTTATACCTGCCCCCACGGTGGGCGATTTCATCGGGGTTGTGGGGAACAGGAAGGCCGGAGCTATTTTAGAGAAATTCAACGAGATGGCAGCCCGCCACACTCCCCTGCTGAAGGTTGTGACCCATAGGGCACCTATGCGCGGATTTCTCGCTCTCGAGACGCGATTTAGCGACCATGCCCCGTTCTGGGATGCAGGATACCCTGCGGTCATGATCACCGACACTGCCATGTTCAGAAATCCTTACTACCACACGCCTTACGATACCTCTGACACCCTTTCCCCGGATTTTATGTCACAGGTGGCAGAGGCCCTCATCCATACAGTGAGTGAACTCCTGGAACCTTCCGGCCCTTAAACAGAGCACTCCGTCTCTTCAAGGATGGGGAAGTGTTTGATATTTTGATATAATGGATACATAATATGCAGTGCACTAGAACACCCGATACGGGCAAGGCATGGCTTCTCTGAACGAAATCCTCCAACGAATCCGGAGCAAGAACGCGGATTATTCCGACTACCGGTTTTCGGAC
>Ga0187778_10003243_pt1 | contig 10980 bp, 12 predicted proteins | sample 1015_Q2_SP5_20_M_FD_132418 | JGI IMG/M metagenome (GOLD analysis project Ga0187778, IMG submission 132418) | Tropical peat soil microbial communities from peatlands in Department of Meta, Colombia - 1015_Q2_SP5_20_MG | ecosystem: Environmental > Terrestrial > Soil > Wetlands > Peat | place...
ATAGTCAAAGGTAGCTGCGAGCTCAAAGGTCTTTCCGCTCGAAAGCGCTTGCTCCTCTGAACGTGCTGCCTCGTCGGCAAACCGCGCTCTCAGTTCCGAACGCTCAGCTTCACGAGCCAGCGCTTCAACCATGAACGCGTGGGGCGTCTTATTTGCAGCACTGGCTAGCCGCTCGATGCGGCGTTTGAGGTCTTCGGGGAGTTTCAGGCTTGTAGCGGCCATGGGCTGATTCGTGCTCACGATCCAAGGTAGTCATAAAGTAATACCTCGACGTTGAGGTGTCAAGATTAGCCAGAGGAGGGCCGAGGAATTGATGTCCTGGCCACGAACCTGGCCCCGCACTGTCCCAAATTCGTGCGAACCGAACCGACCTTAGGAGATCAGCTGAAATTCTTGTTGTTATTGGTGGGCGGTACTGGGATCGAACCAGTGGCCCCTGCCGTGTGAAACGGGGTACGGGGCTCACAGATCAACGATATGCGAGTCGGGTTCCCAGTTGCAACAGGTACTTAGTATCACGTGATGTCATTTGATGTCACGCAATGTCACGAGCGGAGTGTCCCAGAATTGTCCCAGCGGTGGCTCTGCGATGGGCGGCCGACTGACGACTGCCGCCTGTGTGGGACACGGTGGGCTGCTTTTGACCGCGGCCGCTGTTGATCGGACGCTCCGCGTGAGATCGAGCCACACATCACCGTTTATAACGCGCACGTCATAGCGGCCCGTGCAACCGGTATCCGGCGCCTCCGCCACGCCGTCGCGCAACCCGATCACCCAGCCGTGCAGCGGGCAGGTGACCTGCTCACCGTGCACGATGCCCTGCGACAAAGGCCCGCCTTTATGTGGACAGCGGTCACGCAGGGCGAAAATGCGGTCGTCGGCTGTGCGAAATACGGCGATGGTGGTTCCGACGACTTTGACCGTGCGGGCGCCAAGCGGGGGGATGTCGCAGAGTGCGCAGATCCTCGACCACTGACTCATTGGCGCGCGCCCTCGGCTTCGGGGGTGACGCGCAACGACTCGAATTCATGCCGTGCGACGCCCGCGGTGCGTTCCTTCCAGGGGTCCGGCTCCTCGCTGATCGCGAACTGCAGCCGCTCGTAGAGTGCCTCGCGCTGCACGCGGTCGGCGACCACCTTGGCCTTGCAATACTCGAGTCCGACGCGCGCCACGAAGTGCACGGTCCGTTCCAGGTAATAGCCTTCCTCGCGGTAGAGCTGCAGGAAGGCGCCAGCGTATTCGAGCACCTCCTCCCGGCTCTCGACCTTGGCGAAGAACTGCGCCACCTCGGTCTTGGTGCCGCCGTTTCCGGCGACGTAGATCTCCCAGCCCGAGTCGACCGCAATGACGCCAACGTCCTTGATACCGGCTTCCGCGCAATTGCGCGGGCAGCCGGAGACCGCCAGTTTCACCTTGTGCGGGGCGTACATGCGCCACAGCGCGTGCTCGAGCTCGATGCCCATGCGGGTCGAGTCCTGAACGCCGAAGCGACACCACTCCGAGCCGACGCAGGTCTTTACCGTTCGCAGCGCCTTGGCGTAGGCGTGACCCGAGGGCATATCGAGATCGCGCCACACGCCCGGCAGATCCTCCTTGCGGACGCCGAGCAGATCGATGCGCTGGCCGCCGGTGATCTTGACCGTCGGAATCTGGTACTTCTCGACGACGTCCGCAATGCGGTGCAGCTCTGCGGCACTCGTCGAGCCGCCCCACATCCGCGGCACCACCGAGTACGTGCCGTTCTTCTGGATGTTGGCGTGCGCGCGCTCGTTGATGAAGCGGGACTGCGGATCGTCCTTTGCCTCGCGCGGCCACGTCGACAACACGTAGTAGTTGAGTGCGGGCCTGCACTTGGCGCAGCCGTTCACCGTGCGCCAGGCCATCAACTTCATGGCCGCGTCCACCGAGAGCAGGTGCTGCTCGCGGATCGTGCGCCGCACTTCCCCATGGGAGTGCTCCGTGCAGGCACACAGCGGCTTCGCCTTAGGCGCAGGGGAGTAGTCCCCGCCGGCTGTGATCGCCAGAATCTGCTCGACCAGACCTGTGCAGGAGCCGCAGGACGAGGAGGCCTTGGTGTACTTGCGCACATCCTCGAGCGTGAAGAGACCCTGTTCCTTGATCGCCTTGACAATGGTGCCTTTGCACACGCCATTACAACCGCAGACCTCCATCGCGTCAGTCATGGACGCAGCGCGCTCGCGCCCCTGGTGGCCTCCATTACCGAGATTGCGATCGCCGAACATGAGCTGCGGACGCAGCTGCGCGACATTCGTGCCGTCCCGCAGGAGCTTGAAGTACCACGCTCCGTCGGCTGCATCGCCATACATGACGCTGCCGACGAGCTTGTCGTCCTTGATGACAAGCTTCTTGTAAACGCCGGCCCCAGGATCCGATAGGACAATCTCCTCTGCGTCGGCCCCGCCCTGGAAGTCGCCGGCCGAAAACAGATCAATCCCGGTCACCTTGAGGCGGGTGGAGGGCACCGAGCCGCCGTAGCGCCCGATGCCGTACTGCGCCAGGTGGTTGGCGGCGACCTTGGCCATCTCAAAGAGCGGTGCGACGAGCCCGTAGGCCACACCGCGGTGGCTGACGCATTCGCCCACGGCATAGATGCGCGGATCGAAGGTCTGCATCGTGTCGTTGACGACGATGCCGCGGTTGCAGTGGAGGTGTGCCGACTCCGCGAGCTCGGTGTTGGGGCGGATGCCGACGGCCATTACGACGAGTTGTGCCGGGAGCTGCTGACCGTCCGCGAGCTCGACGGCGCACGCCCGTCCTTGCGCATCGCCGAGGATGGCCTGCGTCTTCGCCTCGAGAAGAAAGCGTATGCCGCGCGCCTCGAGCGATTGCTTGAGCAGCAGCGCCGCGGTCCGGTCGAGCTGTCTCTCCATGAGCCACGGCATGAGATGCACCACCGTGACCTTCATGCCGCGTGCCTTGAGACCATTGGCGGCCTCGAGCCCGAGCAGGCCCCCGCCGATCACAACCGCATGGGAAAAGCGCGCGGCCGCCTCGATCATGCGGCGGGTGTCCTGCGCGTCGCGGTAGGTGATGACGCCTTCGAGCTCCTTGCCCGGGAGCGGCAGAATCACCGGCTTCGAGCCGGTCGCAAGCAGCAGCCGGTCGTAGTCCGCGACCGTACCGTCCTCGCTCGCGACGCGACGGGCCGTGCGGTCGAGCTTCACCACCTTGCTGTTTAAGTGCAGCCGGATTCCGTGGCGCTCGTACCAGAGGAGGTCGTTCAGGATGATCTCCGAGAGCCTCTGTTCACCGGAGAGCACCGGGGACAGGAGAATCCGGTTGTAGTTGGGCAGGGGCTCCGCGCCGAATACGGTGATGTCGTAAAGGTCGGGCGCGTACTTGAGCAGCTCTTCGAGCGTCCGCCCACCTGCCATTCCGTTACCGACTACGACCAAACGCTGCTTCTGCATGCCGATGCCCTGCGCTCGCCCCGGAGCCCGCAGGGAGCAACGAGCAAGATCGGTGCCACCCGGGAGGCGCAGGATCCGTGGCCTTCCCGGCCGCAAACGCACCGATTCGGGGCACGGTGAGACCCGCGTGCGTCTAGTTGGATCAGAGAATCGCGCTCCAACCTCCGGCACAAGGCTCAGGAAGCGCCGCCGCCGTGGCATGGGCGTTGCACCGTCACTCGCATGCCCAAAGCTCAGCCGCATCCGGCTGCACGCCTCGAGGTAGCTCAGATGGATTACGTGGGACCGAATGGAGCCGTTGCAGCGATGGTGAGCGCGGGAGTCGCCAAGGGGCGACTTGCGCGAGGTGATCTTCTGATTCGGGGCGCGCTGTCAGGCGCTCTCCTCGGGGTCGCAACGAGCCTCGCGCTCGGGGCTGCCGTGCAAACGGGCCAGAGCATCGTCGGTGCCCTCATTTTCCCGGCCGGATTCGTGATGATCGTGCTGCTCGGTCTTGAGCTCGTCACGGGGAGCTTCGCACTGCTCCCGCTCGCCTGGATCGAGCACAAGGCGAGCGCGGCCGAGGTGCTCGGGAACCTGAGCTGGGTGTTCCTCGGCAACCTGTTGGGCGCATTGCTCTATGCCGGACTCCTGGCGACCGCGCTTTCGATGATGGGCAGCGCTCCGCAGCAGGATCCGTTGGCTGCGAAACTGGTTGCCGTGGCGACGGCCAAGACGCTCGGCTACCAACACGCGGGATTTGCGGGACTCGTGACAGTGTTCGTCAAGGCCATGCTCTGCAACTGGCTGGTCTGCCTCGGCGTCGTCATGGCAATGACCTCGACCTCCACCGTTGGCAAAATCTCTGCCGCCTGGTTGCCGATCGTGGTGTTCTTTGCCCAAGGCTTCGAGCACTCCGTGGTTAACATGTTCGTGATTCCCGCGGGCATGATGCTCGGCGCCAAGGTCACTGTCGCTGACTGGTGGTTGTGGAACCAGCTGCCCGTGACACTCGGCAACCTCGTCGGTGGCTTCGGCTTCACGGGGCTCGCGCTGTACTTAACCTATCGCAATAGGACCGTATCCCCTGCTGAGCGGGCTCCCGGAACGCAGCTCACGCCGCTACCGGAAGCGCCAGGCGACTCGGCTGTACCCGTCACATAGCCCCGGCGTCACCGTGGACTATCTGGCGGTATTTCTGAGCCTCAAGGGGCGCCGGGCTGTGGTAGTCGGCGGCGGCCAAGTCGCCGCGCGCAAGGTGGACGCGCTCGCGAAGGCCGGCGCCCGCGTGACGGTCGTGGCCCCGCAGCTGCTCCCGCAGCTTGCAGGGCGCGCCGCCGCCTCTGACCTCGAGCACGTCGCCGCGGAGTTCTCCCCGGAGCAGCTCGACGGCGTGGCGCTCGCGGTCGCGGCGACCGATGACGCGGGAGTGAACGGCGCCGTCTCACGCGCCGCACAGGAGCGGCAGATTCCGGTTAACGTGGTGGACCAACCCTCGCTCTCGAGCTTCATATTCCCCGCCATCGTCGACCGCTCGCCGCTCGTCGTGGCGGTGAGCTCCGCGGGAGGTGCGCCGGTGCTGGCGCGGCGGGTGCGTGCGCAGATCGAGGCGCTGTTGCCGGCGCGCCTCGGCGTACTCGCGCGTTTCATGCGCGAGCGGCGCGAGAAGGTGCGGCGAGCCCTGGGCGCGCTCGCGCGCCGGGCGTTCTGGGAGCGCATCGCGGGCGGTGCCACCGCGAGCCGCGTGCTGGCCGGAGACGAGGCCGCGGCAGCCGAGATCTTCGCGCGCGAGCTCCTAAACTCGCAGCTCGGCGCCTCTAAGGCAACCGGCGGCAGCACCCTCGGCGAGGTGTACCTCATCGGAGCCGGCCCCGGTGACCCGGACCTGCTGACGCTGCGGGCGCTGCAGCTGCTGCAGCAAGCCGATGTAATCCTCTACGACCGCCTGGTGCCGGATGCTTTGCTCGAGAGAGCGCGCCGCGATGCGCAGCGGATTTTCGTCGGTAAGGAGCCCGGAGAGCACGCACATCAGGCGCGCATCAACGAGCTGCTGGTCGAGCTTGCACGAGCGGGCAAGCGCGTCGCGCGCCTCAAGGGCGGCGATCCCTTCGTGTTCGGTCGCGGAGGTGAGGAGCTCGAGGTGCTCACCGCGCAGGGCATCCCCTGCCTCGTCGTGCCGGGCATCACCGCCGCGCTCGGAGCCGCCGCCTGTGCCGGCATTCCGCTCACCCATCGCCAGCTCTCACACAGCGTGACCTTCGTGTCCGGCCACGCGGCTTTCGATGGCTCACTCGACTGGCGCTCGCTCGCGCGCCCCGCACAAACGGTGGTGTTCTATATGGGGATCGCGCAGTTCCCGCGTATCGTCGCGAGGCTGCGCGCCGCGGGCGCCGCTGCCGATGAGCCGGCTGCCCTCATCGAGCAGGCGACGTTGCCCGGTCAGCGGGTGCTGCGCTCGGACCTGGCGCGCATCGCAGAGCTCGGGCGCCGCGAGCAGATCGCTTCACCCGCGCTGCTGATCGTGGGTGCGGTGGCGGCACTGGCCGGAGTGGAGATAGCCGCCACGGCAGCGGGCGCAACGGCCGTCGCCGCGGAAGCGCTCGCCTGACGATCGCCGCTGGTTTCACGCGCTGTAGGTTCGCGTGTCCTGAATGGTGGGCGGTACTGGGATCGAACCAGTGGCCCCTGCAGTGTGAAACGGAAGTAGGGTGCCTACAAATCAACGATATGCGAGACGGGTTCCCAGTTGCAACAGCCAGTTAGTATCACGTGATGTCATTTGAGATCACGCGATGTCACTGGCTGACTGTCCCAGAATTGTCCCAGCACCCGCTATCGCGTCGGGCGGCGGGCTAACGACCTCGAGAGCCTCGACGCGGGCGGCGGATCGCTCTCACCTTCCCGCTCGTCGCACCTCCACAAAAGAATCGGTCGCCGCCGTCGGATTCTAGCCCGGACACATGCACTCCCGCTGGCATATCGACCTTCTCAAGCACCTCACCCGTTTGGGGATCGACTCGCCGAAGGTCGCTCTCGCCTTCTTCCAAGGTGCCGTGCCAGAGCTCTCCATCGACCCAGGTGACGCCGGTCACGAAGCGGTTGGACTCGATGGTGCGCAGAATCTTTCCTGTCTGGGGGTCGATCTGATGGATCTTCCGATCACGATACTGTCCTACCCACAGCGTTCCCTCGGCCCATGCGAGCCCCGAGTCGCGGCCACCGCCGGGCGCCGGGATGGTGGAGAGGACTTGTCCGGTCGCCGGATCGATCTTCTGGATGCGATCCTCCGCGATCTGAAAGACATGCTGCCCATCGAACGCTGTCCCGGCGTGCGCCGCGACGTCGAAGGTTCGCAACGCCTTACCGCTCGCAGGATCGAAGGACTTGAGCGTCTCTCCCGCAGCAAACCAGACTTGCTGACCGTCGTAGGACACGCCGTGCACATGCTGGACGCCTGGGAAAGTGTACTCGCGAAGGATTTCGGCCGCTGATCTCTTCATGGCTGCATCCTAGTCTCTAGGACAGCGGAGCCGGGAGTAACAAAGTCGTCGTGAATCCCGGCGGAGGGGGAGTCACCCAGCGACGTGCCCGCCCGCGGCCGAATGCCTGCACCTTGCCGGCCGCCGCCAGCGCTTCGAGCGAGCGCTGCATCGTACGTTGGCCCGTTCCGAGAGCAAGGGCGAGCGCCGAGCTCGACCATGACTCACCATCGGCGAGGCAGCCGAGCACGGCCGCGTTCGCACCCTCCACCGGCGGCGCCAGTACCACGACCGCACTTGTCTCGCGCGGGGCGAGCGCAAAGCCCCGCTGAGTGGCACTCACACGCGCGAGTTTCCGCAGTTCCCTGCGCAGCCGCCCGACTTCAACCCGCAACCGCGCGCGATAGGATTCATCCGCGCGTTTGCCCCGAAAAGCGCGTGCAACGAGGGCGTCCCTCGTCACGTCGAGCGGCCACGCCTCGCCCAGCGCGCGCGCGATCGCAAATAGCACTGGGCGTCTTGCGAGCGACACCGCAGTGATTGCGTCGCGCACTATGAGACGGCACGCGTCCACGATGAGGGCACCGGACATGTGCAGGGCTTCGACATCCTCGAGCAGGAGGAGTCGATCCTTCCCATCCGCGATCACGCGGGCCGCTGGCGTGGTGAGGATCCGGGCAGCGCTCTCAACCTCCGCGGTCAGTGCAGGGATCCCCGCCTTTCGCGCAGCCTGCTGCGCCTCAGTGAGTGCGTCGCGAGCCACCCGGACCCGAAGACGCCGCGTGGCGATTCCAGCAAGCGCAAGCTCGTGAACGACCCGGAGCGCCGGTGGCAGGCCCTCGGGATCAAGTACCGCAAGGATCTGGTCGGCTTCGTCGACGCGCCCGATCAGTACCAGACGTCGGATCTCGAGATACCGTGCCTGCGCGGCATTAGCGCGATCGCCGTGCTCTTCGAGCACTATGCGCGCCGCTTCGAGCGACTTCGCGGACCACTTGAGCTCCCGCGCGGCGAGCGCGACTTCGGCCTCGGCCAGCACGCAGCGCGCGCGTGCCACCGGTTCCCTCTGGCCGAAACCGCGCGCGGCACGCCGCAACAGAACCTTCGCTCTGACGAGGTCGTCGAGCTGCGCCATCGCAATGCCGCGGAGCGCAAGCGCGGGAGGATCATCCCGCAGCCCGATTCGCTTCAGCGCGCCGAGAGGATCACCCGCAGCGAGTGCGCGTGCCGCTGCCGTAATCAGTGAGTCCATCGAAATCCCGACACACTTGTCACTCCCAGCATTTGTTGGGCAACGACTAATTTAGCGCACAGCCGATTTGCGGACACGTCAATCAGTCGAGTGACCCTCTGGAGATTGCAATGGCTCAGATGATCGTGATCTACAAGACGCCCAAGAATCCTCCTGCCTTCGATAGGCACTATTTTGAAGTTCACGTCCCGCTCGCCAGGCAACTGCCGGGCTTGCGGAAGCTTGAGAGGAGTCGGGGTCCGATCATCTCCCTCTATGGAGCTGGCGACGTTCACTTGGTGGTGACCCTGCACTTCGACTCACTCTCGGACATCAACGCGGCATTCACGTCCGAGTGCGGGCGCGCATGCGCAGCCGACCGGCGGCAGCTCGCTCGTCATGCGAATGATGTCCAGATGTTCTTGTTCGACACCCAGAGTCTGTAACGGGACCGATGAGTTTCACGTGCCGCGCCCGTTCTACATGTGAGACCAGGACTCTTAACTGAGCAGCACCACAGGACAAACGTCGTGAACCCTCTTGCACTGAAGGTAATCGCAGCCGGTCGCGCCTTCGGCCCCTACTTGGCGATCGAGCTCTTGCTGCCGGGTGGCTCGCTGGTCGCACTGCTGCTGTGGCTCTACCGCACGTATGCAAGACCATCGAATTCCCAGGCGAGGGCGTGACGCAGGACCGATGAGATTCGGCCTCGCCGCCGGTTCTACACGTGACCATCGCAGACAAGACCATTCTGATCACAGGCGCCAGCCGCGGCATCGGCCGGACACTTGTCGACGAAGCGCTGCGCCGTGGAGCGAAGCGCCTGTACGCGGGAACGCGCGGGCCGCTGCCCCATGCGGACCCTCGCGTTACGGGAGTGAAGCTGGATGTGACCAGCGCCGAGGACATTGAGCACGCCGTTGCCTCGATCGGCAGCCTCGGCGTCCTCGTCAACAACGCCGGCATCGCGCCGTACGACGACCTCAGCAACCCCGAAGTCCTCAAGCGCACCTTCGCCGTCAACCTGTTCGAGGTGCTCAACGTGACCCGCGCCTTTCTGACGCTGCTCAAGCGCTCCAGGGGCGCCGTCGTGAACCAATTGTCCATGGTGGCGCTCGCCGCGCTGCCGCTGATACCCGCCTATTGGATTTCCAAGGCAGCCGCGCCCAACCTGACGCAGTCGCTCCGCGCGCTGCTCGCGGGCGATGGGGTCAAGGTGCACGGGGTGGTTCTGGGCCCCGTCGACACAGACATGAACCGCGGCTTGGACATCCCGAAGGCGACGACCGAGTCCGTGGCGCGCGGGATCTTCGATGGACTCGAGCGGGGCGAGGAGGACATCTTCCCCGATCCGGCATCCCAGTCGGCAGGTCTACTATAACTACGGCACGCAGGCATTCGAGTGCGAGGAACTGCCCGGCATCAGCGTGTTCTACAAGGACGACGCGGGCGAAGTCTTCCACACCTATTCGTCCTATAGGCGCGGCGTGGAGGCCATGATGGGCACCTACAGCCTACTCGATTTCACACCCAAGGGCCGCGACGAGCGCGATGGGCCCATGGCGTGGGTGCACCACCACGACCGCTACGAGCCTGCGCCGGAGGTGAAGGCAGCGCCGGCGACTGACTCCTCCTGCCACACATAGACCTGAAGGGATTGAAACCAAAGCCGATGTAGCGGGCAGAGAATGATGATAGACAACATGAGGAGACTTGTGGCCTTCCGCGCGACCGACTGGTTATCGCTCGCGGCCGCGCCGACCTTCGCATTGATGGCGGTCGTTTCAGGCATCGTTGACACTGGCGCACATCAGATGTGGTGCTCCGCCGCGATGCACATGTCGCCGCTGACCGGAATGGTTCCGATGTACGCGCTAATGAGCGCTTTTCACTTCACGCCTTGGCTGAGACTCATTTCCCCCTGGGCGAAGAGGTGGCGGGGGCGCCTGCACCGAGTGGCGTTGTGCAGTAGGTGACCCGCGCTTCGCGCGGGGCGAGGGGCACAAGGTTCAGACGACAACTTCAGGATCAGCTTTGCAACTGCAAAGCGGTGACTACGGCTGCAAGTCGTTTGTCCAGCGTCCAGAAGGGAAGCCTTCCCAGTTTCGCGGAGGCGAGCAAGTGAACATCAATCCAGCCCAAACCTCGCCCCATCAGGCGATGGGTTTCCAGAAAGGCGACTGCCTCCTCATGACTGGCTACCGGCGCCTGCGGGAGGGCCGTGAGGGCACTCAGCACCTTGTCTCTTTGCGCGAGGTTCCCGCACGCCAGCTCTCCGATAACAAACACATGTGTCCAGACCTGCGCTTGTTCCAGCAGTTCCACCAAGGCCGCGCTGCGTCGACGTAAATGATCGACCCAAACGGACGTATCGACCAACATCTGGCTCAGCGGGACGAGGTACGCGTCCGCCGGCGGGGAATCGGCTTGAGACCCCGCTCGGTGCCGCCGAGCGCCGCCAATCTGCGTGCGTTCTCGCGCGAGATGAGAGCCCGCAGCCCGGCATGCAGCACTGCGGTTTTTTCCCGCAGACCGCTTAACTCCTGCGCCTTCGCCAGCAACTCGTCGTCGATGATCAGTGTCGTCCTCATATGCATTAGTATGGCTCATAAATGCATATGAATCAAGGCTTACGCTGCTTAATGTCCCAGATTCGAGAGAGCCACACTGAGGAATTGAACCTAAGTTTTTATTGTTGGACCGGTGGCCCCTGCCGTGTGAAACGGAAGTAGGGTGCCTACAAATCAACGATATGCGAGGCGGGTCCCCAGTTGCAACAGGCACTTAGTATCACGTGATGTCATTTGATATCACGCAGTGTCACGACCGCACTGTCCCAAAATTGTCCCACCGGTGACTC
>Ga0187778_10003244_pt1 | contig 10980 bp, 9 predicted proteins | sample 1015_Q2_SP5_20_M_FD_132418 | JGI IMG/M metagenome (GOLD analysis project Ga0187778, IMG submission 132418) | Tropical peat soil microbial communities from peatlands in Department of Meta, Colombia - 1015_Q2_SP5_20_MG | ecosystem: Environmental > Terrestrial > Soil > Wetlands > Peat | place...
GAGCCGCTCCTTGATCTGCCCCTGAAATTGCGGGTCGAGCACCTTGGCGGAGAGCACGAAACTTACGCGCGCAAACGCGTCCTCGGGCAGCAGCCGCACACCCTTGGGAATCGTGCCGTGGGCTTCGGCAAACGCGCGGACCGCCTGAAAGACGCCCTCGCGCAGACCCGACTCGTGCGTCCCGCCGGCGGGCGTCGGAATCAGGTTCACGAAGGACTCGCGGGCCACCGCGCCTTCCTCGGTCCACGCCAGCACCCAACGCGCGCCTTCGCCCTCCGCGAAACTCGTATCGTCCGCGGGGGCGTACCCCTCGGCCTCGAAAATCGGCGCGACCGGATCGCCGCCCAGCACCGTCGCCAGATACTCGCTCAAGCCCCCCTCGTAGCGCCACGTCTGCTCCCGTCCGCTGGTGGCGTCGCGCAGGCTCACCTGCGTTCCCGGTAGGAGCATCGCCTTGCTGCGCAGCAGCCGTTCAAGCTCCTCCACCGAAACGCGCGGGCTGTCAAAGTACTTGCCGTCGGGCCAAACGGTCACGCGCGTGCCGCTTGGCTTGGCCGACGCGGCCAGCGCACGCGAGCGCAGGCGCTCGACGAGCTCTCCGCCCGCAAAGGCGATGTGATGCTCGCGCCCATCGCGCCAGACAACGACCTCCAGGCGCTTGGAAAGCGCGTTGGTCACCGACACGCCGACACCGTGCAGGCCGCCCGAAAACGAATAGGCGCCGCCCGCGCGCTTGTCGAACTTGCCCCCTGCGTGCAGCCGCGCAAACACGATCTCGACAACGGGAATCTTCTCCTCGGGGTGAAGGCCCACCGGAATTCCGCGTCCGTCGTCTTCCACGCTCACGGCACCGTCGGCGCGGATGTTCACATCGATTCGCGATCCGTAGCCGGCCAGAATCTCGTCGGCGGAGTTGTCGATGACTTCCTGGATGATGTGCAGCGGGCTCTCGGTACGGGTGTACATCCCCGGGCGCTGACGCACGGGCTCGAGTCCTTTAAGCACCCGGATCGATGCCTCGCTGTACTCGGCCGAAACACTGCGCGTACGCGTTGCGCTCATCGGCCCGACCGCCCCGGCGCCAGCGCTTCGCGCAGCGCGCCTGCTCGATTCTCGTTCAATGTGGCTCCTGTGCCTGACCAAACTCGCAAACGATCGTGCCGATTTGCCGCCCGCCGCGCGGAACCCGCGTGCGCGATCCCGGCCTGGGCGACGCGGGCGATATTATCCACACGCCGTGTGGATAAGAGCCCTGCCAACGCGCGCAAAGCCCACAACCACGCGTGAGGAACTGGGCTGCACGTTCCTGAGGCAGTCTCGCGAGCGCACGCCCGTATACTGCGCGCGCCTCTCCCCGTAGCACAATGGATAGTGCACGCGCCTCCTAAGCGTGAGATCCAGGTTCGACTCCTGGCGGGGGGACTTGCCCCGCCGTTAGCGAACGCCGATCCAGTTGACCCGGTAGTGCTGCAGCTCGGCGATCGACTCATAGACGTCTGCCAGAGCTTCGTGCCGGCTTTTTTTCTCGAAGCTGCGGTACACCTCCGGCTTCCAGCGCCGGGCCAACTCCTTGAGCGTGCTCACGTCCAGGTTGCGATAGTGAAAAAATGCCTCGAGCCGCGGCATCCAGCGCGCAAGAAAGCGCCGATCCTGGCAGATCGAATTGCCGCACATCGGTGATTTTCCGGCTCGCACGTACCGCCCCAAAAACCGCAGTAGCGCCTCTTCGGCCGCGGCCTCATCGAGGCCCGAGAGGCGAACCCGCTCGGTCAGACCCGATCGGGCATGCGTGGCCTGATTCCACGCGTCCATGCCCGCGAGCACGGATTCGGCCTGATGCACGACGAGGACCGGCCCTTCGGCAACGGTATGCAGGTCGGCATCCGTGACGACCACGGCAACTTCCAAAATCCGGTCCGAATCCGGATGTAGTCCGCTCATCTCCATGTCGATCCAGACAAGGCTATTGTCATCGAGAACCGGCGCGCCGGCTTGCGCGGACTCGGCAAGCTGGCTCGAAGAAGGAAGATCGATGTCGTGTGCCATAATTTTCGTTTAGCTAGCGCGCGTGCTCTGCGGCATTTTGCTTTCGAGTCGGCCCTTTGCGCGGCGCGGCCCGAATTGTCGCACGCCCCTCACAAGCCGGGCGTGCGCGGTTGCGACTCGGGCCGCAGGCCTTCGTGCGCCCCACCACCATGAGCGTGTTTTTCGTTTTCCTTCTGGCCGGGTATCTGGCCCTTAAGCTCTGGCTCAGCGAGCGCCAGATCCGTTACGTTGCGGCCCATGCGCGCCAGGTGCCCGCGCAATTTGCCGCCACCATCGAACTGGACGATCATCAGCGCGCGGCAAGCTATACCATCGCCAAGCAGCGCTTGGCCATGTTGCAGGCGCTCGTCGCGGCGGCGGTCTTTCTGGCACTGACGTGGGGCGGCGGCCTGCAGCGCTTGTACGAAGCGCTGGGAGCCGTCTTGGGCCGCACCCTGTGGCTTGACCTTGCGCTGGTGTCTTGCGTCGTTGCTCTGTTTGGCGTGATGGACCTGCCGTTTGAGTGGTGGCGACAATTTCGCATCGAGCAGCGCTTTGGCTTTAACCGCATGAGCCAGGCGCTTTTTTTTGCCGATGCATTAAAGTCCCTGCTCGTCGGCGCCGCGCTGGGATTGCCGCTGCTTGCGGCCGTCTTGTACCTCATGGGCTCCGGCGGCCCCTTCTGGTGGCTGGGCGCATGGGTGCTGTGGGCGATCTTCTCGCTCGTCTTGAGTGTGGCCTACCCGTGGCTGATTGCGCCGATTTTTAACCGCTTCTCGCCGCTGGGCGACGAGGTCCTGCTGCAGCGTATCGGCCGGCTGCTCGAGCGCACCGGGTTTCGCAGCCGCGGCGTATACACGATGGATGGCTCGCGTCGCTCCACGCACGGCAATGCGTATTTCACCGGCCTGGGCGCGGCCAAGCGCATCGTGTTTTACGACACGTTGATGGAGCGGCTGCGTCCGGACGAGATCGAAGCGGTCCTGGCGCACGAACTGGGACACTTTCGCTTGCACCACGTCATCAAGGGCATCGCCAGCGGCCTAGCCATCGCGCTGGTCTGGCTTGCGCTGCTGGGCTGGGTGCAGGGCCGGCCGGGGTTTGCGGCCGCCTTGGGCGTTGCGAGCGGCACGCAGGCGCCCAGCGACGGCCTGGTGCTGGTGCTCTTTGGAATGGTGATGCCCCTGGTTTCCTTTTTGCTTGCGCCGCTACGCAGCGCCCTTTCGCGTCGTCACGAATTTGCCGCCGACGCCTTTGCCGCGCAGCACGCCTCCGCCGATTCGCTGATCCGCGCCCTTTGCAAACTGTACCAGGACAACGCGGCGACCCTGACCCCCGATCCGGTGCACTCGATCTTTTACGATTCGCACCCACCGGCATCGATCCGCATCAACCGGCTACTTGCGAGTGCCCCCGCGACCGCCTCGGCCTGAAAGTGCGCCCGGGCATCCGCGGCCCCTCGCCGCGACGCCCGCGGCCGAACGCGGAAGCGACGAGGGCAAGCCGGGCGATGCCGCAGATTGCACGGGACGGGTCGTCGCACGCTTTGGGCAGCGCTACATCGTCGCGCTCGATCCAAGCGCCGCCGAGCCAACCGGCGAAGTCGACGCGATCGCCCGCGGACGTCGACTGTCGATCGTGGTCGGCGACCGCGTACATTGTCGGCTCGAGCACGGACTGTGTGTCATCGAAGGCTTCGACGAACGGCGCAATCTGCTGTTTCGGGCCGACGCCAATCGCACCAAGCCGCTTGCCGCCAACGTCGACCAGCTCGCCATCGTCTTTGCCGCGCAGCCTCCCCCGCAGCCCGAATTTGCCTGGCGTGCGCTGTTGGCGGCACGCGCTGCGGACATCGCGCCGATCGCCATACTCAACAAGATCGATCTGGAAAGCAGCGCCGCGCTGATCGCGCTCGAAGAACTCGCGCAACTGGGCGCACGGGCGCTGCGCCTTTCGGCGCGTGCCGATCCCCAGGCGGCGGCAGCGCAGCTGCGGCAGGTCTGCCAAGATCGGGTAACGCTGTTCGTCGGCCAGTCGGGAATGGGCAAGTCCACGTTGCTGAATTTGCTCATCGATTCGAAAGTGCGCACCGGGGCTCTTTCGCGGCGCGGCACGCGCGGTCGACAGACGACGACGCTAACCCGCTGGTTTGCCTACGGACCGAAGGGAGCGCTTATCGATTCGCCCGGATTTCACGAGTTTGGACTCGGTCACCTGTCGGCGGCCGACTTGGCGCGCTACATGCCCGACCTCGCCGCCGAGTCGGGCAACTGCCGTTTTGCCAACTGCCGCCACGCCGAGGAACCCGACTGCCAAGTGCGCGCCGCCGTCGAGCGCGGCCAAATCCGCCGCGCGCGCTACGAGTTTTACCGGCGGCTGCTTGCGCAGGAGGTCCGCGCAAAGGCTTCGTCGCCGCGCCGCTAGGCAAGCGCGCTGGCAAGTGTGAGCAGCAACAGGAGCACGAGCCACAAGATCATGGCGCGCCAGGCCAGTCCGACGGCCGAGCGCAAGGACTCCGCGCTGGGCTCCGCCAGGCCGGCACCCTCCTGCGCCGCCGGGTCCAGATACCGGGCCGAATCGACCGCGCTCAGCAGACGCACGCCCATTGCGCCGCTTGCGGCGGCAAGGATCACCACGCGATCCGAAACGGCGCTGGGCTTGGAGCTGACGGTCGTATTGCGCCAGCAGTACGCGGCGCCCTCAAAGTCACCGACGATGGCAAAGCCCACCGCCGTCAAGCGTGCGGGCAGCCAGTCGATCCAGGCGTAAGCCTTCTGCGCGAACAGGCCAAACTGATCCGGAGAAAATCCGGCATCGGCTGCCGCCGCCGGCCGATTCCAGTGGCGTGCGAGGTACTCGCTGAGGCGATAGAGTACGGCACCGCTGGGTCCCGGCAGCAGGAGAAACCAGAACAAAACGCCAAATACGTGTCGATGCGCCGCCAGCAGTCCGAACTCCATGGACTGGCGCGCGATCTCGCCTTCGCTCAGTTCCGTCGGATCAAATTGCGGATCAATATTGCGCCGCCAGGCAGCAAAGACGCGCCGGGCTTCTTCGATTTCGCCCTGCTCCAAGGCGGCCTGGATCACCGTCGTCGGGTGGCTGAACTGTCGAAATCCCAGCGCAAAGAACAGCACAAAGACATCCACCGCCAGTGCGGCAAGCCAGTTCCACGAGCGCGCAAGTTCGAAGACCAGGGCGGTCAGACCCACGCCCACGCCAACCACCAAAAGAAAGCCGTAAACGCCATGGCGTGCTTTGCCGGCGTTCAAGCTTCGCGCGACCCGATCGGACCATGCGGCCGCGCCCGCATAAACCGGGTTGGACGCCGGCAGCGCACGCACCTGTTCGAGCAGCAAGGTCAGTACCAAAGCGATCCAACTCATGGTGGCCCTTCGCGGGTTCTCCGAATCGACAACGAAATCGCCGAGGCAAACCGCCGCGCCGCGCACCGCGCAAGACCGGCGCAACGACGGTTCAATCGAGCAAAAAGCGATACAAGTTGCGCAACATGGCCGCCGTCGCACCCCATATCAAGTACCGCCGGCGGCCAAAGTATTCCATCGCGTACACGAACCGACGGCGCGACTGCTGCACGACGAGGCGCCGCTGGTGGTTGGCGCCGTTCATCAGAAACGACAGGGGAACCTCAAAACACTCTTCGACCTCGAACGGATCGGCGCGAAGCTCTGCCCCCGGCGCAATCAACCCCACAACCGGCACTACCTGATAGCCGCTGACGGTTGCGTAGGGCGGCATGGTGCCGAGCACCTCGACAAATGCCTCATCGAGCTCAATTTCTTCGCGCGCCTCGCGCAGTGCCGCATCAATCGGGCTGGCGTCACCTGATTCGAGGCGCCCGCCCGGGAAGCTGATCTGGCCGGCGTGGTCCTGCAAATGCGATGAGCGCACGGTAAAGAGCACCCGCAGACCCTCCGGGCGCTCGCAAAGCGCGATGAGTACCGCCGCCGGCCGCAGCGGCCGCTCGGAATCGAAAAACAGGCCGTCGCCGGTTTGTGCGGCCTGCCAGGAGCGAGGCTGCGAAAAGCGCGTACGCAGCGCCTCGGGTGTAAGCCGCGCGGCGTCAATGGCCGGGCCGCGCTCGAGTTCGAACTGCGGATCAAGAGGAAGTGTGTCGGGATCGATTACGGTGTGCATCGGGGCGACTCGCACACACATTGTATGCCGCGGCCGCCCCAGTCGATCTCCTTGCAAAATCCGCTGCCGAGCTTACGCCTCGCTCTTGGATTCGAGCTTTTCGCGGATGCGCGCCGACTTGCCCGAACGCTCGCGCAAGTAGTAAAGCTTGGCCCGCCGCACGTGGCCGCGGCGCTTGACTTCAATGGATGCGATCGAAGGCGAGTAGGTCTGAAAGGTGCGCTCGACTCCCTCTCCACTCGAAATCTTGCGCACGACAAAAGAGCTGTTTAAGCCGCGGTTGCGCCGGGCAATCACGACGCCTTCATAGGCTTGCACCCGCTTGCGCGTTCCCTCCACCACGTTGACGTTGACCACCACCGTATCGCCCGGAGCAAAGTCCGGAATCGACCGGTTGGCGCTCAGGCGCGCGATTTCCTCGTTTTCCAATTGCGAGATCAGATTCACGTTTACTCTCCAAATGCCATCGTGGGGCGGCGTTGCTATGCGGCACGGACGCCGATGGTCAGGCGCCGGCGTTTTTTTAGCCGCCCCAGAGGATGGGGTTATTTACTGCGCACATCTTCCTGCAACAAATCCGGACGCAACCGCCGCGTCCGGGCCAGCGCCTGTTCCTCGCGCCAGCGCGCGATGTGCCCATGATTGCCCGACAGTAGCACCGCGGGAACCGCGCGTCCTCGCCAAGTTTCGGGCCGCGTGAATTGGGGTCCATCCAGGCGGCCGTCGGCAAAGGACTCTTCTTGAACCGACTCGGCTTTCAGTGCCCCCGGCAGATGCCGGACGACCGCATCGATCAGGGCCATGGCGGCAATCTCGCCACCGGACAAGACGAAGTCCCCGATCGATATTTCCTCGTCCACGAAGGCTTCGACAAAGCGCTGATCGATGCCTTCGTAGCGACCACACACCAAAACCAGGCCGGTGCGCCCGGCCGCGGCCGCCGCCAAAGCTCGGACCCGCGCATCGACCAGCGGCACGCCGCTGGCAGAAAGCGCAATCACGTGCGTGCGCTCGCACCCGCCAGCCTGCTGCGAACGGCGCGCCGCCTCGACGCACTGCGCCAGCGGTTCGGCCATGAGCACCATCCCGGGTCCGCCGCCAAAGGGTCGGTCATCGACGGTCCGATGCACATCGGTGGCAAAACTGCGTGGATCCCAACAATTGAGCTGCCAGGTTCCCAGCTCGTGGGCACGCCGCGAAATACCGTACTGCGTCAGCACCGAAAACATCGGCGGAAACAAGCTGACCACGTCAATTTGCATGTTCGCCTCTTGCGCCTTGCCGGTGCGCACCCGTAGGGCACCGCCGCCGTCGACCCAGCGCCGCGCGCCCCGCGCCGCGCAACCCGGCAACTGCCCGAAAGACCGCGCCTACCACTGCAACTCCCAGTCCACAAGGATCTGCCGGTCGGCCAGATCCACCGCATCGACGTAGTCCGCAACCATCGGAATGAGGATCGCGTTTGGCGCCGCGTCCACCGCCGGCTCCCGTTCCACTTCCAGCAAATCCTGCGCCCCGTTGCTGCGCAGTCCGCGCACCACTCCCAGACACTGCCCGCCGCGGTTGACGACGCGCGCGCCGATCAAGTCCACCCAGTAGTACTGCCCGTCGGGCAGACGCGGAAATGCGGCCCGCGGCACGGCCACGGTCCAACCTTTGAACTGCTCGGCGGTCTCGGGATCGTCGCAGCCGCGCCACTTGGCAACCAGCCCGGCACCCTGCTCGCGCAGGCTCGTCACCTGCAAGGGACCGCGAGCTTCGGGCGGCGGCGCCTTCGCGTGCGGCGGCATCAACCACCATCGCCGCGTCCGGCGCAGTACCTCGCCATCGTCTGCGTGCGGCTGCACGCGCACCCAGCCTCGCAGCCCGTAGGCGCCGCGCAGACGACCCAGTTCCACCAATCCCGCCGCAGGCGAATTGCCGCCGTCGTCGGCTTTTTGCTCCTTGCTAGCCACCACCGGCCGGCCCTTGGAACACCGGGCCCGGGCAATCAGGACGCCGCTGGTGCCTGACCGCCCGCTCCGGCCGCGGCCACGCCGTCCTGCGCTCCAAACTGTTTGACCAGGCGCGCGACGGTCGGACTCAATTGCGCCCCTACCCCGCTCCAATAGTGGAGTCGGTCCGCGGCGATTCGAAATTTCACGTCGCCTTCGGCAGCAACCGGATTGTAAAAACCGACGCGCTCGATGAAGCGGCCATCGCGCGCACTGCGCGAATCGGTCGCGACAATGTTGAAAAACGGGCGCTTCTTGGCGCCGCCCCGCGCCAACCGGATCACTACCATGGAATCTTCTGCCTTGCCCAGAGTCGGGAACCCGCAAGTTTAACTTGGCCCGCGGGTGCACGCAAGACGCAGTCTTTTCCAACGAAGTATGAGCCTAAGCCGGCGATTTGCGTGTTTCCAACGAGGTACGAGCCTGAAGGGAAGTGATGTAGCGGATCGTACGGCGCAGCCGGCGTGAGTCGATCATCGATCCAATGGTGATCGAAAGGATCGAGTCGCAGATCCGCACGATGGATCCGGTGCGGGCGTTTTTGGCCGGGACGTGTGCCGTCGAATTCAAACCGCTGGAGCAGGACGCGGCGTGCTATCGGTGCAAATCCAAGGTGCGGCGCCGCTTGGGCTACCGACGGCTCAAACGGACGCAACGCGGCTGGGTGTTGCGCTAGCTGTGCGCCGCCTGCGGCTTTTGCCGGACCAGCTCACCCGGTTGGTTGCGCGCGTCAAAGAAAGTCCAACGCTGGCCAAGGTGATGTGGCGCCGGCGCAGACCATTGCCCGGCGCTTTACCGGTGTCGATATCGCCGATCTCGGCAAACGACGGTGTAGCCCGGCTGGGGACGTGCCGTCGAACTTGCGAAGCAGCATGAACGATCAACGTTATTCGGCTCCCTTCCACAGCGCCTCCGCGCGGCCCTGCATTTTCTCTACCAACTCGGTTCCTGCTTTCACGAGAATCCGCCGACGCATCCGCTCGCGCATGGCTTCGAACTTCTTCTGTTGCTCCGGATTAAGGAGCGGTGTGACCTGGGCATCGATCCCTTTGCCAATTTCCCGTAACTTCCGCACCTTCTCCAATGCACTCAGAGAGCTGTCGTTCTTCAGTTCCTGCAGCTTCGGTACTTCTTCCTTCAGGATGGGGATGATCTGCTGTTTTTGGTGTTCGGTCAGTCCGAGCTCCGTCGCGAACTGGTCGGTCAACATCGCAACCGGCTGGGTGGCAATTTGCGGCGAAGGAATGATCTCGTAATTGGCATAGCCAAATTCGTTGTTGCGCGCGGCATAGTAGGCATCGCCAAGTTTGAAAAACGTCAACGAGTAGGGCTCCTGCGACAAAGCCGCGATGAACTTCCCGCCCTCGATCTTGTAGGGGATCGCCGTTCCAAGGTAGCCATCACGCACGACGTTGCCAAACGCGCTGGGCACACTAGTGGTCTTCCCAACATGGAACAGCGTCGTGTATCCCTCCGCCGTGAAGTTCTCGCTGAACGTATCCCCCGTTACGTTGTTGCGCACCCAGAAGGCCTTGCCCACCAGGAGCGCCTTCAGTTGCGCGTCATTTAATTGCGTTGCGCCCTTTTTCTTGAGGTCGCCTACCGTCGTGCCGGTGGGCGCGTTTTTGCGCGCTTCAGCGCTCGGGGTGTACCAGATGGGCGAACTCCAGGCCCGCTCCTGTCCGGTAAGCGGCACCACATCCGGCGGCGGAACCCCCGCCTTCACCGCCTGAAGGAGGGTCCAGCGCGGCGTGGGAATCTCCAACACGCGCGCATAGTAAAACGCGTGCAGGCTGGCATCGAACTCGGGATCGGACCACACGGTCTTGAGTTCCGTCGCGCCAACCGAGTTGGTGTACGTTGCCTTCTCCAGGTCCACGGTGCTCTGGATCGCCGGAACCCGGCCCGTTCCCGGATCGGGCTTGCGGTCGCCGGACCAGGCCACGTCGTAGATTTTTTCGAAACTCTGGCCGTTCTGCGTCCAGCCCTTGATGATCTGAACGCGGTCAAGATTGGCGGAAGACGGATCTTTCACCGCCCAGACGACGAAGGTCGGTGCGGCGCCCGTCGTGGTCGGCATGGACGGCAGATCCGCACCCATGGGCACGCCGCCGGCATACGACCGGTGCACCCAGTCCCTGGCGTTGAAGATTTCCTTGTTGTAGCCCCAGCCGCCGAACAAGCGCACCTTGATGTGCGGACCGCTGACGCCGAAGGTTTCCTTCCGATACATCGCGTCCCAGATCGAAGCGCGCGTGTTCTCCTCGGCCCAGACGCCCGTCAGTCCCCCGGGATTTTCGAGGCGGCTGTCGACCGTTCCAAAGGCCATCACTCCCGCGAGCCGGCGTTGGACGGTGCCATCGATCTCCGCGTGGCCACCAAAGAAATTGTCCTGGCGATACGGACTGCCCGTGTTGTGCGAGTCCGATCCCCCGGCCATACCGAGTTTGTACGGGTTATAGCCGCGGGTCTCCTGCATTGCGATGCCATCTTTGAGCGCCTGCCGAGCGAAACTTCCGGTGATGCGAGCGATGCGCCCGACCGTCGGCCCCATGCCGAGCAGACCCGAGAAAATCTCGTAATTCGCAAACTCGTCGTTGGGCGACAGCAGTGGATGAGTTTCGGATTGCCCCTTGATTTGCTTGATTTCGACCAATCGCTCGTTGCGGTCGCGGGAGGCTGCCCAGGCCGCGTCGATGGGACGACCGAGGCTATCGACATCCAGCGGATACATCCAGCCGTCGCTCAGATTGGCATTGTGCGATATGGCCAGCAGCTCGTTGCCCGCCTTGCGCTGCGCATC
>Ga0187778_10003246_pt1 | contig 10979 bp, 10 predicted proteins | sample 1015_Q2_SP5_20_M_FD_132418 | JGI IMG/M metagenome (GOLD analysis project Ga0187778, IMG submission 132418) | Tropical peat soil microbial communities from peatlands in Department of Meta, Colombia - 1015_Q2_SP5_20_MG | ecosystem: Environmental > Terrestrial > Soil > Wetlands > Peat | place...
CGTCCAAGCGATCGTTCACCAGCACGCGCGGGCGTTGCGGTGAACGATCGCTTGGACGTCGCCCTCGCCGTGCATACCGATGGCGTGCATCTCGGCGAAAAAAGCCTGCCGCCCCACGAAGCGAAGCGGCTGCGTGAAGCACTTCATCGCCAAGATTTCTTGATCGGCGTCTCCTGCCATTCGCTAGAAGCGGCAAAATCTGCTGAACGGGGTGGCGCGGACTACATTTTCTTTGGCCCCGTGTTTGCCACGCCCTCCAAGGCCTCCTACGGCGCTCCCCAAGGACTCGAGCGTCTCAGCGAAGTCTGCCGCGCCGTCTCCATTCCCGTGCTCGCCATCGGCGGCATCACCCTCAATAATTTCGCCTCTTGCCTCTCCGCCGGGGCCGCCGGAATCGCCGCCATCCGCCTCTTCCAAGACGCCCCCGATATGGCCGCCGTGATTCGCGCCCTGCGAGAAATTGCCTGCTGAAGAGGGCGGGGCTTGGTTGTAGGGGCGCAGCACTGCTGCGCCCTCCTCTCCCCTAGCGTTCCTGCAAGCGGCGCAAGAGGCGGATTTGCCCGGCGTGATACACGTCGTGAAACGCTACGCCATATAACTGCCGCAAAAACTTAGCGTCGCGCGGTTTGCGCAGCGATTTTGCGATGGCGGCACACATGGCCCGATGCTCGCGCTCGAGCAGCTCTTTGTCCGCGTTCCAAGCGGCTTCGGTGGCTTTGCCTTTTTCCGGCCGCGGGAAAAAGTTGTGGCCCTTCAGGATGAAAGAGCCCCGTTTGCCGCCTTCAATCCTTCTCCGCACTGTATACTTCCAATACGCCGCGTGCAGCGCGACTTCCCAAATGTTGTGCCGGCCAGGCCCCGGACGCCACGCTGCTTGCTTCGCGGTGACGCCCTTCAGCGATTGCTTCAGGTTTGGCCCATGCCAGGTCTTTTTCTCATACCCTTCATCCAACAAAGCCAAGATCAATTTCGCGCCGTTCATGGTGACCCCGCAAGAAACCGTGAAATCGTTTCCGCAAAGAATCGCGCCGTGCCGTTCTGCTGTCAACCTATCAAGTCCCGCAATTGGCGGCAACGCACCCATTTGGAGTGCGGCAGCCTTGCTGCCGCTTTTCTTCCCTGCCTGGTCCGCTCTGTCATTGAGGAAGTTTCAATCGTCTCGCGCAAAGCAAGCGAGTAACACGCGCGGCGGAGCCCCGAAGCCAACGAAGCCTCAGCTCCAAAGGCCCCCCTTCTTCCGACTAAAAACGTAGACTAACAACTCACGACTTCTTCACGGCGCGGAGACCGTGCGGCTACTCGACGATTTCTTGCGCCTGTAGAGCCGCCGATCGGCCGCCTCGATAAGTTCAGCGGGAGTCCTGCCATCATCCGGATAAACGCCAACCCCGATGCTCACGCCCAGCACCGGCTTTTCCGTGCCGGCGCGAAGGCGGCTCTCGATGCGGGAAGCAACGTTCTCCGCCATCCCTTGATCGGAATCGATCAGCAAAACGGCGAATTCATCGCCGCCGTAACGGGCCGCAACGTCCGTGGCGCGGCAGTGCTCTTTCATGACATTGGCCAGTCGCTTGAGCGCGCGGTTTCCAGCCAGGTGGCCCTGAAGATCGTTGATGCGCTTGAGTTCGTCGAGGTCCAGAAGCAGCAGCGTGAAGGAGTGGTGGCTGCGTTCGGCGCGGCGGACTTCCCGTTCGAGCCGGTCCATGAACTCACGATAATTGGCTAAACCCGTGAGCGCGTCGTGCCGTGCCTGATAAAGGGCCTGCTCTTCCGTTTTCTTCCGGTCGGTTATATCCAGCGCCATGGCCAGGCAGCCGGTGATTTCGCCGGCGTCACTCCGCAGCGGTCCCAGACGGATTTCCCATACGCGGTTTTTCCATGTGTGTTCGAACAAACAAGCCATTCCGCGAAGCGCCTCTTGATGTGCCGCGATCGGCGGCTCTTGTGGATCGGCGCACATCAGAAATTCGCCTATGTGACGACCCTTTAGCGAATCGGGGCGAAATTCGTGCCCCGTGGGGCCCCCTCCCCAATTCTCAGTGATTCGGAGATCCCGGTCCGTCGTCCAAACCAGTGCGGGTAACTGCTGCAGCAAACTGTGTATTGGCCTGCCTGTGGGGCCGCAAATTGGACCAAGTGGATCCCTACGGACCGGGCTATCACCCATTTGAACGTCAACCATCTTCCTGAAAGGGGCATTTACCGCAAACGGAGGGGATGCTTCCACGGGAGAGAGGATGGCCAGCCCGTCGCTGGAGCGGCCCACGACCCTGAGTCGTGCCCGGTAGCTCTTGACAGCTTATCAACGTGCGCCCGGAGGGCAAGAAGAGAAGAATCCGGCTGCCGTCAAGAAGTTACCCACTTCAACCAATCTTTTCTGTTGCGCGGTAACTCGGACTAGATTAGTCTTATATCTAGTTGCAAATTACTTGCAAGGAGAACCCGGTTCCGTGTCCATCCGAAAGCTGCTTTTTGCCTTTGTCATCTTCGTTTTCATGGGCGTCCTTTTGCCAACCCGTTCAAACGCTCAGGAAAGTCCTTACATCGTCACCTACGACCACTACCTGGAGGAGCCGGGAAATCTCGAGATCGAGTATTTCTCGACCTTCGGCACGCAGCGCGGCGGAAACGACTTCCACGCGTACTGGGCCGAGTTTGAATACGGAGTCAAGGCCTGGTGGACGACGGAATTTTATCTCGACGGGCAATCCACTTTCGGCGACAGCACCTTGTTTACCGGCTTCCGTTGGGAGAACCGTATTCGCCCGCTGAAGCGCGAGCACTTCATCAATCCGGTGGTTTATCTCGAATACGAAAACACCAGCGGCGCGGACAAAATCCTCAAGGAAGTTGAGGGGCACGACGTCGAGTCGGACTACGCCGCAGCAAATTCCGCTTTGCGCAAGGAGCACGATCACGAATTGGAAACGAAATTGTTGCTTTCGAGCACCTTCAAGGGTTGGAATTTCGCCGAAAACACCATCGCCACCAAGAATCTGTCGCCGAGCAATCCCTGGGAGTTTGGCTACGCCATCGGCGCAAGCCGCCCGTTGGGGCTGAAAGCCTGGGCGAAGCGCTGTTCGTTCTGCCCGCAGAATTTTATTGCCGGTGTGGAGATGTACGGTGGCCTGGGTGACAAGCAGAGCTTTGGCTTACATGATACCTCGCATTATTTGGCGCCGGCAGTGGCGTGGAATCTGCCGTCGGACTGGACGCTACGTGTTTCCGCGGGATTCGGCCTGAACGACAACAGCCATCGATTCCTGTTGCGCTGGGGCGTTTCGCGGGAAATCAGCGGATTTGGTTCGATGGTCAGCCGCATCTTCGGAGGCCGCCAGTGAAAACGCGCACCGCAGGACTTTTTGTTGTTGTTCTCCTTTTTGGAGTTTCCGCCTTGTTGCCGGTCGAAGGGCGGCAGAGCGGAAGCGCCGCGGCGCAGCAGAGCGCGAAGGCGGAGTCCGTGTACGCGGAAATCGGGAAGGCGCCCGAGAAGGCGCGCGCGAAAAAGAATCCGCTGGAAAAAGATCGGGACGCGGTGACGGCAGGCGGCATTCTGTTCGAGCAGCACTGCGCGGAGTGCCACGGCGAGAAGGGCGGAGGCGCCAAGAAAGGGCCGAGCCTGCGCGTGGAGCAAGTTCAGACCGCGGAGCCGGGCGCAATTTTTTGGATTTTGACCAACGGCGTGGTTCGCAAAGGCATGCCGGTGTGGTCAAAATTGCCGGAGCCGCAACGGTGGCAGCTCGTGAGTTTTATCAAATCATTCAGCCCGGGCGAAAAACCAGCTGACCAGTAAACCTCCTAGGGATTCGCTTTTGCTGCGTCGTTGAGAATCATCGCGAGGCGGACACCGGCTTCGGCGAGGCCTAATTCCACTGTGTTTGCAGCCCTGGACTGGTATGCATCGTCGGCCGCGAGATGCTTGTCGAACATGCGCTTCCCGATGTGATTATTGTCGGAGCAGCCCTGCGGCTTGACGTCGGGTTCGATCGGGATTTTGACGGAGAACGCGCCGTAGACTTCGCTCTCGGCGCGCTCGTGGCTTTCCCAGGCCCAGTTGTCGACATGAATGCCGGCAGCTTCCCAGGAAGCGGCCTGGGTGCGGAATTTTTCGTCGAGTTCGTCGGCGAAACGGTGCGGATTGGAGATTTCCATGTCGCGCTCGACGATTTCGGTGTCCCAGATTTGGTGGAGATTGGGTGAGTAGTCTTCGCGCTCGGGATGGGCGGGATTCGGGAGCGCGTCGTGGTGCAAGTATTTGACCGGGACGCAGTTGCCGCCGTTGTCGCCATTGTTGGTGGCGTGCAGGGGCTGGTGCAAATCCCCGACAAAGTGAATGAGGTAGCGGATGGCCTCGGCGCGCTGGAGGGGCGGCGCGGATTTGTCTTTCAGGATGGCGCGCTGCTCTTCGATGGCGCGGGTGACGCATCCTTCGGCGCCGCAGAATTCTTCGAGCGAGCCTTTTTGCTTGCCGCGGGGAATGTTGATGTAGTGCCAGGGGCCGTTGTGGCGCTCGTTGCGCACGTCATCGGGCCAGGTGGAGGCGTCTACCAAGAGATCGGGCGTGGCATTGCCGCAGTAGCGCTTGAGTTTCGGGTCGATGGGGTTGTCGCCGAGGATTTTGTCTACCATCTGGCGGGCTTCCTGAGAAAGATGCTTTTCCGCAATGAGCGAAACGGTCTGATGGCCTTTGCACCCCCAGGCGTGGGCGGGACTCGGGAAGAGAGCCAAGAGCAGAAGAAGCACAGAAGTGACGAGAAGGTTGGAACGTCGCAGGGTATGGGCACTGGCGGGGTGCCCCCCTAGGCTTTTTGCGCAAGAATGTGATTCTAAAGGGCTTAACCGCCTGCAGGTTGCTAAGAATATCATTTTAAAGGAGTTATTTGGCTTTTGGGGTGGGGCTGGGGAACGACTACGGGATTCTTGAGGGACCGCGTGGCGGGCGAGCATGGTAGAAGTGGCACGAAACCGTGTCCGAACAACAAAATAAGTATAGCATATGAGTAAATTTGGTCAAGCAGAAAATAAGTCGTGTGGATGCTGTGGGTTAGCCCGCATAGCCACATCGAGGACACTGAGCGGGCGGATTTTCAAGTGCCAGAATGTAATTCCAGCTCCTAAGCCCACAACGCCGACAATGCCACTGGCCATCGTAAAGATCCAGTCGCACGATCTCACACCAGTCACGGTGAGCCGTTTTTCGCTCGGGCAGTTGGGCAGGACCTGTCTCGCCTGTGGGCCTGTTGAAGCTAGCGGCGACTTCACCAGTCATCGGGAGCCGATTCACTGCCGGAAGAGCGATAATGCTCTGGGCCCATTCGATGAGCCTTGCAGCGAGTTCATCAGTGGGTTGGTCCTCACCGGATCTACCAATCTCCATTACGCGTCTTGGATCATCGTCCCTTATGAATTCAATAGCTGGTCGTTCCCTCCACATGCCCCTTCCTTCGGTCTGGTGCGATACTTTTGCGTGAGGACTCAAAACAACGATGACTCCACGAGCGGACAGCAGATGCTCCAAGAAAGTTGCTTGCCAGTTCTGAGGTTCCTCCTGCCAGTCGAACTGTCCACCAGCATGGTCCTGCCAGGGGCGTTGTTTCCTCGTAACAGTCTCAAGATACCAGCAACCTATTCCCTGGTCTTGTAGCAGCAATGCAAGCTTACGTACAAAGCCGATATCCGAATCATAGTGGTAGCTTACAGCGATATAAGGAGGCATAATTCCACTTCTCTTGGAGCCGTTCGCACGCCCAACAAAATATGGGGACAGAAGGGAGCCCTTGTGTTTCTTCTGAGCGCGAGGCGACAAAATACCAGAAAACGTCCCGTCTGGAACATGTAAAAAAATTGAAAATCGGATTTTTCGGGGTGGGGAAAATCGCTAAGTGGGGCCGAACAATCGCTCATATTGTTTCTAGTTGCGAAATTTTTTCGACCGAAAATTGGGCAGCCGATTTTTTCACAGGTTCCTGTCCCCGGGTTTCCTCTCATAAGTACGCTCGGCAGTGTGGATAGCGGACCATCAGTCACCGAATTTGAAGAAAAGTGAGCATTAGTCCCCCATGAATGACTCTCAGGCTGCGGAGGAAGCTTTCAGGGTGTGTGTTAAGGACTTGAAAGAGTGGCCTGCCCAATGAAGCGGAAAACAGCCCGAGTCTTTGTCTGCTCGACGTTTGACGACATGGCAGCCGAGAGGGAAATCCTCGTAAGACAGGTCTTCCCTAGCCTACGGCGGGCGCTTGACGAACAAAACATTCACCTGGTCGATGTGGACTTGAATTGGGGTCTTGGGGCCGACCCGACAGATACTAGGGCGATGCTTCACATTGTCGATGACGAACTCAATCGGGCGTCGCATATCATCGCATTATTGGGCAAGAGGTACGGTGCCATCGTTCCGGGCGAACTCGACTCCTGGACGGCATTGAGCATCTACGCGGCCCTTGCTAGTAGGACAGCTAAACTGCTGGTCTTCCACGGTTCATTCGATCTTGCCGAGGCGGAACTCGAACAACAGAAGCTTCTTCGACGGCTTGTCTGGCTAAAGGTTCCGCTGAACGTCTACCGAGATATCGAGGAATTCGGTGGAATGGTGACGCGACGGCTACACCAGGCCATTGACAGGGAGATATTCCAAAGGGATAAGGGACTCATATTTATCAGCTATTCGCGCAAAAATATCGAGCAAGCAAATCAAATGCAACAGATGCTCGAAGCCGCGGGCTTCACCGTATGGCTCGACACCAAAGGCATCGCTCTCGGCGACGAGTGGATAGAGGAAATCACATCGGCTATAGACGAAAGCGACGCCGTGTTAATGCTCGTCTCAAATGAATCGGTCCAGTCGGAGTATGCCGTTCGCGAGGTTAAATATGCTATCGAGGAAAGGAAGCCCGTTCTTGCCTACCACCTGGATGACGTACGACTTCCCAAGGGCCTCAGATTTCTGCTAGGACCAGTGCAGCACATCGAGGCCGCCGCGTTTAAGAACTTCGAAGAAGCATTCGGGGCGATTGTTTCGGGATTGAAACGGCGAGGATTATGACCCGCGACTAGCTGCGCTCCAGGATGGGACAGAATGAGTCGTGAAGAAAACGCGCCCAGAGAAAAGCTGTCTCTCAAGGTAGTGCATCTCAAAGCCGAAACGGAATCGCGTCTCCAGGAGCTTGCGGCGACCACTGGCCGTGCACCGGACGAGTTAGTCGAGGACGCCATGGCCGGCTATTTGGCAGAGCCAGCACAACTGCGCAGCACGCTCGATACACGCTACGATGAAATCAAGAGCGGCCGCGTAAAGCCTCTTGACGGCGAAGAAGCGTTCAACCGCCTCCGCAGCAAGGGCGAGGACCGTCGCCGCTCATGAGCGGCTTTGTCCTCCACCCGGAAGCATTTGCAGACCTTGTAGAAATCTGGGAATTCATCGCGACCGACAATTTGGGCGCCGCGGATCGTGTCCTAGAAGAAATCTATGGAGCGATTCGCAGCCTCGTTGCCTTTCCGTAGCAGGGTCACCGCCGCACGGACCTGACCTCCCGACCGATCCGATTTCAGCCGGTGAGAGATTTTCTTATTGCCTATGCTCCGGATGAGGAACCCCTCCTGGTCATAGCCGTGCTACATGGCCGCCGCAATGCCCGGGTCATCGCTGCTTTGCTGCGAGAAAGAGGGACGGGCTGAAGCCCGCCCCTACAGTTGCAGAAGGGAGAGAAGAGCCGGCTGGAAGCCGGCGGTACGAAAAGCGCGAAGAACGAAGAGAAAGCGGCGGCAAGCCGCCGCAGTCCAAAAGGACGCAGCAGGGCGGCGCCCCTACACGGAGAAAGAAAGACGGGCACGGCATGCCGTGCCCCTACTGAGAAAAGGTCAGTCGCTGAGCCAGCGGCCGACGGGGCGCCAGGATTCGGTGTGATCGCAGATGACGCGGAGCGAGGCAGTGATGGGAATGGCGAGGACGAGGCCCATGCCGCCCCAGACCCAGCCCCAGAACAGCAGCGCGACGGTGATGGCCACGGCGTTCAAGCGAACGCGGCGGCCAACCAGTTGGGGAGCGACGAAGTTCAGCGCGAGGACGTGAACCGCAGTGAGCACGGCGGCGATCAGGACGAACTGGCCCACGGTTTTCCATTTGGCGAGGGCGATGAGAAACGGCGGGAGCCAGGCGAGCACGGCGCCGATGTAGGGCACCATGTTGAGCAGGCCCGAAGCGATGCCGGTGAGGATGGGATAGTCCATGCCGAGAATCCAGAAAAAGAGGCTGCTGGCGGCGATGACCATGAGGGTGACGATAGTCATGCCGGCAAGATAGTCGCGCAAAACGTCGCGCAAGTCTTCCAGAGTTTCCTTGACCTGGGTGCGGCGGGACGCAGGGAAAAGCTGCAAGGTGCCGTGCCAGACCTGGCGCTTCTCCGCGAGCATGAAGAAGACCAGGAAGGGCATGAAGGTGACTTCCAGAAAAAGGGCGTAGAGCGAGCCGATGCCGCGCATGATGAGGTTGTGGATGACGCTAGGCTCGGCGGGAGCGGCGGGGGCGGAGCTGACGCCTGGCTCGGGCGCGATCTGCGAGACCTGGCCTTCCAATCCCTGGATTTTGCCTTGCACGGCGACAGCGGCTTGCCGCAAGACGGTGCTGTACTTCGGCCAGTTGGCGGCGAAGTCGGAAGTGCGGGTCCACAAGCCGTAACCCACGCCGGCCAAGGTGGCGATGAGGATGAGCACCATGACCATGGCGCCGAGAGTGCGAGGCACGCTTAGCTTCTCGAGGAGTTCGACGGCGGGATCGAGGAAATAGGCCAGGAGAATCGAGAGCAACAGAGTGATGACCACGCCGGCGGCGTAGTAGAGAAAAAGCAGAATAATGGCGGCGGCGACGACGCGCGCGCTGAAACTGGAAACGTTCAGACGAACGACGGATGGAGGCGTTTGCGTAACGGACACGAGAGGCTCCGGCCTCCAAGGTAGCACACTCTCGAAGACTGCACGGCGCGGGATGCGGAGGAGTTTCGATGGGTCGCATTCAGCGAATTTGTTTTTTGGCCGGGGCGTTAGGCCGGTAATGTAAAGGGCATGCGTATTGGTGCGCGGAAATTCGTAAATTTTTTGGTGTGCTAGACTTTTCGAGGCCGTGCCCCAAGAACGCCGCAGCCGGTTTGCTTGCTGAAAGAGACGGTATTTTCCTAATGGCCAAAGAGCTTTTCGGAACCGATGGCATACGCGGCGTACCCGGCACGCCGCCGCTGGACGACGCGACGTTGTATGCGGTGGGCCGCGCGCTGGGAGCGTACCTCAAGCGGGAGCACGGCACTGCGCATGTGCTGATTGGCATGGACACGCGCGAATCGGGTCCGCACATTGCGGCGCTTTTGGCGGGGGGAATCGCCAAAGCGGGGGGAACCGCCGCCTTTGCCGGCGTGATTACCACTCCCGGCGTGGCGTGCCTGGTCCGGCAAAATGATTTTCAGGCGGGCGTGGTTATTTCCGCGTCGCACAATCCTTTTGAGGACAACGGCGTAAAGCTTTTTTCGCACGCGGGGATGAAATTTCCCGACGCGGTCGAAGAGGAGCTGGAAGCTGACATCTCGAAGCATAGCGGAGAGGTGGCGCCAAAGAATCTGCCGCGGCTGACCGCGGATGAAACGCTGGACGCCGAGTACCTGGAATTTCTTGAGAAGCGATTTATTCCCGGGGCAAAGTTAACGGGCTTCCGAATGGTTCTCGATTGCGCCAACGGAGCAGCGTATAAGCTGGGACCGGAATTGTTTCGTTCGCTGGGGGCGGACGTCGTGGCGATGAGCGTTTCTCCGGACGGGCGCAACATCAATGCAAACTGCGGCTCGCTTCATCTCGAAGGCCTGCAGAAACGCGTGGTGGCGGAAAAGGCGCAGCTCGGCGTGGCGTTTGACGGCGACGCGGACCGCGCGCTTTTCGTGTGCGAGAACGGGAGAATCGTGAACGGGGACGGCGTGCTGCTCGCGGCTGCGCGCTTTCTGAAGTCGCAGGGGAAGCTGAAAGGCAATCGCGTGGTGGCGACGTCGATGTCCAACCTCGGACTGGAACGCGCGCTGGCCCGGGAAGATATTTCGATGGCACGCGCCGCGGTGGGCGACCGCTATGTTCTCGAAGAGATGCTGCGCAGCGGGAACGTGCTGGGAGGCGAACAGTCAGGCCATATTATTTTCCTGGAGGACAGCCCGGCGGGCGACGGGTTGCTGACGGCGGTGAAGATTGCGTCGCTGGTGTCGATGCACGGAAAAATCGAATCGCTCGTTGAGGGGTTGAAGAATTATCCGCAGCTCATTGTCAATGTGAAGGTGCGTTCGAAGCCGCCGCTCGATACGCTGCCGGAAGTTTCGCGCGCGCTTGCGGAGGCGCAATCCGTTCTGGGCGAGAATGGGCGCGTGGTGTTGCGGTACTCCGGCACGGAACAATTGGCCCGGGTGATGGTCGAAGCCGAGCGGGAAGCGGATGTGAAACGGTTCAGCCAGTCGCTGGCGAATGCTCTGAGGTCCTCGATCGGGGCGTAGGGAAGTTTTGGGGAGCCCAAATCCCCTTGCCCGTCATCTCAAACGCGTAGTTTGTCACCGAATCTGCATTACTTTCGTACTACTTCCAACGTGCAAGGAAAGACAGCCTCCCCGTTCTAAGAACTGAACGGCACGGAACGAACTGGAGGCATCGCAATGAAACCTTCGTGGCTATCGCAAATTCCTGGTTTTCGCTCGCTTTCCGCGGCCCAGCGGCAGATTTTTCTTGCGGCAGTGTCTTTGCTGGGGCTGGTTCTGCTGACATTTCACGCGGCAACGACGAGCAATAAGGGGCACCAATCCGGTCCAGCGGAAACGTCCAACACAGGAACAGCGGTGATTTCTTCACCTGGTTTACCTGCCCCGCTGGATGCAAGGACCAACGTGCTCAAGGAGGCTGCGGCCGTTCCGATGTCGCCGATGGCTTACGAAGCGCGGATCGGCGATGTCGCCGGGGTGGCAGGC
>Ga0187778_10003250_pt1 | contig 10971 bp, 5 predicted proteins | sample 1015_Q2_SP5_20_M_FD_132418 | JGI IMG/M metagenome (GOLD analysis project Ga0187778, IMG submission 132418) | Tropical peat soil microbial communities from peatlands in Department of Meta, Colombia - 1015_Q2_SP5_20_MG | ecosystem: Environmental > Terrestrial > Soil > Wetlands > Peat | place...
ATCTTCATCATCTTTGTCATTCTCTACACGATGTTCAAATCCTTTAAGTGGTCGATGCTGATCATGGCCAATGTCGCCATCGCGCCCATCGGCGGTGTGTTGGCGCTCCTGGTCACCGGGACGAATTTTAGTGTCTCATCGGGGGTTGGCTTTTTGGCTTTGTTTGGCGTCTCAGTACAAACAGGCGTCATTATGCTGGAATACATCAATCAGCTACGGGTGCGGCGCCTTTCCATCGAGGATGCCGCTGTAGAAGGAGCGGTCTTAAGACTGCGCCCGATCATGATGACCATGCTGGTCGCAACGCTTGGGCTGTTGCCTGCAGCTCTCTCGCACGCGATAGGTTCCGATTCCCAACGCCCGTTCGCAATCGTCATCGTTGGCGGCCTCATAGCCGCACTCGTGATGAGCATTTTTCTCCTACCGACACTGTATGTGTGGATTGCCGGGGACCACGATGTGCTACCGGCGGCAGACGGCGAGTTCACAGAGGGAGAGCACGTCGACTGACGCTTCCTCTTCTGAGAGGCTGACAATTTGCTTTCGCACCGGCAACCAAGATGGCGCGACTGACATTCCATCAGTCGGGCGACGCCGAGAACCTGCATGCATGATGCTTACCTCAAGTCAGGTGTGTGCTAGATGAGTGCCGCAATTTGGCCCGGTGTCCTAGTTAGGAAACAGGCGAGGCGACGTGGGTGGCGTTTTAATTCGCCGGTATCGAAAAGGGTGAGTCTCAATTCTGAGTCGGCTTCGGTCTCTGCTCGCGGTATTTCAATACCGCATCAGCGAGTCGGCCTTGCCTGGGAAACATAAACGGAAAGCGACGGAACGACTGCATCATGGTCTGCGATTGCCATGCCTTCAGGTTGTCCAGAAATTCACCGTAGAGATAAACACGGCGGTCGCGAGTTTTCCTCTTCCAAAAGGCGGCGAACAGGCCCGGAGCAATCTCGTAAGGCGATGGTGATTGGGTCGGTGACGAGTATGGCGTCGTAAAGCTTGTCTGCCATGGGAATCGCGAGTTCTGGGCTGTGCGCGAATAGGTCGGGAACGTAGCTGTAATAGATATGGCTGACGTTAGCCTTGATCCACCCTTGAAGTTCAGGGTCTTTGACAGCGCCACATGCGAATTGAACTGAAGCAAAAACTCCAGCTGGTACGACTGCAGAATTCCGAACACCCGTCCGCTCATCGGAACGAGCTGCCGTCCTTCTGGAGTCTTGCTGTCGGGCACAAAGATCACGCGGTTTTGCCAATCCATGTTCTCGATGCGCATTCGGAAGAGCTCTCTTTCATTCCTCATTCCTGTGTCGCGCATCAAGATGACGATGTCGCGAAAAAGTTCACGCGTTCGCTGTCGCCAGTTGCAGGCCACAACTCCCGCCATGAGTTTCTTCTCTGCATCATCGTCGAGCCGAAGGTGTCGTCCATGTTCTTTCATCATTTTGATTTTGGGAGCGTGGCCGATTACCTTCCACTCCTCTGCCTTGTGCAGCATTCGTCGTAGCGTTCGTAAAGCACAGTTGGCATCTGCGGCCGAGCCGGGAAACTTCAGTTGCTCGGTGGAATCCCCTGTGATCTGGTCGATTCGCAATACGTGCAGCAATCGCCAGCCATTGCGATAAATCGAGAAAACGATCGGCGGTCTCCCGCAGAACAGAGGGTTTCGTTGGAAGTGGATCTGTGCTTTCCATAACCGAAGCCAGTTTGAGACTTGCTACTTGCAGTGCCCTAACGGACTTCGTTTCCTGCGTTGACCCACGGTGCCGAAAACCTCGCACTGGACCATTTAACCCGCCCGGTGCTGATAAGCAACTGAACAGTGGATGTAGACAGCCTTCCTGAAATGTGCGGATGCTATCTGAATTAAGGGGAAGATGGGGTATGATCCTATCCACTGAGTAGGCCCTTAGTCGATCGAATCTTGTGGGGTGGTTCGATGAGACTGCAGCACATTTTCGTATTCGCCGTGCTAATGGCCACTGGTGCCGCGAATGAGTCGCTCGCCCAGACTTCGACCTCCGGCGGACTGACCGGAGTCATAACCGATCAAAGCAACGCTCTCGTCCCAAATGCGGGTGTCCAGATCAAGGAGTCAGATAAGGGCATCCTGCAAACTACGACAACCGATCAGGAAGGCGTGTACCATTTTTTCTTTATTTCTCCCGGCAAATACGAACTAACCGTTTCGCATGACGGTTTTCGCGGCGAGAAGCGAGTGGTTACCGTTCTGTTGGGGCCTCCGGTTTCCGTAAATGTGAAGATGGAGGTCGCGAAAACAACGACGACACTGGAGGTAACGGCGGAAGCCCCGCTGATTCACGCAGAAAATGGCGACGTTTCCACCACCATGACTGCCAGGCAGATATCGGAAGTCCCGAATCCCGGCAACGATCTCACCTACATTGCACAAACCGCCCCCGGCGCGATCATGAATACAGACAACATCGGCGCTCCCTACTCAGGGAATTTCTCGATTCTCGGGATGCCGGGAACTGCGAATGTGTTCACCACAAACGGGATGAATAACAACAATCTCTCCAGCAACGTGAACAATGCCGGCGTCACGGGAATGATGCTGGGCCAGAACGAAATTCAAGAAGCCACGATTATCAGCAATGGCTATTCCGGTCAATTCGGCGGCGCCGCGGGAACCAGCGTCAATTACCTCACAAAGTCCGGCAGCAACGGGTTTCATGGGAGTGCCCAGTACTACTGGAACGGGACTGCGTTAAACGCGAACGACTGGTTTGATAATGCGTTTGGAAATTCACGACCCTTCGATATGCCCATCAATGGGCGGGCTCCCTCGGTGGCCCAATCAAAAAAGACAAGCTGTTCTTCTTTTCGGACGCCGAGGGCCTGCGCGTCATTCTTCCATACAGTGGTGGGGTTGTCTTGCCCAGCCCTGAGTTCGAATCGGTGGTGATGGGGAATATCAATCGGATATTCGGAGCGACATCGGCATCGCACAATTTTTATCAGCAGATGTTCACCATTTACAAGAATGCGCCTGGCGCTAGTGCAGCCACGCCGGGGACATTCAACCCGAACGACTTGGGCTGCAACGGCTGGACCGATCCCAACAATCCAAACGGCTTGGGGACCAAGGACCCATGTGCAGTGCATTTCTATCAAAATGCCAATGGGCCATCGAATGACTCGATCGTGTCCGGACGTTTGGACTGGAACCTAGGAACCGGCGACCGTCTTTTCCTTCTTGCGCAATACGGTTTCGGGCGGCGCTCCTTGTATATCGACGTCGTGAACCCGGTTTTCAATGGCTACGGAAATCAGCACACCTGGCAAAGCCAGCTCAGCGAAACTCACACATTCGGAACGAAAGCCGCCAACCAGTTCTTATTGGCGGCGACATACATTTATGGCGTGAGCGGGGTTGCCGATCCAGCGAAGGCCGCGGCTGTGTTTCCGTACGATTTCAATTGGTGGAATGAGGGCGGCACATTTGCACCGGTCGGAGGTGAAGACTTCCAATATGGCCTGCCCAGCACAGGGCGGACAACCTCGTATCAGGTTTCCGATGACCTGGTGAAGACGCAAGGCAAACATAAGTTTGGAGTGGGGATGATATTTCTGCGGACCTATACCGCAGGGCACAGCTACAACTGGAGTGGAACGGGACAAATCCTGCCCCAGACGGTGGATGCGTTTTATTGGGGCGGAGTCGATCCTGATCCATCAAAAAGCGGACATGACTACACTTCTCTGGCCCAGAACTATCCTGTCATCTCCTGGGACCCCCAGACCTTTTATAGCCTCGGAGGGTACGGGCAAGACGAGTGGCAAGCCCGACCCAACCTGACGCTCACGCTGGCGGTGCGTGCCGATCACCAGTCAAATCCAGTTTGCCAAACTCGCTGCTTCGTCCGACTTCACGGGCCTTTCGCTTCGATCAATCACGATCCCGACCAGCCCTACAATCAGGCCATCGTTCCCAATCAGAAGCAAGGGTTTGTCCACACAGATAGCCTCGTGTGGGCGCCGCGACTCAGTTTTGCCTGGCAACCGTTCGGTGTTTCTCACAGCACTGTGCTTCGAGGAGGAATCGGGGTGTTTTATGATCCGGTCCCGGGAGGCCAGGGAAACTTCTATTACAGTCCGCCGAACGTCAACACTCTCATCATTCACGGCTACCCGCTTGCTCCAGGCGAATACAACAGCCTGTCGCAGAACTCCGCCAATTTTAATGCCGCGTTCGTGAAAGGTTTTTCCAGCGGCGAGACGTTGGCCCAGATTCAAGCTGCAAATCCCTTTTTCGTTCCCCCAGGTTTTGTGTCTCCACCAAGTGTGTACCGCTCGCCCGAGTATCAGAAATGGAGCCTACAAGCTCAGCATGGTTTCGGTGCTTCCGCGTCCCTCACCCTCGGCTATTTTGGGCATCACGGGATCCATGAGTTTGCCTGGAACGAAGATTTGAACGCTTTTGGGTTCGGATCATTTCCCCAGACGAAGTGCGCGAGTCCGCCAGTCCCGCCTTGCTACGATTCTCGATTCGGACAGGTGGCTGAGCCGCAAACCAACCTGGTCTCCAACTATAACGGCCTGGTCGTTTCTTTTGAGCGACGCTTTACCGGCGGCCTGTTTCAAGTGAACTACACCTATTCGCATGGACTCGACGAAGTATCCAATGGCGGATACGGTTATTTCACATACAGCAGCGCTCCGCAATTGCAGGACCCCGCCCATCCGCGCGACGGATACGGGGCGGCCGATTACGACGTGCGCCATTCGTTAAACGCAAACTACGTTTTGGAACTGCCGTTGAAGAGCATGCTGCGTAGCCACGGTCCGGATTCCATCGTGAAGGGCTGGCAGGTCTCCGGAACGGTTCTTGCTCGAACCGCCTTTCCTTACACCGTGCTTGACACGGGCGAAGCTGGCTATCTGAATTCAAATAACAACTTTGGAAACCCCATTTATTCCGTGCCGGTCGCACCTCTTGGCCCTTCCGCACCATGCGGCGAGCGAGCAGCGATTCCAAAATCAGCGGTTCCATGCCAACCGCCGCAGCTACAGGGGAATGGTTCTAGCGCGCCGGGTGCGCTTTTTGTGCAATCTGGTTGCGAGACTGGATTCAATACTGGAAACGTGCCAGGCTCGTCAGGACCTTGCAGTGGCCCCGCAATTTCCTTGGCACAGGGTCGCAATCGTTTTCGAGGACCGGATTACTTCAATAGCGACTTCGCGATCGTAAAAAACACGAAGATAAACCACTGGGAAAATGCCGTGCTGACGATCGGCGCGCAGTTTTTCAATCTCTTCAATCATGCGAATTTTGCGAATCCCGACAATTGGATGGCGGACCAGACATTCGGCCAGATCTACTACCTGGAGCAGTCCCCGACCAGCATTCTCGGGTCGGGACTCGGCGCCAATGTCTCGCAACGGATGATTCAGCTGCGGGCTCAGATTAAGTTCTAATTGCGGCATTGAGACGAGAGCGCCGCAAGGCGAGCGGAACGAGGCCTGAGCCTCAGAAATTTTCTAACATCCAGAGGTTGGAATAGAACTTTGTCTGATTGATTGCGAATTGGTGTCCGTCGGGGGATTCCCAACCGCCGCACCCGTCGTGCCCGCACTTCCAAATTACTTTGGAATCTCCATTTAGATTCAAATGAAGTATTTCAGTGTCCTTCCCATCATCGTTCGTTAGAAAAAAGCCCTTTCCTTCGCTGGCCCAACGCAGTCGTCCGAAGCGACTTATCCCTCGGGGGCGAATCAGCTTTTGCTGGCCGTCTCGCAAAGAAAGAATTCGAATCGGCCCTTGCGGTCCCGGTGCGAACGCGAGTTCTGTCCCATCGTTAGAAATGCTCCATATCACTTCCTTCCGGGTCGCCTGGTATTCAGGGCTGAGATCAAACCTCACGAGTTCCTGCCCCTTCCCCTTGATGGCATCGAAGGACGTGATGATCGCCTGTTTATGGTCGGGACTTTGTTCGGCAACGGCACAGAGGTTCGACGGGGACCTCGCACAAAAGTTCGAACTGTACTCGGGCAGCATGAAGATCGGCTCGGGCATCCCGCCTTCTATGGGAATCCGCACAAGTTGGTAGGGCTGGTCATCTGCCCTCCAGACCTGGGCAATGACCCATTTGCCGTCCGGGCTTAGCATCCCGAATATCACCAGCCCAGGGGCCGTCGCAATCGTCTCCCTCACGTCGTTGTTCAGGGCTTGTTTCTGAATCGTGAAGTGATCCGCTCGATTGAGAACGAGAATGATGGACTTGCCGTCTGGGGTCCAGTCGGCGACATCATCCACACCGCCTTCATCTGGGGTAATGAGTCTTGGGTTCACCAGGCGCGTCCCACCGTCTTCAAGATCGGCCAGGTAGCCGGTCTCACGGGAGAAGGACCTTAGGATCGCCACGCGCTTTCCATCCCTCGTCGCGCTTGGAAGATCCATCGCCTGTCCAACCCAGTTGGTCATCTGTCTGGACTTCTCCAGGAGTTCTCCCGTGACCGTGTCCATACGAGCGATCCGGAGATTGCAGGGAGAGTCTGGTCTCATTTTGATCGAATCGCAACGGTCTGGGTAGATTATGCGGCCATCGGGCAACCAAACAGGATAGGACATGAGGTTGGTTTCTTCAGGTCCGAGCAGCTTCGAAATAGGACCACCCGCGAGATTTCTGGTGGCAATCGTGACTCCGGAGTGGTCTTCGATCCAGTAAGCGGCGCGTTGCCCTTGCGGCAGGTACGTCAGCCAAAGCCCGCTGTCTGCCCCCCCGTCATACAGTTTGTGCGCGTTGGCCCCGCTCGGGGACATCACCCAGACTTCCCCCTCCCCAAACTTGTTCGCACTTTGTCCAAAAGAAATCAGGGAGCCATCGGGCGAAACGGAAAAGCCCTCGGCGTTGTCCCTTACTTTCCGTGGTGCACCTCCAGAGACAGAGAAGGACCAAATACTGGAGGTCTTGGAGGACCAGTGTTCCATGCCCTCGCTCAGTGGATGGGAATTCGCCAGAAACCAAGTGTTGTCCGGCGACCAGCCCGGAATCAGGATCTCCCAGGTGATATCTTGGTTTTTGAGTTCCTCGGGCTGAGGAAAAGACACTGCATCATCACTGCCAATACGCTTGACCAGCATACCCTTCTGGTCGTTGTAAGCCAGATACTTTCCGTCGGGAGAAATTGCCCCTCCCTTTACAGGATTTTGAGAGGAATTAAAGGTGAGCTGTGTGAGCTTCAACTCCGCCGGAGGCTGAGGCCGGGACGGACGCTTCGCAATCCAAACGCCGACAGCGACGGCGGAGAGAATCACCGCTCCCGAAGCTGCCACCAGCCAGGGTATGACTCGGCGCTTCGGCGCAGCCTCGCGGGTCAGATTCTCCAACGCCGCGGTTATTTCTGCGGCCGTCTGGTAACGCTTCGCCCGGTCCTTTTCGAGCGCTTTGTTGATGATCGTTTCCAGTTCCGAAGGGATGGATGGATTCACCTGGCGCAGTGGCGTTGGGTCCTGATTCAATATTGCCGCGTGCAGTATCGGAATTGTTTCCCCTGGAAAGGCTCTGCGACCCACGGCCATTTCGTAAAGCACGAGGCCGAACGAAAACAGGTCGGTGCGGGAATCGACCTTCTCGCCGCGAACATGCTCGGGCGACATATAGCCCGCCGTGCCAACCGTCGTTCCGGTGCGTGTGAGGTTGAGATTCGCGATCGGATGATCTTCTGCTGCAGGAGACGGCCCCAGATCCAAGCCCTCGAACTCCTGGGATTTAGCCAAACCAAAGTCCAGAATCTTGGCTCGTCCCTGAGTTGTGATGAAGACGTTTGCCGGCTTGATGTCGCGGTGGATGATGCCTTTTTGATGGGCGGCGTTCAGGCCTTCTGCAATCTGAATGGCAATCTCCAACAACTTGCCGAGTAGGGGGAGTTCCTTTCCGGGTGCTATTCCTGCGGCGCCCTCAGTCAATCCGATCAGTTCGCGCAACGTCTGCCCTTCCAGCAATTCCATCGCGATGAAGGGTTGGCCGTTGTGCTCCTCCACGCTGTAAATCGTGCAGATATTCGGATGGTTAAGCGACGATGCGGCGCGCGCTTCGCGCTTGAAGCGTTCCATCGCCGCAGGATCGCTAGCCATCTCCTCCGGAAGGAACTTGAGCGCGACGCGGCGGCCGAGTTTAATGTCCTCGGCCTTATACACAACTCCCATCCCGCCGCCACCCAGGATTTCCAGCACGCGATAGTGCGAGACTTTCTTTCCGAGTAGATACGCAGTAGCGGGTGTTGCAACTCCGGAATCGGCTACCCGACCCTGAAGAGAGCTTTCGTTGATCCACTGAACCGGAACCATCCAGCGATATCCGCGGCGAGCCAAAGTCTCCACGTACCGCGGTTGATCCGCAGAATCGCCCAAAGCGACTCGCAGATTCTTCACCGCGGCGTTGATGCTGTTTTCGAATTCGACGACAGTGTCGTTGGGCCAGAGCCTCTTTTGAATCTCCTGCCGCATGACGACTTCGCCCGGCCTTGCCAGCAGCATTGCCAGCACCTGAAACGACTGTTCAGGAAGCTTGACCTTCTCGCCGTTCTTCCGCAGTTCGCCCGTGCGCAGATCCACTTCGAAGGATTCGAAGCGAACGAGGCGCGTCGTTGGCGCGGCTTGCATCAGAAATGTCTCTGAACAATCCGGTCGTGAAGGGAAGGGAGATCGGCCGGACCAGTTTCAGCCCCGCAAAAGTCTAGCACGCTCTGCCTGAAATTGAATGCGCCATTTCGCGTGGAAGCCTTGTGTCTGCATAGAGATAGGTTAGGGCAACTTCCGGAAGCGGGGATGGGAGGTGAACCCGTCCACCAACCGAAATCACATCAATTTCACCTGCTTATCACCCGGAAAACATTGCAGCGAAGAACCTCTTGAAGCAGAGTCGCTGGAACGCGAGCCTCACGGAGACAGGGGCAGCAGACAACGCACGGGAGGATCGTATGAGAAGGTTCTTGCGCAAGGCGGGTTCAGCTGATTGCTGGGCAGCACTCAGAATGCTGCGCGGCGGCGCGCGCGGTTTGCCCTTTCTTGTAACCGTTCTCTGCCTTCTCGCCTCGGCCCAGTCGCAATCGAATCCGGGCACCTATGAAGTGTTGCATTCTTTCACCGGCTCGCCGGATGGTGTAAACCCATCGGCTGGATTGCTGCGTGACGTACAGGGGAACTTTTATGGCACGACGTCAGGCGGCGGCGTCAGCTCGGCCGCTTGCAGCAACAACTTCTGCGGCGTGGTGTTCAAAATCGATTCTGCAGGGAATGAGACGGTCCTGTACAGCTTCAACGGGCAGCCGGACGGGTCCAATCCCCAGGCCCATGTCATTCAGGATGCAGCAGGCAATCTGTATGGAACCACTTGCGGAGGCGGGACGACGGGTAACGGAACCATTTTCAAGATAGACGGCAGCGGAAAGGAAGTTGTGCTCTACAGTTTCGCCGGCCAGCCGGACGGATCGTGTCCTTCTGCTGGCATCGTGCTGGACCCAGCCGGCAACCTATACGGGACGACGCAAGTCGGAGGTACGTCCAACGATGGAACTATCTTCAAGCTGGACACCTCCAGCACAGAAACGGTGCTGCACAGTTTCAACGCGCTGGTGGACGGAAAGTTTCCCCAGGACCTGCTCCGGGACAACGCGGGAAATCTGTACGGCGCGGCCAACCGCGGCGTCGTGAAGAACTGCGTAACCGGGCCGGGAGCAATCGCGTGCGGCACGATTTTCAAGCTGGACACAACCGGTACTTTCACCCTGTTGTACAGCTTTCAGGGCCCTTCGAACGATGGGGGGCGGCCCCTGGGAGGGCTGGTTGCGGATGCAGTCGGTAACCTGTACGGCACAACAGAGTACGGGGGCTCTGGAGGTTGCACCATCGTCCTCCCCACAGGGCAGTCGAAGATCGGCTGCGGCACCGTATTCAAACTCGACACGACCGGTGTCGAGACCGTTCTCTATAGTTTCACTGGGAGCGCTGATGGCTCCTATCCACTTGCAGGACTGGCGATTGATCCGCAAGGGAATCTCTACGGCACAAACTCTTCCAACGTATTCGAGCTGGACACTTCCGGAAATCTGACAGTGCTTTACGACTTTACGGGAGGGGAGGATGGCGCGACTCCCCAGGCACCCCTGCTGCGGGATTCCGCCGGAAATCTTTATGGCACGGCATCGTCGGGCGGAAACTCGAATTGTGTCTCCGGTTGCGGCGTCGTTTTTGAGCTGCCCGGCACGACTTCACCTGTATTCAACGTAGCGATCACCTTCTCGGGCAGCGGTACTGGAACCGTGACCAGCAGCCCGAGCGGCATAAACTGCCCAACAGATTGCATTTCAGCATTTCCCGTCGGCACAACAGTCACGCTCACCGCTACACCCACCGGGGGTTCCACATTCGGCGTGTGGTCAGGCACCCTGCCCGGCTTGCAGCCCTGCACCACCACGAACGCAAATGTCTGTACGGTGAACTCGACCCAAGTTGTGGATGCCGTTTTCGTCCCACCGCCTCCTGATTTTACTGTGTCCGCTTCGGCTTTCACGCCAGCCACAGTCAGTCCTGGGAGTCCGGCTAGCGCAAACATCACGACCACCGCGATCGGAGGATTCAGCGGGTCGATCACGATGTCTTGCACCGTGCAATCGTCAGTCGCCCTGGCGCCGACGTGTTCGGTCAGTCCTGCAAGCGTCAATGCCGGGACCTCCGCAACCTTAACGGTGAACACGACGGGACCGACAGCGAGCATGGTGTCGTCCTTTGGCTCGGGCGTTCTCTATGCGACCTTGTTGCCCGTATTCGGCTTGCTGGTGGGGAGAACTAGCCTGCTGAAAGGAAGCCGAACAAAGAGAGTCCGCTTCCGATTGGCATGCTTGCTGGTTGTCGGCGCACTTCTCCAGATGGCGTGCGGGGGTAGCGCGAAGATGGGCAGCCCCGGCACACCGGCAGGCTCGTACACGATTGTTGTGACGGCA
>Ga0187778_10003251_pt1 | contig 10966 bp, 10 predicted proteins | sample 1015_Q2_SP5_20_M_FD_132418 | JGI IMG/M metagenome (GOLD analysis project Ga0187778, IMG submission 132418) | Tropical peat soil microbial communities from peatlands in Department of Meta, Colombia - 1015_Q2_SP5_20_MG | ecosystem: Environmental > Terrestrial > Soil > Wetlands > Peat | place...
CCGGGCTTGAGCGGGTCGTTGATTCCGATGAAGAACGCGGGCGCGACCGTGTCCTGCAGGTAGTCGGGTCCTCCCTGGGCTCCATCGGCGGTGAGCAGAGCCAAGAGACCCTGCCGCGGCTGGAAGAGCAAGAGCTGCGCGGTGTAGAGATTCGTCTCGAAGGCGACGATGTCTGCCTGCGCGGGGGTACCGGCGATAGAGGCCCCCTGGGCGTGGCCCGTGGTCGCACCATTGGCCTGATCGGCCAGGTTGAAGAGCAACGGGGCCAGGCTCTGGAAACTCGCCTGGGTGGTGAGGGGCTGCAGGGTCTCACGCCCGTCCCACATGATGGCCGAGTCGAAGATCAAGTTGGTCGAGGGCAGCGGACGGCGGAACAGGAAGAGCTGTCCGCCAACTCCAGGAGAACCCGGGGCAATCGTGCAGTTCTTCGGATTGGTCACGGATGCCAGAGCAAAGTTCGCTGTCGATGGAATGGCGAGCTCGATGCGGATCAGGCCGTAGTTGAGCACTTCCGAGGAGAGCGCGCTGTTGGGGCCCTGGCTGGGACTCGTGGGCGGGCAGTCCGAGCCGTCGTTGGGTGTAAAGAGCGGATCACCGGTCGCGAGGGATTTTGCGTGTTGCGGGGTGAAGGTCCAGGCATCGGCCTCCACGTGACAGGTGCCGCAGGTGCGGCCGTTCGTTCCGAGGTTGGCGAAGAACCCGTTGGTGCTGCCCGTCCCAAAGTCGTTGGTCGAGACGCTGTCTAGAACTCCTGAACGATCGAACGTCGGCTGGATTGCGTCCGAATCTCCGTCGCTGGCGGCCTGGGCAGGCCGATCGGCAGCGAGGGAAAAAATCACAATCGCCAGGGCCAAGGAGAGCGCGAACTGCCGCGACGATCCCTGGATGCCGGACATTGCAGTCCTCCTCTTCAAGATACTCGGCCGGCCAGTATGAGGGATGTCTCTGCGGGCGTGTTTACCATTCGACGATTTTTGTCTGAGATTTGCACCGGCTCCACATCCCTCTCCGCACAGCATTTCGGCTGCTGAACTGCTGGGGGGGCGCAGACTTGCGATGGCAAGGCGCACTCGGGAGTCGGTAGCGCGCTCACTGCGCCGACCCGAGGCGGGACGAAACCGATGGGAGTCGCTTTGGAAAAGAAAGGTCCGTTGTCGAAGGGCTACGGATTTCTTCGGACTGCGAGTCCGTCTACAGATCAGCGCGGAGGCCTGTTCTTAGGCCCTTCAACTGGATACTCGAAAAAGCGGTATCCGTGTTTCGAATCTTCCCGGTGATTCGGAGCGCATCCGTGCCAAGCGCCTCTTTCAAAGCCATTCCCCGGGCCCATTCCTAGGCTCCCTTGAACTGCCGCTGAGAACACTTCTTTAATTTCCCGCGGGTGCCTTACCGACAGAGCCAGCACGCGAACCTCTGAGGGTCATTCTGTGACGATCTTCTATGCGGCGCTTTCTGTCGTCCTTGGATTTGCGAGCCTCGGCGGGAGCCCGGCGGCCCTCCCAGTGTTGGGCCTCGCCTTCGGCGCCGCGGCGCTCGTCCGGGAATCGCGGACCGCGCGGCGCTCGGCGGTGTACGCCAGCGCCGCATGCGGGTGCGCATTCTCAGCGGTCGCCACAGCGCTCAGGCTGGTCACCGTGCACAGGTAAGACGCACTCCGCTCGCCACCCTGGAACAGAGCGACCCGCTCGATCGGTGGACCGCCGTCTCACCCGAAGCTTTGGACTCGATCCCTTAGCGCCGGAACACGAAGCCGAAGCTCACCGCGGGCGGCGCTTGGACGTAGGCGGGGGGACCCGGGTAGTACGGCGGGCTATAGATCGGCGCGGGGTAGTAGCCCGGGTAGATGCGCACCCCGAAGGGCGCCGCAACAAACCAAGGGGGGCCCCAGCTACCGCGGGGGTGCTCGTGGGACTGGCGAGGACGCCAGTCATCGTCATGCCACGCGCGAGCAGGATTCGGCATCGCCAGTGCGATCACGACGGCGCACAGGAGAACCGAAAAGAGACGGACAAGTTTCTCGCGATGGCACCGAAATGGCAGACTCATCTTTGTGGGCCCTCCTCCGGCCCCTTTGCCCCGTAGGACGATCGATTGGTTTAGTTGGGATGAAGATTCCCAAGGGGGTCCGATGTCTATCTGGCGCGTCGGGGTTCGATCCGCCCCGAGGGGGGTGAGGACTGCTGGCGAAAGGCCATGGACGGGGAACGAGAGGACTCTCCAACGTCCTCCCCAACCCCCCAGCCAGAAAACGTCGGTGCCTCAAAAATCGGGCGCGTCGCTTGGCATTGCTCGCGCCGACCGCATCCGCCATGCAGGCTCGCGGCGCTAAACCTTCCCGTTTTCTTTCCGATGCGCTTTTTGGCAAAGGAGACAACTCAGATTTGGGTGCTTGATCCGGACCCTCAAACGTGAGCGAAGAGCTCAGAGCGACCGAGGGTACCCTTCCGCGAGCGCGCGGTCGGTGAGATCGACTACAAACTGCGTCTTCGCCTGCGCGTACGCTTCATGGGTGGAGTCTCCGGCGTTGTGCTTCACCGCGAGCCGATGCTTGAGTTCCTCGTATGCGCGTGCCGCTTGCCAGTGTTCTCGCAGATAGTCGCGAAATGCCAGTGTCCGGCGTTCCTCCGCGCCTCCCGACTCAACGACATGCACATGGTGCGTGTGCGGCCAAACCGCTGGCCGATGAAAGAAGGGACAAGAGGAATCATCGGGATGGGGTACGTGCACGTAGCCCAGCAGTGTGAGCCCCGCGGCATAGCTCTCGATCGGTCGGAGACGAGCCACTGAGATTTGAATGTCAATGATTGGCTTCGCCGAGAGACCGGGAACTGAGGTTGAACCATGGTGGTCAATCCGAAGCGCGAGCCCACCCAACGCGGCAGCGAGGCGATCCCGTTCCGCCGAAAATGCCTTCGGCCAGTTGGAGTCGTAACGCACAATCTCTAGCTGTTCACTCATGCGTGTGGCCGGCGGCGGGCTCCGAGAAGAGATACACCCCGGCCCGCGGCCCGCGACTCACAGAGCGGGCGGTTTCGCAGGCGAGGGTTCCTACGCTGGAATAGAAGTCCCTGTAGCGCAAAGGTTCTCTTAGGAGAGCAATTCAAGAGGCTTTGCAGGGATGCCGTGGTGAAGCAGGTCGGAGAGCAGTTCCCCGATCTGTCTAGGGGCAAAGATTTCACTCGAATCGAGGATCTCCCGAGCTCCCCACCAACGAAACTCGCGCAACCAGTCGGCCTCCTTGTCCCCCGGCATTCCCATGAACCTTGGCTTATACCTTCGCGTCTTGACCAAATAGAAGCTTTCGCGTTGCTCGAAGACCGCATCCCCCACGGCGAACCGGATCGTGCGGCTCCAGAGCTGAGGGCCAATCACGTCTGTATCGAGGGCAGTCTCCTCAAGAAGCTCGCGCCGCAGCGCGGCCTCAGGAGTTTCCCCCGCATCGATGCCCCCGCCGGGTGTGATCCAGAGTTCCAGACGGGGAAGACACAGACGCATCAGCAGGAGCTCTCCCTGCGGTGTCACCACGACTCCCCGGGCAGACTCGCGCTTGATCATCTCCACCCTTGCAGTGCACCGCTCTGGAAGGCGCCCTCTGAAGCGTCGCGCAACAAGAGCCTCTCCGGCTCGAGCGGCACTCCAGGCCTATCTAACCCCGTTCTTTCTCGAACGAGCGCGGGAGCCCCATCAGGCGGCCCACCAGAGCATCGCGCATCCGGTCGGGCAGAAGCCAGGCGAGGAAAGCCTGGGTCTGAGCGTCGATGCCAACCAAATAGCGCGTCCTCGGGCGGGCTGCAGTGAGTGCGTGCTCGATCACGCGGGCCACCCGATCTGGCGGAATTGCGCCCTTCTCCATTTTGGCGAAAAAATCCAGCACGGCCCGGGCGGTCTTCCCGTAGAGACGCGTCCCCTCCTCCGTCAATCCGGCGAGAACCAGACCGCCATATTGGCGGGTCTTCTCAAAGATCATCGTCCGGACAGCACCAGGCTCGATCACCGAGACATGGATGCCTAACGGAGCGAGCTCAATGCGCAGTGCGTCCGCGAGCGCCTCGAGCGCAAACTTCGAGGCGGCGTACGGGCCGATGATGGGGTTCGAGAGCCGCCCGCCGATCGAGCTAACGAAAACAATCCGACCAGAACCCTGCCGGACAAGCGGGAGGAAATGCTGGGTCACGGCCACCGGGCCAATGGTATTCACCTCGAGCTGCCGACGTAGCTCGTCGATCGGTACAAACTCAAGGGGGCCGCCGATTCCAATCCCCGCATTGTTCACCAGCCCCGCAAGGCCGCGCTCGACCACGGCAGCCGAGACGGTCTTCGCCGCTGACTCGATCGACCCGTTGTCCGTTACGTCGAGAAGGACCGGCACCAACCGCTTAGAGCTTTCGCTGCGCAAGCCTTCAGCATCCGCCTGGCGGCGCACACCAGCGAAGACGCGGTAGCCCAGCCGATCGAGATGGAGCGCGGTCGCACGCCCAATGCCCGTCGACGCACCCGTGATGAGGACGCTTGCAGGAACGCCTTGTCCACTCATTGGATCTCCTTCGGGCGCGCGATCTCAGGATACGCCGAATCACACCGAGTGGAATTGGAATTCCTATGGGCCCCCAAAAGGTGACCTCCGCTTGAGGCAGAGGACCAAGCGGGTCGTCATCGTCCCTAGCTCCGCGTGGCGGTTGCGGCGAGCTTGGGATTGATCAGCCTTGGAATTGCTCGACCCGCATGCGTTGAGCACATCGTTGAAAGACCGAAGCCTGCTGCTTGGCTGAAGACCGTTGGACCCGTGGAGCCCGTCATTTGACCGGTAGCGGACGCGCCGATACAGCCATCGTTCGCGGTGCAGCCGGGGCAGTGGAAGGATGACTCAGACGGGACGAGTCATCCGGTAACGAAGATGCGGGCGGTCCCAGCGCCAGAGATCGGGGGAATCATGGACTGCGGCCATCCCGTTGCAGAACCCCTGAAAGCTCCAGCCAAGAACTTCGGGGTACGCGTTCGCATCCGAAATCTCAAGCATGTATCGGTCCGCGTACTCGGGATCGTCCCGCACCTCCAGGTGGACAAAGTTCAAGATCGAGGGGCACAGCGAGGCAAGGCGCCGCAGGGCGCGGCCAAAGGTCTGGTAGCGAACGCGGGGATCGGTTGCTTCCCCAAGCCCTATTCGCTTCAGATACTCCATCTGCTGGTATAGGCCCTGCCGAAGCAGCCGCTCTGCCGATTCTACGCCATGGCGTACGAGATACTCGTCCTCGCCCTTGCCGACGACGTCCCTCAGGGTCTCCATCAGTCCTGCGTAGATGCGGATGTCGTACCAGGCGACAAGGACCACCGGTCGGTCGATGGCCTCAAGTCCGCCTGAGGGAAGGCGTCGAGCAAGCTCGGTGCGCGAGAGCTCGCCGGAGGAGACTAGCTTTAGCGCCTTTTCGACCACGAAGGCGAAGGCTGCGCCTTTGATCGAGGGCACGGCGCTCATCGATTCGCCTCTCTTCACTTCTTCCCCCGGTCGCAGCCGTGCGTTGTGCTCGATCCAAAGTAGGGGATCGGACATTCCGAGCCGCAGGTTGAGCCGTTCCAGCAAGCGTGTTGCTCATCCGAGACAGTCTCGGGGCTGACCGCCGGGTCAAATTCACAGGCTCAGGAAAATGTTTCAGTGTGCGCGGAACGGGTGATCGTCGGCGACCTCAGTAGAAACACTGATATCCCTCGCCTTGTAGACCTGCCCAGCGAGGATCGCGGCTCAAAGGGACGTCCCTTTCGATCGTCAGCCGATGTAGCTCCAATGTGTTCCAGTCAATCGCGGAACGAAAGCGGTTCGATGCCAGCGGTACGCGCCCGGGGGAGTCCGAAGCCCCGGAGAGGGGAGAAATTCCGTCTGCAATTCCAAGGATTTGCCTAGACCGGAAGGACCTCTCCAAAACTCCTTCACCTCGAAGAGACCCGAGCTGGGAACGATATACTTCGCCATGCACAAGAGGCTTCCGTGAAGCTCAGGAAAATGATCGAGATGTTCCGTGCATTCCGCGCCGGCGCTCCGCTTGGCGACGTGGCGGTGCTCAAACTCGACGCGTTCTCCGGTCCCTCGAAGGAGATCTCGAACAAGCTTGAGGCGCTGCGTGGGTACGCTCCCGACCAGAGTCTTCCGGTGTTACGAGAGCTCCGTGCCGGTACGCTCGGGCGAGAGTACGTGCGCTTCCTCGACCTCAACATGCTCGAGCCTCTTGCAATCAGCCCGGCCATGAAGGAGCGCTTCCGAGCCAGCCCCTATGTGCTGCGATACACGACCACACACGATCTCCACCATGTGCTCACCGGCTTCGATACCGGCCTCGCCGGGGAGGCGGGAGTGATCGGGTTCAACGTGGGTCAGGGCTCGGCGCCCATCGGCCGTGCGATGCTGTGGGTCGTTCGCATTGTGTACTCGATCCTATCACCAACCCAGGCCCGCGAGATCTGGCACAACGTTCGAGTCGGCCTCCGCCTCGGAGAGGAAGCCGAGCTCGTGATCGCCGAACCGATCGAGTCCTTCTTCGAGGAACCCCTGGCGCGGATCCGAGAGAAGCTCGGCATTCCGGATCCAGCGGAAGCAGGCGTGCTTCCCAGCCGCCGCAGCGTCCTGGGCGACATCCTGTATTCCCGGAAGAAGGCCCCCTGAGGAGCCCCCTTTTGCGGGAACGACGCCACGCTCCGAGGCGGCCCCTACCCTTCACGAGTCGATGTACCGTTGGCGCCGAGGTACCAGGGCTCAATCGAACGCCTCCGAGATGAGGGGCGATCCATATCTCGCTCAAAGAGCCGGACTCAGTTCATCGAGCGAACTTGCAGCGAGAGCCAGAGTGCCGCAACGAGGAGAGGGAGTGCGACGAGGGTGCCGTACGCCCCGGGCGCGTGATGCCCGGTAGTCGGCGCCTTGAGCACCCAAAGGTTCAGCGCGATCAAGCTGCGCTCAAACAGGAGCAACACCAGGAGGGGCGGCACAAACCTCCGGTAGCGCAGCGATGCGACCAGCAGCGTGATGCCCCAAACGATCTGCGTAGCCCCCGCCCACGCGAATATGCCGACGATCGCGGGGCCGTTTGCGGAGAGATCCAAGCCGGCAATCACGCCAGCACCACCGTCCGGTAAGAAAACATGGATCAGGCCGGGTATGATCGTGAGCGCGCCAACCACGGTGAGGAAGTACGCGGCTATGGGGGCTCCGGTGTAGTCCCTGTTGGTGGACGGAGGCAGCATGAAAAGGCTCCTCGGTGTGACGGGTGCGGAGACGAAGTCGAACTGTGCCTCCGCGAGCCGCAAGCACGAGAGTCGAACAAGCAGGCGGCTTGCATCGTAACTGATTGGTTTGAGTCCTCCTTGCGGAGGGTTGCGCAGCCCATGGGGTCGCCGGATCGGTTCTCACGGAAGACCGGAGGAACCCTCGTGTTGCGGGACGGTTTTCGCCATGTGCGTGAGGGCGGGAGCTCGAAAAGGACTGAACGGCTACTCGACGGCAACCCCTCGGACGCTGACCGCCTGTTCGCCATCGGCGCCCCGGCACACGACTCGTCCCAGCCAGGCTCCCTGCCCATGAAACTGCACGTGCTCGACCGCTTGCCCCCCGATGGCCTTGGCTTCTGCAAGTAAGTCCTGCAGCGCGGCGATAGCAATCTCGTCACACGTACCCGTCCCGCGCTTTGTGGCGGAGACCATCCCGATGCCCGTACTTTGCGAGTCGCCGCCGCTGCTGGCGAACTCCACGGCTACGAGATCCGGGTGGTCTACGTAGCGGAACGTCCCCTCCGCGTACTGGGCGCATCCCACTCCAAGAAGAAGAACCAGAGCCAAAAGAGGGCGTCTCCCGCGTCCGATCTTGTCGCGTGCCGCAACGACAAAAGAACCGGCAAACAAGCCGCGAAGCTCTCTCATGGTGGCATCAAACAACGGGTCAACACTCACTAAACATTGTGACCCTTGACACCGAACGTGCGAGCTTGGCGTGCTTTTGGCACTGCAGATCGAGTAGAGCGCCTCAGACGCGTTCCCCTACTCGCTCGCGCTGAAATGTCGGCGATGAGGTCTTCTAGATCCCGGGCGGAAATGGATCATTCTGGGATCCCATGAGCGCGAACGGCGCTCACATAAGGAAAGAGATGCGTTTCGAAAGGGCGGCTCCAGGGAGTCGGCGACCAGGCGCTCACTGCGAAGTCCGCTGCCAATCGATTTAGGTCGCGCGATCGAGCGCGCCCGGAATCCAGTACTCTTCAAGCACCTGCAGGGCCATGTCCTGATTCTGCGACGCTTCTGAGAAGGCGAGAAACTCCAGGACCTGGTCACCGCTCCGGTCTGTTCCTCCGAGAGGACTCCCAGCCTCGCGGGTTCCCGGTCGGGCGGCCGAGAACTGCCTCTACGATGCGATGCCCTGGTTCGGCCACGTGCCGAAGGGCGGCAATGAGAAGTGACCCCGCCCTGCCAAAGCCGCGACCTCCGAGGAGAGTCAACAAACTCCCGGCGTGGAGCCGCCGATCGTTCCGTTCAAGCCTCTTGCGGGTAGCGGGCCACTCGGGCCGAGAGATAAACCAGCGTTCCGAACGGGGTGGCGACGTGGCTCGTCTCATGCACTTCGTCAAAGCCGGCTTCGGCGATGAGCTGGGGAAGCCGACCCTCAAGATTGTCGAGAGTCCGGCCCGCACCGTCGAAGTAGCGGATGAGGCTGAAGACGACGCGCGCGTACAGGCCTTCAGGCGGCCCGAAGTCCGCGACGTGAAGCTCGCCGCCGGGCCGCAAAAGAGAACGGATCCCGGCCAGCGCGGCTCGCTTCTCATCCCGCATGAGATGGTGAAGGACGAGTGTCGAAAGGATGCGGTCGAACGAGGCCAGCGGGAGTGGTGGCAAATACGCCATACCCTCTACGAGCTGTATGTCGAGGCCTGCCCGCGCGATCTTCTCCCGAGCGATGGCGAGTACCTTCGGGTCCCCGTCGAGGCCCACGACGCGCGCCTGCGGCACCCTTTGCTTCACGAGAATCGCGAGTGTCCCCGTGCCGCAGCCGACATCGAGCACGGCATCGCCCGGGCGAATCGCAGCCTGTTCCACCAGCCGTTGCTTTAGCGTCTGCTCACGCATGAAGAAGCGCAGGAAGGGATCGTAAAGGGGTGTCAGCAGGTCGAAGCCCAAAGCCGGGACATAGCCTTGTGCACCGAGCCGACCCTTCTGGGTGCGGTGCATCATGCGCCTTCCTCCTTCGAAGGTATCGTCTCCATGCGCTCTCAAGAAGCTACAGTTGACCCCTCCGCAGGCGCAGCGCGTTGGCGATTACGGAGACCGACGAGAGACTCATCGCCGCGGCCGCAATCATCGGCGAGAGCAGGAGCCCAAAGACCGGATAGAGCACACCTGCCGCGATCGGTACGCCCAGCGTGTTGTAAATGAACGCGAAGAAGAGGTTCTCTCGGATATTGCGCATCGTCGCGCGCGACAGGCGTCGTGCACGCGTGATGCCTCGAAGGTCTCCGCGAACGAGTGTTACGCCCGCACTCTCCATTGCCACGTCCGTACCGGTGCCCATCGCGATTCCGACCTGAGCCTGCGCCAGCGCCGGGGCGTCGTTCACGCCGTCACCGGCCATGGCCACGACGCGACCCTCACTCTGAAGATGCTTCACCACCTCGGCCTTTTGCTCGGGCAATACCTCGGCAACGACCTGGTCTAGGCCGAGCTTCGCCGCAACGGCCTCAGCCGTAGCGCGCGCATCGCCACTCAGCATGACGATCCGAAGCCCTTCTCGATGGAGCTCGGAAATCGCCTCCGGCGTCGTCTCCTTGATCGGGTCGGCCACGCTGAGCAACCCTGCGGCGCGCCCATCCACGGCCACAAACATCGCAGTCTGGCCCTCGCGTCGAAGGGTCTCTGCGGTTTCGGCGAGAGGGCCTGGATCGATTCCGAGGTCGTGGAGGAGGGCGATGTTTCCCAGTGCGACCCGCTTGGGGCCGACGTCTCCGAGGACGCCCTTCCCAGGACGTGCTTCGAACTTCTCGATCTTCTGAAGCGCGAGCTCACGCGCCTCGGCGCCGGCCACGATTGCGGCGGCCAGCGGATGTTCGCTTCCGCGTTCGAGGCTTGCCGCGAGGCGCAGGAGTTCGCTGTCGGCGAGCCCGGTCGCGGGGATGACCGAAACGAGGCGAGGCTTCCCCTCCGTGAGTGTCCCGGTCTTGTCGACCACGAGAGTGTCGACCGACCGAAGAATCTCGATCGCTTCGGCGTTTTTGAAAAGGACGCCCATCGTCGCGCCCTTGCCCGTCGCCACCATGATCGAGATCGGGGTCGCAAGGCCAAGCGCACAGGGGCAGGCGATGATGAGGACAGCCACGGCGTTCACAAGGGCGTGGCCGAGGCGAGGCTCGGGGCCAAGGAGAGCCCAGACCGCGAACGTCACCAGAGCGGTAAGAACGACTGCGGGGACGAACCAGCTCGAAACCAGGTCCGCGAGGCGTTGAATCGGCGCCCGGCTGCGCTGCGCCTCGGCCACCATGCGGACGATCTGCGCAAGGAGACTCTCGGCACCGACGCGCTCGGCTCGGATCACAAGCGTGCCCGTCTGGTTCACGGTCGCGCCGACCACGCGGTTGCCGGGATTTTTCTCCACGGGGATCGGCTCGCCCGTCAGCATCGACTCGTCGACCGCGCTCCGTCCCTCAAGCACGACGCCATCGACCGCCACCTGTTCACCGGGCCGCACGCGGAGCCGCTCGCCCGCCTTGACTTCCTCGAGCGGAACATCTTCCTCGCTGCCGTCCTCGCGAATCCGGCGCGCCGTCTTCGGGGCGAGACCCAGGAGTGCTCGAATCGCAGCGCCGGTGCGGCTCCGTGCCTTTAGCTCGAGCACCTGGCCAAGGAGGATCAGTGTCACAATCACAGCCGCAGCTTCGAAGTAGGTGGGAACTTCGCCGGATTCCGTCCGGAACGAGGCTGGGAAAGCGGATGGCATCACTAC
>Ga0187778_10003254_pt1 | contig 10953 bp, 5 predicted proteins | sample 1015_Q2_SP5_20_M_FD_132418 | JGI IMG/M metagenome (GOLD analysis project Ga0187778, IMG submission 132418) | Tropical peat soil microbial communities from peatlands in Department of Meta, Colombia - 1015_Q2_SP5_20_MG | ecosystem: Environmental > Terrestrial > Soil > Wetlands > Peat | place...
ACCAATGAGTAAAGTTGGCAGATTCCCAACAAAGAACTTCCAACAGGGCCACTTCGAATTCATCGACGATATCAGCGCAGACGAACTAGTCGAGAAACACTTCGTACGAAGAATAGCCTGCGCCTCCTGCCCAATCGGCTGCCATCACATCATGCAAGTGAAAGAAGGAAAATACGCTGGTTGCACAAACGCCGTAATCGAGTATGAATCACTCAACGCTCTAGGCTCCAGAGTATGGAACAGAGACCTGCCGTCCATCATCGAAGGCGACCGCTTATGCGACGATTACGGACTTGATACTATCTCCACAGGGGCATCCATAGCCTTCGCCATGGAGCTCTACGAGAAAGGAATACTCACCCAGAACGATACAGATGTTGACCTTACGTGGGGAAACCCTGATATCATGATTGAGATGATTCACAGAATCACCTATCGAAAGGAACTTGGAGACATTCTGGCCGAAGGCGTGAAGAGAGCTGCTGAAAAAATCGGAAAAGGCTCCGAATACTACGCAATGCACATCAAAGGACAAGAAATCCCATCACAAGACGGACGATCACAACAATCGATGGGACTCGCACAAGCAACTTCAAGTCGCGGTGCAGACCACCTCAAAGGATTCCCAACCATCGACGAAATGGGCTACCCAACCGAAGCCGTCAAACGTTACGGAGAGCAATACCTTCCCGAGATCGTGGACGGGATACAAACCAAGTACAAAGCAATGGTTGTCATGGACGGTGAAAACTTTGGCACAGTCATCGATTCAGTCGGAATCTGCAAATTCGGAACATTCTTTCCACCAGCCCTGTACTGGGACAGAATAGCAACAGCTCTCTCCCTCATAACAGGATTCGACATAGACGTTCCAAAGCTGAAACAAATCGGGGAGAGAATAGCAAACCTGCAGAGGATGATCAACATCAGAGAAGGGATCACCAGAAAAGATGATACACAACCTAAAAGACTACTCAATGAGAAATCTCCTTCACCAGGCCGAGCCAAGGGCCACGTCGTGTACTTGAAACAGATGCTCGACGACTACTACCGACTCAGAAACTGGGACGTGGCGACAGGGGTCCCGACACCTCCGAAACTAAAGGAACTCGGACTGGAATACACTATTCCGGTCGCAGAAGCAAAACGAGCAATAGCACTGGTGCAAGCGCAGAAAAACTGATCTTCCAAGTCAGCTCGTTAATACACCAACCGGATGAATCGATCAATGCACATCCAAGTACCCTACGGACACTCACAACTTACCACGACCATAACCGGCTCCAAAGCAAAATGCATCAGCTCCAAGCAATGGAAAGTCGCGAATCCACGCAAGCTGGTTGCAAGTGCATTACGACAACCGTTCGATTCACCAAGGCTAGCTAACCTTTGCCGCCACTCTGAAAGAACTATCATCGTGACATGCGATAAGACCCGCGGAGTCCCATCAAAGATCACGCTACCCGCCATCCTGAAGGAGCTCAAAGCCGGCGGAATGAAGGGTGAGGTGACGGTGCTAATCGCAACTGGACTACACCGAGACGAAACCATTGACGACGTGAAAGAACGATTCGGAAGCAAACTGACTGACAAACTTCAAGTAATCATCCACAACAGCGACGACGAAAACGAATTAGTCTTCAAAGGAACACTACCGTCCGGCACACCCCTCTACCTGAACAAATCGGTTGTCGAGAGCGACCTCATAATCATCGAGAGCACAGTTGAACCACATTTCTTCGCAGGATTCACCGGCGGAAGCAAAGTAATACTTCCCGGCGTAGCAGGAACTAAGACAGTCCTAAGAAACCACAGTTGGAGAAACATAGACAACCCGAAATCCCGATACGGGAACCTTGACAATCCGATCAGAGCAGACGCTAACGCCACTTTGAAACTGCTCGAAAAGAAAATCTTCGCGTTAAACCTCATCCTCGATTCACAAAAGAGAATAGTACACGCAACCGCAGGACATCCAATAAAGTCCTTCAACAAGACTGCAAAGAAAGTAAGCCAACACTCGACAGTTTTCGTGAAAGAACAACCTGACATCGTGATTACGAGCAACGGAGGATACCCACTCGATCGAAATCTCTACCAGTGCGTGAAAGGCATCGCCGTTCCCGAACAGATAAATCGTGACTCATCACGGATAATTATGGCGAGCGAATGCGCCGACGGAATCTCCCACGGAGCATTCAAAGAATTACTCCTTACCGGGACACCCAGTGAGATTTATGCGAAATTACAGTCTGAAGATACAGTACGCGACCAATGGGAAGCCCAAGTCCTATGTCGCATACTCCTCAAGAACCAAGTATGGTTCGTAACAAGAAGAGAGTTGAAGTCTGAAATCGAGCGAATGCACATGCACTACGCATCAACCATACAAGAAGCCCTGAACTCTTGCAAGGCCGAAGGGCAACGAATCCTAATAGCGCCAGAAGGCCCAACGCTCATCTTAAGGTCGACGTAGTCTACTCAGAGCCTCTACCCGATCGCTTTAGTTTTCGTAAGCTTCTTCTCGCTCGACGTTTCCTATCACCCGGACGCTTAGACATTCGCCTCACAACTAAGACGCCGACCCCAACCAGTATCAGGGCGAGGATAATTAAGGGAATTAGAGGAGAGGAACGCACGGTCATAGTCTTCTCCTCGAGAACTATGAAATTACCACTCGGCAGATTACCATACACTACACTCTCAACCCAGTAGGTTCCTTGGTGAAATTGCGCATCTACACCAAAATCGGCAGCGTATGTACCCTGACCCACGTGATCTCCAACAGTGCACTCTACTTGAACACCACTCTGATCGTAAATGCAGACACGATAACTCGCATTCGCCACAGGTTGATTTGTAACGATCACAGGCTGTGATGAGATCGTAACATCACTGCCCGAGGACAATTGAACCCCTTGTATAGTATCGCCTTGAAATGCGTTAACGTTCTCGAAGTTAAGGGACTTACCGAAGTAGAGATTATTCAGTCGCAACGACACTCCATTTGACTGTGAGAACTCATGCAAGATTAAGGGACCGGATGAAACTAGTCGTTGACTAATCGATAGATCTGGCTCAGAGGGGATGTTTGTTAATCTGTTGTAAGGCAACGCGAAGAGACTTGAGAACGAATCTATCGCGAACCTATCAGTCTGCGTCAACACAATTCGCAGCGTCTTTTGGTCCAGTGCATCAGCTCTCTTAATTCCCATCATTATCGTGTAAATTGGTGATGAGGGTTTCACATTCCCCGTCAACCAATTCAACGTTCCTACAACGTCGTCAACTGTAATAACCTGACCATTGTAAAATGTTGCATTTTGTCGGAGCACCATGGTGACAACTGTCCCGTCCGCGCTGACAGTCCAACTTTGTGCAAGGGCTGGACTCAAGTTCCCTTGCTGATCCAGTGAGACTAACGGTTCCACAAGTAGATCAAGGGCAATCCAATCAGCCTGATCTGAAGTCAACGTCGGATCCAAAGTATCGAAGTCTGAAGTGACTCCAATATTTAGAGGAAGAGATGATGCTGGATTCTTTAGGATATCAATGACAGAACTGCGGACAGTCTCAGTAATACTTCCAACCACTTGGTTAATTGGCAATCGCGAGTTTGCAGCTATGACTAAATCTTCAGAAAACAAGGGAAGTACTGGTAAGTCAGCAGCCAAGATTTCTTGACATTTCTCCGCAGCAGCTCTGACTTCTTCTGGACTATTTGACGCCAACAGTTGAGCTGCATACTTATCGTAAGTTGAGTTGCTATAGCCGACCAAGTTGGTCGAGAGCGGAGCTGGATTGAGATCGTTCTTGCTGTCAAAAAGAGTGTAAAGCCACGTCGGCGCATTATTAGCTGATTGTGAATCAACGAAGATATCGAACGTATATGTTCTCAGCGCCTCATTGAAATCGATATCAGACATTGGAAGGCTTACGATTGGAAGACCAATACTCTGCATATCCTTCGCGAACGAGGCTGCTGCAGCCGCCTCTTGAGGTTGCGTCAGCCGACTTATGATCGTCATAAACCGCAAACTCTCGTTCGTTGAAGGATCTATTCTGAATGGTGAGGAAGAAGTTTCGTTGAATCCCTCACTATCAAGGAGACTCCTCGCCTTCGCTGGATCGTAAGCATACTGATCATTCACGGTCGGCCAGCCGACAGATGAGTAAGCTGAAGAAAAAAGACCCGGACCCAGACTTCTTCCGAAATTGCCAACGGATTGATTCAACATTCTGGGTCGATTGAACGCGAACATCATAGCCCGTCGGAATTTGGGATCGTTCAGAGGGGCATTTCTCAAATTTAGCCCAATGTAAGCGAAATCGTAAGTGGGAATACTGACCAGTTTAACTTGTGTTGTGTTTTCAAGAGGTTGCAACGCTTCAAGGCTGACCTTTACGATCGGAAGCATATCCACCTGACCCGACAAAATGCCTTTGATGGCGTCAGGAAGGGAGCCATATGACCTAAGAATGACACTGTCTGGAACTTGTGGACCACTGAGCCAAAAGACCGTTAACGTCGAGATCAGTATGATTAGCAGCAAGCCGGTTGCTATGAGGTAGATCCGCTTCAATTGTGAGACCTCAAGAGAGGGTCACGTCAAGCGTGAACGCTTCAGGATATACGGCGAAGGATGATGCTCCGAAGAGGGTATTATGAAGCACTATTAGGTATAGGCCCGGTGTCAGGTCGCCAACGTAAAGAATCTCTCGAGGTCCATTTGTACTCGTGCTCCAGTTGAACTTGCCACTTCCTTGGTAAGTTGTCTTGGGATATTCAGAGGAAGCCACTAAGTAACCTAACGGACTAACCACGTGAATTTGGATATCAGTCCTTGAATCAAGCCAGCTAACATCAATCCCGATCTTTTGGACTCCTTCAGGAATTATCATAGCGAATGTGCGCCAGTCCCCGGACTCATACCGCCAGCCCCAGTCGAACGCACCGTAAACTCCATAGTTGTCATAAGGACGCCCGAGAGCTGTTTCCTGATATTTGCCAGCCGCCAGGATAGGAACCATAACGGAGACAGGGACAACAGTTTCCCATCTCCCATCCTTAACTCCTATGAACCCTGCATATACTCCTGGAGAAGTAGAGTTCGGAATTTGTAGTGTAGCTGTCAAGGTTTGATTATTAATGTTCAGATCAGTGATCCAGCTCCAAGAGGCTCTGCTATAGTAACGTACAGCTAATTCGAAGGGCACCGTTTCGTTGCCTTTGGTCTGAACTATGCGCACTTTCATAGTATCGGGGAACTTGTCTAATGGTTTGCTGACAACGAGTTCACACGTCGTACTTTCGGGAGCACCATTGGTAATTCTAGAGAGTGAACCAGTACTATTCACATCGTATAATTGTGCAGTCAAGAAATTCTTAACTTCAAATGAGGTTACGTTTGCGAAATCTTTGAAATGCAAGATGAGAGTAACTTTCATCAAATCCGTATTTGCTGGAATGTCACTCTTGGGCAACGTCAGCCAGGTCACATGACCCGACGTTGAGTTCAGGTACGATCTTGAGCCGATCAATTGGAAGACATATGATTCTACCTCAGGATTAGTGGCATAGTTTACACTGAACGAGGTTGATACGGAACTTCCAGGATTCACAATTCCAGCGAACCAGTTGGCTGATCCCATCTGCTCCTCGGGAATCGCTCGTTGGAGGTTCTCCTCCCAAGCGTTCGCAACGATCTGACGTGTTGAATTCCACGTGGCCATAGATTCCAGGTAGAATCTCGACGGGAATCGGGAATCGTTTCCTTCGGCAGAAGCCGCAACTGCTTGGTAAATGTCGACTCGGCCTGAGCCTTGCGTGAATGGGTCGTACCCCAAATCATTCGCGGTACTTGCCAGAATCGTTTTGACTAAGTCAGGTCTGGGCGTCTGTCCGCTGTGCGTATCCCGATATTCCTGAATTAGCAACGCAATTGCACCGGCGGTCACTGGTGTCGCCATGCTTGTACCGCCGAACACGTCATATGCCTTCGTGCCGTTCCCGTATCCAGTGATGGAGGATTGGTCCGTGAAGCCGAAAGCTCCCACATCCACGACGTCAGGTTTAGGTTCACCTATCGTAGTCGGCCCCCGCGCGCTCCAGGGTACGACTTCATCATAACTTCCCGCCACCTCATTCTTCACCTTCAGATGCGGCTGGGCACGGTAAGCGTAACTAGTTGAAGCGCCAACGGTAACTGCGAGGGTTGACGCTGCGGGTGAAGTGATTGTTCCGTACCCGAAGCCACCATTACCTGCCGCCATCACCATCACTGTCCCAGGGTATGAGGGGTCAAGGTAGTGTGGGAGACTGAATTCATCAGCGAGTTGGCTCATGTAGTCGATTCCGAAGGTGGAACTGAGATCCCAAATTGGATCTGAGTCTCCCCAACTATTGCTGATTATGTCCGCACGATGGTTCCCAGTATACTTGAAGGAGAAGTCTATAGGATTCCAATCAAATCCTGCGGCATAGTACCAGCCAAAAGTTACTTCGCCAAGCCAGAGAGCTTTTACTCCCATTATCGACGCGCCTGGGGCGACTCCCGGTAGGGCAATGAGAGTATCGTTTTGGTAGATATCACGTTTAATGACACCACGTGAGGCAGAGTTTGATGCAGTACTCGTTCCGTGACTTTCCGAATCGAAGAAGACGTTAACAAAATTGCCCTTCGGGTCTATGGGTGGGAGTAGAGAGAAGTAATGCCCAGTTCTCCCACTTATGTCCATTCCGAAGGCTAAAATGCCAGCACTGAAATCCGGAACACCGTCATGATCACCGTCGAATGTGATTATGTCCGTGCTGCCTACTTTGTGAGGAGCTTCGTCTGCGAAGCTGTGATCGTTCCAAGCCGGATCAGGATCAGGCCACTGGAGGCCTACCCCTAACGATTGCGAGGCATCATTGTTCAGTTTCGATCCATATTGTTTAAGGAAATTGTAGTACCCAGTTGACATGTCAACTACAACAGTATCGTATACGTTTGGGATTGTGGAGTCTACTACGACCATCGGGAAGTTGACCGTGACCGTGTCACCGGAGACGACATCTTGAATTTGTTCTCTGAGAAGTCCGAAATGGTAGTTTCCGGATTTTGACAGAACTTGAGGTGCAACGTAATCATAGTGCAATTTGACAGATTCCACCGTTGGGAGTGCGGTGTCAATGTTAACATAACTCGCCGCATTCCAGACGTCGACGGTAAGGTTTTGGGTTTTCAGAAGGTTACCGACGCGATGTACTACAAGGCTTGTAATCGCTAATCCCTGTCCGTCAGGGTCGAATGAAATCGCTTGACCTGAACTGTCTCTGGCAACAGCTTGTTGAAGATCGGGGATACCAAAGTCGGTTCCCGTGTCAACAATAGCGATCGTGACGCCTTTGCCGGTTACTCCAAGTTGATTGACCTTGTCCGCTCCAATTATCTCCCTGACTCGGTACATATCAGCTGCGAGGTGGTCTGTGTAGACGTCGGCGTCCGGCTTGACTCGGTCAAAGCCTATTCGCACGTCAGGGTAAACATATGCAACTCCTTGGAGTGCCGCTAGTGAGAGAAGTTGATTCCCCTTCACTTCCCCGTACACGAAGAGCGGATTACTTGGTCGTCCGAATGGATACTCGCTTGTCATCACTTCATGAATTGATGAAACTCCACTCCCAGAATTTAGGGCGACGAAAACGTAGATTGAGTCCCCGATAATGTGGAGTCTAGAAGTCTTCTGACCATTAAGATAGTTTATGAGAAGTGGGTGAAGCCTTGAGATAGCGTCCTGGGAACTTAGCGCTGAACATGCGCCCATCATAGACCCAATGACAAGCACTATGACTAGAAACCCGAGGAGTTTCGTTGGACGCAAAACAATCTGACACTCGTCTTTTTCGTTGCTATTTCAATCTTGTTGCACGAGGGATTACGAGACCGACAATTGCCGATCTCTTGAATAACACTGAGCCAGCCAAAACCGCGAATTATCGAGCGTATGTTCTGATAAGGTTAGGCAAGCGAAGCTATTTCAATAGGTGTTTGTTAACATCAGGTCCCTGTTGTCTCATATGACAGAGATGCAGGTGGAAGCGAGTCTAGGAGATTCGCTCATACAGGAGTATGGCGTCAATGTTGATGCAACCGTACCAGCCAAATTGAAGACGCGGCTGCTAAACGACGCTAGAATTTTCCAAGTCACAAATTCATCCCTCAACGCCTACATTGTCGATACTCCACAAATTCGTAGAATTGCTTGTCACCCGAATGTTGTGGGAGCAGAACTTGAAAAATTGATGCTCGAGAGCGCCGAGGCGACTCTCAAAGCGATCTTGGAGCTTGCAGAAGTTGACACGAGAAGCGATGGTGTTCTCTTCGAGCAAATCCTACGGGCAGGACCTGGATATCAACTACACAACGCAGCGGAACAGTTGATCCCGAATGCGTTCAGAACCGTTAACATCAGGCCACGTTACACTCACACGTCGTACCGGGACCATGACGGATTTGTCCAGAAGCAGCTTGAGGTCGTCTTTGAGGATTTCAGTAGTTTACAGAAGAACAGTAACATTGTCCTAATGATGCAGGATACAGTTGCCAGCAGTCGTTCCGCGGTAATTAGCATCGAACGGGTACTGCACCATTGTGAAAAGGTTGGATCCCACATTCGTAAATGGGTAGTCTACGGCTTTGTATCTCTTGAGGGATTAAAATTGTTGGACCGCATCGCCCAGAGCTACGGCATTCCCTTAACATGTTTTGCTCTTGGAAACCTGACAGCCCTGTGCTCGAATAATTACGATATGCCACTCTTTGGCGTAGACGAATCATTATGGCAAAGAGACCAGTCAATCCACAAAATCGGAGCGCTTGTAGACCGAAAAACCTTCTTGGAGTACCTCCCCGAATTCATCCCCGGCGCCGACCAACCGGGCGACTGGTCGGCTAGGCAGAGTAGATTATTCACAGGCACCGGGTACGAGGATGGAAATATCGACGGCCATTTAGCGAACAGCATCCGACTTGTGGAGAGCCTTCGAAAGATAGGAACATTCGCTGACTGGCAAGATCGAATTGCCCGAACGGAACTTCAACTCATGAATGAGAAACTTGCCGACATAATGAGCGAGAAAGTGCGCGCGGCAAGAACCTGACGAGTCGTAAGTTACGGCGAACGTAGGTTTGGCAAGCAAGTCGGAAGAGCTCGGATTCAAAAATGTTGTAAGACTTGGCTATGTTAGCCTCTTCACAGACATTTCAACCGAGATGATTCTCGGCGTACTCCCATTCTTCATAGTCACACAGCTAGGAGCAACTGCGGAACTTCTCGGAATCATTGAAGGATCCGCGGAAGCAATAAACAACATATTCAGAGTCTTCACAGGAGTCTTAACTGATAGGCTGGGCCGCCGAAAGCCACTCGTAATCCTCGGATACGGCCTATCATCGGTATCAAAGCCCCTCTTCGCCGTAGCTTCAACATGGCAACAAGCCTTTACCGTTCGAGTAATCGACCGAGCCGGAAAAGGAACCCGTACCTCCCCGCGTGACGCCCTCATCAGTGACTCCGTAACCAAAGCACAAGCCGGCAAAGCCTTCGGAGCCCACCAATCCCTAGATCAAGTAGGCGCCGTGTTAGGACCAATCCTCGCCTTTCTCGCGGTCCCGTTCATTGGAATTCGAGGAGTATTCTGGCTATCGTTCGCACCGGCAGTTGTCTCTCTCATAATCCTCATTTTCTTTGTTAGCGACGCACGAGGCTTAGTCAAGCAACGGAGACTCTACGAAAACGCTAAAGACGTTCTCCGCAATCGAGAATTTGTCTTACTACTCTTAGCACTGGGAGTTTTCTCTGCTGGCGCATACAATTTTTCTTTCATCCTCCTCGAGGCAGGCAGGCTTGGTGTCCAAACGGATTATGTGCCCCTCGTCTACGCCTTCCTCAACTTTGCAACTGTGATAGTAGGATACCCAGCTGGAATTCTAGCGGATAGAATGGGAAAGCTACCCATGCTAGGCGTAGGCTACGTCGTCTTCATGGTAACCTCAATTACTGGAATATTCCTGACTCCAAATGTTGCGTCAGGATTTCTGATCGCATTCATTTTCGGAGCTTATATGGCAATTTCCGATACGGTCCAGCGAGCTAGCATCCCTGACTTTACAAAGCCTGAGCTGAAAGGAACAGCCTATGCACTGTATTATACGATGATAGGTTTCTGCGCGTTCATAGCAAATTCAATCTTCGGAGCCCTATGGACATTGCAAAGCTCGGCATCCGCGTTCGAGTTCAGCGTCGTCACATCAATCCTCGGAATTACATCACTACTCCTCTTCATGAGTCACACTAGGAAAAAATCGTATAGACCGTGAAATGCCCCATTTTGTTCGTCGTTAGAGTTTCTGACAATGCGGACAAATGTAACTAGCGGTGCTTCCTGTACGAATCTTCGCAATACGCGTCCTGCACACGGGACACGGTTTGCCTGTCTTGTACGCTACAAGAAAATGCTCAGGACCATAGTGCCCATTGCGACCATTCAGATCTCTTTCATACCGTAACCCGCCCAAACCAATACTCTGGCTCAAAACCTCTTGCATACTCTTGTGAAGAGCGTGAATCTCATTTTGAGAGAGAGTTGGAATTAATCGAAAAGGATGGATTCGTGCTTTGAATAATGGGTCTTGAACGTACACATTCCCGATTCCGGAGATATTCTCCTGATCCAATAGGAAAGTCTTGATTGCCCCCCGTCTACCAGATAGGAGGGAGACGAACTTCTCAGCCGTAAGATTCTTGTCAAGAGCGGAGATCCCTAACTTACCGGTCATACTGTGCTTGAGCAAATCTTTCTCGGGTACCAAGTGAATGTATCCGAACCAGAAGAAAGAAGCCGTTAATGCGCTATCATCCTTGAATGTGACGCGGAATTGATACTTCTGCGGAATCGTAGCCTCATTC
>Ga0187778_10003255_pt1 | contig 10953 bp, 9 predicted proteins | sample 1015_Q2_SP5_20_M_FD_132418 | JGI IMG/M metagenome (GOLD analysis project Ga0187778, IMG submission 132418) | Tropical peat soil microbial communities from peatlands in Department of Meta, Colombia - 1015_Q2_SP5_20_MG | ecosystem: Environmental > Terrestrial > Soil > Wetlands > Peat | place...
TGGCCGCCTCGGAGCCTTCGCTTCCCGAGAGCGCATGGGGGCCTCCGGGAGTTGACGACGTCAAGCCTGCGGTCGTTGCCGGGGTAACTTGCCCATCGCAGCAAGTGATCGAAGGTGCAGGGGAACGGGTGAAGCAGTTGGCCGACAACATCGCGAAGTTTGCCGCGGTCGAGGACATGCTGCACGAGCGCCTCGATAAAGTTGGCAGGCCTATCACCAAGGAAGATCGCAAGTTCAATTATGTGGCCACCATCACCGAGGAACCGCCCGGTTTCCTGCAGACCGACGAGTACCGCGATTTACGGTACGGCTTGACCGATCTGCCTGACCACATCGCCACCACCGGCTTTGTGGCTTTGGCCTTAATTTTTCATCCTGATATGCGCGACAGTTTCGATATGGCTTGCGAAGGGCTTGGAGATTGGCGCGCGCAGACCGCGTGGCTGGTGCATTTTCAACAGCGCGACGATAAGCCGAATCGTTTCGCTGACTATGTCGTGGGCACCGAGCACTATCCCATAAAGCTGAAGGGACGCGCCTGGATCACCGCCGACAATCTGCAGATTGTGCGTATCGAATCGGACCTCACCAAGCCCTTGCCCCAGCTCTCTGTCGAGCACCAGATCGCTGACTATGGCCCAGTCCAATTCAAGCAGCAGAACGTGGAATTGTGGCTGCCGCAGAGCGTTGATATCTACCTGGAATTAAATCGCCGGTACTATTATCGGCGGCACAGCTTCGATCACTTCATGCTGTTCTCGGTGAACTCGATTGATAAGACCAAGATGTTCAAGTCACCCCAGGAGCCGCCGGGCGCCAACAATTCCACTGGTGCGCCGATGCCAAACCCTTAAACCGGCAAATAAGGTGACGTTCGGAATCATGCCGACGCGAGTTTTGCGTTATTGAGTTCAACGCTCTACCGGCAAAAGATAACCGGGATTGTTGGCGAGCGCACCGCCCAGAACTTCCTGGTCCAGCTGACGTGTGTCCCACGAAATGACCGAGGTCGGGGTAATCTGAATCGTGACATCATCAAACGATGCGAATGCCGCCCCCACTCTTGCGTCCGCGAGTGCGGCGGCGCTCAGATACTTTCGGTGAATCCGCTTATTCCATCGCCCTGCCGGATCGCCCGTCAGGATTTGCGCGGTACCCACGACAGTGGTTCCCCGTGAAGCCGCGACATCACGTGAATCGATCATGATCGAAACATTTGAGTTGGCTTGCAGGTTTCGTGCTTTGTGACTACCAGCGGCTGTGGCTACGTACACGCACGTTCCATCGAACAAGTACCAAACGGCCACCATGTGAATGGAGCCATCCGGATTCTGACTTGCGAGTGAGGCAATATATCGTCCGTCCAACAACTGCCTGACCATCGCATCCGAAAGTGATGCCATAAAGGACAGTCCCTCCGCTGCCAGACATTAGCACAGCCAGTTTTTAAACTCGAATGCTTAACGATTCTGAGCACATCCGTCACGAACTGCGCCCGGATAAATTAGTGGGAAGGAGTCAATATTTGCAAGGCCAGGTGTTGTCATTTTTCAAGGGGATACTAATCGCGATCCCGATTCGCGCGCGGCGTCAACCTTCGGGCGACAAACTCCTGTACGATTCCGGCTAGCGAACTCTCACCGATTTTGAGCAGCGAATTTTGCACCAGCAATCCGCCCGTGCGCTGGCCTTTTGGATAGTAAAGATAAGAGATACCGCCGCTGGCAAAGCTGCCAATAATGGTGGAATAATTCGGCTGCCAGCGTTGATTGTCTCCCTTGCATATCACAGAATTAGCCAGCGCGTAACCAATCCGCGATTTCGTACTGCCTGACCCTCGATAGAAGTATCGCGGATCCTGCTTTAGCAGAGTTGGCAGTATTGCGCTGCCAATGAATGTGCCCGAAAAAATGTCAGCGTAAGCCGCTCCGAAGCGTTTCCCATACCCCTGCATTCCCTGCCCGTATGCCGAGAAATCATCCCCTGCTTGTTCCAATCCGGCAAGAAACGCCGCGCCGATAATAGTGATGGGGTCTGTAGACGATCTCCATGCCAGCTTGAATTTCTGCCTCGCGTTGAGAGGAACGGGGTTAGGGTCATAATTAACATAAAAATTCGGGATGAAACCTAGCACGCGTTGCTGCTCTTCTATCTTGATCTGCTGTTCCGCGACCTCAACCGTCGAGCCACCCACACGCACCTCCGTCTCACCGCCCGAAACCACAAGACTGACCAGCGGAACGATGTAGAACTGTCCCGGCTGTAGCTCCCCTGTCACCTCTTGTGTGATGAATCCCGCAGCCGAAATTGTCAGATGGAACGGCCCCGGAGAAACTTGCGTGAAAGAGAATTCGCCATTGATACCTGAGCGAGCTTCTTGCGCTGCCGATTGCCCCGGACGGGTGAGCCTTACCAGGGCTCCGACGTTGACCGCCCCCGACTGATCTTCAACCGTTCCGGAAATGGCAGCCGCTTGTTGGTCTGCCGGCGCTTCACCCGGTGCTGCCTTCGTCGAGTTTGAGTCGTCCGCAGCCGACTTGTCTTGCGCCGCGGGTGGCTGTTGAGACTGGGCATTCAGAGCTACGGCAAACCCGGGGAGAACCAGGCAAAGGCCAAAAGACCAAACACCAATCGATGACACGAGCCACCGGCGACGGTTGGCGGCGTTAGTTGCTTTGTTCGGATACTGGCTCTCTAAGCGCACGGCGGCTACAGTTTTCCCCTCAGCTCTGTTTTCCACTTACCTGGAAGATGAGATGGTGGTCGCGCAACCGCGGATTCACCATTCGAGGCCAAGCCAAAATGCGCTGGGCTCCTCCTGTCAAAAATGGAAAGTGATTGATGATAAACATGTTACGGAAGCCACAATTCATACGTCAATGTACGTCAGTAAATGTACGTCAGTAATAGAAAGTGACGGATTTATAGCCCATGCCCTGAGCGCTGAAGCAGCCATTTCAACAAGACCCCTCGAATCAATGAGTTTGAGGACGACGTTTCACCCCTCAATTTGCCCATGTCAGGGCCGCCGGAGTATATAACCCAGGACTAGATGCGATGTTCTTCCGATAGGTCCTTGCAATAATCGTGGATCTTGGCGCGGTCTTCCGAGGGTGTTCCGAAGAACTCGAAGCCGTGTTGCAAACGGTCGCGCCAGCGCACTACCGCGCGCAGCGAGACAGGCTGGGGCATGCCAGGCATTAACAACTGGAGATTCACCATCTCTCCGACTGTCAGTTCGCTCCCGATGATCGCACCCAAGCCGCCTTCGCCAATCTGATTGCATAAGCCGTTCACCTGGAAATGCCCGTCAGGACCGAGGACCTGCACACTAACGTCGAGTTGGGTGCGATACCGTGGGAATCGACGGCTGCGACGCTGGTCTGGTGATGGCGGCGGCCCTGCCAAGTTCATGTTCTTTATCTCACGTTTCGTCGAGGCAGCTGGGGCAATGGCCTGACTTCAGGCCGCAGGAACTAACAACAGAAGCCTTGCCGAGCAGTTGGGTGTGGCGTTCTTCTCATGGCCCTCAAGCCTTGTCGGTCTCGCTTCTCTTGGCAGCGTCGGGATGAATTCCACGCTCAATCATTGCCAACTTTTCCTGATGTTCCAGAACCCGGTTAATGATCTCGTAGATACCCCACACAAGAATCGCTGCAATGGGAACCAGCCAGATGCCGAGTGAAGCAATGGATTGCATGGTAAGAACTCACACTGTATCGCCAGTTTCGGCTTGAGGCAAGGTGCTTCAGATAACAACAGAGATTCATCCCCCGGCTGCTGTGACTGCGGGCGTGACGCACTCGGGCCGCGGACCAGCCAGGCACGCTCTCCGCGGCAGGCGAGTCCTTAACGGTTGCTCCCCACGCAGAATCCGGCTATATTGTCTGACCTTAAAGTGCTGCTGGTCCTGGCAAGCGGTTAACCGAACCGGAATTCCTGAGAGGGACCTTGCAACTACATCTCGACAGCCGTCCAGTAGGCGATGTCACGGTGGTGCAATGTACCGGTCGCATCGTTGCCGGCGCAGAAGCGCAGTCCCTGCAATTCCTGCTCGAAAAAATCTGGTCCAGGCATCGCGAGGCGGTCCTCCAGCTGGAAAAGGTGGAATTCGTCGATAGCAGCGGACTAGGCGCCCTGGTACGTCTGCTTTCCAGCGCGCGCTCCAATGGCTGCAATCTTAGACTTTGTGGTTTGCCACAGCAGATGCGAAAGACGCTGGAATTGACCAATCTGCTCTCGCTCTTCAACACCTACGATTCCGAAGCGGAAGCAATTGTCGCCGCTTACCTTGGCTCACATTCTTCCGACGCTTCCAGCGGCAAACAACTCAGCATTCTCTGCGTTTACGATTCCGCCGAGGTGCGCGCTCTTCTGGGAGAGGTCCTTTGCCGCGCCGGGTACCGGGCTGTTACCACCGGAAGCGTGAGTGATGCAAAAATTCTTCTGAAGGCGACCAAGGCAAAGTTCATCATCGTCGGTGCGAACCTGCAGTCTGTGCATGGCGCGTCCACGAGTAAGGCTTTTGCCGAGATCGATCCAACGGTGTCACTCATCGTTCTCGAGCCGGGTTTCGAAGCACAAGAACCCGGCGAGGCTGCCACCAAACTACTGGAAATTATTCGTAGCCGCACCGCTGGCACCGCCTAACCACTCGACGGGTACAACGCCCCGATGCTCCATTAGCGCTAGGAATCTAGTGCACTGACTGCCCGCCTGAAGAATCTAGAAGATCAGCTTCGCGCCAAATAACAAGTGCCTTTGCGCGATTCCGTCGTACGTGGTGTTGCCGGCGAATGTTCCTCCGCCGTTGTTGTTGAATTCCGTGCTCCCGAATCCTGCCAGGTTGATGTCTCCGATGGGAACGCCGCGGAATTGCGTGTTCATCACGTTGAAAGCGGTCGCCTGGAATTGCAGCGTCAGCCTTTCCGTCAGCTTTGCATTCTTGAAGAACGCCAGATTTGCTGTGCTGATCGCTTGTCCGCGATACAGGCTTCGTCTGGCGCCAAGGAATGGCGAGCCCAGGATCTTGGCTGCGGTCGGATCGTTCTGGATCCAGTGCGCGCCGCTAATGGGCGTTACCGCGCAAGGTGAACTCCCGGCGGAACTACCCAAGCATGGGTCACTCACACTTACCAGCGTGCCCAGCGGAAGGGCCGTTCCGTTCGCCGCCAGGCAGGTGGCCGTTGTCCCATCACAGTACTGTCCGACCGTGATGAACGGCTGCGCCGCGTTGTTTAAGATTGGTCGGCACTCATCAATCCCTCCACCCGAGAAATTAGTAGGATCGCACAGCGATCCCGGCTGCTGGTTTTCCACTACGGTAAACGGTTGGCCGCTGGTATACCGGTAGGTTGTGCTCATCTGCCATCCACCAAAGGCGTGGCCCAGGATTCCCTTCCCCGTCCTGTAGAACGGCAGATCGTAGATGAAAACCACTCCCACAACGTGCGGGAAATCGTATCCGCTCAGGCCTTTCTCCGCTCGCGAAATATCGAAAGGGTTCTGGGCGTACTGGTTGGTGTTCCCGCCATATCCGCCCAGGCTTTGCGTCGAAGAAAAGGCTTCGCTCGTGTTGTCCAGCGCCTTACTGAACGTGTATGTGGCGTTCACGGTCAGCCCGTGCCAGTTTTGCATACGCAATTCGCTCTGCAGTCCGTCATAGAACGAATATGCCGTCGTCGCGTATTGAACGTCATCTGTCAGATTGCAATTGGCATAGCCAATGCCGCTTGCAAACCCCGGGGCAGCGGGGTTGCTGCACGGCTTCAGACCCGCGGGAATCAGGTTCCCGAATCCCGCAGCAATCAACGGTCCGAGCGCCGGATTCCCGTCCGTGGCCTGGAAGTTATGTACCGTGTGGTTCCCCACGTAACGCACCTCCGCCGCCACTTTCGAATTGATCTGCCGTTGCATTCCGAAATTCCACTGCTGCGAATACGGCGTTGCGAAGTTCGGAGCAAGTGTGGCCTGTCCACGGTCCCCGGGGTTCCCTCCGGCCGGAGCTTTGGGAATCAGGAAAGCCTGAATCGCCGCCGTGTTGAAGCTGCCTCCAGTAGGAAGTCCGGGAATTGCATTCGCGGGAAAGTTGACGAAATCAACGAATGGCGCACTACCAGCGACGTTCGAACCCAGGTTGTAGTACTGGAATTCATAGGCGATTCGGAATCCGCCGCGGAACACAGTTTTGTCGTGTCCGAAAACGCTCTCGAAGACTCTGGGCGTCCAGGCAAAACCCACCACCGGTCCGAAGTTGTGGTAGTGGTTGGGAACTGATGCGACAGTAGTCTGGCTCAGCGGCAACGCCGTGCTCCAGAACGGGTGTGGACCGGTCTGTTGTGTCACCGACTGATCATGCAGGAAATTCACTGCCTGTTGGTAGAACTCCCATCGCAATCCCAGGTTCAGGGTCAGGTTATCTTTTATGCGCCAGTCGTCCTGGGCATAAAACGCCAGATCGTTCTCCTTCAACGGCACATTGAAAAGCCCGTTTGCCACCTGCACGTTCTGCGGTTGATTAGCTACCAGCGCGGCAAAGCTCGGAAAGGTGTAAGCCCCGCTGATATTGAACAAGCCAATCTGTGGCGAGCGTTGCCGGTCGTACTGTCCGCCGAACTTAAGCAAGTGCGATTTCTTTACCCACGAAGCATTATTTTGCAGCTCATAAACGTTGATGATTCGGCCTTGCGGAAATATCTGGCCCGTCCCAAATGGAGTATCAGTGCTGTCGCTGCCGGCAAACGAAATTTGCGGGAAGCACCCAACCAGACTGCTGGTCAGGCAATTCGGAAATCCGCCTCCCTCAAATGCCAGCCGGCTTCGCGAGTAGCCAAAGCGGGTCTGATCGAGGAGTGTGTTGGAGAAGTTATGGGTCAAATCGATCCCAACATCCTGGCCCCGGCTCGGCTCGTTAATAAAGTTGCCCGCCGCAAAGGGTGGAAATCCTCCCGATACGTTGGTGAAGATGTCCTGCTGGAAAAGATAGCGCCCAAACAGACGGTCTTTAGCTGTGAGTTGCACATCTATGCGACCCGTCGCTTCGTAGTCGTTGAAGACCGTAGGCGCAAAACGCGTCAACGCTCCCTCTTCTACGTTCGCTGTCACGCCGTTTACTGTCACTGGCACGGTCTGCAGATTAGAAAAGGTTGGATTCCCTATTTTGATCGCGGTTGGTCCAAAGGCCGCCAGGGCAGCTACTCCGGGACTGTCAGGAAAAGCCTTTTCCAGCGCCTGGATTCCATTCGCATCTGGAGTCAGCCCTGGGGCAGTCGATTGCGGCTCGCCACCCTGCCGCTGACGGTCAAAATTCGTCGATGCGAAAAACCAGATTTTGTTCCTCTTGATCGGTCCTCCGATCGTGCCCCCGAAACGGTTGTTGACAAACTGTGGCACGACTGGCTGTATGCAGCCAGTGGTGGCTGCGTTTTGTCCAGGTGTGCAAAATCCCAGCAAGGGGTTCTTTTCCTGGTTTTGCAGCGAGTCAAAGGTGTCGCCATCCCAGAACTCATACGCGGTACCGTGAAACTGGTTGGTGCCGCTCTTGAGAACGTAATTGACCACCGACCCGACATTCCGTCCATATTCTGCGCTGTAGTTGGTGATCACCTGCACTTCGGCAATCGCGTCCTGGTTTCCGAATCCGAACGAGGGGCCACCGACGGTATTATCGTTATTCGTCTGTCCATCAATCTGAAAGTTATTGGAGCGCGACCGCTGCCCGTTCGCCGAGACCTCTGCCCCGTTAGCGTTGCTGAATCCCGAATCTCCGACCGTCGCAATGCCCGGCACAAACAATGCCAGCGAATCGAACGTGTTGCCGATCGGCAACTGTGTCACTTTCTTCGAATCGAAGGTTGCCGAGATCTGATTGGTCGTTGACTCCACGATCGGAGCGGCGCCCTCTACACTGACTGTTTCAGAAACCTGCCCTACCTTCAGGTTCAGGGTTCCTAGTGCGGTGTCTTTGCCCACCACGACGGAAACTCGACTGGCCTCATATCTCTCAAAGCCCGGCGCGGTAATGACCAGCTCATAAGTCGCAGGCGGCAGTGATCGCAGCACGATCACTCCGGCCGCTGTGCTTGCGGTCCGGAATTCTTGTTTTGTGTCCATGTCCACAGCCCGGACATCGGCGCCACTGATCACTGCGCCTTGTGCGTCCTGCACGACCGCGGATATCGACCCGGTCACGATGCCTTGCCCCCAGGTAAACACTGCACAGCACAAGATCAGCCCTACGAGCGTAACGGTTGCGACGCGATGAACAGCGCAGTTCATAAACTTCTCCTCCAGAAAAAACAATGCTGGAAAACCAAGACATCCTGCCTATGTCACTGTCACGTGCAATTGCAGGGTTGTCCTGTTAAAGGGCAATCGCAGCGCCAAACTACTCGGCTTCAGGATGGAGCGCCTTTGGAGTCTCGCTCCGAAGAACCGCATTCCGCTGCCTCCCGATTTTGGGAGAGTGAATTGGATTCGCTATGAAATCTTGTTGAGTATCGGGCAGGGCTCTCTTAACACTTCCACAGTTCACAAAACACCTGTACAAATGCTCGCTTGGCAACGCCGAAACGCAGATCGTGTCAGGTGTGGGGGTATTTCGCTGCGGCTTTGGAGTGGCTTTTGGGTAAGGCAATCCATCGCAGGCAACGAAGGAACGCTTAGCAGTAACTGTCTATTACAAGCTTACTCTGCGGCTATGAGGAGATTATCGTCGATGAAGTGTCTCATGTCCGAGTCGTAATGCCGCACTACGCACTCCCGTCTCGCTGCTTCAGCATCCTTATCATTCCCCGCTCCACCAATCCAGGGAAAAACTGATAGAGCTTGATCATCGGATGCATGAACCACGGCACCACCACCTCCCGCTTGCCTTGTAGGTAGCCTTGTAGGACCGCGCGGGCAACGCGCTCCGGCGAAATTCCACGTATCGAGGCCGGCCGCACCTGCTTGTGCTCTCCGGCTCGAAAGGCGTTGGCGGCAAAATCCGTGCGTACATAGCCGGGACATACCGTCAGCACGTTGATGCCGTGCTTCTTGAGTTCAATCCTGGCTGCTTTCCCGATCGCATTCATCGCGAACTTTGTTCCGCTGTAAACAGCGTGGAATGGCAGCGGAATATGTCCCGCCACGCTGGAAATATTAATGATGGCTCCGCTGCCCTGCTGTTTCATCAGTGGGATGACTGCCTGCATCGCGCTCATGGCGCCAAAAAGGTTGGTTTCAAACGTGTCGCGGACCGCCGCCATGTCCACGTCCGCCATTGCTCCGAAATGACCTCGCCCGGCATTGTTTACCCAAATATCGATGTGCTTGAAGTGGTGGATCGTCAGCCCAACTACGCGATCAATCTCTTCGCGGTTACGCACGTCGCAGGCCAGCGCAATCGTGCGTTCAGCATGCCCAATGCCTTGTCGTGCCGCTTCAGCCCGGCCGGCATCCCGGGACAGCAGCACCACGCTCGCTCCTTGATCGGCGAAAGCCTTGGCGATCGCCTCGCCGATTCCCATCGACGCCCCGGTCACGACTACAACTTTTCCTGAAAGTTCCGTTGAATCCATGCCGTGCTTTTATTCTCTTAAGCGCCCTCGAGTCAAGGCCAGCACAACCCCATGGGCCATCCCGGCGTTGGCGTACAATCCAAAGATGTTCGCCTCGCTGCTCCGCGCTGGAGGCACTCGTTGAGCTCCCTTTTGCCTCTATTTCCACTCGACTTGGTTCTGCTCCCTGGCACTCCTTTGCCGCTGCACATTTTTGAGCCCCGCTACAAGGAGATGATCTCGGAGTGCCTCAAGAGCAATCAGGTCTTCGGGATTGTCCGAGCTCGCGAGCAAGGCGTGGCCGAAATTGGCTGCACCGCCGAAATCGTTACGGTGACGAAAAAATATGAAGACGGTCGAATGGACATCGTGACTGAAGGCCGCGACCGTTTTGAAGTTATGCAAATCAACCAGGAAAGATCTTTCCTTCAGGCCGAAGTCATGTATCTCCGCGATGAACCTGGTTCAGCCTCGGAAGAAGAAATCAGCAAAGTCCTCGAACTTCATGGCCAAATTATGAGTTTGGCCGGAGCCGCTCCCGTGGACGCAACCGAGATCGATCGTGAGCAACTCTCGTTTTTCCTCGCAGGCTCACTGCCGCTCGATCTCGATTTCAAGCAAACGCTCCTGGCGATGAAATCGGAACCTCAGCGCGTCCGGGCCATCATTTCGTTCTTTGAGACCATCTTACCTTCCATGCGCCGCACCGTGCATGTGCGCCGCAAAGCCGGAGGCAATGGCCATGCCGGTTAGCATGGCGGGCGTATAATCGAGGCAACGAAGCAGTTCTCCCTGGGGGTTTTCTGATCATGAGTCTTCCGCGGACGTTCGGCGAACTTCGCCACAGTCCCTTTTCCGAAGAAATCTTGCTATCTCGGCGCGTGAAGGACGAGCTGCGCGACAACCTGGTCGCAAAACTGCATAGAGGTGGTTCTATTTTCCCGGGAATTGTTGGCTACGACGACACGGTCGTGCCACAAATCGTCAACGCCATCCTCTCCCGCCACAACTTCATTCTGCTGGGACTTCGCGGTCAGGCAAAGAGCCGTATTCTGCGCGCCCTTACATCCTTGCTCGATCCCCAGATGCCGTACATCGCCGGCTGTGAGATTCACGACAATCCGTATGCGCCGATTTGCCGTCCTTGCCGTGAGCGGCTTGACAAGTGCGGCGATGCCACCGCGATCGCATATCTGACACCCGACGAACGGTACGTCGAAAAACTGGCGACTCCCGACGTGACCATTGCAGACTTGATCGGCGACATCGATCCCATCAAGGCCGCGCGTGGCGGCCACGAACTCAGCAGCGAGATGACGGTGCACTATGGATTGCTGCCGCGGGCCAACCGCGGAATTTTCGCCATCAATGAGTTGCCCGACTTGGCCGGGAAAATCCAGGTGGGCCTGTTCAA
>Ga0187778_10003259_pt1 | contig 10945 bp, 15 predicted proteins | sample 1015_Q2_SP5_20_M_FD_132418 | JGI IMG/M metagenome (GOLD analysis project Ga0187778, IMG submission 132418) | Tropical peat soil microbial communities from peatlands in Department of Meta, Colombia - 1015_Q2_SP5_20_MG | ecosystem: Environmental > Terrestrial > Soil > Wetlands > Peat | place...
ACCTTACGCAGTCTACTTGGTCGCACTCGGCGCTCTACGTTGGAAATGCGCTCGGAGTTCCAGCGCCCGACGAGGAACCGAAGGTGTTGATCGAAGCAGACCTTCGTGAGGGCGTTCGTGCGGTGCCGCTCTCCCAATATGCCGGCCATCACACTCGCATCTGTCGACCGATGGGCCTCTCCTCAGAAGACCTGCGAAAGGTAATTGAGTTTGCCGTCGCGCGCATCGGTGAGGCGTACGATCTTAAGAATGTGCTCGACCTCGCAAGGTACCTTTTACCAACACCGCCCGTACCTTCGCGCTGGCGCCGTCGGATGCTCGCGCTCGGAAGCGGCGATCCGACGCGCGCGATCTGCTCGACGCTGATCGCCCAGGCCTTCGAGGCCGTGCGCTACCCGATCCTGCCTCTGTACGTTCCTCAAGTAGGAGAGCATGCGGACGATGTGCACGAGGAGCTCCTGCGCATCCGCCACCATAGTCTGTTCGCACCTCGCGACTTCGACATTTCCCCGTACTTCGCGATCGTCAAACCCAATCTCGTGCAGGGCTTCGACTACCGCAAGCTACACTGGGTGGAAGATGCTCGTTCCGCGAATGAATAGAGACTTTCCGAATCCAAAGTTGGAATTGCACACGGCCGCCCGCTGTGCGCGGCAAAACTCACATCGAAGGCCATCCGCTGAGGAGAGCCGTGCGCGACGTTTGGATCGCTTGCGGTCATCGCTTTTCGCCGAGTTCACGCATCGACGAGGACCTCAAAGCCACCATAGATCAGCCGCTTGCCGTCGAAGGGCATCGGGTTAGCATCGAGCCGCAGCCGGGGGTCGGCCATCGCCTTCTTCATACAGCGCGAGCGAGAAGGCGGACGTTTTGCGCTGGTGAAATTGACTAGCAGGAAGGCCCCTGTCACAGTGTCTGCTCTCGTCGATGCATGGTCCGTTTTGTCGAGGGCACAAATTGCGCCACTATTCTTCACTGTCGTTATCGATCGTTCTGGCGTTCTTGGTTGCCGTGGTCGATGGGGCACAGGCGGCAGATTTCACAGCCGAGCAAGTGCAGGCGCTGCTGGCCGAGGCGAGCGTCGAGAAACCCATCGACCTGTCTGGCAGGGATCTGTCCGACTTGGATTTGAGCAACCTGCAATTCAAGAGAGCTCGGTTAGTGGGCGCAAACCTTTTCGCTACGCGCTTGGTGTCGTCCAACCTGGAAGGTGCCGACCTGAGAGGCGCGAATTTGAATGGTGCATGGCTCATGGGTACCAACCTGTCCCGCGCAAATCTCGCCGGCAGCAGCCTGTTGAGCCTGGTCATCCTAGGTGGGCAGATCGAGCAGCGACCGAACTTCGCAGGCGCCGATCTCTCGGGTGCACGCGTCATCGCCGATTTGCCGGGGGTCAACCTGAGTCGCGCCAATCTGAGCGGAGCTAAGCTGGGCGTCGATATCAGGAACCAAGGAATGGGCCAAATGCGCACTGACTTGAGTGGCGCCGACTTGAGTGGCGCCGACTTGTCTGACGCCGACTTGAATCGGTCTCTGCTGTCGTTCGCCACTCTCACCGGAGCGAACCTCTCGCACGCTAACCTATTCCGCGTGAAGCTTGTCGGGGCGGACCTCGGAGGCGCCGACGTGACAGGAGCCGACTTCAGCGAAGCGGACTTGGAGGGTGCAATCTTTAAGCAGGTCTTGGGTTTGGACCGGGCAAAGGGGCTGGATCGCGCCGTCAATCGAGATAAGGCAATCTTCTAGATCGCGCCACATTCGTCGGATAGGCCGAGGCGGCGCCAAGCTCGGGAGCCCCAGCGGGCCCGAGTTGCCGCGGAGCGCGCAATCTCTGTGGCGCCAGCTCGCGTTTTTCAGTGTGCATGACCACACGAGCGCGCGTACGCGAGGACTGACGGTGGCCTTGGCTGGCAGGACGCCCGATCCCGCTGCGCCTGTGCCAAGGCGCCCTTATGAGGCCAGCCCCGAGGACTTCGGGACCCCGGCAACGCTACTTAAGTGGCCAATCTGATCCGGGATCCCTCCAGTGCTCGCGAGACGGCGCGGAAGTTGGCTCTCTGACTTGACTCTAAATCGACGTCATGCTGGAATGACTTCACGATTCTTGATAGTCGAAGGGCCGCCAGGTCGAACGGCCCAGAAGTTGTAAGAAACGGCAGCGTCGCGGCATCGATTTGCGCAGCAGCCGTCCCTTCCGGCGTGCTCTTTATGCGCGCCAGCGGTGGGTAAACCAACACCGTGACAACGAGCGCCTATGCTCGCGAATTTTCGCAAACGGGCGCGTGCGGGCTCAACGGAAGTCGAGTTCGCGTTTCGGTGCTTCCCTTTAAGCGCCAGCAAGGCAGGGCAGGTCGAGGCCATCGCTTTCTCGACGGCCGTGCCGCCTTGGATTGAAATTCAACGAACTGGGAGGATGTAGAAGTGAACAACCCCTTAAAGCTGCTCTCGATTTCCGTGGGGCTAGCGGCGACCGTATCTGGGTCCGCCCTAGCCAACGAGGAGCTCGCGCAGCTAAGCGCGAACCCAAACAACTGGGCGATGCAAGCAGGCGATTTTGGCAATCACCGCTACAGCTCACTGCAACAGATCAACACGAGCAACGTTAATAAGCTACAGGTGGCGTGGATGTTCTCCACTGGTGTGCTGCGGGGCCACGAAGGCTCGCCGCTAGTTGTTGGCGACACCATGTACGTGCACACGCCTTTCCCCAACAACGTCTTCGCAATCGACCTGGGAACGCAAAAGATCAAGTGGAAGTACGCACCCAAGCAAGATCCCGCGGTAATTCCACAAATGTGCTGCGACACGGTCAACCGCGGACTCGCGTATGCCGACGGCAAAGTATTGCTGCAGCGCGCTGACAGTGTACTGGTTGCACTTGACGCCAACTCCGGCAAGGTGGTGTGGAGCGTCAAGAACGGAGACCCGAAGGTGGGTGCGGTCAATACGAACGCGCCGCACGTGTTCAAGGACAAGGTCATAACGGGGATAAGTGGCGGCGAATGGGGTGTGCGCGGCTACATCTCGGCCTACGACCTCAAGACTGGGAGCTTGGTGTGGCGTGGCTACAGCACTGGACCGGATAGCGAGATGCTTATCGACCCCAGCACGACCACCACGTGGGCGAACGGCGCAGTCGTGCCGGTAGGGCCGGACTCCAGCCTAAGCAGCTGGCAGGGAGATCAATGGCAGATTGGCGGTGGGACAACCTGGGGCTGGTACAGCTATGACCCGCAGCTCAATCTTCTGTACTACGGTACCGGCAATCCCAGCACCTGGAATCCGGCGCAGCGCCCTGGCGATAACAAATGGTCCATGAGCATCTGGGCGCGCGATGTTGATACAGGCAAAGTCAAGTTCGTGTACCAGATGACACCCTACGACGAGTGGGACTTCGACGGTATCAACGAGATGATCCTGGCCGATATCAACGTCAAAGGGCAGCCCAGGAAGGTGTTAGTGCACTTTGACCGGAACGGCTTTGCCTACACGCTAGATCGGGTCACGGGCGAGTTGCTCGTAGCGGAGAAATATGACCCAGCGGTGAACTGGGCTACAGGGGTCGACATTAACACCGGGCGGCCTCAGGTCGTGTCCAAGTACAGTACCGCGCAGAACGGGCCGGACGTTAACAGTAAGGGCATCTGCCCCGCTGCGCTGGGTTCCAAAGACCAGCAGCCCGCAGCATTCAACCCAACGACCAAGCTGTTCTATGTGCCGACAAATCATGTCTGCATGGACTATGAGCCGTTCGCCGTTGAGTATGTAGCTGGGCAGCCGTACGTGGGTGCAACGCTGTCGATGTATCCGGCTCCTGGCGGCAGCAACATGGGTAACTTCATCGCCTGGGACGCAAGTACCGGCAAGATCGTTTGGTCCAAGCCCGAGAAATTCTCAGTGTGGAGCGGGGCATTGGCTACGGCCGGTAACATCGTCTTTTACGGCACGCTGGAGGGTTATCTCAAAGCAGTCGATCTGAACGGCAAGGAATTATGGAAGTTCAAGACGCCATCCGGGATCATCGGCAATGTCTTCACCTACATGTATAAAGGCAAGCAGTACGTTGGAACCTTCTCTGGAATAGGTGGTTGGGCCGGTATCGGCATGGCCGCAGGTTTGGAGAAGGATCAAGACGGTCTGGGTGCGGTGGGAGGCTACCGAGAACTCAATCAATACACCGATCTGGGTGGGGTCCTGACCGTATTCGCTCTCCCAAACTGAAGCGTCGTACTCTTGCCTAAACGCAACTGGCATCCCGGCGTTGCCGGGGTGCCAGTTTTTTCCGGTGAAGGGTAGCCGTGAGAGAACACGCGACAATCAAGGTCGTCTGGTTGCTCTGGACAATATTATCTAGCGGTTGCGGCGCGGTCGCCTTAGCGGATGATCGCGTACAAACCGCCCTGTACACAGTAGTGGACGGATACAAGGTGGACGCCGAGACAATGGAGGGCTTTCGTGCCTGGCGAGCCGCCGCCTGCGACCGTTGCCATGGAGCCAATCAACAGGGCCTGGTCGGCCCGTCTTTGATCGAGAGCTTGAAAACCCTTTCTCGCGCGGACTTTGACAAAACCCTGCTCGACGGTCGGCTCGATAAAGGAATGCCGAGCTGGAAAGAGAGCAAGACTGTAATGGATCACCTCGCTCAGCTTTACGCCTATTTGAAAGGTCGTTCCGACGGCGCTATCACAAGAGCCAAGGTGGAACTGCTCAAATGAGAGCAGCGTTCGGTGTACCGGTCGAAAGTCCGGGACTGCGATTGCTGCCCCAACGCACGTGGTTGCTGATCCGGGTGCTTTTTCTTCTGGCATTGCCGCGCTGCCTGTGGGCGCAAGAAGAGGTGCTGCGCGTCTGCCAGGACCCCAACAATCTGCCTTTCTCGAACCTCGCCGGAGAAGGCTTCGAAAATAAGATCGCCGAACTGTTCGCAGCAAGGCTCGGTTGGAAGTTAGAGTACTTTTCGTTTCCGCAGCGGATGGGCTTCATCCGGAACACACTTCGCTTTAAGCTGCCCGGCGAGCAGTACCCATGCGATCTGGTGATGGGCGTTCCAGCTGGCTATGAGCAAGTGTCTTCGACACGTCCATACTATCGCTCGACTTATGTGCTGGTCTACCCGCAGGGTGGAAAGCTCGATGGCGTGCACAACGTAAAGGATCTGAGTGCGCTCGCACGAAGTGAGCTGGACGCCTTGCGCATCGGCACGTTCGATCGCTCCCCGGCGAGCGATTGGCTCCAAAAGCACGGGCTGCTGGACCAAGCCGTCCCCTACCGCATGCTTAATGCTGACCCTGACTATTATCCTGGCGAGATCATCGAGAAGGACCTCGCTGAGGGCAAGTTAGACGCTGCAATTGTTTGGGGCCCCATCGCGGGCTTTTTTGCTAAGCGCGTGTCGCAACCGCGCTTGGTGCTCGTACCACTGGCGTCGGAGCGCGCGATACGCTTGGACTATGAAATCGCCATGGGCGTGCGCTTCGGCGAGCGTGAATGGAAGGCTACGGTCGAGCGGCTGATCGCGGAAAATCAAACAACCATTGACCAGATCCTGAGGGACTACGGCGTCCCTCTGCTGGACGTTGACCAAGCTTCCAAGCCATGAATGAATTGGCAGGCTTCTTGCGAGCACAGAACTATTCGTGCATCGTCTGGGAAGCCGTCAAATGCTCGCTCGTCACCGTTCCATGAGTGCAGGAGTCATAGCTTTCACCGCGTTGTCGCTCTGTTGCGCACCAGCTCAGGGGGCTGCTCAAATCGATCGCGCCGAGCTCGGCAGATTGTCCCTGAGCTTGGTCAAAGTGGAAACCGCTGACGCGGATGGGCGGATTTCACTCGGAACCGGCGTTAGCGTTGGACCCGAACACGTGGTAACCGCCTGCCACGTCACGCGTCGCGCCGAGAGCATTCACGTCCAGCAGGGGGGAATTCAGTTGCTCGCCGTTGCCCAGTTACCCGACACCTTGCACGACCTCTGCCTCCTTTCGGTGCCTGGCCTTACCGCTCCACCCGCGAAGTTGGGCCACGCCGACTCGCTCAGGCTCGGCGAGCCGGTCTACGCGCTCGGCTTCGAAGGGGGACTCGCGCTGAGGGCACGGGCGGGTGTGGTGCGGGCGGTGCACGCGTACGACGGTGCGCGAGTCGTCGAGTCGACCACGGCCTTCACCTCCGGAGCGAGCGGGGGTGCGCTGTTTGACTCGGAAGGAGAACTCGTTGCCATACTGACCTACCGCCTGCGTGGAGACCGGCTTTCCTACTTTTGCGTTCCCGTGGAATGGTTCGCTCGCAAGCTCGGCGGGGATGACGCCTACGTTCCGGTGGCGCCCCTAGAGGGTGCATTGCCTTTTTGGCAGCAGCGAGTGCAGGAACTCCCGTTCTTTTTGCGCGCTCATCAGCTGGAGGCGGGCGGCGATTGGATTGGGCTACTCACCTTAACCGACGAGTGGGCAAGGATAGAGGATACGAATCCAGAGCCGTGGCTGTTCCGGGGCAAGAGCTTGGCCCAGACCCGAGACCTGCCTGCCGCGCGGCTCGCTTTCCTGCGCGCAGTTGCCCTTGACCCGATATCTGGCAACGCCTGGTTGCAGCTGGGACGCTTGTCGGCGCAAAATGGGCTGACCGAAGAGGCACAAGCGGCGCTCGCTGAGCTTAATCGTCTCAACCCCGAACTCGCGCACTGCCTCGCGCTCGTATTGCGTCCGGGGGACCAAGAGGATGACTCTGCGCTCAACGCTTGCTCGGCGATATAGCGTTGGGGAATTCCTGGCCGTGCGACCGTCGTCATTTGAACACACACACAGCGTCAAGGCCGAGTAGATAGCAGGCCGCCTGCATCTCGACGATTCGCTAGCTTCGAGCTGTACCAGAGAAGGCGTGCACGTTCTCCATCAAATCCGGATCGCGTCCATGGCGTGCGGGCCGTGATGAAAAGCTCAGGGCATGACTCAAGAGACGGCGCCGCTAACTTCAGCCTAACCCCAACCGGGATCGAACTATGATTACACTGGTCGAGAGGCTTCCGACTGTCCTGCTCTTACTGGTTACACCTCTGACCCTGTGCTTCGCTTCCGCCAACGATTTTCCGACCATCGAGCGCGTGCTCTTCGTTGACAATTGTGTCCGCGAGCACCCAAATCGGCCGCGCCAGGAGATGTTGTATAAGTGCTCCTGTGCGGTTGACGCGATCGCTAGTGAATTTCCTTATGACGAATACGTGGAACTCTCAACTTCTATAGACGCCAGTCAGATCGCGGGAAAGCGCGGCGCTGCGGTTCGTGACAGCACAGAAGGCAAGAGGATGAACAAGCGCTTCAAGGAAGCTCTTGCCAAGGCCTCTAGCGGCTGCATGATCCAGTAGTGGAAAGGCCGAGCACTGCTGCGCACCCCTGGGGCAGGGGCATTCAAAGCATTCGAGGTGTAAAGCGATCCAAATTGGTCGGTCGAATCCTCCCGTTCCATAGAGGTCCGGCAAACCGTCCCAAGAAGAGCCACCCGAACCGCTTCGTACTGGTCGACCGAAAGCTTTAGTCGCAGGAAGGGCTTCGCACTGGCTGCGCTCGACGTCACGTGGTTGGCGCGTGTCTGTTCGTAATCTCAGTGATTCGGCGCAAAGCTTGCGCACTCTGCCGCGTGTGGGTGCCGAACGCTTGAAAATCGTGTGGCATGTCTCCCCAGACATCGAGCATGACGTTCGCGCCCAGTGGCTGCCCAACCAACGCAAAATCGCGAATCATGTCGTGCAAGATCTCCCGTCCATCAGCCTGCAAATAAATCGGGGAAAAGCCACGCAGATCAGCGCAGGGCGGAGACAGCCCTTCCTCCGTCCATTCCCCGTTACCCCTGAGCCACTTGCCGAACTGGATTGCCATATAACCTTGGACCCAGTCATAGGGATCATTGCGGAACAGACTAAGGCCGTGATTGCCGATGTACATCCACGGGGACACGGCGATGCACAGAGCGGGCTGTGGTACGCCCTTGTCGCGCATGGCGATCAGGGACATTAGCGCTAGGTGGCCGCCTGCCGAGTCACCGGCAATGACAATGGACTGCAGCGGGTTGCCAGTCTCCAATAGCCATTGGTATGCACTCATCGCATCCTGCAACTGGGCCGGATGCGCGTACTCCGGCGTCAAGCGGGAATCGAGCGCAAAAGTCCTGGGGCTCGCTTCCGCGACAAGTCCAATGAGCGTGTCATGAGAAGTGCTCGAGAAAGCGTACCCGCCACCGTGGAGATAAAGCACCGTCCGCGTCGAAGGTCAGAAGCTCGCCTGGGAAGCGCGGGAGGGCTCGGTTGCGGAACAGGAACCGCCCGACAGGTCTAAGATAGGATTGTCGCTCAATGTCAGTTCGACATTCCTGTATCGTAGCGGTCATGAAGGCCGCAAGGAGGGTTCGCAAGCTCGTCTCTGATCGAAAACAGCAGGGACGAGCTGTGCCCTCACTGACATTTTCGTGCGTACGCTAACTCTCAAACAACGGGTGCAGATAGGCGAAGCCGTGTTCGCTGAGCAGGAACGGCGCTTCCGCGTTTGTCAACAATTCACTTCAGACTGTCGAGGTTAGAAAGATGGAAGACAAGGCCACGCACACCAGCTTGAAAGAGAAGGCAATCGAAGAACTGAAAGTCTTCTGGCTTATCACTTTGTATCTTGCTGTGTTCCTGGGTTCGTTCACCGTGTACCGCAGACTGATCCTGAAGGAGTTCGGGGTTACATATCTGCATTACGGGTTCGCCCTTATCGAGGCGCTGATCATCGCTAAGGTCATCCTGATCGGCCAGGCGTTTGGCCTTGCAAGGCGCTTCGAGCGCGGCCCCCTCATCTTATCGGTGATCTACAAGTCAGTATTGTTTGGCCTTTTCGTCGCGCTGTTCAGCATTCTTGAACATGTCGTCGAAGGGTTGTTCCACAGGGAAGACTTTGCCGCCATCCTGCGCCATCTGACGGACATTGGGATCTACGAAATCCTCGCGCGTGTCATCATGATGATCGTCGCATTCATCCCGTTTTTTGCTTTTTGGGAGATCGGACGCGTCTTCGGTCCAAACAAGCTCTTCGCTCTATTCTTTTCACGGCGGAGCGAGATCTCCTCGCCTGGGACCCTTAGCTAGTGGGTTGGGGCTCGAGTACTGAACTACCATCCGCAGAGTCGATCTTGGGTAGATTCCCGTTGACTTTGCACACCGCGCCGTCTCAGGCAGGAATGGCTTCTAATCTGCAGAGCATGCGCCTTGTGCCGAGCTCGCGTTGAACTTTGAGCGTGAAGGGAGTTAAGCATGTCAACTTCCACTGTGCAGACTTATCGAGGCTCCTGCCATTGCGGCCAAGTTCAGTTTGAGATACGAACTGAGCTTAACTGCGTGAGCGAATGCAATTGCTCAATCTGCAAGCGTAAGGGATACCTCCATCACATGGTCCCGCCAGATCGATTCCGTCTTGTCCGCGGAGAGGATGTTTTGACGACGTACAGGTTCGGAACCGGACGCGCGCTCCACCACTTCTGTCGTCATTGCGGCGTCGCTTCCTTCTATCGTCCTCGCGCAAACCCCGAAAATTACATGGTCAATGCGCGCTGTCTGGAAGGCGTCGACCTTGACGCTTTGCAGCGAGTACGTTTCGATGGTCTCAGCTGGGAGAGCCATCCCGATGCGCCGTATACTGGGATTTGGCGGCTTTAGTAGATCCCATCGCTTGGGCCAGAACGTGGTCATGCTCCTCTACTTGAGATGCAACCACAGGTCACTGACTCGATCCGGCGGCGCGCACGAGGCTGCCCCGGCTCTAGGAGGTTACTGTACCGGAGCTTACTCGTCTCCTTACGCCGTCACCCACGCATGCCGTGGGGGTCTGAAGGTGATCGCGATAACGATGGCGCCGAGAGCGATCGCAAACGAGCCCGCATACAGCCACGTATAGCTCGCAAATTGATCGAAAATCCAGCCACCTACCAGTGGTCCAATCGCCATGCCCAGCGTTGAGAGCATTGTCGCCGCACCGAATGTGGCCCCCATTATTCGCGAGCCGAAGTACTGCCGGATCAGAATAGCGTAGAGCGGCATGACGCCGCCATAGGCGAAGCCAAAGAACAGAGACAACGCGTAGAGACGCACAAGGTCGTGCGTGAAGTCGTAGAGGATGATAGCCAGGGCCTGTGCGCCAAGACCGGTTATCAGCACCGGCTTGGCGCCGACCCGGTCGGCGAGCAAGCCAGAGACGATTCTGCCCGCGAGCGCGCCCAATCCTGCAACGCTGAACACAGTGGTGGCCGTAAGCGCCGGGGCGCCGCAGACCATCGCGTAGCTCACCATGTGGAAGATCGGCCCGGAATGCGCCGCACAGCATGCGAAGTAGGTGAACGCAATTGCCGCGAATTGCGGAGTTCGTAGGGCCTGCGCCACGCTGAGACCCGCCGCGGCATCGGCCGTCGGCTCTCCTTCTTTGGGCGGGACCGGGGGCCGGCGCAAGAACAGCGCGGCAGGGATGACAACGATCCAGGCGATACAACCGAGTGCGAGCATGGCCGTTCGCCAGCCGTGTCCTACGATGAGCCATGTCGCGAGCGGTGCCACTGTCAGCGCGCCCACGCCGGTTCCCAGCGAGACCAGAGAAACCGCGAGGCTGCGGTGCCGAATGAACCAGTTCGAGGTGGCCGCGATGAGTGGGGCGTACGAGCTGCCTGCCCCAACGCCAACCATGCCGCCAAACAACAACTGGAATTGCCAAAGCGCTTCCGCCTGGCTCGCAGCGGCGAGGCCGGCGCCGAGCAGAGCACCGCCGGTTAGCACGACGGCGCGGGTGCCGAAGCGGTCGGAGACCGCACCCCAAGCGAAGGATGAAATCCCTAAACAGAGGAAAGCAAACATCGAGGCTGCCGAGATTCCGGCCCGGGACCAGCCCATCGCGACTGACACCGGTTGTAGAAACACGCCAAGCGACATCAGCGCTCCGAT
>Ga0187778_10003260_pt1 | contig 10942 bp, 10 predicted proteins | sample 1015_Q2_SP5_20_M_FD_132418 | JGI IMG/M metagenome (GOLD analysis project Ga0187778, IMG submission 132418) | Tropical peat soil microbial communities from peatlands in Department of Meta, Colombia - 1015_Q2_SP5_20_MG | ecosystem: Environmental > Terrestrial > Soil > Wetlands > Peat | place...
GGCCTTTACGGACTTTACTGAAAAGTAATCAACTTACCGCGGGTATTCTTTCACTTTTCCATCTACTGCGACCGCCACATATTTTCCGGTCTGGACATCGCGGAACTGCACTACTCGATGACCATCCCTGGCCAGCTGTCCCCATCGGCTGGGCTTGTCCGCGTTCTGCTCGATGGCTTGATACTTCCGTCCGTTCATGTCGAAAGTGAGCGTTTTAAGGCGCTGGTAGCTGGTACGCTTCACGGGGACTCCTTGCCTGGGAGGCTGACTGTTCCCTGGCTGCCATCTGCTCTGCAACGGAGCTCATCAAGTCGAGATCAAGCACATTTACCACCCTGAGGTGGAATTCGCGTGATGCGGACGCAACAGTAATCCCAAATGCGCCCGCAACATTATCGCGCATCCCACCGTTAGTATCGCTGGTTCTTATCAACGAAGGTTCGTTTGCGTCTCTGACGGGTCCCATGTTGGAATGCAAATTAGCAAGCGCTGGGAGCAACAATGGCTCATCGTGTGTGCCCGTGGTGGCTGGGGTATTTCTTGCTGAATCCGTTTCGCCGGATCGGACAGAACCCCCAAAAGCTTCTTGCTGCTCACGTTCGGAATGGTATGACGGTACTAGAGCCGGGACCCGGCATGGGGTTCTTCACACTGGAGCTGTTGCGAATGGTCGGCGATAAAGGCCGTGTCATCGCGATTGACATTCAGCCGAAGATGTTGGCCAAGCTAAAGCAGCGCGCAACGAAGGCTGGCCTTGCGGATCGACTGGATGCGCGCCTAGCTTGTGCAGATTCGATGGGCATTACCGACCTGCGTGGTTCAGTGGACTTTGTTTTGGCATTCGCCGTGGTCCACGAGTTTCCAGATGCGGCATGTTTCTTTTCCGAAGTCGCAATGTCTTCGAAATCCGGAGCTGCGCTTCTTCTGGCTGAACCCAGTGGTCACGTGAAAGCTGCGGAATTCGAAAGGGAGCTCCAAGCTGCGAGCCAGGCCGGCTACATGGTGGCCAGTCGCCCGGACATTTCCCGAAGTTATGCAGCGCTGCTGAAGAAAGTTTAGAACCCGGGCCCAAGGACGAGATCCGGGACGATTTTCTTACCATCATCCCACTTTGGGTAGCAGCCCGCCCAACCGCCTTTACCCAGGGGTGAATTCACGCCTAAACAGGAGCTGTTCATCCCACCTGTTTACTACCTTGATTCGTATCAAGGGTGGTTCTGGACAGTGACACTTAGCCTTTCCCTTGCAGCATTTCTACCACTCGATCGAAATCCTCGAGGCTGCCGTATTCGATCACGATTTTCCCTTTTCCTTTGCGATCGTTAATTCGTACTCTGCATCCCAAGACCTGTTCCAGCTCGGTCTGGATCGCTCTTACATTGGGATCCTGCCATCGTGCCCCGTTTTCTTTCTCAGGCGCGGAGTCACCCGGAAGGTTCGCATAATCGACAAGCGCCGTTAGCTGCGCCACTGACAGCTGTTTTTCAACCGCCTCTTTCGCGAAGTGTGGAATGCTTTCCGGGTTTGTCAGCTGCAGCAACACGCGCGCTTCGCTGAAATCCAGCTTGCCGGCCGCAAGGAGTTCCTGAACCTCGGATGGAAGCTTCAGCAGGCGCATGTAATTCGAGACCGACTCGCGCGAGCAGCCGGTCTTCTGTCCGATCTGCTCCTGGGTGAGACCGAAGTCGCGGCTGAGGCGCGCAAACGCCTGGGCTTGCTCCAGGCAGTTCAAGTCCTGGCGTTGCAGGTTCTCGACAATGGTCATCTCCGCGGCTTGCTCGTTGGAGACCTGCCGCACGATCGCCGGAATCATCGTCTCACCTGCCAGTTTGGCAGCGCGGCAGCGCCGTTCACCAAGAATCAGTGTGTACCGCCCGGAGGACGATGGGCGCACCACAATCGGCTGCACAATGCCGTTGGCGTGAATGGATTCCGCCAGTTCCTCAAGCGCCTTTTGATCAAAGTTTCGACGCGTCTGATAGGGGTTCTCGTCGATCTGGTCTAAAGCAATGCGGGAAACTATATCGGCGGGCTGCGCAGCGCGACTCGCTGGCCCCGAGCTTCCTATTGTAGTCACCGGAACACTCGGCGGCACAACAGCGGGGTTCGCCGCTCCCATTACGACTGTCGGCTTTGCGGGCAGCAGGGAATCCAAGCCCCGCCCAAGAGCTCTGCGCTTTTCCGAGGCTTTGTCTGCGCTTATTACGTTATCCATCCCACTCTCCATTTCTATTGTGATCTGTTATCGATCCTGAATATTGATCGTGACTAATTTATTCCGCTCGGTAATCCATCGTTTCCAGCGTGGAGCATTGACGACCTGCTTTTCTTCCACCGGCTCGGACATTTCAACCGGGATCTGCGGCAGAAGGCCGCTGCGCTCCAGGACTTCTTTCGCCAACTGGATGTAGCTTTCTGCGCCGCGCGACCGAGGGTCATAGATGAGTGCCGGCTTGCCGTGGCTGGGTGCTTCGGCCAGACGAACGTTGCGAGGGATTGTCGTCTTGCACAATTTGTCACCGAAATATCGACTCAATTCCGCCGTCACCTGCTGTGCCAGGTTCGTGCGGTCATCGAACATGGTAAGAACCACGCCTTCGATTGTGAGATCAGGATTCAGTCCACCGCGAATTCGCTCAACTGTGTCGAGAAGTTCCGACACCCCTTCCAGCGCGAAGTATTCGGCCTGCATCGGAATCAGCACTGCATCCGCGGCGACCAGTGCGTTCAATGTAAGCAAGTCGAGTGCCGGCGGGCAATCGAGAATGATGTAGCGAAAATGATCGCGCAACGGTGCAAGCGCGTCGCGCAAACGAAATTCGCGGCGCTCGGCATCCACCAATTCGATGTTGGCCCCGATGAGATTCTTGTGCGCAGGAAGCAGCCACAGTTGCTCCAGTTCCGTCTTTTGCAGCGCCTGCTCCGCTGAAGCAAGGCCCATCAAGACGTGGTAGGTGGAGATACGCTCTGTATGTTTGACGAAACCGAGGCCACTGCTGGTGTTCGACTGAGGATCACAATCTACGAGCAGCGTATTGAGTTCTGCCGCCGCGATCGAAGAGGCCAGATTAATGGCGGTAGTAGTCTTGCCTACGCCGCCCTTCTGGTTGGCTACAGCGAGAACGCGTCCCATTCAGTTGTTGGAGAACGCCGAGATGTTCGCAGCATAGTGCCAATTGCTGTGCATTGCAATGACGGAATTCGGTGCAGGTGATGAGTGAACACACATAAAGCGGAATTAGTGAGTTGGAAGATTTTTCATCGCCTGTTTCCACAGCGTTGTTCCACGTGGAACATTTCTGATGACGAAGAGCGGATGTTCCACGTGGAACATTTCAATGATCCGTCCGGAGCACGTCAGTACGAAGCACGTTGAGATCTAGCTCCGGCTTCCCACTCTCGCATCCTGCGGGGCGAACCTGTGATTGACTGCAGCAGAGGAAGCCTGATCCCATGCAGCCTGCGTCCCACCATTTACGAACTCGATACTTAATCAACTTGATTCCTATTCGTTGGTCGCGCACCTCCGATCATGAGCACCCGGCTAGATGACAACGGAATTGGTATCGGACTGGCCCAGCTGAACGTCGGCACGAGTTCCTCGGTTTGGCTGACCTGGGACTCACCAATCAACAGCACAAGCCTGCCTTCAGGAGCAACCAGGCGCATGGCGGTGCGGAGTGAGTTCTCGAAGCGCTCGACCGCACGCAGCGTCACCGTCTCTGCCTGTCCGGCGAACCCCTGAGCCCGAGCGGAGAACACAACGGCAGATTTCAGCGCAAGCTTACGGATCGCTTCGCGCAGGAATGTGGCCTTTTTTTGATTCGATTCAATCAACGTAAGCTCGATTTGCGTCGCCCAGATTTTGATTGGCAGACCTGGGAATCCCGCACCCGAGCCGAAATCCATGAGTCGCGGACCGGTCAGCCCGTCTTTTGCTCGAGCGTACGGTTGTCCCGACGGTATGGAAGGGAACAGGTGTCGTGCCGCGAACAGAGACTCCCCAAAGTGGCGGGTCACGATTTGTTCCGGCTCTCTGACCGCTGTTAGATTCACGCGATCATTCCAATGCAACAGCAGATCAAGATAAGCCGAAGTCTGCTGTAGCTGGACTTCGCTGAGAATCGCAGATTCTCGCGGCCTGCGATCATGTTCGAGTGCTGAATCTGTAGTGGTGGGAGCTGCAAGAAAAGGCTGCAGGAGTTCAGCAATTCGATCAAAATCCATGAGATTTGTCGCCAGGCACAATTTTTGGCCGGTCGAGGGTATTCAATCACATTGCAGGGGAGAGTAGCGATAAAGCCATGGAAAACATGATGCGGTGTCGCGATCAGGTTTAACTCTCGCCGACTCGCGTTGAGTCGTGATCCTGCAATGTCGCCGGATCACCGGTCTCGGTTCGGGCTTGACCGGCGAGCGCGGGCCTTACGGTAATCGTCGGCAGTTGTTCGATAGCACGGCAAACTGCTCTGCCCTCGGTTCGAGGACTTCGCGTTAAGTAAATCTCGATCACTCCGCGGCCAGGCTCTCGTTGACGCCTCTACCTCGTCTACCGCCGCGTCGCAGCTCGGGTCTCGTGTAGCGCGAAGATTCTCGATGGGCGGGTAATTCGGACCGTAGTCCGAAAGCCTCGGTTGGTAGGGAAGAAAGTCGTAAACAAGCTTGATCAGCCGCGATTGATGCCGTGTAACCCGCTCCTCGGCAATGAATACTTCGTAGCTTAAAAAATACGACGAAGCGGGTAGAACCAACGCTGGTCCAATGAAGTTCACATTGAGCACTTTCGCGTCAGGGAATTTTGGGTCAGGAGCTTCGTCAGGCCTGGGTAGAGTTTGTCGCGTGTCGGAAGTGAGTTCCCCTGGAAGAAAGCCGCCAGGCAGGCTGCTGGCGAGCGTGCTTGCCCCGCTTGTCTTCACATTGGTTGGAGCCGCGATAGCGGGCAGAGGCATTTGCGTCCCTGCGGTGGCCGTCGAGCCTCGGCTGTAGCCACTTCCGAGCAAACTGGCAGAAGGCGCAGGAGGCACCGCTGCAATGGCCATCGTGGTTCCACTGGATGCGCCATAACTGCCGGCACGCTGAACCACGGGAGCAGGTGGCACCACCCGCACGGAGCCGCCCGAAAACGAACTGCCAGCTCGGGCTCCCGAGCGAGAGACGCCTCCAGTGATTGATGGCGGAGGGGGTACGACATTAGCGCCCTTACCGCCAAGAAAGGTGCTGCCATAGCTTCTTGCAATTTGAACCGTAGGCGCAGGCGGTACGACATGAAGGCTGCCACTTCCTAGAGAAGCAGGGCGTAACCCAGATCGATCGAGACCATTGACCGCCGGTGCCGGCGGTACGACATGCACATTGCCATTCCCTAGAGAACCAGCGCGTAACCCAGATCGGTCGAGACCAGTGACCGTAGGCGCAGGCGGTACGACATGAAAGCCGCCACTTCCTGAAGAAGCAGGGCGTAACCCAGATCGATCGAGACCATTGACCGACGGCGCGGGCGGCACAACATGCACATTGCCATTCCCTAGAGAACCAGCGCGTAGCCCGCTTCGCTCAAGACCGTTGAGCGATGGCATCGGTGGTACGACTGCAGCTTCCGTGCTGACAAGAGTAGATCGCATTGTGCTCAACGTCAGCCCTCCCTCGCGGAACCGCACCTGGGGCGCTGGCGCGACGACTTGCAATTGGCCAATACTGATCTTGCCGCGCGTGTGGATCGACTCCGATACGGACGGCGCCGGCCGAACTACCGCTGGTGTGGCGAGTGCTGGTGCCGATGTTCGCGCCATTCCGGAGACTTCCGGCGGTGGCGCAACCGCGGTCGCGTCAAGCGCGGGGGTGGTCAGTTGAGTTCGTGTAGCCGCTGCAGCTGGAGCTACAGGCAGCGGGGTGTTCGCCGCGATCAAGCGGACCAGGCGAAGGTCACCTTTGAGGCTGAGGTTAGGAGGCGCTGGCGAAATCTGGGCCCGGCTGACCGATGCCCGCCGCACCACAAGGGCCTCCTGTTTCGTAAAAGCGAATGCTGGCCGGGAGCGTGGCGTGACGACTTCCTTGCCGTTCCTTACCGGTTGATATTCGGCGGGAAGATAATAAACCACGTCTGATTTGTTAAACCCATTCTGGGTGACGAGCCGCGGCTGGGAAATTCCAAATTTCAGAAGGGCCACCATCGCGATCAGCATCATTCCGTGCAGCAGTACGGAGTGACCAAATCGTTGCCAAGGCAGTGGCGATGGCACAAAGACATCTGGCCAGAATCGCGCCGGCCGCGAGGTCAGCTTCAAGGGGGCAAGCCGCGGAGGGAACAAAATGTCACTCAGGTTTTCCCAGAAGACGCGGTGCGCCGGTTCCATCTCAATCAGCAGCTTCGGCGGCGGTGTGGGCTTGACTAAAGTTGTCGTAGCGAGCACGTTGTCCGCGAGTTGCTGGACGAGCGCCAGATCGCCGTCATGAAAAGCGAATCGCTGGGAAGAGAAAACTTCCAGCAGGCCGACTACCTCGCCGTGCCAGGGAATCGGCGCCGCCAGAATGGAGCGAATTCCGAGGCGGCGGCAGACCTTCGCATCAACGCGCGGATCGCTGTCGGAGTCTTCGCAGAGCAGGGCCTTGCAGCTGCGGACACACTCTCCCGAAAAACCAGTGCTTGTATCCAGCCGGGCGCCCAACGCCGGGGCGTTGTTGCCTACGCTGGCCCGGCAAATCATCGAACCCTGATGAGCCAGCGCGATTGCAGCGGCATCGCCGCGCGTGAGCGCTTGAGCGCGTTCCGTGAGAGATTGGAGAGCGACCTTCATGTGCGGATGGTCGCCATGGGGGAGAAGATGCATCAAGCTGCCTCAGTCAATCGGGAAAGATTGCCACAAAACCGGCGTCTGTGGCCAGTTTTGGCGCTAATTCACTTTTAGGGGAGTGTCGGCTGCCGCGCTTTCCTGCGGCAAGATGCCTAGAGTACGTCGTCCCCTGTGCCACCCGGCGGAGGGCTCTTTCCAGGAGCCTCTCGGCAACCTGCCGGAATTAACTGCGTTAGATGCTAGCCTGATCGTGGGGCGCGTTTGAAGCGTGGTGACTCAACAGAAAAAACTAAAGTAATCAAGAAGAAAGTCTCATCTATCCCATAATCGCGACTGTTCCTCGTCCAGCGAGCTCAGGCTGCCTCAATGAGTGTCCAGTGCTGCCTGTTAAACTAGATTTGTCCCAACCCACGCCGCTTCGTACGACTGCGGCAACCAGATGAGCGTTCTTGAAGCCATTCGCCTCGCGTTGCAGTCCCTTTGGGCGAACAAGCTGCGTTCGGCGCTGACACTACTTGGTGTCGTCATCGGAGTAGCTGCAGTGATCGCGGTGGTTACATTTACCAGCGGCATTAATGGCTACGTAGCACAGAAGATCTTTAACCTGGGGGCTGATGTTTTCCTGATCAGTAAGGTTTCTCCAGTAATCACGAACATTGACCAATTTCTCGAAGGGCAGAAGCGCAAGGACGTCACTATCGAAGACTACGAGGCTGTACGCGCGGCTTGCCAGCACTGCGCCTTCGTCGGCGCTTCCACCATCAAGATCGACGGTCATGCCAAGTACGGTGAACAATCTGTCAGCGATGTATGGGTTCGTGGTTTCACCCCAAGCATGGCTCAGATCCTCGACATTGATCTGAGTTCCGGCCGCATGCTTAACGAGACCGACGAGAACAATCGCTCCAGCGTGGCAATCATCGGCAGCGACGTGGTTGATAATCTTTTTGCCGGGGTGGACCCGCTGAACAAAGAAATTCGGGTGGAAGGCCAACTTTACCGGGTCGTTGGTGTGGGAAAGAAACAAGGGACGACATTGGGGCAAAGTCGCGACAATTTTGTAGCTATCCCGATCTCAAGTTACCTAAAACAATTTGGATCCCATATCTCGATCCGCATCTCAGGCAAGGCCAATGGGGTTGGCGCGCAACTTGAGGCCGCAATGGATGAGGCTCGTGCGATCATGCGTGCGCGACGCCACGATCCTCCCGCGAAGCCCGACAGCTTTGCGGCTGAAACCAATCAGAGTTTCTTGAGTCTCTGGTCGAACCTCAGCGGAACGTTTTTCATCGTGATGGTCGCGATCGCGTCCATCGCGCTAATTGTTGGCGGAATCGTAATCATGAACATCATGCTGGTCTCGGTGACCGAACGCACGCGTGAAATCGGGATTCGTAAAGCAATGGGCGCACGCCGCCGTGACGTGCTGCTGCAGTTTCTGATTGAGTCGAGCACGATGGCGGTAGTTGGAGGAATGCTGGGCATTTTGTTCGGAATTAGTTTTGCAAAGGGAATTACAGCTCTGATTGGAATGCCTTCTGTTGTGAAAATGTGGGCCGTGGCTGCCGCGCTGCTGGTTTCAGGCAGCGTGGGCGTGTTTTTTGGGGTCTATCCAGCGAGGCGAGCGGCGCGTTTGGATCCGATTGTGGCCCTGAGGTTCGAGCTCTAAGTCAAACTCTCATGATGCGCAAAAGCGATTACACCGAAGTCATTACGATGGCCTTGCAGACCATCCGCAGCAACAAGCTGCGTTCGGCGCTTACCGTCCTCGGTATTGTGATTGGCGTCGCGGTCGTGATCGGTATCTCCTCGGTTGTGCGCGGGCTGAATGACAACGTCAGCCAGGTCGTGACCAGCATCGGTTCGAACATCATTTTTGCCTTTCATGTCGAACCTTTCAAGTTCGGCATGCCGACCGAAGAGATGCGCAAACGCAGGGAATTGACGCTGGAGGATGCGATGGCAGTTGGGGACCTGCCGCATGTGAAGTCCGTCACGCCCACACTGCAATTTATCCAGCGGGAGTTCGGTACCGGCACCTATGTGGTCAAATACGGGGATCGCAGGGCGAAGAACACAATCCTGGAAGGGGACCTGTCCGCGGTAAAGGATGTTTACGATTTCGAGCTCTCTGCCGGCCGTTGGTTTACCGAACTCGACGATCAGTATCACAACCCAGTTATTGTTCTCGGCAGCGACACCGCGGAAGAGCTGTTTCCGAATAATGATCCGTTAGGCAAAGAGATCAATATTGAAGGGCAAACGTTCACTGTCGTGGGCGTCACAGTGCCGAACAAAAACGTTTTCTCTACCGGCAAAAACCCGAATGACAACGTCGTTTACTTCCCGTTGTCCGTTTTTCGCAAGCTGCATCCGGAGCTGAAGCAGTACTGGATCAGCGCCAAAGCCACTTCGCAGCAGGACATGCCGAAGGCGATGGACGAGATTCGCGAACTGCTGCGCCGTCGCCGGAAGGTGCCGCCGGACAAACCTGATAACTTTGCCTTATTCACTCAGGACTCGCTCGTCGATGTCTGGAACCAAATTACAGGAGCTGTATTCATATTCATGTTTGCGGTTTCCAGCGTAGGTCTGATCGTAGGCGGAGTCGGGGTAATGAATATTATGCTGGTCTCCGTTACCGAGCGCACTCGCGAGATCGGTGTGCGCAAGGCAATTGGGGCGCGCAAGGGGGACATACTATTGCAATTCACGCTGGAGGCGATCACACTCACCGCACTCGGCGGAGTTATTGGCGTTCTGGTCGGTGCACTGATCACATGGATCATTCCCGTCATTTGGACTTCGCTGCCAGCCCGCATGTCAACATTCTGGACAGTCTTCGGCATCACGGCTGCCGCGATCGAGGGGCTGCTTTTTGGAATTTATCCGGCGTGGAAGGCCGCTAACCTGGATCCGATCGAGTCTTTGCGCTACGAGTGAGTCGCACCGCAACTCAAATCCATGATTCACCAGGTTCTGCGATTGACTGAGTTGCTGGCGGGCGCGGCGACGGTCGCCAGCATCGCCTATTACGCAGTATGTCTTTGGAGCGCCAGCCGTTTCCTGAAGGATCGACGGTCCGGCCAGTCACCGCGGGAATCTGCCCCGGTCTCGATATTGAAACCCCTCAAGGGGACCGATCCTGAGATGTACGAGTGTTTCCGGAGTCACTGCCTGCAGGATTACGGGGCGTACGAAATTATCTTTGGCGTCAGCGAGCGGGATGATCCGGCCATTGAGCTGGTAGAACGACTCAAGGCAGAATTTCCGACACACGACATCCAACTGGTGCACTGCTCGCAAAATCTTGGCAGCAACACCAAGGTAAGCAATCTGGTGCAGATGCTGCCTCACGCGCGCTATGAGTACCTCATCGTAAACGACAGCGACATTCGCGTTCCTGCGGATTACTTGCGGCGAGTGCTTGCGGCACTGCGCGATCCGGGCGTCGGATTGGTAACTTGCCCCTATCGTGGCGTTGCCAACAAGAGCTTCGGATCGAGACTGGAGTCCCTTGGCATCAGCACGGATTTTTTCCCTGGGGTTCTGGTTGCAAGAGGTCTGGAAGGCATCAAGTTTGGTCTTGGATCGACGCTCGCATTTCGACGGCAGAACCTGGAGGAAATCGGTGGTTTCGAGGCCTTTCTGGATTATTTAGCCGATGACTACGAGATTGGCCGACGCTTGGCCGCTACAGGAGTGAGCGTTGAACTGTCTGACCTGGTAGTAGAAAGCGTTTTGCCGCAATACACGTTCAGGAGTTTTCTGGCACATCAACTACGCTGGGCGCGCACCGTCAAAAACGTGCGCTTGTGGGGCTACGTCGGATTAGTACTCACGTTTGGCTTGCCTTGGGCACTGCTCACGCTGATTCTCGCCCGCGGCGCGGGTTGGGCGTGGCTGTTGCTCGCCATCACGTTGGGCATGCGCTTCGGAGTCGCAAACTATGTGGGCAAGAAGGTGTTAGCCGATCGTCAGCCAGGGCTTCTCTACTGGTTACCGCTGCGGGACATTGTGGCCTTATGCGTCTGGGTTATCAGTTTTGCCGGGCGCAGAGTCACCTGGCGGGGAACGTCATACACGCTAAAAGAAGGAAAGCTCGTTCGAACAACCACGTGATCAGTTCTCGAGCGGATGGTTCGTGAGAA
>Ga0187778_10003261_pt1 | contig 10939 bp, 8 predicted proteins | sample 1015_Q2_SP5_20_M_FD_132418 | JGI IMG/M metagenome (GOLD analysis project Ga0187778, IMG submission 132418) | Tropical peat soil microbial communities from peatlands in Department of Meta, Colombia - 1015_Q2_SP5_20_MG | ecosystem: Environmental > Terrestrial > Soil > Wetlands > Peat | place...
AGGGACCTCGTCTGTGGCAGTGCGCTCCGCGATTGCCTTCCCAAGACATGTGGGGCAGAGGCACTTAGCTTCGAGAGACGGCTTCGGCATGATATGGGGAAACTCTGCGCACCAGCACGTCTGCGCGCCATGCGCGCCGCCACAAACGAAAAGTGCTCCGCATTTGGAGCAAGCCTGTTGCATCGGTCCGAGGGCCGTCACTGCACCAGAACCACCGTGTCCATGGCGAGTATACCGTTCACATCAACATGCTTAATGACTGCGTCAGCCAAGCGCTCGATGCTGCGTTTGCGTAGCTGCCGAAGGTCGAGTTCCTGCGCGTTCATCGTAACCGAAAACCCAGCCACCGCGTACGTTTGCGCGATGCCGCTCCCCATGGTTCCGGCGCCGATCGCCGCTTGATTGCAGCGTTAGCATGTAATTAAGCGAAGGGTCAGCGCGGCGCGCGCCACGCGGTTTCCGCCGCCTCCCACGCTGCGATCGCTTGCAGGTCAGGGACCCACGCGAGGCCCGACTTGGCATCGGACGACGCCGCCTCCGGCGTAACGATCACATCGAGCAGCGCGGGACGATTTGCGAGGGCGCGATCGATCGCGCCCGGGAGATCCTCGGCTTGCTCGACGCGCTCGCCGTGCAAGTTGAAGGCGCGCGCCATCGCGGCGTGATCTGCGTATTGGAGTGCGGTTCCGACCACCTTGCCGTGGGTCTCGAGCTGATCGCGCACCTCGATGGCCCAACCCCCGTTGTTCGCGACGACGATTAGTAGTTTGGCGCCATGCCGCTTCGCGGTGTCGATCTCCATCGCGTTGAAGCCGAACGAGCCGTCGCCCGTCAGGACGGCAACGACCCGGTCGGGGCAGGCGAGGCTCGCGGCTACGCCGAACGGCGTGCCGATTCCAATGCAACCCAACGAACCCGGATCGAGGTACGTCGACGCTGGCATCCCGACCCTTGCGAAGCTCAGAAAATCGCCGCCGTCGGCGACGATAATTGCGTCATCGGGCAACTTGTCGCGAAGCGCCGCCAGCACGCGATTGGGATGCATGCGCCCGTCCTTACCGACCGGCGCGCTGCGCATGGAGGCGAGGAGCTTCTCGGTGCGCTCCTGATGCTTTGCCCTCTGCGCCTGCGCCCACGCACGATCCGTCGCTGGCGCACGGGCGCCGGCCGCTTGCACAATCGCTTCGATTGCGAGCGCGGGTGTTGCGAGCATCTCGACCGTGCCGCGCCGGTTGTCGCGCAGCTCGGACGGCGCGTCAGCGATGCGGATGAAGCGCGCATCGCCGTAGACGGCCGGTGATCCGTAGGCGAGCTGAAAGTCGAGCCGGCGCCCAAGGTTAAGCACCACGTCGGCCTGCCCCATTACGGCGCCACGCATCGCTGCGACGACCGAGCGATGCGTGTCTGGGACGAGGCCGCGACTCTCTCCCGTATCGAGGTAAACCGCGCCAAGCGCGTCGAGCAACCGTACGAGTGCCGGACCCGATCCGCGCGCCCCACGTCCGGTAATGACAAGCGGCCTGCGCGCCGACCACAGCAGCTCCACGGCCTTGTCCACTTGCTCGGGGTCGGGGATGAGACGCGGCTTCGCCTTGGGCGCGAAGTGTTCGTCGAGCTGGACCGCGCGCGGGACTTCCGCCCTTAGCGTGTCGGTCGGGAAGTCGAGGTACACGGGTCCGGGCTCTCCTCCCTGGCCGAACGCCCGCGCTACCGCCTCGTCGAGCTCCTGCAGGATGAGCGCCGGCTCTCGCACCGTTCGGGCATACCGCGTGAGCGGCCGCACAAAGTCCACATGGTTCATGTCCTGCAGGGCGCCGCGGTTCTCCTGAGGTCTCGGCGGCGTACCCGAGATGATGAGGACCGGCGCGCGGGAGACGTGTGCGTTTGCGAGCCCGGTCATGCCATTCGTAACACCGGGTCCGGCGGTAATGATCGCGACGCCCAGACCACCGGTCAGCTCAACGTGGGCATGCGCCATGTAGACTGCCGCGCGCTCGTCGCGGACATCAACGATGCCAATCCCTTCCGCATCGATGCGCATCCAGATCGGCATGATGTGACCGCCGCAGAGTCCGAAGACACGGTCGACACCGCGTGCGCGCAGAAAGCGCGCGATGATCCCGGCACCCGAGTTGCTTGTAATCGTTGGGGGTATCGCGGCGTTCATTGTCTTGCTCCTTGTCGAGTAGTAGGTATTCGTCCAGTGCGAGCGCCCTTACGATCCCAGTCCCGCGAACTCCTCCAGCACAACTACGAGTTCCGCCTTCGCAGCGCCCGCGCACTGCAGTGCCGAGCATGCCTCTCATGTTCGGCATGCCTATTACGCGGAATGGGGATTGAAAGCCACTCAGTGTCGTACGTCGAGCTGAGCCGCTTGGCCGCGTTCATGGAACGGCATGGCTAGTCACGATGACCTCGACAAGCGAAGGCAATCTTGACAAAGCCTCCTTGAACGCGGGGCGCAGCCGTTCTGTGTCCGTCACGCGCTCAACATGCACTCGGAACGCCCGCGACCATCCTAAAGTGCGACTCCTGAGTGATGCCCCGTCGATACGGCCGCCTTCGCCTCGGTTCTGCTGCCGCTCCACGGCCTCAACCGATTGCGCTGCGTGACTCGCGACGACGAACAGCGCCCTCGCACCGCAATCCTTTGCCGTGCCTATCTCGGGCGCACTGACTCCGAACGCTTGATCGTCGCTGATCGCGACAACCTGACGTTCCGGCTCGAGCAAGGCTGCAGCAATCGCGTACGGCGTGGCGACCCCCACGCAACCGATCGCACCGGGATCAACGTAACAACGTGCCGATTCGAAACCGAGTCGTGCGGCGCCCAGGAGCTCACCTCCGTCGGCAATCTTGATGGCGTCAGCATCTAACACGTCATTTAGGGCGGCAAAGATCTGGTACGGATGCATGTGCCCATCTCTGCCTTTCGGTGCAAGCGCAAGAGCCTTGAGATGTTTCTCAGAGCAATGCACATGCTCGTGGTGCACGGCGGCTGTCCATCCGACGTCTAGCAATCTGCATTCCGGCAGCGCCCGCGCCAGTGCCCCGAGTGCGAGCGCTGGACTTGCGAACAGCTCAACATCGCATCGACGTTTCCCTGTCAGTTCCTCTGCGTTGTCCGCGATGCTAATCAATCGTGCGTTCCGAAAGGTCGCCGTTGCATCGCCGCCGATGTGATAATCGACTCGGCAACCGACTACGATTACGAGATCGGCTTCCCGCTCGACAAGCGAGCGCGCCGCAGTGGCATTCGACGGATGAGCCTCAGAAACGAGGCCAACGGTTTCCTGGGTCTGGAGGTAAACGGCTCCCGCCGACTGCAGGAAGTTCAACAACTCCGCCGATGCTGTCAGTGCGCCACGCCCGGTAACAACGACGGGGCGATGTGCCGCCGCAATTAGCGCCGCCGCCCGCGAGATCTCAGCGGTGTCCGGTACGATGCGTAGCGGCGGCCGCTGATTCACGTATCCGTGCAGTGCGAGCTCTGCGGGGATACGTCTTCGTAGCACGTTTGCGGGGAATTCTGCATATGCCGGTCCGGGCGCAGTGCCTTCGCCAACGGCCAAAGACCAAAACTTGTCGAGTTCACCCAAGAGACTGTCCCCGGCGTGAAAGGTGCCAGCGGCCCGCGTTGCGGGTTCCATGATCGCGACGCAATCGATTCCCTGGGGAGGCGCCGTATCGTGTTTCGGCACGGGCGCGCAAGCCCCGATCAGGAAGATGGGCACGCGTTGCACCCGCGCGTTGACAATCGCCGTCACACAATCCGTGACGCCGGATTCCGCGTTCACGAGAACGACCCCGGGTCGACCTGTCAACACTCCATGGCAGTGCGCCATGTGCACTGCGGCGCTTTCACGACGCGCATGCACGATCTGAACGTCTCGCTTGGCGAGTTCATCCCAGATAGGCTGGACATGGCTACCTCGATGGCCGTAGACACGATCGACGCCGCGGTCTACAAGAAATTCCACCACCCACTCAGCGATGGTACGGTTGCCTGCAGCGCTCATACTTAACAACACCATCGCCATTGCTTCGTCGGGTAAGCATACTCGCTCACCGTGTGTTGCGCAGTGATGTAGCGGTCGACGCTAAACCAAAGTCGCCCGTGTACCTTGGCATGAGGCGCCGCGCCTCGGTGCAAACTGCTCCCTGCGCCTGCCTAGAAGAGACAGAGCTTATCAGGGCCACGCGTAACGGCGGCAGATCGACCTTATTGAACGCAAGGCTCCATGCCCTCGAGCAACAACCGGGCCTCCGCCCGGGCGGTCAATGTCGTTATCACACCCGCTAAGGGCGTGGACGATCGATCAGAAAACCGGCGTCTCGCGATACGTGCCCCAAATCGTTTTGAGCCGCTCGATGATGTCGCCCATCGACGCTCCGTTCTTCACAAGCTCGATCGTCACCGGCATGATGTTCTGCTTGTTGTTCTTCGCGACCTCGATCAGCTTGTCAAGGAGCTGGTCGATCTTCTTCTGGTCGCGCTCGGTGCGTATGCGGTTTAGCCGCGCGATCTGCCGCTCCGCAGTCGTGTGGTCGTACTTGTGCGTCTCGATGTCGAACTTCTCGTTCAACTCTACGAACTTGTTGACACCGAGCACGACCTTCTCGCCCTTCGCCTTCTTCATCGCCTGATCGTAGGCGAAGTCGGCGATCCGCCTCTGGAACCAGCCTTCCTCGATCAGCTTGATGGTCCCCCCCCGGTTGTCGACTTCCTCGATGATGTCGAATATCCCGCGCTCCATCTGCGTGGTCAATGCTTCGACGTAGTACGAGCCGCCGAGCGGATCGACGACATTAGCCGCGCCTGACTCGTCGGCGATCACCTGTTGTGTCCGCAGTGCGACTTTCATCGCGAGTTCGGTCGGAATGGTGAACGCCTCGTCCATGCCGTTGGTGTGCAGGCTCTGGGTACCGCCGAGCACCGCCGAGAGCGCCTGGAGGGTCGTGCGCACGATGTTGGTGATGTATTGCGGCTTGGTGAGGGTCGCCGCAGCGGTTTGCGTGTGGAAGCGCAGTCGCATCGACTCGGGGTTCTTCGCGCCGAAGCGCTCCTTCATGATCTTCGCGTAGGCGCGGCGCACTGCGCGGAACTTCGCGATCTCCTCGAAAAAGTCCGCTTGTGAGACGAAGAAGAAGGCAAGCCGCGGCGCAAAATCGTCGACGTGCAATCCGGTCTTCTGCAGCTCTTCGACGTATGTGATCAGATTGCACAACGAGAAGGCCACTTCATCGAGTGGCGAAGATCCGGCTTCCGAAACGTGGTAACCCGAGATGTTGATCGGGTTGTAGCGCTTCATGTTCTTCGCGCTGTAGGCGATGCAGTCGCGCACGATCCGCACCGACGGGCGGATCGGGAACGCGAACTCCTTCTGCGCCATGTACTCCTTCAGGATGTCGGCCTGGATCGTCCCCGACAGCTTGTTCATATCGAGGCCGCGCTTCTGCGCGACGCCGATATACATGGCGAGCAGAATCCACGCCGAGGGATTGATGGTCATCGACACCGAGATCTTCTCGAGGTCGATTCCGTCGAAGAGCAACTCCATGTCTTCCATCGTGTCGATCGCCACACCCTCGCGCCCCACCTCGCCTTCGCTCATCGGATGGTCGGAGTCGAAGCCCATCAGCGTGGGCATGTCGAAGTCGATGGACAGCCCCGTCTGGCCCTGCGCGATCAGGTAGTGGAAGCGCTTGTTGGTGTCCTCCGCGGTACCGAAGCCCGCGATCTGGCGCATCGTCCAGATGCGGCCGCGATACATGGTCGGGTACGGTCCGCGCGTGAACGGATACCGGCCGGGAAGCCCGATGTCCTCGGGCGGCGTCTCGGCCAGGTCGAGCGGGCTGTAGACGCGCTTCATCGGGAAGCCCGTCATCGTGCGGAATTCCTTTTGCCGCTCGGGCGCTTTCTTGAGGAAGGCCGCAAGCTCGTGCTGCTCCCAATCCGCGAATTGCCTGGCGACATCGTCGAGTTCGGTGTTGCGGTTCTTCGAATTCATTCGGAAACCTCCATGCCAATATGCGCGAGCAGGCGTCGCGCAGCCGTCTGTGGGGAAATGTGTCCGGTGGCGAGTTCGGCGAGCAGCGGGGCCATCCGTCCTTCGCGATGATGCTCGAATTCGTCGTGCAGGATGACCTCCGCGGCTTTGAGCATCCGGCGCTCCCGGATCGCCTGGCGGCGCTGCTCGAATTCGCCGGAGCTCACCAGATGCTCGCGATGGGCGTCGATCGCGATCGCAAGCTCCGCAATGCCTTCGTTTTTCGGCGAGCAGGTCTTGATGACCGGCACGAGGCGCCCGACGATCCTGCCGGTCAGCGCGACGCCCAAGCCGAGCATGCCCTTCAAGTCCAACACGGTCTTGTCCGCTTCGGGCTTGTCGCCCTTGCTTACCGCGTGGATGTCCGCGATTTCCAGAACGCCGGCCTTGATCGCCTGGATCTCGTCGCCGAGCCCTGGCGCAGACACGACGACGGTGGTGTGCGCGGCGCGGACGATGTCGACCTCGTCCTGGCCCACGCCGACCGTCTCGATGACGATGAGCTCGTAGCCACCAGCGTCCAGGATGTCGACTGCTTCGAGCGTTCCCCGTGCGAGGCCGCCGAGCGCGCCGCGAGTGGCCATGCTGCGCACAAACACGCCGGGGTCGCCTGCGACTTCGCCCATGCGGATGCGATCGCCCAGAATCGAACCGCCCGAGAACGGGCTTGAGGGATCGATCGCAACGATCCCGACCTTTCGGTGGCTCTTGCGAAATTCGGCGGCGAGCTTGGCGACCAGCGTGGACTTGCCACTGCCGGGCACGCCGGTGATCCCGACCACGTGTGCCCGCCCGGTGCGCTGATAGATCAAATCGAGCGCCGCGCGTGCCTCGATGGCTCCCGATTCGGCCCGCGACAGCATCCGCGCGATGGCGCGCGCCTGTCCCGCCGACACCGCGTCGACCAGGTCGAGCGAGGAGACTCGCGGGCTCATGGGGTTTGTCGTCTCCGCGAAGGCGGGGACCCAGCGTCTTCGGCAGCGAACGACGGCGGATTCCAGCTTCCGCGGGAATGACGATGCGGTGCCGTGCTCATGCCTCGGCCTCCTTGACCAGCCGCGCCACTGGGGATGCTGCGTGTCGGCCCAGCCGCAATCGCGCGGCGTCGCGCGTTTCGCGCCGGCCTTCGGCCGCCGCGCTCATGCGGGCTTAGTCACGGTTTCGCTCATTTTGCGAAACACTTCGCGGTCGTCGATCACACGGCGGGCCTTGAAGTCGGTGCGCGGGAAGGTTCCCGGCGGCACGATCTCGATGAGCGCTCGCAGGCCCAGCAGCTTCTGAAGTCGCTGCGCGCAATCCTCGCGCATCGCCTTGACTGCATCGGAGCCGCGATCGATCAGCTCGGCGGTGGCTTCGACGCGGACCAGCAGTTCGTCCATCGTGCGCTCGCGGGTGATGATGATGCGGTGCTCTCCGCCGTAGTCGGAGAGCTGATTCAGCACGGCGTCGATCTCGCTCGGATACACGTTCGCGCCGCGAATGGTGATCATGTCGTCGATCCGCCCGAAGATTCCCTGGGGCAGGCGGGGATAGGTGCGCCCGCACGGGGTCGGATCGGTGGTCCACAGCGTCAGGTCTCCGGAGAGCAGGCGGATCATCGGCTGTGAGGTGCGCTCGAGATGCGTGTACACGGGCGTGCCGCGCTGCCCGTAGGGCACCCGCCGGAACGTCTTCGGATCGCAAACCTCGGTGTAGATGATGTCCTGCCAGCAGAGCATGCCCTCGTCGGTCTCCCACGATCCCGAAACGTTCATGAACGGCGTCATCTCGGCCATCGACCCACAGTCGATTACCTTGGCGTTGTACGCCTCACGGATCTTGTCGCGGACGCCGGGGACCGAGGCCCCGGGTTCGCCGGAGAAGAACAGCGCCTTCAGCCCGAAGGTGCGCGGATCGAAGCCCTCGGAGCGTGCGACCTCGGCCAGGTGCAACGCGAAGGAGGGCGTGCCGTAGAAGCCTTGCGGCTTCACGCTGTCGAGCCACATCGCCGCGCGCGCCGTCATGCCGCCGGCTCCCGCACCGAAGGGGAAGCTGCAGCAGCGCAACCGCTCGGAGCCGCTGAGCGCACCCCACGATCCCAGGTACAAGCTGAGGATCGCACCCAGGAACACCGTGTCGCCGGGGCGAAAGCCCATGCCCCACATGATGCGCGCGTGGTTGTTGGCGATCGTCTCCCAGTCCTCGCGTCCGATGCCGAACGCGGTCGGCCGTCCGGTGGTGCCGGACGTTCCGTGGATGCGATAGATGTCCGACTCCGGAATGCACAGGTAGTCGCCGAACACGGGAGCGCGCGCCTGCGCCTCGCGCAGGTCCTTCTTCGCGATCACCGGGACCTTGTCCTCGAAATCCTCGATGCTCTTCAGATGGTCGGGATGAAAGCCGGCCCGGTCCCAGATGCGACGGTAGAACGGCGCCTTCTCGTAAGCGTAGCGCGTGACCAGCTTCAAGCGCTCGAGGATCGCCCTCTCGCGATCGCCTGGCGGCATGGTTTCGCGCTTCGGATACCAGTAGCGCGATCCGGCGGGCGGGAAGTACTCGGGCTTGTAGGACGGAGGAAAGGACCACTCTTCCATGGAGTCCCTTGGGTTGGTGGGTCCCGGCCAAATCGCGAACCTCGCTGCTGGGCGAGAGTGCGCGGGGCTGGTCGCGCTTCTACTTCGGCCCGCGCTCCGCCACGAGGCGGCGGATCGTGCTCACGATCATCTCGGGCGGCGTGTCCTGCAGCAGGATCTCCCTGACGCCCTTCTTCTTAAGCTCCTGAGCTTCGTCGTCGGGCATGACGCCGCCGCCGACCACCAGAATGTCGTCGGCTCCCCGCTCCCGAAGCAGCGTGAGGATCTTCGGGAAGATGGTCATGTGGGCGCCGGAGAGAAGGCTCACGCCGAGTACGTCGACGTCCTCTTGCACCGCGGCGTCGACGACCTCCTCCGCGGTGCGGTGCAGCCCGGTATAGATCACGTCCATTCCCGCGTCGCGCAGCGCGCGGGCGACAATCTTCACGCCGCGATCATGACCGTCGAGCCCGACCTTGGCGATGATGACGCGGATGGTTTCGTTCTTGGTTTCCACCAGGCTCCTCCTATTGGTCTAATATTTAGCTTGACATAAACATTGGATCAAAGCATACTTGGCTCATCCTGTGGTGTCAAGGGTGCTGCTCGAGCCGGCGTGCAGCGCCGGGTTGGGCAACTTCTGATCAACCGGGCACCCGCACAGGGACGCGTTCAATGTTAAACCACGATTCCAGCGGACCGCCGCCACTCGAGCGCATCAGCACGCCCAAGGCGGCCGATGTCCTCGCCGAGGAGCTGCGCAAGCGCATCCGCACGGGCGAATGGCCCGAGGGGCTCGCGTTGCCGACGGAGCGCGAGCTCGCCAGTCAGAGCGGATTGAGCCGTACCTCGGTGCGCGAAGCGCTGCGCATGCTCGAGGTCGACGGGCTGATCGAGATCCGACCGGGCCGTAACGGCGGCGCGACCGTCCGGCGACCGGCCGACGACGAGCTTAGGCGCCAGCTCGATCTGTTCATCTGGGGACGCAACATCGGCGTCGAACAGCTGCACGAGGTGCGCGAAGCGCTCGAGGCGCTCGGCGCAGAGGGGGCGGCCAGGCGGCGCACCGAGGCCGATCTAGCCGAGCTTACCGCGAAGACTCACGCGGTCGAGGCGGCGATCGACGACGTGGATCGCTACCTGGACGCGAATCTCGCCTGGCATCTCGCGGTCGTGCGCGCGAGTCATAACGAGCTTCTGGCGAGCTTCATGAACGTGCTCGCGAATGCGATCCACGAGGCCACCGAGAGCGAAGCGTTCGACAGCCCCGAAGTGCGAAAGGCGACGCTGAAGATACACCGGTCGATCCTGGCGGCGATCGCCGCGCGCGATCCCGAGGCTGCCCGGCGCCGGATGGCGCGCCACGTCGCCGCGGCGCGGGCGGTGGCGATGCGAATGACGGAGGAGACTACGTGAGCGCTGTTGTGGGCATCGACGTCGGTGGCACGTTCACCGACCTCTATTCTTTTGACCGGCAGTCCGGAACCGAGCGCATTCTGAAGGTCCCATCCACGCCGGACGACCCTTCGCGCGCGCTGCTCGATTCGCTGCGCGCCGCGGAAGTCGATCCCGGCGATCTCGAGGCGCTGCTGCACGGGACGACGATCGCCACCAATGCGGTCATCGAGCGCAAGGGCGCGCGCTGCGCGCTCGTCACCACCCGCGGCTTTCGTGACGTGCTCGAGCTCGGCCGGCGCGACCGGCCGCTGATGTACGGGCTGCACGGCGTTCAGCAACCGCTGATCCCGCGCGATCTGCGCTGGGAAGTGACCGAGCGCATCGACTATCGCGGCAAGGTCCTCGTCCCGCTCGACGAAGCGGAGGTGCGCGCGCTGGCGGAGGTGCTCGGGCAGCAGGATGTCGCGGCGATCGTGATCTCGCTGATGCACGCGTACGCGAACCCGGCGCACGAGGAGCGCATCGCGGCCATTCTCGCCGGCATCAACTCCTCGTGGGAGATCGTCACCTCGGCCGGCGTTATCCGCGAATACTACGAATTTGAGCGCACCAGCACCGCGGTCGTGCAGGGCTACCTGCAACCGCTGGTGTCGAGGTACGCGCGTAACCTGCAGGGCAAGCTCGCGGACTGGGGCTTCCGGCGCGACGTGCTGATCATGCAATCGAACGGAGGCTTGTCTCCCCTCTCCGAGCTGGGACGCCGCTCGGCGTACATCGTGCGCTCGGGCCCCGCCGCGGGGGTGACCGCGGCGGCCGGCCTCGCCAAGGAAGCCGGCTTCGACAAGATCATCACCGCCGACATGGGCGGCACGAGCTTCGACGTCGCCGTGGTCATCGGCGGCGAGCCGCGCGTCGCGGAAAAAACAGACCTCGATTTCC
>Ga0187778_10003262_pt1 | contig 10937 bp, 10 predicted proteins | sample 1015_Q2_SP5_20_M_FD_132418 | JGI IMG/M metagenome (GOLD analysis project Ga0187778, IMG submission 132418) | Tropical peat soil microbial communities from peatlands in Department of Meta, Colombia - 1015_Q2_SP5_20_MG | ecosystem: Environmental > Terrestrial > Soil > Wetlands > Peat | place...
AGCGTTTGATTGCCCAGCGTGAGCGCCTCAGTCATGCCCAGGTTGAAGGGAAGCTGCACGAAGCGGAAACGGTGCATGCCGCCGGCAATTTCCTGGGCGATTTGTGCGATCTCGGCAAGCTGCATGGCGTCGCGCGCCCGCGGGTCCTGCCGGAAACCGTTCCAGGTGGCCATGCCGTAATACTGGATTTCTCCTGCCACGACCGCCGATTCGAGGAATTCAAACGCGTCGCGCACGCGCTTCAGAAATTCAGGCTTGGAAATTTCGGAGAGCTGCGTTTCCGGATTGTGGAGGTAGTAGACGTCCACGCATTCGACGCCGAGATTCTTCAAGCTGCGCCCGAGCTGATCTTTCAAGAATTTGGGAGTCATGCAATGGCTGCCGCCCGCGATGTCCTTGGCGGAGAAGATTCCCGGCTGAATGTATTCGCGGAAAAAATACTCGTTGGGATCGCCGGGCATGGAGCCGTCAGGCGTCAAATAGCCGCCTTTCGTGCACAGGACGATTTCTTCGCGCTGGAAGCCTTTGGCCGCAAGCTGCCGCAGAGCGGCGCCGATGCTGCGCTCGCTGCGTTGAAAGCGGTAGTTGATGGCAGCATCGATGACGTTGATGCCGCTTTCCACTGCGGCCGTGACCGCCGCCGTGTAATTCTCGTCGGTCTTTTCGTTGGGTTGCCCGAGGTAAGTCCCGATTCCCAAAGACGAGGGCAGCATGCGGTGCGCTTCGCGGAAGTGGCCGGCGGCGGCGCGGCCCGCGAATTTCTTGGCGTAAGACGACGTCCCATCTCTCGTGGCGGATCGGGTCATCCTGTTCCTTCCTTCTGCGAAGCAGGGCCGGGCCTGTCTCCCGGAGGAGCCCCACTCGTCTTTGGTGCGAGCAGACGTGAGCAAGCCCGAAGAATCCTACGATACGGCCAGTCTTTTTCGCGGAAGAAAATCTCGCCTTCGCGAGGGTTGCTGTAAAACCAGCGCGCGACCAGCCAGAGATGCTCGTTGAGCTCGCCATTGAGAGATGATGGGTTTGGCTCGAGATAATCGCGGAAAATCTCTTCCGCGGAGCGCGGTTGGCTGGCAATTTCCGCGAAGCGGAGGAAGAAGGGTTCGGCGAGCCTTCCGCCCCGCACCGCGAACACGCCAATGGTTTGCTCTTCCGCCGCGCGCTGCAGAATCACTGCATCCAGATCCTCAATCCGCCGCGTGATTTCCGGCTGGCCACGCAAGACCTCGTCGAGTTTCTCTACTTTCTTGTGCAGCATCGCGGCTCGTTCGAAATCCAATTCCTCGCTGGCGCGTTCGCGCTCCTCTTCGAGATTCGCGCGCATCGACCCGCCGTTCGTTTCGAGGAACTGCACGAGGCGCTGCACTTCCACGTCGTATTCTTCCTTGGTGCAACCGGCAAAACAAGGCGCGAGGCACATTTTCATTTCCGAATAGATACAGCCGGGGAACGTGGGGTCGCGGCGGATTTTGATTTGACAGCGGCGCACTTTGAAGAGGTCCAGGACGCGTTCGGCAAAGCCTTCCGCCGCCCGGCGGGAAGGGAACGGGCCGTAGTACGAGCCCGCCGTAGGAACGCCCTGTGTGTCGACCTGAATTTTTCGCGTGACGTAACAGCGCGGATAAGCATTCCGCAGATTCACCTTCAGGATTGCGGGAGGCCGCAAGCGCATCAGGTCGCGATAGCGCTTGGGAAACAGGTATTTCGCGTGATGGTAATACGTGAGCGTCTGTTCGAATCGCGAGCCCGTCAGCCGGTAACGAATGCCGCACGCCACGCCGCGCAAATTGAGCCGCTTGCTGGTGGGATCGGGCGGGCCAAGAAGACGCTGCAATCGTCGCTGGAGATTCTGCGTTCGAATCAGGAGGGGCTCCGCGTTTTCTTCGCGCAACTGAATCAGGCAAACGCCCGCGCGCGGTGGCAGCGCGGGAAAGAATTCTTCTTCCGCTCCCGTCTCGTCAAATTCCAGCCCGCAATCCAACTCCAGCATCCGGTCAGGATACTACGGGGCCACTAGGACTTCAGAACCCAAGAGGAGATGACCAGGCGCTGGATTTCGCTGGTGCCTTCGTAAATCTCCGTGATGCGGGCATCGCGGTAGTTGCGCTCCACGGGATATTCGCGGCTGTAGCCGTTGCCGCCGTGGATTTGAATCGCCTTATGTGTAACGCGCGTTGCCATTTCGCTGGCGAACAATTTCGCCATAGCGGCGTCCATGCTGAAGCGGGCGCCGGCATCCTGCTTCCACGCGGCTTTGCGGTTCAACAAGCGCGCAGCGTCGATTTCCGTGGCCATGTCCGCGAGCATGAATTCGATGGCCTGAAACTGCGAAATCGGATGACCAAAGGCCAGGCGCTCCTGAGAATATTTCAGCGCCGCCTCGAATGCGCCTCGCGCAATTCCGATAGCTTGCGCGGCGATGCCAATGCGCCCGCCATCGAGCGTGGAAAGCGCCACTTTGTAGCCTTCGCCCTCATTTCCAATGCGATTCGTCACCGGCACTTCGCAATCGGTGAAGACCAATTCGCAGCAAGCTGTCGCATGGATGCCAAGTTTTTTCTCTTCCTTGCCGACTTTGAAGCCCGGAGTTCCTTTTTCCACGACGAGCGCCGTGATGCCCTTCTCGCCTTTCGATGGTTCGGTGTTCACGTAGGCGATGACTGCATCTGCCTCTCCGCCGCATGTGATCCACGCCTTAGTTCCATCGATGACGTACTTGTCGCCCTTTTTCACCGCTTTAGTTTGCAGTGCCGCGGCGTTCGAACCTGCTTGCGGTTCGGTCAGCGCATAGCAGCCGATCTTTTCGCCGCGCGCAAAAGGCAGAAGGAATTTTTTCTTTTGCTCGTCCGTGCCGTAGCGGTGAATCGGATCGCAATAAAGCGAATTCTGCACGGAGAGAATTACGCCGGTGGACGCGCAGCAGCGCGAAATCTCTTCAATCACAATCGTGTATGCGACGTGGTCGAACCCCGCGCCGCCTTCGCTTTCCGGAAACGCAACACCGGTCAATCCCAACTCCGCCGCCTTCTTGAACAATTCATGTGGAAAATGCCCGGTCTCGTCGAGTTCCCGGGCCAGTGGACGGACTTCCGACTCCGCGAACTCGCGCACGCTCTTTTGTAGCAGCTCTTGTTCTTCCGTCAGTTCGAGATTCACCGTGATTCCCCTGGCAGGCCCAACCCGGCTTGGAGTTTCGTATTCTATCGCGGCGCGGCGGACTTCGCGAATCAGGCGAGCGCTTTGCTGAGCCGTTCGTAGGTGGTTTTCAAGTCTTCGGGGTGCACGCGTGTTTCGCCCGTCACGGTCATGAAATTGGAATCCCCAATCCACCGCGGCAGCATGTGCAAATGGACGTGCCCCGCCACTCCCGCGCCCGCCGCGCGCCCCAGATTCATGCCCAGGTTCATTCCATCCGGGTTGTAATCGCGGCGAAATACGCCCTCAACGCGCTGCGCCAGTTGCATCATTTCCGTAAGCGCGTCTCCATCAACCAAATTCAATTCCGCCACATGCGCGTAGGGCACGATCATCACGTGCCCTGAAGTGTAGGGAAAACGGTTCAGAATGAGGAACGCTTTCTTGCCGCGGTGTACGATCAGCGTCTCCGCATCATTGTTTCGCGCCACCGCGTCGCAGAAAATGCATTCGGCCTGCTGCTTGCTGCTCGCAACCTGTGCCATGTACTGATAGCGCCACGGCGTCCAGAGATAATCCATCGCTTCGGTTCCTTCTTCGAAAAACCTGCGCGCACAGCATAACTCAGAATCGCCGCCGCTCGTGCGCACGAATACCCACCTCGGCGAATAGCCAGCCGAGTGCTTCTTGATTTTAGCGGGATTTCCCAGGCTTGAACGCCCTGCTACCCACTGTTTCGGCAGCTACTCCGTTGCTGCGGGAGTTGCTGGGGCGGCAGCCGCGGAGCTGTTCACAAAATCTTTCAGCTCCTTGCTGGGCTTAAAGAAAGGAATCTTTTTGGCGGGCACTTCCACTTTTTCCCCGGTTTTCGGATTGCGTCCCACGCGGCCGCGGCGCTCGCGTGTACGGAAGCTGCCAAATCCGCGAATCTCGATCTTTTCGCCCTTCTGCAGCGCCTGGATGATGCAGTCAAAGACGGTCTCGACGATGGTTTCGGATTCTTTGCGGGGAAGTTCGGTAATGTTCAAAACTTCCTCGATGAGGTTAGCCTTCGTGAGTGTGGACGTCGGTTGCTTGCTCATCTTCGTTTCGCCTCTTCCCCCAATTCCCTCGCACGGCGTTTTGTTTTTCCACCGCTCACATCCGCCCTCAACAGTGAAGCGAAGGGCTCACAGGGGCGAGATCCACTGCTGGATTGCCCCTTTCCTATCACTAAATAGTCCCGCAGGTAAATCAAAATATGAAGCCGCTTCCCTGGTGCGGACTTTCACGTCAGCGTAGAGAACTTAGCGCGCCGAAAGCTTCGACTTCAGCGCGTCCCCAATCGTCGCCGTCGACGAGGACTTCGACGTCGATCGATACTGTTCAATCTCCCTGCGCTCGAGCTGCTTTTGAGCCGCGCGGTAGCTCAACCCGATGCGCCGGGTCTCCGGGCTGATCTTGATGATCTTGAATTCGTACTCTTTGCCCGGCTCGAGCGGTCCCGCGCTCTTCAGCGGTCCCGTGGTCGGCCGGTAGCCGCCCATGCCTTCATCGCGCCGCCGGCGGTCTTCGATTTCCGTGTTGTGGCAAAGCGCTTCGATGTTTTCGCCTAGTTCGACGAACGCGCCGAACGTGGCGATGCGCGAAACCTTGCCCTTTACGATTTGCCCGACCTTGTGCTGCTTGAACCAATCGCCCCAGATGTCGTTGACCTGCTTGATTCCCAGCGACACCCGGCGATTCTCCGGATCGATCTTCAGCACTTTCGCCGTTACCGGCTCGCCTTTCTTGAACACTTCGTGTGGATTCTTGACGCGGCCGGTCCAGCTCACGTCGCCGACGTGCACCAGCCCGTCGAAGCCGTCTTCGATTTCCACGAACGCGCCGAATTCCGCGATGTTGCGAACTTTCCCGGTCACCACCGTGCCCACGGGATACTTTTCCGCGGTCAACAGCCAGGGATCCGGCTGGGCTTGCTTCATTCCCAGCGAAACGCGCCGGTCGCTCGGCTTGATGTCCAGCACTACGACATCCGCGGCATCGCCCACTTTCACCAGCTTCGAAGGATGTTGCACCTTCTTGTTCCAGCTCATCTCCGAAACGTGCACCAGGCCTTCGATGCCCTGCTCGAGTTCGACGAACACGCCGTAGTCCACGATGCCCACGATCTTGCCCTGATACCTTCCGCCCGCAGGATATTTCTCCGCCGCGCCCACCCAGGGGTCAGGCGTCAGTTGCTTCAACCCCAGGGAAATGCGCTGCTTTTCCTTGTCGAACTTCAGGATGATGACGTCCAGTTCCTGTTCCGGCTTCACAATGTCGGAAGGATGCTTGACGCGGCCCCAGCTCAGGTCCGTCAGGTGTAGCAAGCCGTCGATTCCGCCGAGGTCCACGAACGCGCCGTACTCGGTCACGTTTTTCACGTGTCCGTGCACGATCTGGCCTTCGTTGAGCGTTTCCATCAGCGCCGCACGCTTCGCGTGCAGCTCTTCTTCCAGGAGCGCGCGCCGGCTCACCACCACGTTTCCGCGGCGGCGGTTCAGTTTCGTCACGCGCACCTGAACTTCCGTGCCGACCAGGTCGTCGAGATTTGGCATCGGCCGCAGGTCATACTGCGAGCCCGGCAGGAACGCGCGCACGCCTACGTCCACGACCAGCCCGCCCTTGATGCGGTCAACCACTTTGCCCGTCAGCGTTTCCTTGGCCTTGAACGCCGCGTCGATTTTTTCCCACGTCCGGCGCCGCAGCACCTTTTGGTAGGAAACGATTTCGTAGCCTTCTTTGCGCTCGCCGGTGCGCTGCACTTCGATGGTGGCGTTCGGATCGGGCCGCGGGATCTCCGTTTCCGCGAATTCCGCTGCGGGAATCAGCCCTTCCGTCTTTCCTCCCAGGTCCACGACCACGCCATGCTCGGTGTACGCAACGACTTTGACCTCGATCACCTCATGTGAAGCAGCTGCTTCCTGCTTCTCGTCGTACTCCTGCATCAGCTTGCTCATCTCTTCCGAGCCGGCGGCCTCCTCGGCTGCGGCCGCAGCTTCGGCGTCCAGTGCGGGAGTCTCGGCTGGCGTTTCTGCCCCCGCGGGGGCCGCAGGCGTCTCCGAAGACGCAGCTGCCGCCTCCGAAACAGCCGCCGGCGCTGGTGTCGACGGGGTTTCTACCGCCGCCGACGCAGTTTCGGCCTGTTCGGGTATGGCTGGCTCAGTTACGGCAGGAACGTGCGGTTCAGGAGTGCTTGCTTCGGCTGCGGGCGCTGCTGCTGCGGCATTCGACGGGGTATCGTGGTCTGCAAACATGGTTATTGGCCTCCGGGCGATTACTTCCCATGTGGCGGCCGCTCGGCGGCCCCACAATTGTCGCAATTCCTTGCGGAATCCCTACTAGGGTTTAGTGCAAGGTGGTTGACCGGTTTACGGTCAAACAGGAAATGCTGCGGGCGTCACGGGGTACGCTGCAACCCCCTCAGCATACCCGCCGCCTCGCGTTTATGTCAATGAAACTGCTGAGCTAGAACTAGGCCCGGGCCCGACCGGCTTGGCGCACTTCGCGGCGAAAATCGGGCGCAAACACTTCGACTGTGCGGCACATTTCAAACAGCCGCGAACGCATGCGCGCTCCGATGCGGTCCGCCAGCGTATCTTCCTTCACGGCGACGCGCTGCCCGCCCGGCATTCTGGCAGGCGGTTCGTTGCTCGCGGCGGTTTCGTCAAGGTAATTTGTCGTCAGAATCGTAACGCGCTTCTCGTTGTACCGTGCATTCAGCACGAGCCCGATGATATCCAGCACCCACGCCGAAGGCTTGCTCGCGCCGAGGTCATCCAAAACCAGAATTTCTACCGAGCGAATCGGCTCGAGAATGCCCATCTCCGTCGATTCGCTCGCCGGGTTGTAGCTCGCCTGAATTTCTTTCAGCAGTTCGCGGTAATCGCAAAACAGTCCCGCATGCCCGCGCTTGATCAGCTCCTTGAGCGCCGCCACGGCCAGATGCGTCTTCCCGACGCCCGACGGCCCCATCAGCAGCAGACCCTTTTCCGTCGAGCCCGGATAATCCCGCACAAACGCCTGAGTGAGCATTTTTGCTTGCTTCAACGACTGGGCGTGTTGCCCCGTCCAAGTCTTCCCATCGGCAAGGTCCGTGACGTAGCTCTCAAAATCGCAATGCTCGTACCGCTTCGGAATGCGCGCGCGCTCCATCACCCGCGTCGCGCGCTCCTGCATCCCGCAGTCACACGCCACGGCCACGCTGCCCGCCGCGCCATCCGTGCGCGGCACCAGCTTCCAGCCTGTTCCCCTGCAAAGCGTGCAATTTTCCAGCGCCATTTCGTAGCGCCGGCTTCCAGCCGGCTCTTCCTCTTCTGCTCTGTCCTTGTAGCGGCGGCTTCACGCCGCCGTCTTCTTCACTTCCGAAGCATACGGTTGCATCGGTTCTTCGGCAAGTTGTTGGTTTTGGGAAACCTGTGGAAGGAACCTGCTCTCTTTTTCAGGGAAACTGATTCTTGCGGAAACTACCGTCTTTTCTCGCTGAAGATTGACTACTGAAAACAGTTTAATTGGGCGTCTGCCTTGAGTTCAGCCGCAAACTACCTAGGCACTTTTTTCCAGTTGGCCCAGACAACTCCCGCGATGAGCAGTAGCCCGCCGCACAGAGTTAGAAGGTTGTCCTCTAAATGACCCTCAACCCACCACTCCCGCCAAAAAATAAGCAGATACGGAAAAGTCAGGGGATAGATCCAAACGTAAAAGTTTTCAAATGTTGAATAGCCGTACCTAATCTGCTGAACGGCGATATCTATGAACACGACAACAATATAAATGGCGTAGCCGGCAAAGAATCCTAGCAAACTTCGCTTGAGAATCTTAGGCACTTAGTGTCTCACTGCGGCGAGGATTCTCTAAGTCAAGCAGGCCCCTGCCTCACGACGCGCGGCGTATCCGCACGATTGCATTTTTCGGCGCCTTCTCGTGTGCGTACGCCGCCGCCACTCGCGACAATTCCTGCTGCAGCACGTGCGCGAACTCGCCCATCTGCTTTTCCATCTCGATCATTTTTTCGCGCATATTTAGAATAATTTCGATGCCCGCCAGGTTCACTCCCATGTCCCGAGCCAGCGTCAGGATCACTTCCAGCCGCTCCAGATCCCCATCGGTGTAAAGCCGCGTGTTTCCTTGCGAACGCGAGGGCTTCAGCAATCCCACGCGCTCGTACAGCCGCAGCGTCTGCGGATGCAGCTTGTACAGCTCCGCCACCGCGCTAATCATGTAGCCGGCCTTCGCCCGTTTTTTCGCTCGCTGTGCCATGAATCCAGTTGTTAGTCGTTAGTTCTTAGTCATTAGTCAAACCGAGGAAACGACCATGCCATCTGTTCTCGCTAAAAACTAACTACTAACCCGCCTTGCTGAACAAATCCTTCCGCGGATCTTCGGGCGCCACTTTCTCCAGCTCCTTCATCAAGTTGCGCACGCGCTCGTCGGTCGGCTGCGGCACGACCACTTGAATTTCTACGTACTCATCGCCTCGCGCGCCGTTTCTCGCGCTCGGCACGCCCTTTTCCCGCAACCGCAGCGTCTTCCCGCTATTCGTTCCGGGCGGAATCCGCACCAGCGCCCGGCCGTCCATCGTTGGCACTTCAATTTTCGCGCCCAGCGTCGCTTCGCTCACCGTCACCGGCACTTTGATGTACAAATCATTCCCGCGCCGCTCGAAAAACGTATGCGGTTTCACGACCACGCGCAGATACAAATCCCCGGGATGAGCGCCCATCGTTCCGGCGTTACCTTTTCCGGGAACGCGCACGCGCCCGCCATTCGCGACACCGGCGGGAATGCGCACGTCAATCGTTTCCGTGCGCCGGATGCGGCCCTCGCCGCCGCAGGTCCGGCATGGCGTGCGCAGCTTGCCAGTTCCGCCGCAGCGCGGGCATGGCACATTGAACCGCATCTTGCCTGCGGCTTGTTGCACCGAGCCGGTGCCATTACACGTTTCGCAGGTATGCGGCGAACCGATCGCGCCGGTGCCGTGGCATGTTTCGCAAGCATCCAGCCGCGTGATCGAGATTTTCTTTACCGCGCCGCGCACGGCGTCCCATAAATCGATTTCGATCTGGTATTCGAGGTCGCCGCCAGGCTCGTGTTCCGGTTCCGCGGTCGCGGTGCCGCCGCGCCCACCAAAAAACTGGCTGAAGAGGTCGCGGAAGCTCGTTCCGCCGCCTCCCGCGCCTGCTCCTCCTGGTTCACCACCGAAATCAAAGCCCCCAAAATCAAAATTCACATTCGGGCCGCCTGCACCTTCCGCTCCGGGATAGCCTCCTGGCGGCAGATTCTCGCTGTAGAAGCCGTACTGGTCGTACATCTGCCGCTTTTTCGAGTCGGAGAGCACGTCGTACGCTTCCTGCAACTGCTTGAATTTTTCCTCGGCAGATTTGTCGCCGGGATTCAAATCCGGGTGGTATTTGCGCGCCAGCTTGCGAAACGCCGTGCGAATGTCCTTCGCGCTCGCCTTTCGCGGCACTCCCAGCAGTTCGTAATAATCCGCCTTTGTCGTCGTTGCCATGCTTGCGCCAACCTAGGCGCGAATCCTCTGTAGGGGCGCAGCATGCGCGCCCCAGTTCAAGCTACTCATCCTTTTGTATCTTTATCGGTCCGCTGTTCTTTCCCTGGGGCCGCCGTCTTTACCTCTCGCCAGAAGGAGTTTAGAGGATCAAACGGATCCTTCTTTCCCTCTTGCAGAGGCTTGCTCGAATCGAAAATTTCCAGCCTGTTCTTCAGCACCAGCTTTGCCCGCTCAATCTGCGGATTCCGCGGGTCGAACCGAACCAGCTCCTCCGCGACTGCCCACAGGCAATTTTCCAGTTCCGTTATCCGCTCGACAACCTGCGGCATGGAAGCTTGCGCTCTCGCGATCTGATCGAACGAGGTTTCACCATCCACATGCTCAACAAGCAGCTCCGCGACCGTGTCGTCGGTTTTCCGCTCCGGGTGAACATTCGTCGGCATCTGCGAGAGTGGTCCAGTCATGGTTGATCCTCCTCGCTTGGCCCAGTAGCGAATCAGGAAGAGAAAGACAATTCCGTCTTTCCCTTCCCACTTAGAACTTACAACTTATTACTTACGACTGCTTTAATTTGGCCTCTTCGACTCATCCACATCCACGTACTCGGCGTCGATTACGTCGCCGGGCTTTTTCTGTTCGTGTCCGCCGCTGGTCGAGCTGCCGCTCGAACCCGCGCCAGCCCCGGCCCCTGCCGCACCCGCGGTCTGCTGCGTCTTGTACAGTTCCTCAGCGATCTTGTGCAGCGCGCGCTCCACGTTTTCCGTGGCCGAGCGCAGCCGCGCCGTCCCGCCTTCGTTCATAGCCTTTTTGGCATCTTCGAGCGCTGCCTCCGCGGCCTTGACATCCGCTTCCTGCAGCTTCTCGCGGTTTTCGCGAATGGTCTTTTCGGCATGGAAAACCATCCCGTCCAGCCGGTTCCGCGCTTCCACTTCCTCGAACCGCCGGCGGTCTTCTTCCGAGTGCGACTCCGCTTCCTGCCGCATCTTCTCGGCTTCGTCCTTGCTCAAGCCGCTCGATGCGGTAATGGTGATCTTCTGCTCCTTGTTCGTGGCCTTGTCCTTTGCGCTCACGTTCAAGATGCCGTTGGCGTCGATGTCAAACGTCACTTCGATCTGCGGAATCCCCCGTGGCGCTGGTGGAATCCCGTCCAGCTTGAACGTGCCGAGGGAACGGTTGTCCTTGGCGAATTTGCGCTCGCCCTGCAACACGTGGATTTCCACTCCCGGCTGGTTGTCCGAAGCCGTCGAGTACGTCTCCACTTTGCGCGTCGGAA
>Ga0187778_10003263_pt1 | contig 10935 bp, 7 predicted proteins | sample 1015_Q2_SP5_20_M_FD_132418 | JGI IMG/M metagenome (GOLD analysis project Ga0187778, IMG submission 132418) | Tropical peat soil microbial communities from peatlands in Department of Meta, Colombia - 1015_Q2_SP5_20_MG | ecosystem: Environmental > Terrestrial > Soil > Wetlands > Peat | place...
CACTCGGGCTTTCAGCCACGTTGGTTACCCTTCGTGCTGCCGAGTATGACTACGGTGGCATCTGGGCATCCTCCACCGGCGGGACTTGCACCCACTGGAACAGCAGTTAGCATCGCTGCACCCAGAAGCCGAAGGAGGTGCCGCTGACGGGCAGCTCTACTGCGACCAGCCGCCAGGCCGCCGGCGCCTTGCTCTGCGCGGCGCCGAGCTTCATCAGCAACGCCTCGCGAGTGAGCTTCATCGTCGAGAGTTGTTTGAGTCTCGCCCACAACCATCTCAGCTGTCGTCCTCGCATGGCTCGCTCCTTGGCGATGCGATCACGGCTCTCGGCGAACACGTAGAGCTCTCGATCCTGTGCGAGGAGCTTCACGCGCACCTCGGGGCGCGCCTGCTTCCAGGGCTTCTCAGCGAGCGCACGCTCGAGCGCTGTCAGTCGCCCCTTCGGGGTGCCCACCAGGTACTGCACAGGCGGGGCACTCGTGCGCATCTGCTCGAGCACCTCCTCGGTCGGAATGCCCCGGTCCATCAACCAGGTCCGTCGCGCCTTGCCGTACTGACGCTCGATGCGTGCGAGAAAGTCCTGCAACGTCGTGTTATCGGCCGTATTGCCGGCGAGCACCTCGTAGGCGAGCGGAAACCCTTCCGGCGTGAGGATCAGCGCGATCACCACCTGCACGCAGTCAGGCCGGTGATCGCGCGAGTAGCCGTGCTGGCGCTTGGCACTCTCGTCCAGCGGCGGGTCGATCTCAAAGTAAGTGGACGTGAGGTCGTAGAGCAGCACATCGAAGCTCACGTTGAACAGATCGCGCCAGCGCGACACTAGATGATCAAACAGCGCCGCCTTGTGTTCGAGCAGCAGATCGTGGCAACTGTAGAGCAGGTGCTCGTCGATGATGCTGTCGCTGTCCAACAGGTCGGGCAGTGCACTGCCGCCGTACCACTGCCGATGCAGTCGCCACTCGCTGCCGGGCGAGAGCAATCGATATATCACGAGGATCAGCAGCACCTGATCCCAGCGCGTACCCTTGCGCGAAGGCGCCAGCCGCTCGGCCCAGAACTCATCAAGCTCGAGCTCGCGCCACAACTCGAGCGCCAGCCAGCATCCACCCCACTGCCGCGGCCGCTCGAGCCGCATCTTCGCGAGCTTCAGCCGTACGACCGTGCCATCATCAACGACGGCTTCGTAGCGATCGGCAGGAAACAGTGAGAGCGTCCGTGGCCGCTGCTGCGTCTCGTCCAGTACCTCGATCGACTTGCGCCATGCGAGCTCCTGTGAGGAGTTGATCTCCCCGAGGTAGAGCACGTGCCGTTGCACGACGCGTCCGTCGCTGACGCGCTTGCTCTCCACGACGCTGAAGTAGGTGTGCTCTTTGCCGTCCTTCTTGCGGGTCTTGGCGCGCAGGTACATGACGGGTCCCCATTATGCGCACCGCCGCTGCACTCGCCAGCACCAGAGTCGGCACTACAGCCCTCTGCGCGCCGAAATCAACCGCAAGTGCTTGAACGGCCGTCACCCACCCCCCTCGATCGGCCTAGAATCGTCGTCGAATCCGCGAGGACAGGCTAAATTACATGGGGTGCAAGGGGTCCCGAGTTCAAATCTCGGCGCTCCGACCAAATAAGTACCTACCTGTAAATCAGAACGTTATTTCCAAGCCCGGGCAACGACTCGGCCCTAGTTGCATCACAAGGTACCCGGGTACCCGTGCAGGATGGATGCCCTCGGCTGCCGCGCTGAGCGCCTGGCGTGCAGCGCCGCGAGGTATTTTTCTTTGGCAGCAAGCGATGGCAACACGCGCCGCGTGACGATGCCGCACGGTGGCGATGGGAGTGATTATTTCAGCCGGCTGCAGATGCCGGCAGCGTCAAGTCGCCGGCCCACGCGACTTTCACCAATAGATCTCGGCGGCGTTGAGAATCACGCCGCCTGTGCTGCCTGTTGCTTGGCCGCCAGCCGCGAGTACACCCCCTCCTGCGACCGTGGCTGTGGCGAAATATCCGCGCGCCGACGCCATCATCTTCATGCGCGTGCTCGCGTAGATCGTGGACATGAACAGATTGCTGTCTTTCTGCTTAAACTCCACTTCCGCCTGAGACCGCAGGCCCTCGAACTCGATGAGTTCGCGGACGTACTCCCTGGACAAATTCAAGATGAGGGGTCTCGGGGGGCGCGGCTGAAAGAGCGCTGGAGCAGCCGAGCAGAAAGATCGCGGCTGCGGCCAACAGCTGGTGAGCGGCCTGGCGCATCCGCGCGAGTGTACTCCTGACAGCCAGCGATACGCTCCGCTCACGCCAGCCAGCGCTCGCGCCCGGCGGAAAGAGCTTGACATCAACGACGCGCGCCGAGCGGCGAATCGATCCCCGATCGCTGCAGAGCCGTACCGTGGCTCGGCTGCGCCGGACGATCCGGAGGGCGAGGCGGTGGCCGGGTCCGAGCGCACCAACGTGAAATCGCGCCCGGCCGGTCCAGCCGAAGATTGCGGTACAGGTAAGACCTTGGCGGCGCCATCGCCGCGAACCTAGGCCGAGCAATTAAATTAAGCCGGCACCGCTCCTTCGTGCAGTCAAGCTGCATTATCAATATCGATGTCATAGAGGCGCAGTGGGCCCCCGCCGATCTCACGTTCTTGTGGTCTTGGTTCGATGTTATTCCAGCCCATGGTAGGCGCCATGACTCTCCCATAATGCTTGGCAATACCCTTAGTCGTAAAGTGGGCTTCCCCTGCGGCCTTCTCCCGTGGTTTCAAGTCCCAACGGTCCCCGAGAGTAAAGTCAGGGTAGCGGACCGGGAACTCTCCCTCTTTCCCTTGCACTTTCTGGATGACTCCGCTGAGAATGGGGTTGGCGGATGCGTGAAGCACAAAACCGCGATTTTTGACGCAGCAATTTTGCCACCCGGTGGGCATCTCAGCTGAAAGAATGATGTGCAAGTCGAGATCATTGGCAGTTAAATGCTGCTTCAATGTCCCCAACTCGTGCTCAAGGCACACTTCAAAACCAACTCGAAGCTTCCCGTTGCCCGGTGGTATGCGCGTAACACCCTCATGTCTTCCAGGGATGTAGATTCCTTTTGCTGTATCGTCGTGGAAGTCGTCCATATTGGTTTTCTTTCCGTAGGTAAAAATCCTCTCGCCGTTGAAAAACACGTAGGTCCGATTTTTGATGAGGAATGATTGCTTCAGCACATTTGGATTCGTGACGACTTCGTTCTTGAGCTTAGCGATCTGTTGTTCGTAATATGCTTCGACATCCGCCGGCGACCCGACCTCTCTAGTCGTGTAAGCCGCCATAACTGGTCGCTTCTGCCTGGCGGCTGACTTTATCTTGGCGTCCCAGGCGGCTCTGATCTTTTCATCCTCTTTATACCCCATGAAATTCTTCGGGTCAGGCGTGCGCGCGTGCTGCAGCCTCATAATTGCTTTTTGCGCTGACTCAGGCGTGATGTCCTCCCTGAAGACAATCGTACCAGGAACTAGAAGCATGCCGGGCCAATTGCTGGCCATCGACTGTATTTTCTCCAGAATCCAGTTCCGCTTCCGTCTCGTCACGGCCGTGGTGCCCTGGTCATCCTGCCCTGTTTGCGAAAACAGAAATTCCGGCGAGACAAAGATGCTTGTCAGCTGCCCCTTTTGAGAGGACGCGCTCGCGGCCGCGTACGTTTCGGAAACAGCTTTTCTTAGATGCACCAGCGTTGAAGCCGTAGACTTCCGCTGTATGTGTGTGTTTGGCGACCACAATCCCACGACGACGTTGCTCATATATTTTCTCCGGGTGGAGTCTTCGCAGACAGGTTGCGGAGTTCTTACGTTTTCGCGGCGTAACACGCTGTCTGCCGTTAAGCATGCGCGCATGTAGGCACGAACGGCAATGCCCCTGTAAGAGCGAGGCCACCCTGCACCGGAAGGCCCGGGGGCCTGAACTCAACAAGTATTGAAGGAGTGTTGGCGCGCCTCCGACATGCGTAGCCCAAAAGAGCGGCGGATTGGACGGCGACGTTATAGTCACTGGGGGTGACCGCATTGGAGCGGCGCGCACGACCCCGTGGTCTCACTAAATATCCTGAGTGAAGCAGGCGCAGAGCGTCAGCCATGCAATTTCTGAGCGATCCCGGCAGAAATGGCTAATGACGCCGGCCGCGAGTTGCATGATGCTCGCGGGTGGCCCTGCGCCGGCATCTCGAGGCGCTGTTGCAGGCGCTACTCGAAGGCAAAGTGTGTACACGCGAGGAGGTGCGCAATTTCATCAGGGAGTTCGAACGCGAAACGCTCAAGTACAGCGCGAGGTGAGCAAGCGATCCGGCTGCCGTCGGCCTGCCGATGGGGAGCTCTCGTTTCTGGCCCGTCTGCGCGGAGCACTACACAGACTGCGAACGGACAGCTCTCGACCCCGAGCGGTCTGTTTCCCGACAGCGGTCGCTGCGGACGAAACGCAGAAAATTATGGTAGCGGGGGCTTGATTTCGCTTCCGCCTACTGAGATTCGGCTTTCTCTAGCCGCGTGACTTCTTAGCAAATCCAGGAGCCGGCTTAAGAATCGGTAGGGTTCTATGGGCCGCGTCCGCTCGAAGCGATGCGACCTCATTCGCCTGAAGCCGCACAACAAAATTTAGCCTCGCGCAAGTGGGACACTTGACTAATCTCTTGAGTTTCAGCTCGATCCATGATCGACCGCATTCGCAGCGCATTCTGTAGAAGCGCTGCGCAATGGCTGAGCCGAGCTCGCCTTCTCGAACCAGTATCCCACCGGATTCTCGCGGGCCGAGCTCTAGGTCTGATCGGATCCTCCTACAGATATTGCCGATTCGCACCTTTGTTTCTTTCACAACCGATCTCCCCGGGAGCTTTCTTGTGGAATTTGAGCGAAGAGCTCGCGCATCCCTCCGTCAATCGTGATCATCGTCGGGACGCGGACCGAATGTGCGATCGTGCTTCTGCGGTTGCCTGGAGTCCCAGTGGAGCTGAGTGCTTCTCATCCAGCAGCGTTGGCAGCGTATGTTGCGGTACGGCCGAAAGTGCTCAGCTTCACGTTGAGGAAGCTCAGCAACAACTTCCCACCGATATAAGCCAAGAGAGCAGCACCACTGGGACCACCAAGAGCCTCTCAGCAGGGGGCCGCCTTCAACTTTATGGGCGTCCGATCGGCTTCCAGTGATTTCCACAGAACGCTTTGTTTGCTCTTGTTCTGTCGAGGAATTTACGCCTGGTCCAGATTATGGTCAATCGTTCATGTCTGCTGCACTGCAGCGCATATCCGGCGAGCGGTAGACTTTGATGCCGCCCGCAGCGTGATGAGAGCGGCGCGACAGATGGTCGTCGCGTCCATGGTGGAAGCATCGGACCAACACGGCCGCATGGGCAGGTGCATTTCGGGTGTGATCGGCGAGAAATTTGCCGCCCCATCGGTGGGCGGCGCTAATCCCGAGCCCACGAGCGGAAGCGGCGAATAATCGCGCACGTCAGGTAGACGCCAATGACGCCAGCAATCGCAAAAGGGAGGAATAATGCGAAACTCTACGCGGTAGGCCGCATGGGCTAACACGACGAGAGAATTTCAACGGATCCGCTGCCACTGCGCTCGGGTGTTAGCAACTGCGCGTAGCACGCCCCGGATTTGAACCTGCGGGTTTAGCCATCCGGTCGGAGGTCACCACGAAGGAGGCGAGCAAGAGCGCGCAGCGCGGGCCCGAATGCCGCCCTTGTAGGCGTTCCTCGAGACTTCGGCCTTACCTTCGGCTGTTCGTGGCCCTGTCGACCGCTCCCACGGTCTCCAGCGATGGATCAGCTCCGATTGTCGCTTGCGTCGCTCGGGTGTCCAACCGTTCATTCCTTTGCTGCTCCAATAGTTCGTTTGGCTGATTTTCCGCCCCTCGGGCCGGGATGCTCGTGCGTGGCTTGCGATACAGCGCCTCGATTCCCATCAAGCGCATGAGCGTGCGCACGTGTTTGCGACCGATCTCATGCCCCTCCCGGCGCAGCTGCGCGGCGAGCTTGCGGGCGCCGTAGAACGGCGCCTCGAGGTGCAGCTCATCGATCCGGCGCATCAGCTTCAGATCCCGCTCAGACACCGGCCGCGGCTGGTAGTACACATGCGAGCGTGTCAGCTCCAACGGCTGCGCCTGCCGCTTCACCGTCAGCTCCGCACCCGTTCGATCATCGCTTGCCGCTCAGGCCGGGGAATTTCCCGAGCGCATAGCGCAAAAAATCGCGCTCCATGGTGAGCTCGCCCACCTTCTCGCGCAGCTTGCGGATCTGCTCCTTGGCCTCGTCGGCGACAACATTGCCGCCAAAAATCGCCGCTAGGTTCTGCAGTACCTCGCTCTTCCAGGCCGTCACCTGGTTCGGGTGCACCTCGTGAGGAGCCGCGATCTCCGCCACCGTCTTCTCGCCGCGGATCGCCTCCAAGGCCACCCGCGCCTTGAACGCCGCAGAATGATTACGCCTCGGTCTTCGCATGGACCTCTGCCCGGTTGTGCCCGGCCAGAAATCCACTTATACCCGTGTCTGAAAAGTTGGGGCCACCTCTTCGGCAGGATCGGTGAGATATTGTCGTCGCGCTTGAATTTCACGCCGCAGTCGGCACGAGCCGTTCGCGGGCAAGCTCGGCGGCGTACGCGATCGCCGCCGCCACATCGTCACGCTTCAAGGAGGGATACTGGCGAAGAATTTCGGCAACGTCTACCCGGTGTTGCCTGCGAACAGGAGCCGGTTCTGCGCAGCAGGATAATGGCGTGGATCGTCGGAGTTGCCCTGATAGCAATGGGGTTGGCCGGCTTGTTGCCGGCTGCGCGTGCTGATCCGCCTTCGGCTCGTGACGCAGCGGGGCAGACGGCAAACACTGCAAAAGATCCGTTCCTGGAGACGGCACGGCGGTCGCTGCGCTTTACGCCGCTGATGCGGTGGTCATGGCACCGAACGCACCCGCGGCTCGCGAAAGCGCTGCAATTCGCGATTATCATTCCATGGCGGCCCGCCAGGCCCAAGCTGCAGGAGTGACAGTTACAGAGGCTCGACCAGCCTCGTCGGGATCTCGGGCGATCTCGCATGGCAGGAGGGCATCACAGTCACCGATAAATCCGGCGCAACGGTGGAGGCGGGGAGAGGACCAGAAATGGATGATGATCCGGGACATTTGGAATATGGACGTCTGGAATATGGACGTCGCGCCAGCCACTTCGGCCACGCCGTCGGCAGCGACTTCCCACTAGCCTACGGCAGCAACTCTCGAGCGGCGTGACTCGCGCGACGCCTAGAGCGGCCGCCCATAACCCGGGCGTTCCTCTCTCGCTGAGGTTTTGGCACGCCCTGTCGTGCCGTGAGGTGGGACCAAATAATCGGATGCTGTTCCATAGGTCCTCCCGCGCCAGAAGCGCCGCGGTCGGACGAGCGGCTGCCACTACTCATAGCGTAGCGCCTCGATCGGGTTGAGCCGGGAAGCCTTGCGCGCCGGGTAGTAGCCAAAGAAGATTCCCACCGCCGCGGAGAATCCGAACCCGCCCGCAATGGCTGCGAACGACAGCAACGTCGGCCAATGCGCCAGAGTCGAAATGAGTAGTGAGGCAGTGACGCCGCCAAGCATTCCGGCGACTCCGCCGGTGGCGCTGAGAAAGATCGCCTCGGTCAGGAACTGCAACAGTACGTGCAACCGCCGCGCGCCGATCGCCATGCGCAAGCCGATCTCACGTGTCCGCTCGGTCACCGACACCAGCAGGATATTCATGATGCCGATGCCTCCCACCAGGAGTGAGATCGAGGCCACTACGGCGAGTAAGAGGGCCATGATCCGTGAGGAGCTTTCCGCTGTCTGCGCCACCTCGCTCAGGTTGCGAATCGCAAAATCGGCGGTGTCGCCCGCACGGATGCGGTGGCGCCGCATCAAGGTATCATTGACCTGCTGCAGCGCAACCGGCACGAGCTCCTGGCTCACCGCCTGGACGAAAATACTGTTGACGTAGCCGGTTATGCGTGCGGGAATGTTGTACGGGTTCGGCGGCGGCGGAAAGGCCGCGGCGGTCGTAGTGACGGTCACCGTCGCGTTCGAAACAGTGGTGGTTGCCAGCGCCTGCGCCTGGCTCGGGGCTGCGACGCCCAGTACCTTCTGTTGCGCGGTCGTAAACGGAATGATCACCACGTCATCCTGGTCCTGCCCGTAGGTACTCTGACCTTTGGCAGCCAGGAGGCCGACGACATGAAGGCTTTGTCCCTTTACCAGGATGGCCGCACCGACCGGGTTCTCGTACGCGCCAAAAACTTGCCGATACACCGTCTGTCCGAGGAGCGCCACCATCGCGGCGTTGCTCTCATCCGCTGCCTCCAGCGGCCTGCCGGTAACGATGCGCCAGTTCGTGATGCGAAGATAACTCGGCGTCGCGCCCTGGACGCTCGTCGTCCAGTTTTGACTACCGTACTGCACCTGGCTTAGCTGGCGAATCAGATAGCCGACATCGGCGACAGCGGGATCCTCGCGACGCAGCGCCAGCGCGTCGCTCGTCGTGAGCGTCGAGGCGCTACCGAACCCGGCACGTACGCCTCCCGCGGTGGTTGCACCTGGCAGAACGACCAGGAGATTGGTGCCGAGACTTTCGATCTGCTTTCTCACGGCTTCGTTGGCGCCTTGACCGACTGCCACCATGGCGATGAGCGCGGCGACACCGATGAAAACCCCCAACATCGTCAATGCGGCGCGCAGCTTATTACGCGCGATGGCCTGCGCAGCGCTGGTGAGGATCATGCCGGCAAAGCCGAGCGACGGCCCGGCCGACTGCGTCGTGGCTGGCAGCGGTCCCGCGCCGCCGACCGCCGCTGCTGATTCCGACGCCGAGCGTCCGGGCTTCATCTCGTCGCCGATGATCCTTCCGTCCCTCATTGTCAGGACCCGATCGGCGTAGTCGGCAATGTCGCGCTCGTGCGTAACCACGATGACCGTCACACCCTGCTGGGTGTTGAGTGCCTGCAGCGTGCGCATGATGTCGTGAGAGGTGCGCGTATCGAGATTGCCAGTAGGCTCATCTGCGAGCAGGAGATTGGGCCGGTTGATCAGGGCGCGTGCGATGGCGACGCGCTGCTGCTGGCCGCCGGAGAGCTGGTTCGGGCTGTTGCTCTCGCGGCCGCTCAGTCCAAGCTCGGCGAGCGCTGCGCGTGCACGGGCGAAGCGCTCGCTGCGGCGCGCGGGCCCGGAAGGCGCATAGAACAGCGGCAGGGCGACGTTTTCGATCGCGCTGGTACGCGCCAGCAAGTTGAAACTCTGGAACACAAAGCCGATACGCTCACTGCGAATGTGCGCGAGAGCGCGTTCGCTCAGGCGAGTGACATCGACGCCTTCAAAGAGGTATCGCCCACTGGTCGGCTGATCGAGGCAGCCACACACGTTCATCAGCGTGGATTTTCCCGAGCCGGAAGACCCCATGACGGCGAGGAATTCGCCCTGCCTGATCGTCAGGCTCACGTCATCGAGCGCATGCACCTCGGTATCGCCGAGGCGATAGACGCGCCCGACGTTCCTCAGCTCGATCAGCGGTATCGCCACGACGTCAGTCCCGCGCAACGCTCAAGGCCATCAGAGGCCGAAGCGGAACGTCCCGGTGCGCGAACCGGTGCTGGCGCGCTGTTCGCCGGTGATGACCTGATCACCCGCAGTGAGAGACCCCGACAGGACCTCGGTGTACGTGTCATCGTCGAGCCCGGTGCCGATCGTGATGACGGCCGGTTTGCCTCGCTGGAGGACCCACACCTGGGCCTGCCGCGAGACGCCCCCCGCGGCACCTGGAGGTACGGCGCCCGCCGCCGGGCCGGCCGGGGGCACGCTGCGCAGGCCGCTCGGCGTGAAGCGCAGCGCCAGATCGGGGACGCGCAGCACATGCGTGCGGTGCGCCGTGACGATAGCGACCGTAGCGGTCATGCCGGGTTTCAGCTGGAACTGGGGATTATCTGCGCCGACGACGACGTCGTAGGTCACGACATTCTGCACGGTCTGCGGCGCCTGCCGCACCTGGACCACCTTTCCCTGGAACGAGCGATCCGTGAAAGCCTCGACGCTGAACCGGGCCTCATCGCCTTCCTTGATTGCCCCAATATCGCTCTCGCTCACGTTGGTATCGACCTGCATCTTCGTCAGATCCGTGGCGATCAGGAACAAAGTGGGCGTTTGAAAGCTCGCCGCCACGGTCTGCCCGATCGTGATGTTGCGGGCCACGACTGTGCCGTCGACCGGCGAGACGATATTGGTGTAGCCGAGATTGACCACGGCCGTCTCGACCGCGGCCCGATCGAGCTGCACCGCACCCTCGAGCTGATGAACCAGCGCGGCCTCGTCATCGTAGGTCTGTTCGGCAATGGAATCCTGCTTGCGTAGCGTGTTATAGCGCGCGAGATCCACGCGCGCGCCCGCGAGTTGCGCACTGTCCCGCGCCAGCTGTCCCTGCGCCTGATGGAGCGCAGCTTGGTAGGGACGGGGATCGATCTTGGCGCACAGCTGCCCTTTCTTGACCTGCGTGTTGTAGTCGCAATACATATCACTGATGACACCTGACACGTACGAGCCAATGATGATCGTCAGTACCGGGTTGACCGTGCCGGTTGCGGCAACGGTGCGTGTGACGGAGCCCCGTGTTACGGGTGCGGTCACGTACCTCACCGTTGCGGAAGGATGTGTGACCCACCAGGCGGTGCCTGCCAACGCCAGCAGTATTGCGCTCGCGAGGGCAATTACAGCGACCCTGCTGCGGGTTCCAGGTGCCCGGATTCCCGCCTGAACGCTCTCCGTAAGCCGTCCACCCACTACGGTCCGGCCTTCAGCACCTACGAGATTGCGCGGCTCCAACAAAGACAACCCTCTCGCAACACCCGTCCGCAGCCTGCCGGGAAAGCAGTGCAACAGTATCGGGATTGCCGCGAAATACGCGTAAATGCTGATGCGCCTGCGGGGAGTGCGCGTTGCCCGC
>Ga0187778_10003264_pt1 | contig 10933 bp, 6 predicted proteins | sample 1015_Q2_SP5_20_M_FD_132418 | JGI IMG/M metagenome (GOLD analysis project Ga0187778, IMG submission 132418) | Tropical peat soil microbial communities from peatlands in Department of Meta, Colombia - 1015_Q2_SP5_20_MG | ecosystem: Environmental > Terrestrial > Soil > Wetlands > Peat | place...
GCTTCTCCGCTGACGTCAGCGCCCGTGCGCGAGGCCTCTTCGGCCAGAAGCGCCAACAAATCCACCTCTTCAGTGGTAGCCAGCCGATCGAGCGCCTCCAGGCGACTCGCGACCAACAGCTCGCCGATCAGCGCATCGAGCTCCTCGATGTCTTTGGACAGGCGCGCCCGCAGCTCTGGCCGGTCGGTTCCGGGCAAGAGCTCGACTGCCATGCGCATTCGGGCGAGCGGCGAACGCAGCTCATGCGAAGCGCTGGCTAAGACTGTTTTCTGCGCATTGACAAGGCGCTCGATGTGTTCGGCTGCGCGGTTGAAGCTGCGTGCGAGATCCGCGACCTCGTCGGCGCCTTCGACCTGTACGCGGGCTTGCAGTTGCCCTGCACCCAACGCGTCGACGCGAGCTTGCAATCGCTCGAGACGTCCGGTGAGGCGGCGCACTACAGGATAGGCACCGACGGCAATGGCCGCCGCCAGCAGTAAGAGAGCACCCAGAACGTTAAACGCTCGGTGATGGTGACGCCAGCGCGCCAACACCCACCGTCTATCGGGCAGCAGCAACGCGATCATCGGCCCGCCTGGCGATCTGAGCCAACCGGTAGTGGTGTGGCCGGGTGGCGGTGCCGGGAGCGGCTCGCCGTTGTGCACCAGAACGACCCCGTCGGCTGCGCGCACGGTGATGTCCGCGTTGAACTGCCGGGCAAGGCGATCGACCTTGGCCTGCAGCTCGGGCATCGCGCCGCCAGGCGCGGGTAGCACTTCGCTGACCAGCGCTGCCATGCCGTCCAACGAATGGCCATCTCGTTCCTCGCCCGGGAGCAGCCACCACGCGATTGACGCGAGAAACCCGAACAGGAGCAAAATACCCACGACGGTGAGGTAGATCTGCAGGTAAAGCCGGCGCATTAGGGATCCTGGTGCTTGGCGAAGACATACCCCGCACCGCGCACCGTTATGATCCGACGGGGTCGTTTGGGATCATCCTCGATGGCTGCGCGGATGCGCGATATATGCACATCCAAGCTGCGGTCGAACGCCTCGAACTGCTCGCCTCGCACGGTGTCCATCAACGCCTCTCGCGACATCACTCGGCCCGCATGCATCGCGAGTGCCCAAAGCAGATCAAACTGATAGCTGGTGACAGGTCGTTCATCGCCTCCTATGCGCACGACGCGCGCGTTGCGATCGATCTCCAATCGGCCAAAACGCAAGGTCCTCTCATGTCTGGCGCCCGCCATCGAGCCTCGCCGCAAGATCGCGCGCAAGCGCGCCAGCAGCTCGCGCGGGTTGAACGGCTTGGGCAGATAGTCGTCAGCGCCCAGCTCGAGTCCGACGATGCGGTCCATCTCGTCGCCGCGTGCGGTCAGCATTAGGATAGGAATGTCGTGTTCGGCACGCACGCGCCGGCACACCTCCAAACCGTCGACGTCGGGCAGCATAATATCTAGGATCAGCGCGTCGAAGGTTTCCTTGGCGAGCAAACGCAGCCCTTGCGCTGCGGTAGGGTATGCGGTGAGGCGTATGCCGAAGGGTGCGAGGTATTCCTCGACCATGGCCGATAGGCCTTGATCGTCTTCGATCATCAACACGCGTTCGGCCATGGCGCTGCTTCGGCTATCGGTCTTTGAAGGCAATCCGGGTCAAACCGAAGCGCAATTGCAGGGCGAAAGACGGCGCAATTTTTCCATCGATTACGCAGGGCTGCCCCTGGGCGATGTCTATCCCAGCGCAGATGGTAGCCTGGACCCAGCCACAGCGTAATCGCATCAACGGCACGTCGCCGCGGGGTTGGGCCTAACCCAGTCTGGGCCACGCTGGCTTATGGCAGCTCACCCAACCCCGCATCAGGGTCCAGGCAGACCGGTTTACCAGCGGCGCATTTGATCGGCCATTTCCACCAGCTTGCCTCGTTGTTCGGGCGTAAGCACGTCCGCCGCGTCCGCGACCGCGCTCACGAAGCGGTCCGAAGCCGATTCGGCCAAGCGCATCTCGGAGGCGCGGATCTGCTCGAGCGCCGTCCGGTCCACCGCGGGCTGGGACAGCGCCTGCATGAAGGCCTGGCGGTTCTTCACGTGCTGCTCACGCACCTGGCTCAAGTCCTTGATTGCCTCCTGGACGATGGCCTTGATACGCGTCCTCTGTTCCTCGGTTGCTTCGATGCGGTTAAGCACCCACTCAGTGGCAAAGTCGGCGCGTGCAGCGCGCTGCTCGGGCGTTGTAGCGCTCATGCGCTTGTGCCCCCAGCAGCCGCGCGGCCCGCCCTCGGAACCTTGCGCCTGAGACCAGACGTTGAAACTGGCCGCCGCCAGCGTGCCCAGCAGTCCTCCGACCGCCAGGCCGCCGAAGAAGCTGCGACGGCGCCTGCTCGTGGAAGCGGGTTGAACGTCCGATGTCTTACTATTTTGCTCGCTCATTGCTGTCTCCTTTACGGTTGCTCGCGCCGCGAACGCAGCGCACTCAAGCATGGTAGGTGTGCGCTATTGCTTGGGTCTGTCGCGTGCGTAAAGATCTGTAAAGAGGCAAATCGATCCGTGGTAACGTGGTTGGTGAGCTTGCACTCAGAGGCTTATGCGTATCGCCATTGGCGGTTTCCAGCACGAAACCAATACTTTCGCCCCGGCCAAGGCCACCTTCGACGAGTTCGCTCGTGGAGGCGCCTGGCCGCCGCTGCTCACGGGCGGCGACATCCTCGACGGTACCCGGGGAATCAACCTTCCGATCGCGGGCTTCGTGGAGGCGATGCGCAAGACCCCGCATCGACTCGTTGCCACGGCGTGGGCCGCGGCAAGCCCATCGGCGCACGTTACGCAGGACGCCTATGAGCGCATAACACGCATGATCCTAGATGAGCTGGAAGCGACCGGGACGCTTGATGCCGTGTACCTGGACCTCCATGGGGCGATGGTCACAGAGCAGCTCGATGACGGCGAGGGCGAGTTGCTGGCGCGCGTGAGGAGTGTAGTGGGCTCCGATATCCCGGTCCTCGCGAGCTTGGACTTGCATGCCAATGTCACGCGCAAGATGCTCGAGCACGCCGACGTGTTGATCGCTTATCGTACCTACCCGCACATCGATATGGCGGAGACAGGGGCAAGGGTGGCGCATATGCTCCAACGTCGACTCCAGGGTATGCCAAGACCCCGGCTTAGCGCACGCCGCGTGCCGTTTCTGATCCCCTTGCAGACGCAGTGCACGATGCTCGAACCCACCAAGTCGATCTACGAAGCGCTCGCGCGCATGGAGGACGGCTCGGTCAGCTCCGTCTCCTTTACGCCCGGGTTTCCGGCAGCGGATTTCCCAGAGTGTGGACCTACAGTCCTGGCGTATGCCGAGGACCCTGCCGCGGCTAGTCGTGTGGCCGACGCGCTGCGCGGCGCGGTGCAGGAGGCCGAGGCAGCTTTCAACTACCCCGTCTACACCCCCGAGGAAGGGGTGCGACGTGCAATGGCCTTAGCGGACCACGCCAGCCGGCCGGTCGTTTTGGCCGACACACAGGACAACCCAGGAGCAGGCGGTGCGTCGGACACCACGGGCATGCTGCGAGCGTTGGTGAGTGCGGACGCGCGACGCTCAGCGCTCGGACTCATGGTGGACCGCGCCGCCGCGAGAGCAGCCCACGACGCTGGGCAAGGAGCGGTCATTGCGATCGCTTTGGGCGGCAAGTCGAACATCCCAGGTGACACGCCTTTTCACGGGCGTTTCGAGGTCGAGCGCTTGTCGGACGGCAAGCTCACTTGCACGGGTCCTTTTTACCGCGGCGCTCGCATGAGTCTTGGGCCCTCCGCCTGCCTGAGGATAGGCGGCGTTCGCGTAGTGGTGACGTGCGAGAAGCCACAAATGGCCGACCAAGAGTTGTATCGCTTCGTAGGCATCGAACCGACTCAACAGTCGATCCTGGTCAACAAAAGCTCAGTGCATTTTCGCGCGGACTTCACCGACATCGCCGAACAGATCCTGGTGTGCAAGGCCCCCGGTCCCATGCTCGCCGACCCCAGCGACTTTCCTTGGCAGAATCTGGCGCCGGGTATTCGGTTAAAGCCAAACGGACCCGCGTTCGTGCGCCGGTGACCGCAAAAGCAAAGTGCCGAATGGCTAACCTTGGACACAACCACCTCGCCCTTCGGGGGGCTGGCTAGGTCGAGTCAAGAAGCACTAGGTCGAAGAGATCTCAGCAACGCTTCGCACAGGCTTCGACGCGAAGCACCGGGTGTACTTTGCGGCGGGATCGGACGCGTCGCGTGAGTCTCGCCCATGCACAGGGCGATTCCCACGCTTCCAGACCATTGCGGGGAGGTTTTTTCCGGCTATCGGCCAGCGGCCCACCCTGGCTCACGTTGGCTGGAGGGACAGCCTCGATGATGCTGAGTAGCCCAGCGGGCAGTATTCGCGCCACACGAGCTTCGACGCCGCTGCTGCGCACTCGGTAGAATCGACGAAGTCGCTTGCAGACATCTCGATCCTCCGTTAATTGTGTTGGGCGTAGTCCCGACACGCAGCACACAAGAGCAGCGATAATGCCAGGCGGGCAGAACATGCTGTCACGCTTGCATCAGGCTCACGGTGTACCTAAAGCGCAACAGGGCTACAAGGAAGAAGACCAGGCCCATTGCCGCGACTGCCGCAAAGTCCCGCCACACCGCTACCAGGTCCGCACCCCGATACAGGATGGCCATCGACACGTTGACGAAATGGGTGGTGGGCGACAATTGCATAACGTTCTGCAACCATTGAGGCATGCTATCTAGCGGTGTCTGCCCGCCGGACAGAATGTTCAACACGAGAAACACCGGAATTGCGAGCAGTCCAAATTGAGGCATCGAGCGGGCTACGGTAGCCAGAAGAATGCCGAGCGAGGCGACCGAGAACATGTAGACAGCAGTTGCCACCATGAACAAAGGTACCGAGCCCGCGATCGGCACACCCAACATGCCTTGAACCACCAGGCGCAACGACAAAGTCGATATGACCACGATCACCAGCGCGCTCGACCAGATCTTAGCGAGCATGATATCGCCGGGCGTGAGCGGCATGACGAGCAGGTGCTCGATGGTGCCATGCTCTCGCTCGCGCACCACGGCTGCCCCGGATAGGATAATCGCCAGCATCGTGATGTTGTTGATGATTTGCGATACCCCGAGGAACCAAGTCTCGGTCAGGTTCGGGTTGAATTTCGCCCGTGTAACCAGTCGAACCGACGCAGTCGCATCCGACGGTGCTCGCCCAAACCGTTGTGCCTCTAGTGCGATGATGCTTTGAATATACGCTGCTCCATGTCCAGCTTGCGCCATGGCTGTGGCGTCCACGTTGAGCTGGATAGTGGGCTTGCGACCCGCCTCCAGATCGGCCTGGAAGCGCGGCGGGATGTCGATCACGAACGTGTAGCGACCCGCGTCCATGACCCGGTCGATCTGCTCAAGCCCGATCGGCTCTGGTCGCCTGAAGAAGGGAGGCAACAGCGCGTCGGTGATGCGTCCAGAGAGCGCGGAGCGGTCTTCATCCACGATCGCGACCGATGCGTTGCGAAGCTCCATCTGCGCTCCCTTAGCCGGTCCGTAGACGGCATAGGTAAAGGCATACAGGATCAGCCCCACGAGCGCTGCGTCTCGCGCCAGGCTCGAGAGCTCCTTGCGGCCCAGCCAGACAATGCTCTGTAGACGCTCGCGCAGCATTACGCCTCCTGAGTCTTGATCGCCGCCCGCGACAGCGCCAGGATCGCGACGATGATAAGACTCAGGGCCAGCAAATCGCCAGCCACTGCAGGGAAGCCCAGCGCCTTAGTCATCGTACCGATGCTGATGTGCTGGAAGTACGTACTCGGAAATGCGCGCCCGATCGCTTGCGCATCAGGCGACATGGACGAGACCGGCAGCAACATGCCAGAGAATTGAATCGCGGGCAAAGTGGTGAGGATGGCGGTAGCGAAGATCGCTGCAATCTGGGTCTTCACGAAGCTCGAGATGAGCAGCCCGAATCCGGTCGTCGCAATCAAATACAACAGCGCCCCAACCGCCAACGCAGGAAGGCTACCCTTCACGGGCACGTGGAACAAAAAGAAAGCGAGCATCAGAAGAGTGGCAAAGTTCACCAATGCCACCCCTACACAAGGCAGTTGCTTTCCGAGCAGAAACTCGAGACCGGTGGTGGGCGTCATGTAAAAGTTGGTGATCGACCCGAGCTCCTTCTCACGCACGATGCCTAGCGCTGTCATCACAGCAGGAATCATCACCAAAACCATCATGATGACGCCTGGCACCATCGCAAAGACGCTCCTGAAGTCCTGGTTGTAGCGAAAGCGAGTTTCGATCTGCAGAGGTGGGACAGGAACGGAGGCGCCCCCGCGGCGTGCAAGCTCGGCCAAGAAGGCTTGATGAACACCCTCGGCATAGCCGCGGCTCGTTTCGGCGCGGAACGGCTGCGCACCGTCCAGCCACACGGCGACTTCGGGCGAGCGACCCCGCCGAAGATCGCGCCCGAAGCCCGGCGGGATTTCCACGGCGAGCTTGATCCTGCCGGCGCGAAGTCGCGTTTCGAGATCGGCCTCGCTAAGCAATCGCGGTTGCTCTTTGAAGTAGCGCGATGTGGAGTAGTTCTCCAGGTAAGAGCGGCTCTCAGGTGAGTTGTCCCAATCGAGCGCCGCGTAGGAGAGGCTTTCCACGTCAAACGAGATGCCGTATCCGAACACAAACATAAGTACGACCGGCCCGAGAAGAGCAAAGGCGAGGCGGATGGGATCGCGGCGAATCTCAGTGGCTTCGCGATACGCATATGCCCAAAGGCGGCCAACGCTGCGCCGGATACTGCCATCGCCGGCGTGCTCGTAACCTGAGTGACCCGGAGCGTAATGCTCGGGTTTGGCGAGCTCCGATGTGCGCTGGACTCCGCCTTCTGAATCGGTCGATTGGCGGTCGGCCGGGTCGGTTGACGAATACTCGAGGGGCATTTCGGTGGGGACATCGTCAAGCTTGGCTTCAACCGACCCGGCTCGTTGCAAGTGCAAAATGAACGCCCCCTCCAAATCCGCCGCCCCCGTCTCGCTCATGATCTGCGCTGGCGTGCCCTGTGCAAGCACGCGCCCCGCGTGCATCAGGGAAATGCGGTCGCAACGCATCGCCTCACTCATGACATGCGTGGAGATGAAGATAGTCACGCCACGCTTGCGCGACAGCTCGATCAGCAGCGCCCAGAAGCGGTCCCGTGCTACAGGATCCACCCCCGAGGTCGGTTCATCCAAAATGAGCATCTCCGGCTCGTGAATCACCGCGACAGCGAGCGATAGTCGCTGGCGCACGCCCAGGGGTACGATCTCGGCGAGCTCGTCGAGGTGGGTCAGGCCAAAGCGCTGCACGAGCTCGTCGATGCGCGGCTTGATGCGCGCTCGCGGCAGGTGAAACAAACGCGCATGCAGATCCAGGTTCTGGCGTACGGTAAGCTCGGTATACAGCGAAAAGGACTGTGACATAAAGCCCACCCGGCCGCGCGTGGTGAGGTCGTGCGCATCCACCGGTTTGCCCAGCAGCCACGCTTTACCCTCTGAGGCTGGTAGCAAACCGGTCAACATCTTCATCGTAGTCGTCTTGCCACTTCCGTTCGAACCCAAGAAGCCGAAGATTTCACCTCGCTCGATCTGAAAGCTGACCGCGTTCACCGCCACGAAATTGCCGAAGCGTCGGGTCAGATCTTGCGCTTCGATGACCGTCTCATGACTTCCGGCACGGCGCACCGGAATGACCAAAGGGAGGTGTCCGTTACGTTTGGCCTCGGGGAGCAAACCGACAAAGGCCTCCTCGAGGGTGCGCGCGCCGGTGTGAGATTTCAGCGCGCTAGGCGTGTCGAAGGCGACTATTTTCCCCGCATCCATTGCGGCCAGCCGGTCGAAGCGCTCGGCTTCATCAAAGTATGCGGTGGCTACCAGCACGCACACGTGCGGCCGGCGCCTGCGGATGCGCCCGATCAGCTCCCAGAACTGTCGCCGGGATAGCGGATCGACGCCGGTAGTAGGCTCGTCCAATATCAGCACGTCGGGCTCATGGATGAGTGCGCAACACAGGCCGAGCTTCTGCTTCATACCCCCCGAGAGCTTGCCCACCTGGCGGTCCCCGAACGCAGAAAGGCCAGTCGCGAGCAGCAGTTCGTCAATGCGCTGCGCACGCTCGGCGCGCGACTGCCCGAACAGGCGGCCGAAAAAATCCAGGTTCTCCACCACCGATAGGGTTGGATAGAGGTTCCTGCCCAACCCCTGCGGCATGTACGCGATGCGAGTGCACACGCGGCTGCGATGCCGTCGATCGCTCATGTCGCCGCCCAGCACCTGTACGCTGCCGCGCTGAATCTTGCGCGCTCCCGCAATGAGGGCGAGCAGACTTGATTTGCCCACGCCGTCGGGGCCGATAAACCCGGTCATCGCCCCAGCGGGCAACTCAAGATCGATAGCGTCCAGGGCAACCGTCTTGCGGTAGCGCAGGCCGACGCCAGCCAGCTGCACCACGAACTCTGCCGGCACGCCTACTCGGGAGGCAGCTTGACTTCCAGGTTCGGAGGCCATTGCGCCCTCGCATTGACTTGCACGTAAGCAACGCCCGGAAGCCCCGCCTTCACGCGTGTGCGGTACTTGCGCAACAACCCCGGGTCGATTTGGGTTTTGACGCGGAACACAAGCTTCTGTCTTTCCGTGGCCGTTTCCACCATCTTCGGCGTGAACTGCGCCTCGGCCGCGACGAAGCTCACCTTCGCGGGGATGACGTATTGAGGAGCCACGTCGAGGACCAATCGTGCCGGCGCACCGATGGCCAAGCCGCCCGCGCTAGCTTCGGGTAGGAACACGGTCATGTAGACATCGCTCAGATCGAGCATGCTGAGAACCTTACCGCCGGCCGGAAGCACTTCACCTGGTTCCGCCAGACGATACTGCACGCGCCCTGCGCGCGGAGCCTTGAGAACGCTGTCGTCTAAATCGGCTCTGATGCGCTGCGCGCTTGCCTGCGCGGCTTCGATCGCCGATTGCGCTTGCACGACTTGCGAGCGCGCCGCGACCAGAGCCGACTTTGCGGTTAACATCGCAGTGCGGTCACTGTCGAGCTTTTGCGGGCTGATAAAACCCTTGTCCACCAGATTCTCGGAGCGCTTCAGTGTGGTCTGGGCAAACGCGAGTTCGCTCTCCCGTTGCGCGACTACCGCTTTCGCGGTGTCTACCGCGTTGCGGGCCTGATTCACTTGGGCTTCGGCTTGCCGCAGGTCCGCTTCGAGCGCCAGCGTATCCATGCGCGCGACCACCTGTTCGGGCTCGACGAAATCACCTTCGTTAACCAGAACATCTTTGACGCGACCCGGCAGTTTCGTCGCGATGTCGATCTGTGTAGCTTCAATACGCCCGTTGCCAATTGCGAATCCGGCAGGCAGAGGTGCAGGCCGCAGCAGCCACCAGGCGATGGCGGCACCCGCCGCAATCGTCAGAAGTGCTCCTGCCAGATACCATCTTCTTGACTTCGTGCCGAGACGCATCATCGTCTCGGCGCTGTATCGCGTTCGCATCGCATGGGCGCTTGAGTCTTTGTAATTGGCGGGTTCTGCGCTAGCGAGTAGGCTTGACCTGGCACCGGACTCATGTGAAGCCGATGACTAATATTCGATCTGCGCGGTTTTAGCATCGTGCACCAAAGTTGATCGAGTGCGAGAACAGGTCGCCCCATTTTTGAGCGTCGGGAGGCTAATGCAAGGCTTTCTTCTAGTTGATTGGACTTCACATACCTGGCGAAGGCACGCTGTTCGCCAAGAAACAAGGAGTTGTGCACTTAGGACATAGCGCAGCACATACAAGAGTCCATTGGCACAGCGTATGCAAAATTAGCCTGCATTAGCCGGCCTGAGCTGCTGGGCTCCCAATCCAAGAACAAACCGAGACCCACCACCGGATTGATCTACCTCGCCTATCAAACCGCTTCCGACCTGCTGGATCCAGTGCGCGAGACGGCGCGAGCCTGGACCGATGCACTTGCCTGGCTCGATGCAGGGGATGCTCATCCCTTGGTGCTGCGCAGTTTGGCAGCAAGTTGTGAGTTGTTGGCGCTCGCTGGCCTGACGCATCACCGCCCCGCATTCGGCATCCAAAGCGTGACGGTGGACGGACGAGAATTTCCAGTCCACGAAGAGCCCGCCGATGCTACCCCGTTCGCGACCCTTCTGCACTTCAAGAAGGGCCTCACCAACGAGCAACCCCGTGTGCTCGTGGTGGCGCCGCTTTCGGGGCACTTCTCGACCCTACTGCGCGGCACTCTCAACACGTTGCTTCCCGAGAACGATGTCTACCTGACCGATTGGCACAACGCACGCGATGTGAACCTTGCCCATGGCCGTTTTGGCCTCGACGAGTACATCGATCACATCATCCGCTTTCTCGAGGCAATCGGACCGGGCGCCCACGTACTCGCTGTGTGTCAGCCCTGCGTGACCGTCCTGGCCGCCGCGGCGGTCATGGCGCAAGCCGGCAATCCCGCGCAGCCGCAAAGCATTACACTGATGGCCGGGCCTATTGACGCACGTATCAATCCCACCAAGGTCAACGAGCTGGCCACGAGCCGACCGATCGAGTGGTTTGAGCGCTATCTCATTGCGAAGGTGCCGCAACGCTATGGGGGTGCAGGAAGGCGCGTGTATCCGGGTTTCGTGCAACTTGCTGCGTTCATGGCGATGAATCTGGAGCGCCACCTTAGAGCAGGTTTCGAGCTTTTCCGACACCTCGCGGCGGGTGAACACGACAAGGCTCAGGCGGTGAAGTCGTTCTACGACGAGTACTTTGCGGTACTGGATCTCACCGCGGAGTTCTATCTCGAGACGGTGCGAAGCGTCTTCCAAGAGCACGCCCTGGCGCTCGGGAAGCTCACATGGCGCGGCAACCGCATCGAACCGCGAGCGATTCGACGCAGTGCTCTGCTCACCGTCGA
>Ga0187778_10003265_pt1 | contig 10929 bp, 5 predicted proteins | sample 1015_Q2_SP5_20_M_FD_132418 | JGI IMG/M metagenome (GOLD analysis project Ga0187778, IMG submission 132418) | Tropical peat soil microbial communities from peatlands in Department of Meta, Colombia - 1015_Q2_SP5_20_MG | ecosystem: Environmental > Terrestrial > Soil > Wetlands > Peat | place...
CGTTGTAAGCAATGAGAAACTTTCGCGCTCCGACAACGGTTGCGCCTGCTGTCGGATGGACGCGCGGCTCGCCAAAATCCGGTTTGCGGGCCGGATTGGTCGCAATCTCCGCCCGAATACCTTCAAACTGCCCACGCCGAATGTTCTCCAGATTCTGCCGCTCCGGCGTGGTCGCGGCGGCTTCGTACAGGTAGACCGGAATCTGGAATCGTTTCCAGATTTCCGCACCCACGTGACGCGCCATGGCCACACAATCCTCGATGGTCACGCCTTCGATAGGGATGAACGGCACCACATCCGCCGCGCCCATGCGCGGATGAGCTCCCCGGTGAACATTCAAATCAATCAGCTCCGCGGCTTTGCCGACGCCGCGAATTGCAGCCTCCTGGATCGGTTCGCGTTCACCTACCAGCGTGATCACACAGCGGTTGTGATCGTGATCCATCTCGCGATCCAGCAGGTACACGCCGTCAACCTTCATGGCTTCGACAATGGCGTCGACCTTGGCCTTGTCCCGCCCTTCGGAAAAATTGGGAACGCATTCGACCAGTGTTGCCATAAGCAGAGAAGAATAGCTGGCCCGGTTGCCACACCGCAACTGAGGCTCTTTGGGGTAAAGGGGTCATCCCGAGCGAAGCCGTTTTTCAGGCGGAGCGAGGGATCTCGCGCGTATTGCCACGCGATCTGTGCCTCCGCGCGAGATTCCTCGCCCCCCTGGTGAAAGCGCGGGGCTTCGGAATGACCCCTCGATAGTAGCGGTGAAAATTTCAAACTGAGACATTACTTCCCAATATCACATCATTCTCTCATTCCCTTGTGCGGACATGCCGTCACTAGCAAGGCTTGAAGTCCGAGCTGCTTGATAGACTGAAAGCTTGAGATTTGAGACGCGAGAGCAACAAATCGTTGAGTATTACCGTACTTTGCAGTCCGCCTACGGTCCTCTGCATTGGTGGCCAGCGCGCACCCGCTTTGAAGTCATTGTAGGTGCATATCTGACCCAAAACACCTCGTGGAATAACGTGGAAGCAGCCCTGCGGAAATTGCGGGACGCTCGCGCACTGAGCCTGGCGGCGATCCGGGCAATGCCTGTGGCTGAGCTGGAGTCGTTAGTCCGTCCTGCCGGATATTTCCGTCAAAAAGCAGCTCGGCTGAAGACGTTTGTCAATTTTGTTGACCAACACTACTCCAGCTCACTCCGCCGCATGTTTTCGCAACCCACGCCCATGCTACGCGAGGAACTGTTGAGGCTCAACGGCGTCGGTCCAGAAACAGCCGATTCGATCCTGCTTTACGCCGGGCAACACGAAGTTTTTGTGGTCGATGCCTACACCCGCCGTATCCTCGACCGTCACGGCATTCTGCCGACGACCGCGGACTATGAGGAGATCCGCGCGCTGTTCGAGCGATCGCTTAGCAGGATTGCTTGCCCGGCTGGGCAGAAACAAGCCGAAAGGACTTCCGGCAAGCCAGAATGCATGGACGGTGCGCCGCAACGCTTAATTGCTCATCAGCCGTCGGCGATGAGCATGGCGGCACGGTCTCCCCGGGCGCAAATCTATAACGAAATGCATGGGCTCATGGTTGCGGTCGGCAAGCATTACTGCCTGAAACCGAAAGCTCATTGCGAGGGTTGTCCGTTGCAAAAGTTTCTGCCTGCGGGTGGTCCCACCTACTTCGGCTGAGCGACGGGCGACGGCCTCCAGCGACAGCGCGCCGGGCCACCACAGCCACACAGGACGCCTTCGCATCTTTTCGTTGGATGGGATTTTGAGCGTTATCGCCTGGCTACAAAAATTGACAAGCCCCGCAGGAATCTCGGTCCTCAGTAATTCGCAGAACGGCTATTGCAGTTTTGCGTACTCCGCTTTGGCTTGCTTCAGGATGGGGATGTCGGGGTCGGCGTCTTTCCAGAGGGCTAAGAAGTCTTGGTAGGCGCTTTTTGCCTTGCTGGCGTCACCAGAGAGTGCGTATGCCCGGCCGAGGCCCAAGTGCGCCAGTGCGCCGATTGGCTCGTTCACGACGACCCCGGAATGGTTGAGAATTTTCTGGAACTCGGCGGCGGCGCTGCCTTGGTGCGCGGCCAAATATGCCAGGCCACGCAGGTAAACGGGATACAGAGCAAAACTCAACGACTGCGTAGGGTTACCCAGTTCGTACGGGGCAACCGGGGCAAGGGCCTCGATCGCGTTGGTCGGGCCCCCTTGAAGACCAATCGCTGCGCGGATTGTAGGCAGATAATTAAACCGCACGATGGTGTCTTCCGGGAAGCGTTTGGCCACATCGTCAGCCAGCCGCATAGCTTGAGGGGCGTCACCCGCCATACCCAGCGCGATTGCCGATATCGCCTCAACGTCTCTGCCGGCCGAGAGAGCGAGTGCGGCATGCGCTTGCTGCTTTGCCGTGCTCATGTTACCACCTAACGCCTCGCGCACTGCAGCTTCTGCCTCGTAGTCCGCCGCCGTTTCTTTTTCATCGGCACGTTGGGCCGAGTCGGAAGCGCGCCGCGTCAGCTCTCGTGCTTTGGCAAACTGCCCGACATACGCGGCGGTGTCGGATTCGGTGTAGAGCATACCGTCTTCGAATCCGGGCTTTCCCATCTGACCAGCCGCCTCATGCTCCATCCCCACCGCATCGTGTTGCAGGAAATCAATGCTGTAAAGGTAGAAGTGAATTGCAGGGCTATCCAGATTATGGGCTTGGGCCTCCTGCGCTGTCGCCCGGGCTTCGTCCAGGCGGTTCACGTTCAAATAGCCAGCGACTAGGTTCGCGTAGCCAATCCCGCTTCCGGGATTGCGTTTTAGCGACTCCTGCGACGCAGCGAGGGCTTTATCGAAGTCACCAAGATTGCCGTAGATGGCGCTCAGGACGGCGGGCGGAATGGCGTCATGCAGGTAGGTTTGCGCCCACAACTCACAGGTCTTGCGGGCTGCCTCCATGTCCCCAGTAGCGTTGGTTTCATAATGCGAGGCGATGTAGAGCTTTTCGCGCTCGCCTACCCGTTCGCGCAGTTCGTACGCCTTGCGGGTAAACTCGGCGGCGCGGGCAGTTTGGCCCATGTTGGCGTAATTGTTCCCTAGCCGCGCGTAGGCCATGGCAAAGTTGGGATCCAGGCTGATGGCCCGCTGGAAGAATGCAACCGCGTCAGGGTTATCGTTTTTCACTATCTCCACCTGGTAGCCCATCGTGTAGGCCTGCAGCGCCTCCAGTGATGGCGTGGTGACGTTTTCCGCTGGCTCGTCATATTTCTGCACCGAGGCCAGCGATTCGCCCAGCTTCTCGCGTATTTTCGTCGCCGCCTCGCCCAGAGCTTTCAGCACTTGTTCTTTGCCGCTAGCCGTGGCCTGCTCGTTGGCCAATACATCGCCGCTGCGGCAGTTCACAGCTTTTAGCCCTACGACATACTGCGTGCCCAGACTGGAAATTGAGCCTTCGATGCTGGCCGCGCTGGCAGTGCGCTGGCAGACTTCGCGGGCCAACTCGCGCGTGAGCCGCGCGTCTTTAGGCTGGGCCATCAGAGCCAGCGTCTGCGCCACGCGCTCATCGGAGAGCAAGTTCAGAAATGGCGACTGCTCCAGTTGTGCCGAAAGCCCCTGCCGCAGCGTGCCGTCGAAAATCGAGTCGCCGGTAGTGTTGGTGAACTCGGCGAGGACAATAGTGTCCTTCTCGCTGAGACGGGTCGGGGTCCCGCGCGAGCGCCAGTAGAACGCTCCTGCGATTGCAACCGCGACAACGGCTACGGCGGCGGGAACCAGAACCTTCCAGAGTTTCCTGCGCGCTTCGGGAGCTTCGGCTATTTTCACCGCGCTCGATGACGGAGATAGAGCAGGCGCAGGGGAGGAACCGGAGGGCGGCGACGGTGACTGGACTGCACCGTGAGCGCCGCTTTCCTGTGCGACCGTGACCGTGCCGGAACTCGCTGGTACGCCATGCCGCGATTCCGTTTCCCGTTTCAGCCGCTTCAGGTCGGCTCGCATTTCCGCTGCGAACTGATAGCGTAGCTCGCGGTCTTTCTCCAACGCCTTATTGATGATCTCTTCAAGCTTGGACGGCACGTCAGGGTTGAGACGAATAAGAGGGATGGGGGCGCGTTCGAGAATGGCATTGAAGATAAGCGCAGACGTGTCACCGCGGAACGGCAAGGCCCCGGTGGCCATCTCATACAGCACCGCCCCGAACGAAAACAGGTCGGTTCGGGCATCCAGTTCCTTGCCCTTGGCTTGCTCGGGGGACATGTAAGCGACAGTTCCGAGCGTCGAGCCGGGGCTGGTTAGGTGCTGTTCATCAACTGTCTGAGTGCCTGCCGCTGCGATGTTGCTCGCGGAACTGGCTGTGACCATAACCTTGGCCAGCCCGAAATCGAGAATCTTGGCATGCCCCCGCTTGGTCACGAATATGTTGGCGGGTTTGATGTCCCGATGGATGATGCCCTCGGCATGGGCAGCGTCCAAAGCGTCGGCAATCTCGATGGCCAAGGAAAGAATCAGCTCGGTTTCCATCGCACATCCCGAAATCTTGTGCTTCAGCGTTAGCCCGTCCAGAAACTCCATGGCAATGAAGGCGTGCCCATCCTGCTCGCCAATATCGTGGATTGTGCAGATGTTCGGGTGGTTCAATGTAGAGGCGGCCTGCGCCTCACGTTGAAAGCGTGCCAATGCCTGAGGATCGCGCGCGACATCTTCGGGCAGGAACTTCAGGGCAACGAAACGATGCAGCCGAGTATCCTCGGCTTTGTAAACCACACCCATCCCGCCGCCGCCCAGCTTCTCGACGATGCGGTAGTGCGAGATGGTCTGGCCGATCATGGGCTGAAATCTTACGGGCCAGCGTGGGTCAAGTCAATGAGAGCGAACGGGTTGAACGATAATCGGGAAGTCAATTGGCGATAAATCCACATTACACTCATTGACGAGTTTTGAGTGCAATCACGGGGCCGTTTTGTCACTCACGTTCACTTGCACTGGCGGAATCTGATGCCTGACCTGCCAAGCGAACTCCCCTCTTATTCTCACTGAACAACCGCTTATAATGGGCCTTTAAGCACCGTGACAACTTTGAAAACAGACCCGGAACATCCAGGTTCCAGCGGGCGGAAAAAAGTTATCATTCCGGTCGGCATTGGCCTGGCTTTGCTGTTTGCGGTGCTGTTCGCGCTGACTTCTTTTGACCTTCCCAAGGCCTTAAATCCGGAAACAAACGAGCAGTTACTGCTCTTCGATTTTCTTGTAGTGCTGATTTTTGTTCTTTTCGTAGCCCTGACTTTTGTCCTTTTCCGCAATGTGTTGAAGCTTTTTGCGGAAAAGCGGATGGGCGTACTGGGATCAAAATTCCGCACGCGGCTGCTGGTGGGCAGCCTGCTGCTTTCGTTTCTGCCCGTGATCGGCATGTTTTTCTTTGCGTACGTGCTGATGAACCGTTCTATCGATAAATGGTTCTCGACTCCGGTGGAAGAGGTGCGCCGCGATACGGCGGCGATGGCATCGCTGCTTACCGATTACGCTGAGCGTAATGCCAATGCCGAAGCTGCCTCGATCGCCGCTTCCCCCGCGATTCAGCGCGCGCTGGACGAGAACGATTACTCCGCGGTTCTCGAGCATTTCCGCAAACATGAGACCACGCTGCAGGGCGGCTTCGTTGTGGCGTTGCAGAGCGGCGAGGCCAAGGCTAGTTTCGGCGCTCCGGCGGAGTGGTCCGCACTCAAACCTAAGCTTCCGGTACGAGCCTCAGGCGAGCCGGAGGTTTTGCAATGGGCCGAAAGCGAGTACGTTGTGGGCTCTGCGCCGATCGGCGATCACGGCGAGGTTTTGGTGGGCATGCCGCTGCCCAGCAAGTTTTCTCAGACCGTCAAGCAGATTCAGAACAGCCAGCAACGATATTTCGAACTGGCGCGCGCGCGCAGATTGGTTCGCCGCACCTACATGGAAGTACTGTTGCTCCTGACGGTGGTGGTGCTTTTTGCGGCAACCTGGCTGGCTTTGTTTCTATCCAAGTTGGTCACGCGGCCCGTGGCTGCGCTGGCGGAAGCCACCCAGGAGATTTCCCGCGGCAGGTTTGATTATCGGGTTGAAGTTCACGGCGCCGATGAAATCGGTGATCTGGTGCGCTCGTTCAATCGGATGGCGGAAGAACTGGAATCCAGCCGGCGGCAGATTGAGGCAGCGAGTCATAAATTGAGTCTGGCCAATATTGAACTGGAGCAACGATCCCGCCACATCGAGACTATCCTGGAGAGCATTCCGAACGGCGTACTGTCATTGAATGCGGAGCGACGGGTTACGCATGCAAATAATGCGCTGCTCCGGCTGTTCCACCCGAGCGGCACCGAATCGGGAGTTCCCAGCATCATGGTCGGCGCGTGGCTGCGCGACGTATTTGGCTCAGACATTATCGAAAATCTTGAATCACTCATGCGCCGCGCGGACCGCATGGGGACCTCTACGACCCAGATGGAAATGACAGTCGAACGGACCACTCTCAACGTAGCGGTTACGGTTGCAACCCTCAAGCACGATGGCAACCCGCTGGGACACGTTTTGGTTTTTGAGGATCTGTCGGAGTTGCTGAAAGCGCAAAAGCAGGCGGCATGGCGGGAGGTCGCGCGGCGGGTGGCGCATGAGATTAAAAACCCGCTTACCCCAATCGCACTCTCGGCAGAACGCATTCGACGGCATTTGCAACGGGGCCAGCGCCCGGACGCAACTTCGTTGCAGGTGGTGCACAGCTGTGCCGATACGATCGCCAGCGCGGTACAAACGGTTCGTACCTTGGTTGATGAGTTCTCCACCTTAGCTCGCTTTCCAGCTGCTCGGCCTCAGCCGGCAAGAATCAACGGCATAGTAGAAAGCGCGCTGGCCATGTTCGACGGACGCCTGGAGAATATTCGCATTCGCAAGTTGCTGGCGCCCGATTTGCCGGAGGTCATGGCGGATCCGGAAGCAATCAAACGTGCGCTCTCGAATCTGCTGAACAATGCGGCGGAAGCCATGCAGCAAGCCATGTTCCGCGAGATTCAGATTTCAACTGCACTTTCCCCCGGGCGGGACTGCGTCGAGATTACCGTGGCCGATACCGGACATGGGGTTACGCAGGAGCTGAAACAACGACTTTTCCTGCCTTATTTCTCCACCAAGAAGCGTGGAACCGGCTTGGGCCTGGCCATTGTCAGCCGCATTGTTGAAGATCACCACGGCTCGATTCGGGTCGAGGAGAACCGCCCTGTGGGCGCGAAATTCATTGTGGAGCTGCCGGTGGTACCGGATTCTGTTGGCGCCAGCGCCGTCAATCAACATGCCTAACGTTCTGATCGTAGACGACGAAGCCAGCATCCGCCGCTCGCTGAAAGGCGTGCTTGAAGATGAAGGCTATAGCGCCATTGGCGCGGAAAGCGGCGAGGCCTGTTTAGAAACCTTAAAGAAACACAATTTTGATGTGGTGCTACTGGACATCTGGTTGCCGGGAATCGACGGCCTGGACACGCTGCAGAGGATCCGCGAGTTAGAAACGGCGCCGGAAGTGATCATGATCTCCGGTCATGGGACGATTGAAACGGCAGTGCGCGCGACCAAGCTAGGCGCTTACGATTTCCTTGAGAAACCGCTCTCCATCGATAAAACTCTGATCCTGGTAAAGAACGCCCTGGGCGCAAAACGTTTGCGGGATGAAAATCGCGATCTGAAGAAACAGTTGATTCCACGAGGGGTGATTATCGGGAATAGTGTTCCCATGAAAGCGCTGCGGCAGGAAATTCAGATCATGGCGCCGACCAACGGGCGCGTTCTTATTTTCGGCGAGTCGGGTACCGGAAAGGAGCTGGTAGCGCACGCCATTCATCTGCACAGTGCGCGCAAGGATGAAATGTTTGTGGAAGTAAATTGCGCCGCAATCCCCGAAGACTTGATTGAAAGTGAATTATTCGGCCACCAGCAAGGTGCGTTTCCCGGCGCCACCACCGACAAAGAAGGGACTTTCCAGAAAGCAAACGGAGGAACCCTTTTCCTTGATGAAGTTGCGGATATGAGTCTGAAGACGCAGGCCAAGGTTCTGCGGACCTTGGAGGAGCAGCGTTTTGTGCCCGTAGGCAGCGACGAAGCCATCACGGTAGATGCGCGGGTGATTGCCTCCACCAATAAAGATTTGGAGGAGGAAATCTCCAAGGGAAATTTTCGCGAGGATTTGTTCTACCGCCTGAATGTGATCCCTTTTTCTGTTCCTCCATTGCGGGAAAGGAAGGAAGACATTCCCTTGCTGGCGCGCCATTTCCTGAAGGAGTTTTCGGTGACCTACGGCCGACGGCCCCGGGAGATCAGTGATGACGCGATCGAGGTTTTAATGCGTTATTCCTGGCCGGGGAACGTGCGGGAGTTGCGTAACGTGATCGAGCGCATAGTTATCATGAATCCGGCTACCGTTCGTTTCGAGCGCAAACATTTGCCGCCGCTGGTTCATCGTGACGGCGGTCGCCGCATCACAGGAGCTGATTTCTCGAGCCTTCACGAAGCCCGCGCTGCCTACGAACGGGATTACATTTTGAAGAAGCTGGACGAACTTCACGGGAACGTAAGCCGCACTGCGGAGGTGCTGGGTCTGGAGCGCAGCCATCTTTATCGCAAGATGAAGAGCCTGGGGATTGCGGCGAAGGAGTAGCTGTCGGTCGTTGGTCGTTCGTCGTTAGCAGCGCATTGTGTCACGTTGCGTCCCATGTCATCCTGACGCGCATCAGCGCGGAAGGATCTTACGATCATCTAACCCCACCAGAGTTGTGGCAAAGAAAAGCACCAGTCCCGTTTGCGCCAATGCCACTCTCGTACTGCCGTAAGATCCTTCACAGGCTACCGCCTGTTTCAGGATGACATTGCACAGGAGACAGACAATACTGAAGGGCGATAACTAGGGACTGCTTCTTTGCAATTGCCGCCGCCAGTCCAGTTCTTCGATAAACGCGTGTGACTCGCGCCAGGCGGGACTTACTTTGACAAAAAGCTCGAGATAAACTCGCGTACCGACCAGCTTTTCGATCTGCAAGCGGGCTGAGGTGCCGATTTTCTTTAGCATCTGCCCGTGTCTTCCGACCAGGATGCGCTTCTGCCCGTCGCGCTCGCAATGGATGGTCGCGGCAATGCGGGTGAGTTTCTTGCCTTCTTCGAACTGATCGATGGCAACGGTAGTCGCGTAGGGTATCTCCTCGCTGGTTGCCAATAAGACTTGCTCGCGTATAAGTTCGGCGACCATAAAACGCAGTGGCTGGTCGGTGATCTGATCTTCAGGAAAATACTGCGGGCCCTGCGGCAAGTTTTCGACCAGTTTATCCAGCAGTCGACCCAATCCCTGGCGCTTGCGCGCGGACAAAGGAATGATTTCTCTGAACTCATGTTTTTGGCGGTAGTCGTCGATGATGGGCAAAAGCTTGTCTTTGTGCGGCAGTAAATCAATCTTGTTAAGCAACAGCAAGACGGGGATTCCAGCTTTCTTTGCCATCTCCAGCGAAAACTGATCGCGCTGCCCGAATCTCTCGGTAACGTCGACAATGAGCAGCAGCAAGTTGCAACCTTCCAGTGCCTCGCGGACTTCCGCCATCATCTTGCGACCGAGGGAGCTGTCCGGCTTATGCACCCCCGGCGTGTCGACCAGGATTACTTGGGCGCCAGGCTGGTTGTTTTGTGAAGGGACTTGAACGATGCCCAGGATTCGGTTGCGTGTAGTCTGCGGCTTGGGGCTGACGATGGCCAGTTTCTCGCCCACCAGCGCATTGAGAAGAGTTGATTTACCGGCATTGGGCCGGCCCAGAATGCAAACGAAACCAGAGCGAAAGGCCATTTGGGAATTTGGTAATTGAGTAATTGAGTGATTTGGTAAGGAATTGAATCGACGCCCCGCCTAACCGAGGTTCTAAGTTACACAATTACGAAATTACTAAATTACTCAATTTATATCAGTCTCATCTGCTTCGGCTGAACCGCGGTAATACGCACGCGCTCGACTCGCCGTTCCGTCGATTCCACGACTTCGAAGCGCAAGCCATCGTCCTCAACAACCTCTCCTTTTTGCGGAATACGCCCCGCCAACTCGCTGACCAGTCCGCCCACCGTGGCCGATTCTTTGCCTTCCGGCCGGGTTCCGAACAGCTCGTCGAGCCGGTCCACGTCCATATTCCCGGCGACAACATAGGAGTGCTCGTTTTCGCGCACTACATCAGCTTTGTCGTGTTCGTCGCGAATTTCGCCCACGATTTCTTCGACCAGATCTTCGATCGTCACTAAGCCGGCGACCCCGCCGTACTCGTCGACTACAATCGCCATGCGGATGTTGTTCTTTTGCATCTCCCGCAAGAGATCGCTGCCTAATTTGCTTTCCGGCACGAAATAGACATCTTTGCGCATCAGGGTGTCCACGGTGCGAGTACGGGCTTCTGTATCCGGGACCTGCAAAACATCCTGGGCATAAACAATGCCCTTGATGTTATGGATGGTGCCCTCGTAAACGGGCACGCGCGAGAATGGGGTCTTGCGCAGCAGTTCGACAAATTGCTCAACCGTCGTATTAGTTGGCACAGCCACGATATCGGGACGCGGCTTCATCGCCTCGCGTACGGTTTTTTCACCAAACTCGACGACTGACTGGATCAGGTCGCGGTTGCTCTCATCCAGAATGCCCTCTTCCTGTCCGGCCTCAATCAAGGCATCGACCGCTTCGGCCTGTGTGTCGGGTTGTTCGTCGGCATGTTCTTTGGTCAACGCTGCCACCGACAGAAGGAAGCCCAGCACCAACGTCACTGGAAGCAGAATGTAGATGAGAATTCGCAACAGCCATGCCCAGCGAGCCAACCAAAGCCCCTTGGTTCGGGTGAAAAGCACAAAGGGAAGAAAGCGGTTGAAAATAATGACGACGAGGACAAGGCTGAGCGTCGCCTGGAGAATTTCGTAAATGCTCCAC
>Ga0187778_10003266_pt1 | contig 10927 bp, 11 predicted proteins | sample 1015_Q2_SP5_20_M_FD_132418 | JGI IMG/M metagenome (GOLD analysis project Ga0187778, IMG submission 132418) | Tropical peat soil microbial communities from peatlands in Department of Meta, Colombia - 1015_Q2_SP5_20_MG | ecosystem: Environmental > Terrestrial > Soil > Wetlands > Peat | place...
AAAAGGTGGGGTTCTCTCAGAAGAGAGCATGACTGCCTTGCGGAAATACGCACTTGCAACGTACTCATCGGTCGAATCGCACAAGAAGATATTGTCATTTGCCATCGCATTTTTGAAGCTTTTGCCAAGAACGACGTTTAACCAGCAGTTCCAAGCGTATGCAGCCTTCCTGGAGCTGCCAAAATCAGTCAAGACGCGTAAGGCGGTGACGGGTCGAATCGTGACGATAGACGATGTTCGCAACGTGCTTGCGTATGTCATGCCAGCATACAATGAGGGGTGTATCAACAAGCATCGTTATCGTTACCACACGGCATTTGTGATCTTCGGCGCTCTTACCGGTCAGCGATCTGAATCAACGATTGCACAAGTAACCCCCGGGCAGTTCCGTGATGCTCTCCGGATGGACAAGCCCGTGCTCCGTGTTGAGCCCCAGCAGGATAAGATACGGCTCGGACACGAAGTACCGTTACATCCGTGCGTGGTCGAAGCGGTAAGACCACTGCTTGAGGACCGCCACGACAGCGGAAAAGCGTTCAAGTATATTTCGTTCTTGATGTGGATCAAGCGACAGAAGATACCCATGTCACGCTTCAGGGGACACTTCGCGCTTGATGATCTAAGGAAGTTTGCAGAGCAATATGGGGATCTAATCGGCTGGGACTCCTCAAACAGAGCGTACATACTCAGTCATGGAGTTTCGGATATAGACTGGACACACTACAAACATCCCCTACCCAAACACGTGTATGATATCTACCAGAAAAGCTGGACGGACATCCGCCTTGTAGTGTGAAGTAACGAGCATGTATCAACTATTTTACGAAAAACAATCTCAAGAGACAAACAAATGACAACACCAATCAGTAACAAAACACTAAATCATGACGAGGTGCTGGAAGCCACGCGGCTTAAGAGGGTCGCTACGTTTCAGCATATGCTGTGTAACGTATGCCTAGCACAGAATGCCGGTCAATGTATTAGAGAGAACGGCGAGTGCCCCGTCGACACAGTAGGATGGGCGTATAGGCGGGCGAGCTGAGGAAAGGTAACCCTCATACATGAAAGAAGATCAATGGCTGCTGTTATAGGAAAAATCGTTTTAACTCCTGCGCGACACGCTCTGGTTTGCCGCCATCGAGCGCCGCTCCGTGACCGAGGCCCTGCAGTTCAACGCGCTCTACGTTGGGCAAAACGGTATCCAATGCATCGAGCGTGCGTTTCAAAAAGGAGGGGCTTTGGCTGCCGCCAAGCAGTAACGCGTGAGCGTGCACCGCTGTAAAGGTTTCAAGCGTTCCGCTCATTTCAACGACGAGTTGATAATCAAAGTGAAAGGTTGGAATGAGGGCCCGAATCGGCACATCGTCGCCTTTGACGTTTTCGGCGTCGCGACGTAAAAGCCCGCTGAACAAACGCACCAACACAAAGCGCGGCGTGATAGCTACCAACGGTTGAAGGTATCCGGGCAAAAAAATGCCTCCAAAATCTTTTAAAAGGGTGACCATCGCCTCTGCTACCTTACCTTCGGCGATCTCCCGATCAAACCGGGGCATGAATGACAGTATCGACAGTATCGAGTGGTCGATGTCAAGTGGGGGCTCGTTCAAGACAGCGTTGTGGATTGAGGACAGCTCACGTGCCGCTTGCAACACGATGAGTGCACCGGAGCTTAGCCCGAATACGTTATGAGCGTCGGTTTTTTTGATAATCGCATCGACGTCTTCAACTTCTTTTTGTATGCCATAGCTGTCGCCAAATGGCCCGCTTAAACCACGACCACGCCGATCAGGAATATACACGGTGAACATATCGGATAGCGCAGTACCAAGCCTCATATAGCTCTGCGAGGCGCTTGCACCTCCGTGGAGGAGGATTATTCCCGGACCTGCTCCCATCTGACGATATCCAATAGTGGTGCCGTCCTTGGACATCACGAAACTAGTTGAGTATGTTTGATCTGTATTATCAGTGCCACTCATTGTCTTCCCCAAAACTGCCTGAATTATGGGGGCAGCCTCACCTGTTTCTATTCATCCGTGCGAGATTGTATTCAGAGACATAAAATAATGCCGAGCACATTAGATGACCCGCAGTATTGGGAGGCGAAGTGCGGCGTCGCTTGCTTGCATAAGAAGATAGCAGCGGCACGCACAGCAAGGGGAGGGGGCAGGGGTGCTGCATATGTGCCGCGTTCTAGTGAGACGACAGCGCTCGTCATCGTCCCTGCTGCATAGCAGCGTAATTACGTGCTATGATCGGTGCAGCCGTCTCAACTTGTTCTGCTGGACCGAACATCACGAATTCTGTACCAGCTTCATAAATCACCGTATGCCCGGGCGGCAGGTAAAATACATCTCCAGCGTTAACGACTTCCTCACGGTCCTTGTAGATAGCGCGGAATCTCCCTTTAACCACATATCCCCAAAACGGAACGGGGTCCATGTCATCAGGAAAGCCTTTGAGAAGGGGAGTCATGTCAAACTCCTTATCGAAGGTGGGCATCTCAACGTGCATCGCACCCCACGTTGTTTCCCGAACGACCACGCCGTCCCCTTCAGATGTAACCGGCAGTTCTTCTTTTGAACTTCTCATCGTAACCTCCTGTCAGAGTTGATATTGTACGCTGAATACACCGTATGCTGCGGATTTGTAGTTTCTCCGCGTTTTTACAGTCATCAACAGATGCACAATGCTGCGGAGGACACAGAAGTTCTGAGCAGAAGATGTAGCGGTAACCGCGTGCGGTAGCATGATGGGGGGCGACAAGAACCTGGGGTGAACAAGCTTCACGACCGCGTTCTTCAAAGGCACGTGCCACAGGAGGTGTAGCAGGCGTTTCGTGAACTCGTTTTTGCTGCTCAAGCGCTCGCAGCTCGAAGAGGTAGAAAACTAGAATGATAAATCAGATCAACAACGCGTCTCCGAGCATATACCTCTAACAGCCGCGTTTTACGCTAACGAAGAGGGCGCCATATTAACGACTCTCTCGAAGCCATTTATCAATTCAGGCGGCGCAGTGCAAGCAATGTTTTAGTTTTTAGGTTCCAAATATTCGATATCTAGCAACTGCAACGGCTATGACTACAAAAGCGAGCCAAATTACCCCTGCGAACACGTTGACAAATATGGCTACTAAAATCCCCACTAGTATAAGAGCACCAATGACCACCCACCAATACCAACCTATAATGGTCGTGAAGCGCGGCTTAACTTGACAGTTTTCGCACCACCCTTTTTGAAGTGCTTCACCACACTGAGAGCAATATAGTGTATCATTTTGGTTTTGAGCAACCACATTAGTCTCCCTTTTTTATTTACAAGATAGTTTTTCAGGTATTAAAATAAGATGCGCTACACGATCATCAACGTAAGCGCATCCACCACGCATTTGCGGTCAATGAACCCCGACGGCGGAAGAGTTACAATCCCCCGTTTTTCTTCCTCCGCCGAATAATCGCGCCCAAAAGCTGACTTTAGACGAAGGCAGCCTCAAGGTTGAAAGCTCGACAAGTTAAAGCAGGATCGAGGCACGCGCAGCACGGGGTGGGGCAGGGTGCTGAGTGCTCCATAAGACGTGAGCAAAGATATGTGCCGTTGGGAGGCGAAGTGCAACGTCGCTTGGGTTGTATAAGAAGATAGCAGCGCACGTGCTTTTAGAAGATATCTGGCGTGACAGCGTCCGTCGACCCGTCCTGCACGTCGTTCGCTTGGACATCAAATGCCGCGGTGCCCTGTTGCGACCCGTCCGCGTGTACGCCTTTCGCGTGTGCACCGACGTCGTTGGCAATCGGTCCAAGCGCCTTTGCCTTAGCGACGATCTTGTGCATCGTCTCGGTGAACTTGATCCCTTCTGATGCGGAAATCTGATCCCAATAGAGCCGGTCTGGATTGATCCCGATCGCCTGCAAATAGGCTTTCAGATAGGTCATGCGCATGTCACACGTGTAGTTCCCCTTCAGGTAATGGCAGTCACCGAAGTGACAGCCGAGCACCATGACCATATCGGCGCCGGAAAGGAACCCTTTGACGATGAACAGCGGGTTTATTCGTCCCGTGCACATCACCCGAATGACGCGCGCGTTTGGCGGGTACTGCATGCGCGCGACGCCCGCCCCGTCGGCGCCGGCATACGAGCACCAGTTGCAGCAGAAGGTCAAGATATGAGGCTCCCATTGCCGCGCATCCGTTACCATACCCTCCTCAGCTTGGCTCATGCTTTCACCTCGGCAATTTTGGACAGAGGTATCGCGTCAGTCGTCGACTGTCCCGGCACATACCCGAGCGTCTCTTGGACCGATGACTGCACCATATGGGTGATGGTAGCAAGCGGGATCTCCACCGGACATACGTCCTCGCACTGACCACAGTTCACGCACGACGGACTCACGTGCATTAGTCGCGTAAGGTGGAACATCGGGTCAGGCGGCAATGTGTCTTTCGGCACTACGAGCTCTTGGTTCGTAAAGCACTCTACGCACGAGCAAATCGGGCACACGTCGATGCAGTCCCGACAGCCGTTGCACTTATCAAGCTGGGCAAAGAGCCTCTCGAACTTGTGCTCGCCGTCAAACTGGGCAAATTGCGTCGCCATGGCCTTGCGCGCCATCTTCACCATGATGGCGTCCAGCTTCTCGCGCAGGGCGATGCCTTCCGGCGGTGCGTCGGTCAGCGTAACGGCTCTTGATGACGTGGCTGCGTCAAGGAGCTTTTGCCCCTTTTCCGTGCGTACTTCGATAAATGTCGCTTGTCCTGCGTCATCGCCGATGACGCCCCAGTTGCCGCACGCCAGATCGGCCATGCGCGGGATGTTATATTCGCACCGTTGACAGTTCGTGCGCCTGCCGTAGCCCTCGGCCTCCAGGGTATCGATGGAGAGCTCTTTGTGTTGGCCGTCTTTTGTTACAACAATAAGCTTCCCCTTAGCGATCTCCTCTTTTACCACGTCATCGGGATCAATCTCGTAGAACTGTCGAAACATCTCGCGCGCCGGCTCGGGTCGCATCGTCCCACCGCAGTTGACGCCGACCATATAGACGTTGTCGAGATTGATCTGATTACGTTTGCTCAGCTCGATAATGGCACGTGCGTCGCACGGCTTGCACGTGACCGCAATCCGCATATCACGCGCACCACTGAGATTATTTTTTATCCATTTCGCGCTCAGGGTCGGGGCGCAGTGCAAAGAGCCGGCCGCTTCTATTAACTCCTCTCTGGTCGTCGCAAAAAAAGGAGCACCGTCATAGATGCTCTCACCTCTCTTGACAACCAGCGCCCCATCGATTAACTTATGCTCGAGCGCGGCTATGAGCACAGCGGTAATGACACCACCGCACTCACCGCGTTTTTGTATTGTCTGATCTGTTGCTCTGCCATAATACATATGAGTCGCCTGATTTGAATCAGAAATTATATATAATAATATTTATATAATAAGTTAATTTAAAGCTTTTCGATACGAGCGCGTCACACAGTGAGTTTTTACAAGAATTCGAAACGCGTAATGGCTAGGACAGAAGCTTATGCTGCGCTCCTTAGTGCTCTTAAAGCTATGCTGAAGCACTGTAATCTTCTCTGGACGTGCTTGGGTGGTCCCCAGATCTAGCACCGATTCCAAGTAATTTATCAGCTGTAGTTTTTGGCACTGGCTAGCTATTGGCGAACCTAGACGAATAATAAAGTCTTAAACGGCACGTTAGCATATGCGTCCTGTAAATCCTAGTCATTAAACTGCAAGTAAATTGTAGTCGTTTTAACGTTAGAATAGTCAAGCATCTTCTGCAAGCAAGAGAGAAAATATAAGGACATAAGACGTCGCGGAGAAAGAGAGAAAAAAAGGTCTTTCGCACACGTTCTGCCTCTACGTGGCTAACAGTCGTTCTCCACTGCAGCGCCCACGCCTGAATTGTATTTTGTATCCTCTCGCGCTTTGCGATATTTGGTATCTCGCTTCAATGAATTACGCTGGCGAGTCAAACGGATATCTTTTGAATGCTGCATACACACGTCATGCAAGTACTCCGGCAGCGGATGCTTGGGCTTCCGGTCGGTGCCACTCACGCATTATCATGCCGCGTCCTACTAGAGAGCTAGAACTTCGTCTGTATCAGGCGGGGTCAGGCGTTCGAATCGCTTTGAGCCCACTGTTTTTTTTAGAGAGCTTTCGAGCTGGTTTTTAAAAAGAGCTGATTAGATCGTTTTTAAGGCTGATTGAAGCTCGGATAGTTTATCGTTTTCATCGTTTTCGCTCTCAAGTTTTAAAACTTCTGTGCTTGGTTTTAAAACAGTGCTACTATTTAGCATGATCAAAAAGTGCACGCTTACTGTTGTGCTCAGTCGCAATGATGTCAGCGGCCTGTCCGATAACTTCTGAATGCTCCGGAGGTAAACGCAGTTGAGGGTAGGTAATGCCTTTAGCTGAGAGCTTGCCGATTTTTGAAATTCCTAAGTGGTGCATAAGGTCCCTTCTGCAAATACTCCGTCCAAGTCACAAAGTTAATGAACGGTGTGGATTCAGTAGGCGTCCACCACACACGGTCGAATTCCGAATAGTGTGGAATTTCGATACTGTTGTTTTTCAGTCCATTTGCATTTTCCATCGATTTTAGGACAGGTTTAACAGAAGTTCCAGAATTGCACGTTTCAGCAAAGAGAGGGGTAGATAAGTTGGCTCTTTCGGTGTGTCACTTTCACAACGCCTTCGGCGAAATCCAATATCATAAAACCTAAGTTTAAAGATGAGTCTTAGATTGAACATAGATGCGAGCACAGAAACCTCTTGAATTAAACAAGATTTACGAGATGGATTGCCTAGAAGGCATGAGATCCCTCGATAATGCTAGCACAGATGTCATAGTAACCTCTCCGCCGTACAATATAGGCAAGAAATATAGCGGCTACAACGACGAACGACCGAGAACTGAATACTTGGACTGGATGGAAGAGGTTGCCAAAGAATCAAAACGCATCTTGAAGAACAACGGCTCATTCTTTCTCAATGTTGGAGGCAAATCCACAGATCCTTGGATTGCAATGGACGTGGCATGCAGGTTTAAAAGTCACTACACTCTTCAAAACTTAATCCACTGGATCAAATCAATCGCTATTCCCAAAGAGGACATGGGCGATTACGAGCATACAAAACGAGACATATCCGTAGGGCATTACCAACCTGTCAACAGTTCAAAATATCTGAGCGGATGTCACGAGTTCATTTTTCACTTCACCAAGTTTGGTAATGTTGACCTCGATAAGTTAGCGATCGGGGTCGAGTATCAGGATAAATCAAATATCGGTAGGTGGAAGTCCGTCAGTGCGGATCTACGAGAGAGAGGCAACGCATGGTTTATCCCTTATAAAACGATACGCGAATCGAGACCGCACCCTACGACTTTTCCCGAGAAACTGCCTGAGATGTGCATTAAGCTACATGGTGTCGGCTCAGATGGAGTCGTTTTAGATCCATTTATGGGCATTGGCACGACAGCAGTGGCATGTGTGGAGCTAGGGGTTCAATTCATCGGTTTCGATATAGACCCGTCGTATGTTGAGATCGCTAATGAGAGGCTGATCCGACGAGCAAAGGAGAGGCATATTCAGCAAAAGTTGGTTCAGGGGTAACCTTGCAAGTAAAAGGCGCACTTCTCCAGCTCACAGAAATTACAACTGAGATGCAAGGAATTAGCTTTAAAGACGTAGTCGAGGTAACATCAAAATACTTGCTGCACCTGATCAATCCCAACCAAGTAGAAGACAACGAGCTAATTGGAGATCTCACTGCTTCTTGCAAAAGCTTCCTCGCATTATGCAAGAAAAACAAAAGAAGATCTTTTGGCGATCGAATTAACGAAGTTAGTAAGGGGATCGAAAACGAGTCTGTCGCTGAAATACCAAAGACCGGATTGAAAACCAGAATTCTAAGCAATCTTCAAAACACGATCTGCTCTGCATACGGAATCCGCCGCACCACGTAGTTGCTGATGAGGAAACACAACGCGGTGGCAATCACCCCGACGAGTAGAAACTGTAGAAGCAGCGGCAGTGCGGTGTTAATCAGGACCCATTGCAAGCCGAGCACAACGGGCCACTGGATGAGGTAGACAGCGTACACGTTTTGGGCAAGGACCCTCGTCACCCGTCCCGCGCCGTTCCACCGGTTCCGAAAGACAATAAGCGCGCACGTGCAGATGCCGATGCCGATAAACGCCTCCCAAAACGACTCCAACAGCGATGCGAGCGTCGCGCCCCCTGCAGCAAGTCCGGTACCAAAGGCGATAAACAGGCCAAAGAGCCCAAAGAAGCAGACGGCGACGATCGCCCCCCAGAGCCGAGTAAGAGAATTGGGAAGAGCGTCAAGCCATTTGTTCCGATACGCGAGCAGGCCGCCGACGATGAGCAGGGCGTAGAGCGGCACGTGCGCAGGTTCGATCGCGTCGAACAGGGTCCACTGATTGATGGGGTACCAGATGCGCACGACGAAGTTGGCGACACCGAGAGCGCACGCCGCTGCGAGGAGCGTTCCGTTTCCCGGGCATGTCACTGCAGGAACCGTGAGGCCGCTCCGCCGCCACGCGGCATACACGAGCGCCGTAATGAGTAGTATGACGACGAACCAGAGGTAGTAAAACGACAGGTATGGTGGATATAGAAACGCCACCTGGTTGAGCCCCTTTAGGAGGTACACGACAAGGGGGATTATCGTCGTCAGCATAATAATGAGCGGAACGCCTAGCCGGATGAAGCGGTCTCTGAGGAAGCGTCGCTCCCCTTTGCGATCAAACGATCCAGGAATAAAGTACGCGGAGATGAAGAAGAAGAGACCCATGAAAAACGAAGGGGCTATCGCAAGAAAGGCGCCGACGATCAGGATGTTTATAAGGGGAATTGGGACGGGCGCCGTGATAAACCATGCTCCGCCAGGGCCGTAGGGCTGGGCAGCGTGGACGAAGATGACGGTGATAATCAGCGCGATCTTTATGTTGTCGAGATAGTAGAGGCGTTGTGTTGTCACTGTAGAGGCTGGCTCCGCATAGCAGTGCTGAAAGTCGCTAGTCACTTAGTATGTACACTAGGCTATCGTGTACGCGTGGCTTAAGGTTTTTGACCGTGCTACACAGAGGGGAATATGGTATCGCGGTGTGGCTTTAAAGGCACGCGCATCAAGGGTCGGGCGAGTGCGTCAGAGATACTGGTGAGTGTCCTATAGCTACGGTAGGGTGGGGTATAAAAGGGCGAGCTGAGTAACGTTCAACTGCTTGATGGCGCGGTTTGAGAACAGCACAGCGACGTTATTGGCTGGGAGCAATCAAATCGAGCGTATATTCTTACTCACGGCGTTTCCGGGGCTGACTGGTCGCGCTACAAGCACTTGCTGCCCGAACACGTGTATGATGTGTACACGAAGAGTTGGGCAGAAGTGAGGTTTGACGCTTAGAAGCTTGTTTCAATTAAGACGATTACTATCCCTTTCCACACTTCAATCGATCGTACTCTCGTTGCGCCACCCTATCGGTCACGTCCGCTCCCACTACGAAGACGCGCACCGCGTGAATGACGACAAAAATCCCCCAAATGCCCAGCGGAAAGATAAACCACGGGTTTCCGTCGCCTTCAAACCACCACACGAGCACGAGAAGAGCATTTACGATAATATACGCAGAGAAGTGGGCGTTCGTCTACATCGTATGCTATGACCGCGGGCTGGCGTTGTTCAGCTCCCTCCTCTTGCTGTTCATCGTGTTCATCCCCTTCCCGACAGCGTTGCTCGGCGCTTACGGCGATCACCTTGTAGCGGTTATCTTTTACGCAGTAGTACTTGCGTTAAGCGGCATACTTCTGGCCGTACTGTGGTTCTACATCTTCGCACAACCATCGCTTGTTGGCAAAGGAGGTGCCAGCGCAGTTCATACGGGTGAATACGGAGAGATACTTGAGTATGCCAATTGTATTCATCGCTTCGATCGGCGTGGCCTTTGTGAACACTACCTTTGCCGAGGCGATGTGGGCCTTTGGCCTTGTTATTCACCTGGCGCTAGGAGAGCGTACTCGCGTCGTGTAAATACGCTCGTTTTAAGAAAGGGCATTCTGAGAGCAATAGGAGTAATAATACGTTAACACGTAAGCAGCTGTTCAAGGCGCGATAAAGCAGATCGCTATCCGCCTGTTCACTTCAACGCTTCAAAGGTCGAGCACGTGGGGCTTGTTCGATGCTCTTCTGCCGCGTGTCTCCTGTCAAATCGGCACGTTCAGTCGGCTGGCCGGGGTCGCATACGCAGTATAACCACCCTAACGACGAGCACCAGCAATACTATAGTGGTCAGGGTGATGACACGATCTACGACAACATACGTGTCTGTCGGTAACGTAAGTGCGAGAATCGCGTGCGTGATGGCATCGTAAAAGAGCACCACGCCGAATCCTATGGTGATCACGGTGGCCCGTCTGCGAATCAGCGGTTTGCTGAATCGCTGTGGATCGCCAATATTGAGACTGTTCAGTATGGTTATCAAAAATGGTTTCTTCACCGCAGCCGAAATGAGGAAGACTGCTCCGAGCGCACCGGTGATGACGGGGCCGTAGATTTTCAGCGATAACGCGCCTCCTCCTAATAACGCGGTCGTAAGTCCGCCCGCGAAGCCAATGATAGCGAGAATGCCGAGCCAGTTTACTTGGCGGCGCCACGCAAACAGTGCGAGCGTGTGAACGACCGGGATAGCGGAGGCAGCGGCGAGAGCGGTTATCACGCTCGTATGGGGGAGAAGAGCAAAGTAAACGGGGAGGGGAACGAGCCAATCGACGGCGAAGGTCGCAATCAAGCCCCTTGCTGCTGCACGATATGTTTTATGAATTTCCTCGTGCTCAGCCATGTCATCGCCTGTAACTGTCCCTTCCCCGCTTGCTATCCTTGTTATTCTTTGCTTTTGCTGTGACT
>Ga0187778_10003267_pt1 | contig 10927 bp, 12 predicted proteins | sample 1015_Q2_SP5_20_M_FD_132418 | JGI IMG/M metagenome (GOLD analysis project Ga0187778, IMG submission 132418) | Tropical peat soil microbial communities from peatlands in Department of Meta, Colombia - 1015_Q2_SP5_20_MG | ecosystem: Environmental > Terrestrial > Soil > Wetlands > Peat | place...
AACTTCAGATCAGCCCTGAGTAGCATAGGCTTCACAGCTTGCGGGAAAAACGCTGCTCCTTGGGAGGTGGGGGCTTCAGCCCCTGAAGACTCCCTTCCGGCTTTTTCCGCAAGCTGTTCAGCCTGCGAACTCTTCTCCGAAATTCTCAACTGTCCACTCCGAACCGGATCTCCAGGCCGGTTTTCTCTTCTCCCTTCCAATCCTTCACTCTTAGACTCTTGCACTTCTTCTCTTCTTTACTCTGTGCCCTCTGTGGTGAACTCTTCTCTTCCTCTCCCCTCTAGAATCTCCATCATCTCCGTTCGGAAACTCTCCAACTCTTGCAGCCTCGCTTCCGTCGCCGGCACTTCCGTTTTCTTCCACACAAACACGTCTCCAGACGGTTTCTTCAGCCGCACCCCCAAATTCCCATCAACCATCACCGTTACGGGGGCGAGCAGCCGCAACCCGCCATTCTCCACCGGTGCGAGCAACGCCGCGCACTCCCCGCGATGAATACACAACGCGCTCTCATACGGCGGAATCGCAATGGGCCGAAACCCCGCCGCAAACAGCCTCTTCAGTACATCCGCCTGCACTGGAGTAAATTCCATTTTTCAATTATACGGGATGGCCAGCGCCTCCACTTTTCGCACCCAACCTCCGTAGCACAGGCTAGGCTTTCACAGCTTGCGGAGAGACGCTGCTCCTTAGGAGGTGGGGGCTTTCAGCCCCTGAAGACTTCCCTTCCGGCTTTCCCCGCAAGCTGTTCGGCCTTTGGTCTCAGGCCTGTCTTTGGGTACCGAACGGCTCAGTTTCTAGAGGAAGATTCTTGGACTTCGAGTACACACAAGGTACGTTTCACTTGAAACTTACGATCAAAGCTAAGAACTCAAAACCGACTTCTGACTGCTGACTGCCTTCTTCCTTCACGCCGCCGTCGAATCCGCGGCCTCGCTGCCTTCCAACTGCGCCAGAATCTCCCGCAGCGTCCGAATCAGCTCATCGCGAGAGACGCTGCTCTTCTTGAACTGCAGCCGGAACTTGAACGCCTCATTCTCCGGCTCATAGTGAAAAATAAACGGCTGCGGACGCTGCGGCCCGGTCTTCTCCTCCGCGCGTTCCTTGCGAGCCTCATCCCGCGTCAATCCGCCCTGCAGGATGCGCGCAAACATCTCCAGCATCTTCTTTTCCGTCGGCTGCTTGGCTATTTGCAGCAGCAGCGACTTCGACATCAGCCCGCTCTCAGTGCATTTCTTCCGGAGCCCATCCGGAATATTCCGCAGAATCAGCGTTTCGCTCACCGAACTCCGCGCCCGCCCGATCTTCTTCGCCACGTCGTCGTGCGTGTAATCAAACTGCTCGGCCAGCCGGTAAAGCCCGTCGGCCTCCTCGAAAGGCGTCAGATCCTTGCGCTGAATGTTCTCGATCAGCGCAATCTCTAGCGTCTCCGCGTCGTCCGCCATCTTTTCGATGGAAGGCACTTCCCGCAGTCCCGCCGCCCGCGCCGCGTGGTAGCGTCGCTCGCCGGAGATGATGTAGTAGCAGTCCTCGCGCGGAACAAACCGCACTAGCAGCGGCTCCAGCACGCCTTTCACGCGAATCGATTCGGTCAGCTCGCGCAGATCGCCAAGCGCCTTTCGCGGCTGATCGGGGTTCGGACGAATCTGGTCCACCGGGATCATGCGTCCCACCGCCGCGCCGCTGTAACTGGTTAAGGATTCTACGTAGTGCGCGTCATGCCGCATCTTCAGCGTGACGGGCAACCCCATTCTCTTCGACACGTTGGACCACCTCCGCTGCCAGTTTCTTGTATTCGATCGCTCCCGGAGATTTGGGAGCGAAGGAGAAGATCGTTTCCTTGTATGCCGGGCTCTCTTCCAGGCGCACGTTCTTGCTGATCTTGGTCTTGAACAGCACTTCGCCGAAGACGGCCCGAATCTGGCCGTGCGTGTCGCGAGAGATGTTCGTGCGCTTGTCGAACAGCGTGATCACCACACCCAGCATCCGCAATTGCGGGTTGGGCCGTGCGCGGATGCGCTCGTAGGTCTCGAGAAGATCATCCGTGCCTTCAATCGCAAAATACGCCGCCTGAATGGGCACCAGCAAATGTGTGGCGGACACGAGCGCGTTCACCGTCAGAATCCCCAGCGACGGTGGCGTATCCACAACCACGTAGTCGTAATCCTTCAGCACCGGCGCCAGCGCATCCTTCAGCCGGTACGGCGCGTCGAACTGTCCGCTCAACACCGTTTCCAGTTTCGCCAGCGAAAGCCGCCCCGGACCCACGCTCAGCATCGGGTCCTTGCTCGGCTTGATGATGTTCGCAATGGGCGTGCGCGCATCCCCCAGAACCTCGAACATCGATTCCTTCACGTCGCCCATGTCGAAAAACGCGATGGTGGAATTCGCCTGGGGATCCAGGTCGATCAGAAGAGTCCGCCGTCCTTTTGTCGCCAGTCCCGCTGCCAGGTTGATGGCCGTTGTCGTCTTTCCCACGCCACCTTTTTGATTCGCAACCGTGATGATTGCCGTCATCTACCTGGCGCCTCCACGCTGCACGCCAGCAGCAAAGCCTGCTTCGGCAAGCCACGCCGCTTGAGGCAAGGACACTACTTCCCTTCTTTTGGTGTGTATGCCGGCAGACAGGCCCAATGGCATAAGGCTACTCTATGGTCCTTAGCCACGCCCACGCAAGTATTTTTCAAATCCGCCAGTGGAAAACTTCCCTTCCAAGCTCGCCCCGTATACTGTTCCAGAACGGAGCACCTGCGCTCGATAACCTACCCCCCTCAAAGCCGAATCCGTCATCCCGAGCGGAGTCCGCGCAGCGAGGGATCTCTCTTCTCTGAAACGTTCAACCGTAAACTGTCAACTTTGAACTCTGCCAGGCGGGTCTTCTCCGTGCTCTCTGTGCTCTTCGCTCTGCGTCCTCTGTGTTAAGCCTTTTTCTTTCTTCTCATCTCTCGCAACTAAAACACCACTCCCCAAAACTCCTCCGGTGGATGCACCAACTCTATCCCCAACTCCCACCCCGCCCGCCCCTCATGACCTCTCCAGATCAGGATCGCTTCGGACTCCTTCTGGTTGCTCCCGTTCCTCAGCCGCAGCTTCTGTCCCACCGCGAATCCTTGCGGCACAATCGCCAGGCACCCTTTCGGGCTGATATCGACCGTGTACCCCTCCACACGATGCGTCAACCCGCTCTCCGACCACTCTACTTCCACTTTCACCCGCGAATTCACCCGTGCTCCGGCACGCATATATTGCAGCATCCTCAAGGCGTAATTCATTTCACTAGAAGCAATCACGTCTACCCCTCCCGCCAAAGCGTTGCGCGGTCCCCACTATCTTCACGTTAGAACCGCAATCCCCCTCCGTCAACGGGACTTACCCGCCCTGCCCCCTTATCAGTCACCGGGAAGGCCCAGCTCCGTAGTCCGCCATCCGAAAGCGGTTATCTGCTATCCACAAGTGCCGTAGGCACGACAGACCTTAGCCCAGCCCGTCAGGGCTGGGTACCGACAACAACACCAAGCGCCGTAGGCGCGACACTTCTCCTGAGAAATCCCCCGGATTGCGCCCTGCGCTCTGATCTCTGTTATCCGATATCTTTCCGCGCCAACCATCACCGATTTTGCCCCTCCTGATGTATCTTATTCTCCTTGCCTTACTTAAGACTTATAACTGAAAACTGAGAACTGACAATCCCCATGTCCTTCCTCCCCATCTTCCGTTCCGAACTTCGTCCCACGCTTCGCCTCGCCTTGCCCCTTATCCTCGCGGAAATCGGCTGGATGAGCATGGTCATCGTCGACACCATGATGGTCGGCCGCCTCCCCTACAGTGCTGAAGCTATCGGAGCAGTAAGCATCAGCTCCAGCATCTTCATCGTCTTTGCCTTCTTCGGCGAAGGGCTTCTCATCGGCTTGGACACGCTCGTCTCCCAAGCCTTTGGCGCAGGCCGCCGCGAAGACTGCCACACCTCCCTGATCAACGGCATCTACCTCAGCTTCGCCATCGCCCCGTTTCTCGCCATTCCCGTCTGGATCATTCCCAACTATTTCGAGCGCTTCGGTGTAACCCACCCCGTCGCCGTCCTCGCCGCTCCCTACATGAGAACCCTCTCCGCCGGCCTCCTGCCGCTGCTCCTCTACTTTGCCGTCCGCCGCACACTCCAGGGCATGAACATGGTCCGCCCCATCGCCTTCGCCCTCATCACCGCGAACCTGGTCAACTTCTTCGGCAATTACCTTTTGATCTTCGGCAAATTTGGCGTTCCCGCCTATGGCGTCACCGGCTCCGGCATTGCCACCTGCATCTCCCGCGGTTACCTCGCGCTGATCCTCGTCGTTTATCTCTTGTGGTACGACGCGCGCCACAAAACCGAACTACTCAAGACTCCTGTCCAACCCAACCTGAATCGCATCCGCCAGCTCATCGCCCTCGGCTTTCCCGCCGCCCTTCAGCAAACCGCCGAGGTCAGCGTCTTCGCCCTCGTAGCTTCCCTGATTGCGCGACTCGGTGCCGTGGCCCAGGCCGGACATCAGATCGCCCTGAACACCGTCGCCTTCACCTACATGGTTCCCCTCGGCCTCGCTTCCGCTGCGGCCGTTCGCGTCGGCCAGGCCCTCGGCCGGCGCGATCCCGTCGCTGCGCGCAATGCAGGCAACACCTCGATCCTCCTTGGCGCCTCCTTCATGGCCAGCATGAGCATCGTCCTTCTCGTCTTCCCGCGCTACATCGCCCGTTTCTATACCGCCGACGAAACCGTCATCCACGCCGCCATCACTCTCCTCGCCGCAGGCGCCGCCTTCCAGCTCTTCGATGGCATCCAGACTGTCGCCACCGGCTCCCTTCGCGGCACCGGCGACACCCGCACTCCTATGCTCTGCCACTTCTCCGCCTACTGGCTCCTGGGCCTCCCTTTCGGCACGTATCTCTGTTTCCGCCGGCACTGGGGAGCTCTCGGCCTCTGGGTCGGCCTCAGCCTTTCCCTCATCCTGATCGGCATCCTCCTCCTCGCCTTCTGGCGCCGCCGCTCCCGCCATCTCCTTCTCCCGTAACCTCGCCCTCCGCCCGCATGTCTCACACTCTTTCACTCTTTTACTTTTAAACTCTTACACTTCTTCTCTTCTCTCCATGCCTCCGCGACCAAATTCCCATACTCGCGTCTTGTCTCCCAAACCAGAATCCGTCATCCCGAGCGGAGTCCGCGCAGCGAGGGATCTCTCTTTCCCAACACTCCTCGCCGGTACCCCACCTTCGCTTTTTTGGTCTTGGACTCTTGTAGTGGCCGGTCTTCAGACCGGTGCTTCTTCTTGGTTTTCCCAAGCATGCCGATCTCCCGACCAGCCTCTTCCTCCTCGTACTCTTGCACTCTCAAACTCTTGCACTTCCTCTCTCTGTGCCCTCCGTGTCTCCGTGGCCAATTCTTCTTCTCTCGCCACTCGCCACTCATCACTCGCCACTACAAATATTCCTTGCCACGTATATACCTCATGGCGCATATTACATCACGCCATGCTCGAAACCTTCAAAGCCCTCGCCGAACCCAACCGCTTCCACATCGTCGAACTCCTCCTCAGCGGCCCGCGTCCCGTCGGCGACCTTGTCGACGAGCTTCGCCTCAACCAGCCTCAGGTCTCCAAGCATCTCCGCGTCCTCACCGACGCGGGCCTCGTCGACTCCCGCGTCGACGCCCAGCGCCGCATCTACGCCTTGCGCCCCTCGCCGCTCCAGGAACTCGACGCCTGGATCGAACGCTATCGCCGAATCTGGGAAGCAAACTTCCAACGCCTTGATTCCCTGCTCGAAACCATGAAATCCAAGGAGAAAAAACATGGACGCAAACAGCGCTAAGCTCGCCCCCATCCGGATCGCCGGGGCGCTTCAGGTCTATACGCCCTCCGACCGCGAAATCTCGATGACCCGTGTATTCAACGCGCCGCGCCGCCTGGTCTTCGAAGCGCTCACCAGGCCCGAACTCCTCAAGCAGTGGCTGCTCGGCCCTCCGGGCTGGACCATGCCCGTCTGTGAAGTCGACCCGCGCGTCGGCGGCTCGTATCGTTTCTTGTGGCGTGGGCCCGACGGCACGGAGATGGGCGTCAGCGGCGTCAACCGCGAAATTGTCCCTCCGGAACGGCTCGTGGGCACGGAGAAGTTCGATCAGGCCTGGTATCCCGGCGAAGCCATCGTCACCTACCAACTCGTCGAGCACGACGGCAAAACTACTCTCACCATCACCATCCTCTACCAATCCCGCGAAGCACGCGACATCGCTCTCAAGTCCGGAATGGATACGGGCCTCTCCATGAGCTACGACCGCCTCGCCGCTTTGCTTCTCTCCCTGCCCCCTGCCGGAGTCAACCCATGAGCGCCACATCCGTCACGCCAACTATCGCGCCGCGCCGCATCGGCCGTAGCGTTCTCGCTCTGTTCGCCGGCTTTGTGTTTGTCGTCGTTCTTTCTATTGCCACCGACGTCGTCCTTCATTCCCTCGGTGTGTTTCCGCCGCTGGGCCAGTACACGCCCAGTGGTCCACTCTTGCTGGCCACTTTCTATCGCTTCGTCTTCGGCGTTATCGGTAGCTATCTCACCGCTCGCCTCGCCCCATACAAGCCCATGCAACACGCCCTCGTAGGAGGCTTCATCGGTCTCGCCCTCAGTATTCTCGGCGCCGCAGCAACCTGGAACCGTGGCCTTGGCCCTCATTGGTATCCCGTCGCGCTCATTGTCCTGGCGCTCCCCCAAGCCTGGCTCGGCGGCAAACTCCGCCTCACCCAACTCCACTCGAGCTCCGCCGCCTGACGCCCGGCCCTCTTTATTTATTTTTCTTCTCTTCTTTCCTTACCTCTTCCTTCTCTTCTGCTTCTCTGCGTCTCCTCCGCGCTCTCGGCGTCTCTGCGTTAGCGTTTTTTCTCTCTCCACTCGCCACTTTTTCTCCGTGTCCTTTGTGGTGAACGCTCTCCAAACAAAAACGGCGCAACTCTCGTCGCGCCGTCCAAATCCGCTTCACACTTCTGACTTCCAACTTACATCTTGTATCTTCCCAAATCCTCGTCGCTCAGCCCTTCCAGATAATTCCGCAGCTGTTCGTTCGTCGTCCTCTCCGCCAGCGCCGAACTCACCTTCGAATTCTTCAGTACAACCTCATCCACATAAATCGGGCAATCCATCCGCAGAGCCAGCGCCAGCGCATCGCTCGGCCTCGAATCGATGCTCATCAACTCCCCGTCGCGCTCCACCCAAATCAGCGCATAAAACGTGTCGTCCCGCAGATCGTTCACCACAATCTTCTGCACGGACACTTCCAGCCCCTGCAGCACATTCTTCAGCAGATCATGTGTCATTGGCCGCGGCGTCTGCACCTTTTCAATCTCTAGCGCAATCGCGTTCGCCTCGTAAGCCCCCACCCAGATCGGCAGGATCGCCTGCCCCTGCACATCCTTCAGCACAACAATCGGCATTTGTGTAACCGGGTCCATCATCAGGCCGCGGATCTTCATTTCCACTTCCATCGCGCCCTCCTTACCAACCGCCGACTGCTGCCACAACTGCCAAATTCTCCGCGCCCTCTGCCGCCCGCTGACATCCGGTATCTGATCTCTGATCGCTGCTATCCTCTAAGAATCGCTTTCATCGTGAGGAGCGCCCTTTGCGACGAAGGACCTCTGCCACCGCGTCTTGCTTCTCCTCCAACCTTTTCTCTCCGTGCCCTCTGTGCCTCTGTGGCTAATCCTAATTCTAGGCCTGGCTCTCCACCTTCTCCCCTACAAGACTGTTCGGTGTCGCCGCTGTTACCCTTGCGTGCACGTAGTCTCCCAGACTTTCTTGCTCACGGGAAGTGAAATTCATCACTTTGTTCGATGACGTATGACCCGACCATTGGTGCTCTTTCTTCGACTTCCCTTCCACCATCACCTCAAACGCTTGGCCAATCAATCGTTCGTTCCTCGCCCGCTGGATCTCCCGCTGCTTTTCTAGCAAAACCGCCAGCCGCCGGGACTTTTCCTCTTCCGGAATCGCGTCGTCCATTTTCAACGAAGGCGTATTCGGCCGCGGCGAATACTTGAAACAGAACGCGCCGTCATATTGCGCCAGCTCCAGCAGAGACAACGTCTCCTCAAAATCCTTCTCCGTCTCGCCTGGGAAGCCCACGATCAGGTCCGTCGTCAGGCTGATCTCCCGCTTCGCCGCCCGCAGCAGCGCGATCTTCTCCAGATACTCTTCCCGCGTATACGTTCGCGCCATCGCGCGCAACACTTTCGTCGAGCCGCTCTGCACTGGCAAATGCACGTGCTCACAGATCGCCGGCACCGCTTCGATGGCATCCACAATATCTTTGCCAAAATCGCGTGGGTGCGAAGTTGTAAACCGCACGCGCCGGATACCCGGCGCCTCCGCCACAGCCACCAGCAATTCCGAAAAGCGCATCCTCCGCGCGCTCGGGTCGGCATACGAATTCACCGTCTGCCCAAGCAACTGCACTTCCGTGTACCCCGCATCTGCCAGTTGGCGCACTTCTTCCAATATCGACGCGCTCGTCCGGCTGCGTTCCGGCCCCCGCGTAGACGGCACCACGCAGTACGAACACGCTTTGTCGCAGCCTTCGATGATCGTCAGGTACGCGCGCCACGGATTGTCCCGCCGCGTCACTTCCGTCTCAAACGTCTCGTCCGTATCGGTCTCGAGCCCGGTCACCCTCCGGTTCCCCGCTTCCAACTGAGCCAGCAACTGCGGCAATTTCCGGTAACTCGCGCTCCCACAGACCAGATTCACCCACGGTGCCCGCGAGAAGATCTTCTCTCCCTCCTGCTGCGCCACGCACCCCAGCACCCCAATAACTTGGCCTTCCTGCTGCGTGAAGCGGTATTCGCCGAGCCGCGAGAAGACTTTCTGGGCGGCCTTTTCGCGGATGGAACAGGTGTTGTAAAGGATGACGCTGGCGGATTCAGCCGACTCCACTTGCTTGTAGCCACGTGCTAGGAGCACGCCCGCCACCTTCTCCGAGTCGTGCTCGTTCATCTGGCACCCAAACGTCTCCAGGTAGAAAGTGCTGCCGGGTGCCCCACCCTCTCTTTTTGAGGGTGGGGCCTGGGTTTCATTGAGTGGCACATCTACACTCACACCCGCCCCCGCGAGCCTCTCGAGCCCTATATCAAAAGTCTTCCCCATAGCCGCAGTCTACCATACGGCCCATTCTGGAGTGCGGGAGCCCAGTTCCCACCTTTCCCCATTTCCAACTTGCTCGCCAACCGCTCAGCGCAGCCCCGCTGCCGCCCTTGCCTCTTTCACCCTTTTACTCTTTCACTTCTTCTCTTCCTCTACTTCTTCCTCTCAAGTATCACTTAAGCCGAACGCTCTTCAATCTCAGTTGATCCCCACCAGTTTGAGTCCGTAAGCGTATCCGCCAGGGAGAGCACCGGGCAATACCACCGTAAGGTCGGCGCCTTCTTGCTTCCAGTCTAGGGAATCAGTTACGCCGAGCAGGGTGACGGTGGCTGCGGGTTTGAGTTGCAGATCCTTGATCCTCACCGTCTTCTCCTTCGGCTCCCCCAGCAAAAACGCGTACACCGCTCCATCCTTCTGCGTGAATCGCACCTTCAACCCTTCTGCCGTCTCTCCCTCCGCCCGCTTCCACGGACGAGTCTCATAAATCCCCTCGCCATTCCGCTCCAGCCACGCGCCCAGCGCCTTCAACCGGTCCATCTGCACCGCCGGAATCGTCCCGTCCGCCTCGGGGCCAACGTCCAGCAGCAAATTTCCGTTCTTGCTGACAATGTCCACCAACAGATAAATCAGCTCGTCCTTCGCTATCGTCTCCTTCTCGCCTTCCGCGCGGTTATATCCAAACGACCGCCCCAACCCCCGGCACTCTTCCCATTTTTTCGCCTGAATCGACTTCAGCGTCTCGTACTCCGGCGAGACAAAATCCGAATGTTTCACCCCAAAGCGGTCGTCCACCACGCCCTCCGGGATCGCGTTGTAATACTCCGCCATGATCTCCAGCGGATGCCCAGACTTCGGATAATCGATGTCATTCCACAAAATCGACGGCTGATACTTCCGGATCAACTCCCGCACGTGTGCGTCCGCATACTTGCCATACGCGTCGCTCTGCGGCTCCACGCTCTTTGCCTGCTTCCAATCCGTGATCGGCCCCGGAATAAATGTCCAGTCATACCCGCCGGAGTAATACAGCCCCATCTTCATTCCTTGCGCCCGCACCGCCGTGGTCAGCTCTCCCACCAGGTCGCGCGTCGCGTGCTGCTGATCCTTCGGCAGCGTCGGATTTGGCGTCTCGCTCGGCCACAACGTGAACCCTTCATGATGCTTCGACGTCAGCACCACATACCGCGCCCCTGCCATCTTGAAAATCTTCGCCATTTCCTCCGGATTCCACTTCTGTATCTCCTTATCGAACGTCTCCGCAAAGTCGTAATAGTTGTAATTTGCCCCGTAGTGTTCCTTGTGATATTCCTGCGTCGGCGAACCATCCAGCCGCAGCGTATTCAGGTACCACTCCGCGTAGGGATTTCTCTTCAGGTACTCCGCCGGCGTTAGCTTCTTCAACTCCGCCTCCGGAGTCAGCACCGCCCATCCCGGCACCGAATACAATCCCCAGTGGATGAAAATCCCCAGCTTCGCGTCGTTGTACCACTCCGGCAGCGGATGCCTGTTTAACGACTCCAGCGTTGCCTCATACTTCTCCCCCGCCCCTCTGCCGCCCGTAATCCCCGCCTTTGCAGCATCCATCTTCTGACGCGGACCGCCACCCACCGGCGCCGCAACTACGCACGCCACAACCAAACCCGCCAGCCCCACCCAGAGTTTCCTCATCCCGCTCTCCTAGCTCCCCAGCCTCTGACTTCCATCTTCCAACTACTGACTACAGACTACCGACTATCCCCTCCCCCGTCACAGACACGCCCTTCCCCTCCCGATA
>Ga0187778_10003268_pt1 | contig 10926 bp, 8 predicted proteins | sample 1015_Q2_SP5_20_M_FD_132418 | JGI IMG/M metagenome (GOLD analysis project Ga0187778, IMG submission 132418) | Tropical peat soil microbial communities from peatlands in Department of Meta, Colombia - 1015_Q2_SP5_20_MG | ecosystem: Environmental > Terrestrial > Soil > Wetlands > Peat | place...
GTCGCGGGTAGGGATGATTACTGTGACACGCACTCGACCTCTACGGCTACCACAGCAGGGAGTTCGGCCGCTTGCGCGCTAAAACCGCATCAATGCCCCACGTACGGCCCGCGCTCCCGATCGCCAGCGCAAGCGAAGCCAGTACGGGAACCAACAGTTCCCATATCCACGATGTGCCCCATTCCGAGACCCACAGGCTGGCGAGGAACCCGAAAGCGACGAGTGCCACCGGACGCGTAAATAGACCTAGCACCAGCAACACTCCAACGGAAATCTCGGTCATCCCTTGCAGGGGAGCGGCCATGGATGCGTGGCTTGCCATCAGTGCCATCACGCTCTTCCAAGCCGCAGGCGCGGTGTCCTTTGCAATGTAATACTTGATGAGTCCTGCGTAAGCCGCGGGTTTGTAAAGGCCCTTCCCAAGATTCTCGAAGAACACCCACACGAACTCCGCGCCAATCGTGAGGCGCACCAAAGCAAGTCCCATTCGGGCATAAGGCTGTTCGACCGTCTGGGACGGATTGCCTTGAGGTTGGGTGGTCATTGTCACCATTGTAGTCCTCCGAGTCTTCGATTCCCTTCGGCCACTTAAGTTACAGTTTTCTTTGAATTGCGTTCCTCCAGGCCAGACGTGCTAGTCGCGCGCCACCACGATGGTTGTACACGCGCTTTCGCTTTTCGGAAGCTCGCGGGCTGGAGCCATGCGGACCTCCAGCTTTTGCGTTTCTCCACGGACAATAGGGCAATAGAAGTCCGGCTGATGCAAGGCGTTCTGAATGCGGCGACGCCCTGCACAGCCTCCATAGCAGGACTCGAGGAAAGAGCAGGAACGGCATGCGTCAGGAGTCGCGCGCGCCTCGACAAAAGGCGGCGAGTGCACAACCTCCGAGCGGAGCGACTGCAGGAGGGAGAGTGGTTCTCCCACACCCGGCCAGTAGACACAGGGCTGCGTCGTGCCCCGAGGCGTGACCCGCACCGTACTTGCCCCGCAGCCCCCAACTCTCGGAGGCAGACCCGCCATCGCGCGGACCAGTGGCTCTCCGATCGCGATCACGTCGGTTCGCGCAAACAGAGCCCGAAATCCCTTCCAATATTCTTCGTAACTCAGAGCGTAAATATCCGAGCGCACCGATTGATAGACGTTGACGCGGAGCGGGGCTTGGTAACGATTGGCCACCCGCGCCACGTCGGCCAAGCCCAGGTAATTGGCTTTCATCATTACGCTGATGAATGTCACGGGAATTTCCAAATGCACGCAGCGCGCCGCCTGCTCATGGATCAAGGCCCAATTGCCGGAACCGCGTTGGGCGTCCTGCGCACGCTCGTTGGAATAATCCAGGGAAAACTCAACATCGTGGAAGGCTCGGAGTTCGTCATCGGTAAGAACAGCTGCGCTGTGTCCATTGGACGTGATCGTGAGCTTCACCGGCAGAGTCTTGAGGTAGGCCAGGATCTCGCGGAACTCCGGGTGCATGCCGTTCTCACCCGTGCCCAAGTTCACAGAGCGGACCGGCAGGCATTCCATCACAGATCGCACCTGCTCGAGGCTCAGGCGGTCGACGCGCGCCGGATCCCGGTAGCAGAAGGAACACGAGAGGTTACATTCGTTGGTCAGCCCGAGTCCGAGCGCAAAACCTCCAGAGGCGGCAGGTCGGATCAAAACAGGGTTCGCGAGGGCCACGGGGAATAGCGTCATCGTTCGGCCCCTTTTCCCCGAGATGCGCTAGACCGGCGAGCAATCAATTGCGTGTAACGGGCAATCCCAGCGAACTCCGGCTGCGCTCCAAAAATCAATTCCAGTGCCAGCACTTGCCCATAAACCGCTTCGTCGGTGAAGTCCTTCGGGTCTCGATAGTCCGAGAAGACGCGCACTCCATGCTGTGCGATTACGTCCAAGCCAGCCTCGGCAAGCATGTCCAGTAGAACCTTGGAATCAAATATTCGCACGGGCTTGCCATAGAGAGAATCTACCGCGGTTTCCGCAGACAGATTCGCTTTCATAAGTTCCCAATCAGTTGATTTGATCGCAGCTTTCAGCGCTTCTCCAGGGCGATTCCGTGCTAGGAGGGAAACGACAGCTTCCTTGCGCAGAACGTAAGCGGTTTTCGCGAGAATAGCAGCGGGGTTCGCGACGTATTCCAGAAGATTGTGGCAAAGAACGAGGTCGAACGACTCAGCAGCGAAGAGTTGCTGCAGCATGCTTGCATCCAGGTGGTGGAAGGAGACTCGCTCCGCATTTCCGCTGGCCTGCACCTCTTTCTTCGCGATGCGCAGCATCTCTTCGGAGCTATCGAGAAGCACGACTCGAAATCCCATCTCCGCCAATCGCAGGCTCATCGAACCGGTTCCACCGCCCAAGTCAAGAACGCGCCGTCGAAATGGATTAGCGGGCAGGAATCTCTGCAAGTTCTGCCATGCGAGTTCAGAACGCAATCTTCCGAGAGCGGTCTCCAAGTAGGACGAGTATCGGTCAGCATCCCGGAACTGCGCAGCATCTAGTGCGTGCATCCTAGACTCCAACCGTCCTGCGGGACACCCTGTCTCCAAGCCAATCGGACACCATCACCAGCAAATACACGAGGAGCAGCAGTGTTGCTAGCCTGGAGTAGAAGCCAAGCTGCACGTTGTTGTAGATCGCTTGCCCCAAGCCACCGCCACCAACCAGTCCCAAGATGGCAGAAACGCGGAGGTTCGCCTCCCAGCGCAGAACCGTGTAACTCGCAAGCATGGGCTTGGCTTGCGGCCAGAACGCCCAGGCGAGGAGTTGAAGCGGTCTGGCACCAAGAGCGCGTAACGCTTCCACCGGCGCCATAGGGACCTCCTCCAAAGTCTCCGCATACAATTTTCCTAACACTCCGGCCGTGTGCAGGCCGATGGCCAGTGTCCCTGCGAACGGGCCGATGCCAATCACCAGGATACAAATCAAGACCCAGACCAAGTCCGGGATCGATCGCAACAGGTTCAACAGGAGCCGCGCCACCCAGAAGGCGCTCCAGCGGAACGCGCGCTGAGCCTGCGATCCGGCTCCGGGGGAGCCCGGCTGCCCTAACACCAGGACGGAGGCCGCAGGAACTGCCAGAATCCCTCCGATTAGCACACCGATGGCGGTTCCGAGAATTGAGATGGCTAACGTTTGCATCAGCAATGGACCCAGGCTGAACAGAAACTCCTTCGCAAGGTCCGGAGGCACCATGCCGCGGCAAAACCGGAGCATGTTTTTCAGGATATTCGCTTCGCCGAAATGCTCCGGCGAAAATCCAGCCAAATAAAAACTTACGACCGCAGCCACTATCACAAGGACGTAGCCCAGTGTCCGCCACACAACCCGCTCTTTGTGAAAGCGCGGCTGCCGCCGTATGCTCCCAGCGTTGGGTTGCAAACGCGCTCGCAGCCGCCTGCTCACCACATCCGTCAGAGCCAGCAGCAGAACAAACGCTAGAATGAGCGTCATGACCTGACGGTACTCGAACAGCCGCATGGAAAGGCTGATTTCGTACCCGATCCCCCCTGCACCGACGAAACCCAAAACCGAGGCAGCCCGCACACAACATTCAAATGAGTACAACGTGTAAGCCGTCACACTGGGACGAGCCTGGGGCCAGATGCCAAGCAGGAAGATCTGCGCACGTGTGGCTCCCGTGGCCTGCAGCGCCTCGAGCGGTTCCAGTTCAACATGCGCGAAGACGTCCGCGTAAACGCGGCCCAGGACGCCCGCGTACCCGACGGCCAGCGCCAGCGCACCCGCAAGGGATCCCAGGCCCACTGCGGTTACGAACAAAAGCCCCCAGACCAAATCCGGCACCGCCCGCAGAAATCCCAGGAGCGCAAGCACGGTGCGACTGGCGGACGACTGTAACGGCGCGAGCCAATTTCCGTCGTCCCTGGCTAACAGGATTCCTCTCCGCCACAGGACGGGAGTCGCCAGCGCGCCAAGCGGAATAGCGATCAGGACCGAGAGAATTGTCCCTGCAATCGCGGTTGCCACTGTGGAGACAAGCGCGTGAAAGACAGTCCGCAGGAAGCCGGGGGATAAATCCGGAGGAAAAAGCCCGCGGAGAAAAGTCCAGAGAGCGCGAAGCGTGGCGGGCTGGACCATTGTTGCCAGCCGGACACCGTCTACCTGCCAACAGATGACCAGAACGAGCAAACCACTGAGGACCACGAGCACACGCCGCAGAGTCCAGAAGCGCCCCAATGACGCGGCGTTATCGAGCACAGCCAAATTCGCGTTGGAAGCGGTCGTCATCCTGAATCCGTCGTCGCTCCTGTCTATGACCGGTATAGAGGTCCTGCAAGAGGTTTTCGTCAACCTCGGCCGGCGGACGGTCGAAGAAAACGCTGCCGCCCCGTAGGCCGATAACCCTCGGGAAATATTCCCTAGCCAACCCTACTTTGTGCATCGATACAACCAGCGTGCGGTTCCCCTCTGAACCGACCCGGATAAGCAAAGACATGATTCCATCCGTGAGTGCCGGGTCGAGCGACGCGACAGGCTCATCCGCAAGGATCACTTCGGGTTTTTGCATAAGCACGCGGGCGATAGCCAAGCGTTGTTGCTGGCCGCCGGAAAGTTCGTCTGCTCGGGCGTTTCGCTTGTCGGCCAACTCGACCAGCTCCAAAGCATGCAAGGCCTGCTCAACGTCACCTTTGGCGGGACTCAAAATGCTGCGAACGGTTTGCACCAGCGACCATCGTCCCAGGCAACCACACAGCGTGTTCTCTAACGCTGTAAGCGAAGGGACCAAATTGTGTTTTTGATAGATCGTGCCAATGCGCCGGCGGGTGCGGCGTAAGTCGCCCGTCGACATGGCTCCGAGTTCGCGGCCGTCCACGCGGATCGACCCGCTCGTGGGAAGCAGCGTGGCGTTCAGAAGGCGGAATAGCGTGGTCTTCCCCGCCCCGGAGCTGCCCAGGATGGCCATCACCTCGCCCTTTTGGACCGACAGGGACACCCCCTCGAGGGCAGCCACGCTTTCACGCCGCACCCAATATTGTTTACCCACGCCATCCAGCGCGTAGTTCATTTCAAAAGTCCAGCGTCTCTGGCCGCCTGGCGCAGCGGGTCATAGCTGGCATCTTCGGCCCTCACAAACTTGGTCGCGTTCAGCAACTGCAAAACTGATTTTTGCTCGGCATTGGTTTCATCCAGCTTGAGCATGGCGTTGGCAAACGCTTCCGCCGTTTTGCGGTCCAGTCCGGCGCGCGCGGCCCAAACGTAATCGAAGAATGGAGGTGTGGTGTAGAAAACTCTCACCTGGGATTCATTCAGTTTCCCTTCCTTAATCATTCGCGCATACACCAGTTCGTCCATGGCTCCGGCATCCACCTTCTTGTTGGCGACAGCCAGGGCAGTTGCGTCATGACCGCCGGTGTAAATAGCCTTCTCGATCACGGACTGGTCCACCCCTTGCTGTCGCATGAAATAGGCAGGCATCAAATGACCCGAAGTTGAATTCACATCGCCGAAAGCGAAGCTGTGCCCCTTGAGATCTCCTAAGGAATGAATAGCGGAATCCGTCTGAGTGATAAACAAGCTATGGAACGCTTGATCCCGGTCGCGCTGCACCAGAGGCTTGGCGCCTGCCCGCGCCGAAGCCTGCACATAGGTGAAGCCCCCGAAATAAGCGATGTCCACGCGATCGCTGGCCACCGCCTCCACTACCGCGGCATAATTTGTGGGAACAGTTAGCTCAATCTTTGCCCCCGTCTCCTTTTGCAGGTATTCAATAAAAGGCTGGCTCTCACGGACAATTTTCCCAGGATCCGTCGTGGGAATCATGCTGAGGCGCAGCGTCGTGCCAGGATTAGTCTTTGTTTGCGTACAACCCGCCAGCAACAAAGCAGTGAGAAATAAAAATAGGGTGAACGCCCTCGATGACATAATCAGCCTCCACTTCTCCCGGACTGCGGAGCCGCAAATTTTATTTCTAATGGCTAATTTACCAGATATGATAAACCAGCTCGACTAGCCTGTTTGATGCTTCGTCTTGAGCTCTCGTTCCGATCCAGTCATCCAAATCCAGACCCTGGCCCAGCCGCGTTCGTTCGTGAGCTTGCATACGCGGCCTTCAACGGTTGCCTCACGATGGACTTTCCGTCGACCGGCTCCAGAACAACGGACGTTGTGTAGCCGTAAAGGATACAAGAAATCTTTGCGGTGGTCTCGGTGCTCAGGGGCTTTTCCTCGCTCGCGATCTGATCACAGTTGCTTGATTGCGGGTAATAGACTGAGACATGCAAAATGACCGGTCCTGAAGCGGCCGACCGGCTCTTAGCTTGCGGGAGACTCCAGTCTCAACCCGCTCACGGTGCGGCCATGCCCAACAGAGAATTATGCTTCGGAACTTTAGAATTGAATCTCGAACCAGAGCTTCTAATGGCGGATGGGTCGATTCGCAGAACTGGTGAATGTATGCGCATGGCCGTGGCAGGTAAGGCCGCAGGAATTGGTGGCGCGCGAATAGGAAATAGGATTTCCTCCCGTGGGCGCCACGACGTTGATGTCAAAATTCACGAGCCTCTCGCCGGAAATGGTGCCACTCATGTTGCCCATCCCGTGTCCCGTATGACAAGTCGAGCAAGAGAACCCGTCGTTGATGTGACGAGCATGCTCGCTGAAGCTGGTGTTGGACATCACTTTGCTCAAGTCGTGACACTTCCCGCAAAGTGCATACGGGCCGTTCACGCTAAGATCGGGATTGGGAAAGAGGTTGATGACCAACTGACCAGGGAACGCAGCCCGGCTGAACTCATAACGACGTTCCAGAAGGTGTGCCCACTTCGACCCATGCGGACCATTCGGCCCGCTCCCACCAAACTCCCGATTGTCATCGCTATTATGGCAGTCCGTACAAAATATACGCGTGCCCATGGTCCTCGCGGGCGTTACTCCGTCCTCATTCACCATAAAGGCCCTCAAGCTCGGCTGCGGCAGTGGGCTGTTCAGATCATGCATCACCGGATGACTCGAAGTCGAAAGGAGCGAGAACTGCGGAATGACGTTCAACGGATCACCATAAGCCACCGACCAGACTGGCAGATAGCCAAACGTGGCGGGAAGAACGCTTTTGCCAGTGCTGCTTCCATGGCATTTCAGGCAGTTCTCGTATTGGTTGACGGCGGGCTTCAGCACAGTAATGCCGTCCGTCGCGCTGATTCCCTCCACGCCGCTCTGGGAAGGGCGTATCCCGGGCGGAGGCGTAAATCCTGCGGCCCGGCGCACCGAATGTGGATTGTGGCAATCCACGCAGGTGGCGTGACGATTGTGGTTCAGCGGTGCTTTTTCTCCCGCGTCGTGAGAACCACCGGTGGTGGTGAGGGGATGTCCTTTCTTGGCGAACTCCGCAAGAACGTTGGGTGCAGCCGGAGAAATATCGCTTCCTCCGTTGTGGCAGTTGATGCAATCGTTCTCATCTTTGCCTCGCAGCAGCCGCGCCGCGCCCGGCGCGTTGTGCTCCATGTGGCACGAAGCGCAGGCGTTCAGTGCCACGGTCGGATACGGTCCCAGGTTCACTCCAGGCTGCATACTAATCTTGTTGCCGGCCGTCGCATGGGCGCTGTTTGTCCATCCAGCCAAGTAGTTGGTTTCGTTGTTCACCGTGCGAGTTCCTGCTTCGTGGCAGGCCAAGCACAGTTGTCCGCTGGAACCATTCCGAACCAGAAAACTCATGGCCACTACGTCAGTGGCTTCCACATGCGCGTTGTGACACGTGGTGCACCCGATGTTGCCGTTGATTAGTTTGACGGCGCCGGTCGGGTCCGCCGTCTTTCCTGAGTTGTACAGAGAAGCGACCAGGTCCGGAGAATCCTTTAAGGGGAGCGCCAAGTTGAAGGGATGCGAACTGGACAGATCGGTTCCAAAATTGTCTCCGGTTTTCATGTTTCCCGTCATCGGAAATGTTCCATAAGCTACGGTCTGCCCGGGTGCGATACTCCCATCATGACAACTTAGACAGAGATTGCTGTCACTCCCCAACATGGGTTTCGGTGTTCCAGTTTCATGGTAGGTGGTGCTCTCATAAACGGTGTAGGTTTCTGTAGTCAGCTTCTGATTCCACAAAGGGGTATTGCCGCCAGCTCCAGAATGGGGCGCATGACAATAGAGGCAGGGGGCACTTAAGCCGCCCTTTATCGGGGAAGTGCCTGCGGGACCCAAATTATGCTGGCCTAGCACGTCACCCCCGGACTGCTGGCTCCGCGCGGTGGCACAGGCGAGCAGTAGAACCGCCATGAGCTTGCAAATTTTCACGGCGCTCCTCCCGCAGCCTGCTTCCCCAGCCCGAAATACCGGAACATCTGCACCCGGTGGTTATACGAATCCACCACGTAGACATGGTCCTCGTGGTCAATGAACAACCCGGTGGGCAGTTGAAAATCGCCAAACCCGGTCCCTCTTTTTCCGAAGTAGTACAACAACTGCCCCTGGCGATTGAACACCTGCACTACCCCGGCGAGTCCTTCAACGATGTACAGATGCCCTTCCGAGTCGATGCCCAATCCCTTGGGGCGAAACATCTCTCCCTGGTCGTCGCCCAAGTTGCCTATCGCGAGTTGAAATGCTCCCGAGCGGTCCAGCACCTGCACCCTGAAATTCATGGCATCCACGACAATGAGATTGGGTCCGTCGAGCCGCAAATCCGTTGGGAAATTGAATTCACCGTCGCCGGTCCCGCTTTTCCCGATTCTCTGAAGCACGTTCCCCTGCATATCCATCATGAAAATCTGGTTTCTCCAAGTGTCCGACACATAGATGCGCTGAGCCGCAGAATCCACAGCGATGCCCGTGGGGTGTTTGAAATAGCCTTCCCCGTGCTTCAAGCTGCCAATCACGCGGCTGAATTTTCCGCCGGGCTCGAATACGAAAATCTTTCCCAGCTCTGAATCCGTCACATAGATGTTGTCCTGAGCGTCCACGGCCACGCACTGAGGTGTGGTCATCGCTTCCTTAGTCTTGTCTTTTCGAGTGATGAACTTGTACTTCTGCTCCTTCCAATCGAAGATGTGCACCCCGCCGGCGCCCGGATCGGTGACAATGATGCGATCCTGCGAATCGGTGACCACGCTGAAGGGGCGGATCAAGACGTGAACCTCCGGCCCGCCAACCACAACGTCCAGGATTTTTTTCCAGAAGCCGCGCTTCGGTTTCAGGTCTCGCTCCGTACCTAAACTGCCCTCGAACACCAGTTTTCGTCCACCATCCAGAAGCAGCACGGGTACTGTCACGGTACGCGCCTTGGAGTCGCCGGGAAGCGGCGCGGCAGGCAGAAGCAGAGGCGAGAGCGGAGGCAGGAGTAGAAACAAAACGAGCACGCGGGGACCCATCCATCTTCGATTGCGCCGTGCCCACCCTAGAAGGCTTTGAACCATCGAGATATCCCAAAATAGTACGTTGATAGCATCGTCGGGGCAAGGCCGCTCGCGCTAAACCCTTGCAGCAGCCGGCTGTAACCCGCATTGAAATAGACTTTCCGGAACCGATAGGTCAGGTAGGCATACGCTTGCTCCGTCTTATTATTCGAGTAGATTGACCCTCCCACCGTATTGCTCAGGGATTCCACATAGCTCCCGTTCAAGGTCAGGCCGCGGATGGGGGTGCTACCCAACCCTGCCGAGTACGTGGTGCCCCCGTACAAAATCGCTGGCACCAGCGGGGGCGGCACGCCCGGCGGCAGTGTGGTGATGCCTGTAGCTGTCAGCAGACCGGTTCCGGTGGATCTTGAATACCCAGCGCTCGCACCCAGCCATCGGCCGGAAAGTCCTGTGGAGTAACCCTGTGTATAGGAATTGGTCCCTTGTAGGCCGCTCAGGAAACTCTTGGCTCCGCTCGCCCCTCCAGTCCAAATCAGCTGCTTGATTCGGCGATTCACCGAAGCTGAGTAACTGTACCCGGAGGTGGTATAAGAGATCAGAAGGGACTGCACATTCTGCGAATAGCTGAAAGACCCGCTCACCCCCCAGGCACCGATCCTGCGGATGTAAATCACGTTGCTCAGCAATCCCAGCATGGACCCGCCCTGGTTCCCAAAGGAATTGTGGCTCACAGTCACCCCCGCAGTGAACTGTCCGCCCAGCAAGGTGTGCCCGTAATTTGCCGACCCGCTGTAGGCCGTGGACTCATACGATTCGCCCAGGAACAGTTGCTGGCGGTAGGAAACGGTACCCGCTACGTACAAATTCGGAAGGACCGCGTACTGCGCCTGACCGACCAGGCCCCAGGAATGCGATGGCGCTTCCGTGGTGGTAACGGGGAGGATCGCGCCGGTGCCGCTAATCGTCTGGAAGATGGAGCCAGCAAGGTTGTCGTTGTAATCGCCGCTGACTTGGGTGGTGAGCTTGTCGGTCGCCTTCAGCGCGAGCCCCCCGCTCACAATGTCTGCCGTTTCGGTGCTGTTTAGCCCCTGAGTGTCATACCCAATGGTATTTCTCGTAAAGTTGACCCAGGTGGTCCCGTCTAAGGCAACATTACGCGACATATTCAACGTATAAGTGGTGGTATCTGAAGTGGCCTTTTCGGGGGACTCCCCGGATAGAATTTCAGGGAAAAGCGAGTTGGCGTTGGAATAATGAATCCCCCCGCTCAGGTGGAATCCGTCTACGTTATAAATGGCGTTACCAAAGAGCGAATGAAAATCGTTGGAACCATTTTGCTGGGTTCCATAGAGAGAATAGTCGCTAGTCCCCTGCTGGTACCCGAAGGTAAAGGAGGGAAGAGTCTTAAAATGAGCGGACCATCCCACGCCGAAGGTATCACTGTTGCTGTTGGTGGCGTAATTCGCTAATCCCGGGACCGAATAGTTTGATTCGCCGTTGTACAGCTTGGAGTAATTGAAATACCCGGGGAACTGGCTGCCCCCGAAAAGATTCGCGCTGGCAACCACCCCCGAACTGTTCGTGATCGATTGGTAGTTGGAGTTGTCGCGCGATTGA
>Ga0187778_10003270_pt1 | contig 10925 bp, 7 predicted proteins | sample 1015_Q2_SP5_20_M_FD_132418 | JGI IMG/M metagenome (GOLD analysis project Ga0187778, IMG submission 132418) | Tropical peat soil microbial communities from peatlands in Department of Meta, Colombia - 1015_Q2_SP5_20_MG | ecosystem: Environmental > Terrestrial > Soil > Wetlands > Peat | place...
CAGCTGCTCGAGCGATCCCACCCAAGCCAGGCGGTCGCCCTGCACGACCAAAGCGGCGTGCTCGACAATGCGCTCGGGGGCCTCATCGCTCATCGCCGCCAATGTTGCGTTGTGCCAAATCGTCGCCATCGTGCTCCTCGTAGTACAGTGTGCCTGTTCCTCAGAAATGACGCCACTCGTGGAGAAATCAGGACGATGGAGGACTCGAGCCGGAGCGCGACCAGCGAACCAAGGCCGGTGCGCGCACCAAGGGGCTCCACGCTGAGCTGTCGCAACTGGCAGATCGAGGCCGCGTACCGAATGATCCAGAACAACCTGGACCCAGAGGTGGCGGAGAACCCAGATGCGCTCATCGTCTATGGCGGCATCGGCAAGGCCGCCCGTAACTGGGAGTGCTTCGACGCGATTCTGCGGACCTTGCGCGACCTCGAACCCGACGAGAGCCTACTGGTTCAGTCGGGCAAGCCCGTTGGGGTGTTTCGCACGCACGAGCAGGCGCCGAGGGTATTGATCGCCAACTCCAACCTGGTGCCGCACTGGGCGACCTGGGAACATTTTCATGAGCTCGATCGTAAGGGCCTGATGATGTTCGGCCAGATGACGGCCGGCTCCTGGATTTACATCGGCAGTCAGGGCATCGTGCAGGGCACTTACGAAACGTTTGCCGAGGCCGGCCGGCGCCACTATGGTGGCACGCTCGCGGGTCGCTGGATCCTGAGCGCCGGGCTCGGTGGAATGGGTGGGGCCCAACCGCTGGCAGCGAGTTTCGCGGGGGCCAGCTCGCTCATCATCGAATGCCGGCAAAACCGCATCGACTTTCGTCTGAGCACACGGTATTTGGACGAACAAGCATCCGACCTCGACGATGCGCTCGGTCGCATTGCGCAGTACACCCGAGAGCGACGCGCGGTATCGATCGCGCTATTGGGAAACGCCGCCGAGGTCCTGCCCGAGCTGGCCCAGCGGGCGCGCGCGGGCGGCCCGCGGCCGGATCTGGTGACCGACCAGACCTCCGCGCACGACTTGGTCAACGGCTATCTGCCAGCGGGCTGGAGCGTAGAGCGTTGGCTCTCGGCACAGGCCGACGCCCAAGAGCACCCCAATCTTGTACGGGCAGCCGCGCAAAGCTGCGCGACGCACGTGCGCGCCATGCTGGCGCTGCAGGCGCTGGGCGTGCCGACTTTCGACTACGGCAACAACATTCGACAAGTCGCAAAGGACCAGGGTGTAGTCGAAGCCTTCAACATTCCCGGCTTTGTGCCCGCATATATACGACCCCTGTTTTGCCGGGGCAAGGGGCCGTTTCGCTGGGTGGCGCTCTCCGGGGACCCGGAGGATATACGGCGCACGGACCGCAAGATGCGCGAGCTCTTTTCTTCCGATGTCCACCTGCACCGCTGGCTCGACATGGCGCAGGAGCGCATCGCATTTCAGGGTTTGCCCGCGCGGATCTGCTGGATCGGCCTCGGGGAGCGAGAGCGAGCGGGGCTTGCCTTTAACGAAATGGTCCGCACGGGCGAACTCAAGGCGCCCATCGTCATCGGGCGCGACCACCTGGATGCGGGCTCGGTCGCCTCACCCAATCGGGAGACGGAGGCGATGCTCGATGGCTCGGACGCGGTCTCTGACTGGCCCATGCTCAACGCCTTGCTCAACACCGCGAGCGGCGCTTCCTGGGTTTCGTTGCACCATGGCGGTGGCGTCGGTATGGGGTATTCGCAGCACGCAGGCGTGGTCGTGGTTTGCGATGGCACGGCCGATGCGGCGCGGCGTATCGAACGCGTGCTGTGGAATGATCCGGCCTCCGGCGTCATGCGTCACGCCGATGCGGGTTACGCCGAGGCCATAGAGACGGCGCGCGCCTGCGGATTGCAGCTTCCGATGCTGAAGCGCCGATGACGCACGAGTTGCCGATTGTCCCCGGTGCATTGACGCTGGGGCAGCTGCGCTCGATTCACGCCGGCGGCGTGCAGCTGCGCATGCATGACGAACCACGCCAGCGGATTCGCGCCAGCGCGGAGCTCGTGCAGCGGGTGGCGCGCAGCCATGAACCCGTCTACGGCATCAATACCGGCTTTGGCAAGCTCGCCGATCAGCGTATCGGCGACTCCGAGCTCGAACATCTGCAGCTCAACCTGATCCGCTCCCACAGTGCCGGGGTTGGAGAACCGCTGGCGCCGGCCGTGGTCCGACTGATGCTCGTGCTCAAGGCGGCAAGCCTTGCGCGCGGCTACTCCGGCGTACGCGAAGCGGTGGTCGATGCGCTGCTGGGCGCCGTCAATGCCGGTCTGACTCCCTACGTACCGTCGCAGGGATCGGTCGGCGCGTCGGGGGATCTCGCTCCCCTGGCGCACATGACCCTCGCCTTGCTCGGAGAAGGCGAGTTTCTGGTCGACGAGCTGCGCGTACCGGGGCAAGAAGCAATGGCGCAAAACGGCTTGGCCCCGCTGCGCTTGCAGGCGAAGGAAGGCTTGGCGCTGATCAACGGAACCCAGACCTCGACTGCGCTGGCCTTGCATGCCCTGTTTCGATTCGAACCCGTGATGGAGGCGGCCCTCGTTATCGGCGCGCTGACGGTGGACGCGGCGCGGGGAAGCGATGGCCCCTTTGATCCGCGGATCCACCGTCTGCGCGGTCATCCCGGTCAGATCGATGCGGCACGCTACTACCGCGCCTTGTTGGAAGGCAGCGCGATTCGCCAGTCCCATCTGCGCGGGGACGATCGGCTGCAAGATCCGTACTGCCTGCGCTGTCAGCCGCAGGTCGTCGGGGCATGCCTCGATCAGCTGCGCCACGCCGCGCGGGTGCTGCTGCGCGAATCCAACGCGGTAACCGACAACCCGCTCGTCTTTGCCGAAGACGGCGTGCTGCTTGCGGGTGGCAACTTTCACGCCGAGCCCGTCGCGCTTGCGGCCGACGCGATGGCAGTGGCCATCGCGGAGGTCGGTGCCATTGCCGAGCGGCGCATCGCGATGCTGATCGACTCGAGCGTGTCTCGTCTGCCGCCGTTTCTCAGTGCCGAGCCGGGCCTCAACAGCGGCTTCATGATCGCGCACGTTACCGCCGCGTCGCTGGCCAGCGAGAACAAGTCGCTCGCGCACCCGGCCAGCGTCGATAGCCTGCCGACCTCGGCCAATCAGGAAGATCACGTGTCCATGGCAGCGTTTGCCGCACGTCGCCTGCAGCGGCTCGTCGACAACACGGCGTGCATTTTGGGTATTGAGCTGCTCGCCGCCGCCCAGGCGCTGGAGTTCCTGCGGCCTTTGCGCAGCTCCGCGGCGCTTGAAAAAGCCTGCAGTCTGCTGCGTCTGCAGTGCCCGGCCATGCCACGGGACCGCTATCTGGCGCCCGACATCGAACACTCCACCGCCCTCGTACGCGAGGGCCGTCTGGCGCCGATTCTGAAGATGTTTACAGAATTGCCGCCGCTTTGGCCCGAGTCCGATGCGCTGGCGGCCTCCGACCCGGCGCTGGATTTATGATCGAAGTTTTCGTGCGCCGCAAGGGCACCGCTTGAACTTCCCGCCCGCAACCGCATCTAAGGGCCTGGTAGAGGTTTGGCCCAGCTGCAATGGTTTGTCTCATGTCTTTTAGGAATACTACGTCCATGAAAAAGCTCATCAGCGTTGTTCTGGCTACGGCCGCGATCGGTTTGCTGCCCGCGGCACGGGCCGATGATCCGAGTCTGCACGAGGTCTACCAGGCCGTCCACTCGGGGCAGTTGCACGAGGCGCAAGCAATGATGACCAAAGTGTTACGCGATCATCCCGACAGCGCCAAGGCCCATTACGTGGAGGCGGAGGTACTGGCTCGCCTGGGCAGATCCTCCGAGGCGCAAGCCGAGCTGGAGACCGCCGAGCGACTCTCGCCCGGGTTGGCTTTTGCCAAACCCGAGGCCGTGCGCGATTTGCGCGCCCTCATTGCCGAAGGCGCTCAAGGGCGGCTGCGTCTTGCCGATCGCGCGGCCTCCGAGGCGCGCGCCGCGGACTCGGGTCTGCCTTGGGGCCCCTTGCTGATCATCGGCGGCGCCGGATTGTTGCTGTTTTTCTTCTTGCGTGCGCGGCGTATGTCATCGTCGGCGGCGGCGGGCATGCCCGCGGGCGTGCCCGGTGGCGTGGGCTACGGTGCGCCGGGCTACGGCTCCGCGCCGGTTGGCTCTCCCGGACTGGGCTCGAGCATCATGGGCGGTCTGGCCACGGGAGCCGCGGTTGGCGCGGGCATGGTTGCGGGCGAAGCGCTGGCGCACGAGTTTCTCGGCGGCCACGAACGCGATCGGCTCGTTTCCGATGGCGGGGCAACCGATGGTTCGCGCATTGCGTTTGACGACGCGGGCGGCCCGGACTTCGGCGTGAGCGATCCCGGTTCCTGGGACTCGGGCGGCAACGACATCATGGGGGATTCCGGGGGCGGTAGCGACTGGAGTTAGGCCAGCGTTGCTGCCGCCATCCATTGGTCGAGCGCGCGAATTTGTTCGGCCGACAAGCGCAGGCCAAACTTGGTTCGGCGCCACAGTACATCGTCTGAGGTGCGGGCCCATTCGTGCTCGACGAGGTGGCGCAGTTCGCGCTCGTAGAGGCCCGCGCCGAAATGCTGGCCCATGGCCTCGCGAGTGCGCACGCCGGCAAGCATCCGGTAGGCAACCGTACCGTGGCGCGCGAGCAGACCGCGCGCGTGCGCGGGCGGCAAGAATGCGCTTTCCTCCACGAAGCGCCGCTGCGCCGCGTTGAAATCGGGGTCGGGGAAGTCGCCACCCGGCAGCCGGGCCTGCGCTGTCCAGGCCGCTCGCATCCGCGGAAAGCGTGGCTTGAGCAACTCCAGCACATGTTCGGCCAAGCGACGGTAAGTCGTGATCTTGCCGCCGAGCACCGTAATCGCGGGAGGGTGCTGCGCCGACGTCGCAGCCTCGATGCGGTAGTCGCGCGTCACCGCCGAGGGGTCAGATTTTTCGTCGTCGACCAGGCAGCGGACCCCCGAGAACGCATACACGATGTCTTCAGAGGCCAGCGCGCGGCGCAGCTGCCGATTGACTGCGTCCAAGAGGTAGCGCACCTCCCCGGGCGAGATCGCGACCGCATCGGGTGAGGATGAGAACGCGATGTCGGTCGTTCCGATGAGCGCCCAGTCGTCCTCGTAGGGTGTGACAAAGACGACGCGCCGATCGACGTTTTGCAGCAAGTAGCCGTGGTCCCCGCTCCAGAACTTGCGCACGACCACATGACTGCCTTTGACCAGCCGTGCATGGTGCGCCCGACGTACGCCGGCGATTCGCGGCGCAACGTCCTCGACCCAGGGACCCGCGGCGTTTATCAGGACACGCGCCTGTAGGCTGCGGACCGCGCCCTTGCGCGCGTCGCGGAGTTCCGCCTTCCACAGACCGTCGTGCGCGCCGGCGTGCACGAGCTCGCAGCCGGTGAGGATTTTCGCCCCCAACGCGGCGGCCGCCACGGCGTTGTGCACGACCAGGCGCACGTCGTCGGTGCGGCAATCGGCGTAGGTGAAGCCGCGCCGGATTTCGGGGCGTAACGGTTCGCCTTCGGGTGCCCGGTCCAGGGCGATCGGCGCCGATGCGGCCAGGCGGCGACGCCGCGCGAGATGGTCGTAAAAATACAATCCGGCGCGCAGCATCCACGCGGGCCGCATCCCGGCGACATGCGGGAGAACAAATTTTATCGGGCGCACGAGGTGCGGCGCAGCGCTCAGCAAGATCTCGCGCTCGTGCAGCGCCTCGCGTACCAGGCGAAATTCCCCGTACTCGAGGTACCGCAGCCCTCCGTGGATCAGGCGGCTGCTGCGCGAGGACGTGCCTTGCGCGAGATCGCCTTTCTCGACCAGCGCGACGGTCAGTCCACGGCCCGCGGCATCGCGCGCGATGCCGGCTCCGTTGATGCCGCCGCCCACGATCAGCAAATCGAGGATCTCGCCGCTTTCGATCGTGGGACTGGCCGCGCCTTGCGCCATCATCTACAAGTTTTCGAAACAGGAAGGGGTTGTGACGCGTGTCTGGCGGGCGCTCGCCCGGTGCCGAGGAATTTTACCGTCGCGCGGCCACGCCCTGCCCGGCGGCGGTGGACTCCCGGAGCAAGAGGATCCTGCGTTAAAATGCCGCCGGTTCACGGATCGGAAAAAGGTCGTGGACGCGATGCACGAGCGCCGCGCTCACTCGAACGAATAAGTCCGGCGCGGCGCGCTTCATGGGGGTATAGCTCAGTTGGTAGAGCAGCGGACTCTTAATCCGTAGGTCGTAGGTTCGACTCCTACTGCCCCTACCAGATTTCGCACCCGCGTTTGGGAAGGCGCTCGCCGACCGCAGCGCGGACGAGAACCGCAGGAGGAAACTTGCACGGCATGCGCTTTCTTCGCAGTCTGTATGTGCAGGTCCTCATCGCGATCTGTATCGGTATCGCCCTGGGTTACCTTCAACCCGACTTTGCCGTGACGCTCAAACCGTTGGGCGATGCGTTTATCAAGATGGTCAAGATGATCATTGCGCCGATCATCTTTTGCACGGTCGTCCTGGGCATTGCGGGCATGGAGAACCTCAAGTCGGTCGGACGGACCGGCGCGCTGGCCATCTTGTATTTCGAGGTTCTGAGCACGGTTGCCCTGATGATCGGTCTGCTCGTGGTCAACATCGTGCAGCCGGGAAGCGGGATGAACGTCGACCCGGCCACGCTCGACACGCACGCCGTGGCCGCCTTCGCCGGTCCAGGCAAAATGCAGACCACCACGCAGTTCTTGATGGACATCATCCCCGACGCGCTCGTGGGCGCGTTTGCGCGCGGAGAGATTCTTCCCGTGCTCTTTGTCGCGATCCTGACGGGTTTTGCGCTGCACCTGACCGGGGAGAGGACAAAGCAGCTGTTCGCTTGGGTCGAACAGGTCAGTCAGGTGCTGTTTCGCATCGTGGGCATCATCATGCGCGTCGCGCCGATCGGTGCCTTCGGCGCGATGGCTTTCACGATCGGCAAGTACGGCGTCGGCGCGCTCGCCGAACTCGGTGGTCTGATGCTGTGCTTTTACGCGACCTGTCTGATCTTCATTTTCGTCGTGCTGGGCATCGTTGCCCGACTGCACGGATTCAGTATCTGGCGCTTCGTGAGATACATCCGCGAGGAACTGTTCATCGTGCTGGGAACCTCTTCATCGGAGGCGGTGCTGCCGCGCATGATGAGCAAACTCGAGACTCTGGGGGCACACAAGTCGGTGGTCGGTCTCGTGATTCCGGCGGGCTACTCGTTCAATCTGGACGGTACCTCGATCTATCTGACGATGGCCACAATTTTCATTGCACAGGCGACCAATACCCCATTGGATCTGTTTCAGCAGTTGACCGTGCTTGCCGTCTTGCTGCTCACGTCCAAAGGCGCCGCCGGCGTGACGGGAAGTGGCTTTATCGTACTGGCGGCGACGCTCTCGGCCGTGGGAACCGTTCCGGTGGCCGGTGTGGCGCTGATTTTGGGCATCGACCGCTTCATGTCGGAGGCGCGCGCTTTGACCAACCTCGTGGGAAACGGAGTTGCCACGCTTGTCGTGGCGCGCTGGTGCAAGGCTCTGAATCCGGCCACGTTGAAGCAGCAACTGTCCGCGGGACCCCGCGAAGACCTCGCCGTGGCGTAGGTGACCGCGGTGCTGGCGGCACCGCGGCTGGCACAAAAACCTAGCGGCGTGCGGAAACCTGTCCGGCCTTGTTGCGAAACAGCTGTTTGCCGTTCAGCGCCGCCGCGATCGCCTGGTAGGCGGCGCTCTTGAAGCGCGCCCGTTCCGAGGCCGGTAAACCTTTGTCGTAACCCTTTGCGCCGGCGAGTCCGCGCACGAGATCGGCCTGCGACATGGGTTGCGCGAGCAGTTTCTTGGCCAACTTGACCATTTCGCCGCGCTCGAACCACTTGCGCCGGCTGCCGCTCTTCGCGCCAGAGCCGTCGTGGCGCCCGCTCGCACGGGCGGCCGGAACGAAGATCGCCGAATCCGTGCCGTGGTCCAGCGTGAAGCGGATGATCTGAGCGTTTACTTCACTGAGATTCTTCAAGAGTTCTTCGCGTTTTTGCAGTAAAGAAAGAATCTGATGGGATGTCATGGCGCTTCTTCTACGTGAGTTCAACAATAGAAGGATAGCAAATATTTCTTAGACACGCCGCACTGCTCAGTGTTGCAGTTTCTCAAATTCAGTGATGGCGCACGCAAATAGGGGTGTTAGCGCGTGACGTGAAACATCTCGACACACAAAGCGCGAACCTGCCAGGGCTTAACTTTTGCGAAGCGGTGCGCCGCGGCCTCGAAGCGGTATGCGAAAATCGGTTTCGGAATTCCCGTTTTCGTTCATGGGATTGCTCGAAGCGGCTGCGCCCAAAACGACGGCAGGGCGAGCGTCGAGACAATGGTTTCGTTCGGGCGTGCGAAAGGCGCGCCGTGCGTTTTGTGATAGCGTTCCGGCCCGGGGTACTCAAGAAGAATATCGTCGCGGCGCGTCCGGCGGCGCAGCGCTGGCACTCGTTGCGCAGGCGAAGAAGGGACATCGTGAGTATGCAGGCTTGTCGCACACTCGTGCGTTTGCCGCTTTCGCTGACTTTTATTCTGGGTGCCTGCGCCGTCGGCCCGGACTTTCAGCGGCCGAGCGCACCGGGTTCGGCAACGTACGTGGAAGCGCCCTTGCCCCAGCAAGTGGCCGCACCAGCCGCCGGCACCGCGGGTGCGGCGCAGACGCTGCGCCAGGGCAACGACCTGGTCCGCGACTGGTGGACGCTTTTTCACTCCGAGCCGCTAAACCAGTTGGTCGAAGAGGCGCTGCGCGAAAATCCGACTCTGGCTGCGGCCTCGGCGGCGTTGCGCCAGGCCCAAGAGACTCTGGCTGCCGGCAGGGGAAACCTTCTGCTGCCGGCGGTCAATGGCCAGCTCGGTGCTTCGCGCGAGCGCATCGCCGGCGCGACGATCGGTCTGCCGTTTTCGGAGACGTTTTCGCTGTACAACGCGCAAGTCACGGTGTCCTACACATTCGATCTGTTTGGCGCCGTGCGCCGGCAGCTCGAGGCGCTGCAAGCGCAGGTCGACTACGAGGAGAACCAGTTGCGCGCGGCGCGCCTCGCGCTCACGGCCAACATCGTCACCGCGGTGATTCGGGAGGCGGCCTTGCGCGATCAGATCCGGGCATTGCGCGATGTCGAGCGGCTCCAGCGCTCGGGACTGCAGATCGTCGAGCGGCGCTTTGAATTGGGCGCGGTCACGCGCAGCGACGTCCTGGCGCAGCGCACCGCCTTGGCGCAAACGGTCGCATCGATCCCGCCGCTTGAGCGCCAGTTGGTGCAAACGCGCCATCAGCTGGCCGTCTACCTGGGCAAGGCCCCGTCCGAATTGGACGTGTCCGCATTTGCGCTCTCCCAGATGCAGCTTCCGGCCGACCTGCCCGTCAGCGTGGCCAGCGATCTCGTGCACCAGCGCCCCGATATCCTTGCCGCCGAATCGCTGCTGCATGTGGCCAGCGCGCAGGTCGGCGTAGCCACAGCCAACCTGTACCCGCAAATTACTTTGGGCGGCAATTACGGCTATACGGCGCTCACCACGGGACAACTGTTCACGGCCGATTCCGCGGTCTGGGGTTTGAGTGCCGGCCTGGTTCAGCCGATTTTTCATGGCGGCGCGCTGGCCGCGCAGCGACGCGCCGCGGTCGCGGCGTTTGACCAGGCGGCGGCGGTTTACCGGCAGACCGTTTTGACGGCATTTGCCAATGTTGCCGATTCGCTGCGGGCGCTGGCGCTCGATGCGCAGGCGCTGGAGGCGCAGTCCGACGCCTATACGCAGGCGCAGGCCGCAACGGAGCTTGCGCAAACCCAATTTGACAACGGCTCGATTAGCTACTTGAGCCTGCTCACGGCACAACAGCAATATGCGCAAGCCGCTGTCGCGGTGGTACAGGCTCAAGCAGACCGCTTCACCGACACCGCGGCTTTATTCCAGGCTCTGGGAGGAGGATGGTGGAACGAGCCGCAATCCCAGGCGCAGACCAAGCCGGTGGCACGCGCGCAATGATGCCAACGCAGACATTGCGGGCGTCGGTCGATCGGGCGAGCGCGACACCTGCGCGCCCGAAGCGCGCATAGGCATCGGGCGGAGAGTCGGGCAATGGCAAACCGGGAATCCACACCATCGCTGGGCACGCAGCGCCCCTCACTTTGGCGGCGCCTGCTGCTCACGGTTGTACTGGTGGTGGTGCTCATCGGGGCCATTGTGGGAGTCAAGGTCTTTCTGGTGATGCGCCAGATCGCCTCGATCCGGCCACCAGCCCCACCCACCGTGACCACGACACAGGCGCAGATGCAGGACTGGCGCAACCAGATCGATACCGTCGGAAGCCTGCGGGCCTGGCGCGGGACCGACCTCAGCACGGAAGTCGCGGGTCTGGTGCGGGCCATCCGGTTTCGATCGGGTCAGAGCGTGGCGGCCGGTGACGTGCTCGTGGAGCTCAATGCCGATGCGGAAAAAGCGCAGCTGCTCTCCATGGAGGCCGCAGCGGATCTTGCCCGTACGACGCTGGTGCGCGACCGCGGTCAGCTTGCGGCGCAGGCGGTCGCCCAAGCGACGATCGACGCCGACGAAGCCGATCTCAAGAGCAAGACGGCGCAGGTCGAACAGCAACGCGCCGTGGTGGAAAAAAAGACGATCCGCGCACCGTTTGCGGGCCGCACGGGTATCACGACGGTTAACCCCGGCCAGTATTTGAACGCGGGCGACAAGGTCGTGACGCTGCAGTCGATCGACACGCTGTATCTCGATTTCAACGTGCCGCAGCGCGAGTTGTCTCGCGTGCGCGCCGGCGCGGCAGTCGACGCCCATGTCGATGCCTGGCCGCAGCAGACGTACAGCGGCAAAGTCAGCGCGATCAACCCGGCCGCCGACACGGGCACGCGCAACGTTCAGGTCGAGGCGACGATGAA